>Ga0070741_10007347_pt1 | contig 22848 bp, 21 predicted proteins | sample Coa_R1_4_FD_66440 | JGI IMG/M metagenome (GOLD analysis project Ga0070741, IMG submission 66440) | Surface soil microbial communities from Centralia Pennsylvania, which are recovering from an underground coalmine fire - Coalmine... | ecosystem: Environmental > Terrestrial > Soil > Unclassified ... | reverse complement strand
TCTCACGCAGACCACGCTGTCGGTCGACGAGACCGAGGAGATCGTGGCGGTGCTTCGCGAGCGGTTCCCCGGGATCCAGGGCCCGCCCAGAGAGGACATCTGCTACGCGACCCAGAACCGGCAGGACGCGGTGAAGGCGGTCGCGGCCCGCTCCGACGTCGTGCTCGTGATCGGCTCCGATAACTCCTCCAACTCCAACCGGCTGGCGGAGGTCGCGCGGCAGCAAGGGACTCCGGCGTACCTGGTCGACGACGAGAGCGAGGTCGACCCGGGCTGGATCCGGGACGCGCGGGTGGTGGGCCTCACCTCGGGGGCCTCGGCGCCCGAGCGCCTGGTCGAGCGGATGCTCGCGTTCCTGGCCGACCTCGGGGCGACCGAGGTCCAGGAGGTGCGCCTAACGGAGGAGCACCTCCGCTTCTCCAACGTTCGCGTCTGAGCCGCAGCGGCCGGCCGGATCCGGTCGCTCGGAGCCGGAGCGCGGTCAGGCCCAGGTGGAGAACTGGTCTCCCTCGACCTCGTCTCCCGGGATCTCCATCAGGGAGACCGACGTGCTCGTGGCCATGACGCCGGGAATCGCGTGGATCTGCTCGAGGATGACCGGCGCCGCGCGCTCCCACGGGAGCGCGATCTCCGCGAGGACGTCGTATTCGCCGGCCACGACGGCCACGCCGGTGACCGGCTCGAGCTGCGCGAGCGCCTCGACGATGGCGGCCACGGAGCCGGCGGCCGCCCGCACGTGCACGTAGCAGGCGTCGCCCTCGCGGTGCATGGGGATGGTGGGCAGGGCCCAGCCCCCGCCGTGGATCCCCAGCATGTCGAGCGGCACGACGGGAGTCGTGGTGGTCTGCAGGACTCCATCGACCGACTGAACCTGCCGCAGGACCGTCCCGGCGATCGCCTGGAAGTCCGCTCCCTCGACGGCCGCCATCACGTCCCACTCGCCCACGACGGCGGCGGCGCGGCGGACCCCGTGGCGTCCCCGAAGGGCGATGACCACGTCCTCCACCTTCCCCGGCGCCACCCGGAGGTAGACGTACGCGTCCACACTCGCAGGCTAGGTGAGGAACGGGGCCGGGGCAAGGACGCTCAGTGGCCGCTCTGGGGCGCGGGAGCCGGAACCCGGCAGAGCGAGGCGAGCTCGTCCGCGCCCTCCTCCGGGCCGATCGCGATGATGCGGTCGCCGGCCCGGAGGACGAACCGTCCCCGCGGACGGTAGACCCATCGCCGCCCTCGTTGCACGGCGAGGACGAACATACCGGTCTCGGTCTCGAGCCGGAGCTCGGCGAGCGAACGACCCTCCGCCTCCGAGCCGCCCTCCACGAGGACCTCCGAGCCGATCTCCTCGGTCTCCTCCAGGGCCATCTGCACGATCGGGTGGAGCTCCTCGCCGTGCTCCACGTACCAGGTCATGTCGCGGGCGGCATCGCAGATCGCCTCGCTCGCCGCGGCGATCCGGAGCAGGCCCCGCAGGTCGTCGGGGTTGCGGGCCTCGGGCGCGGCCCGCAGCACCCACGACTCGAGCTCGTCGTGGAGGAAGTCGCTCCTTGCCTCGAGCGTCTCGACCTCGGCGGCCAGGGCCCGGTCGTTGAACAGCAGGGACGAGTACGCGAGCCCGACGGCGACCTCGGCCGAGTTCTTCATCTCGACGAGGATGTCGACGGCCCGGTCGAGCTCGGACAGCGGGGGTCCCTCGGTTTCGGGGGCCGGCGGGAGCGGCGGCGCGCCGGCCACCGATCGGATCAGGTTCACGCCCTCCTCCGGGCCCTGATAGACGAGCACGTCGCCCTCGGAGACCACGCTGTCGGGGCCGGGGTCGAACTCCCAGTCGCGCCCGCGCCGGATCGCGAGGAGCCACATCCCGGTCTCGGTCGGGAGCGAGAGGTCGCGGAGCGAGCAGCCGACGGCCGGGGCACCCTCCCGCACCTTCACGCGCCCGGAGACCTCGTCCGCGTGTCGGAGGTCGGTGCGCAGCTGCTCGGGGATGCCGAGCTTGACCTCGACCACGCGCGCGATGTCCGAGGCCGCGTCGCCGATCTTGTCGATCGCCGTCGCGATCCAGAGCACGCTCTCGATCGCCTCGGCGTCTTCCGGGCTGCGGGCCGCGAGGATCGCGAGGGTGCGGAGGCGCCGAAGGTAGCCGCCCATGCGCTCCTCGAGCGCCTCGACCTCGTCGGCCAGGTCCTCCTCGTCGAACAGGACCGCGGCGTAGGCCATGTCGATCAGGAGCTCGGAGGCGTCCTTGGCCTCGACCAGGAGCTCCTTGACGTTCCGGGGTTCGTCGTCAGCCATGTGCGCCCACGCCGAACAGAAGGATAGCGGCGATCAGGCAGACCGTGCCGGCGAGGTCCATCACCGCGGAGCCGATCGGGATCCCGTGGTTGTCGGGGTCGAAGCCGAACCGGTACGCGGCCACGGCGCTGTAGTAGGCGACGGCCGACGAGACGATCGTGGCCAGGAACCCGGCGGTCAGGCTCACCCCGAGCATCGTGGGCAGCCCCGGGCTCGCCTTGCCCGTGAGGTCGCTCACGACCTCCGCGGAGAGTCCCACCATGAAGAACACCGAGACCGCGAACAGGAAGTTGATCGAGATGTCGACCCACGCGAGCGGCTGGGGGAACGGCGTGGGGTCGATGGCACCAAGGTGGAGCTTCGAGCCGAGACGGGAGGACAGGATGCCGGCGAGCGCGTTCGTGTCCTCGAGGAACGGGGGGATGAGGATCAGGAGCGCGGGGAACGCGATGAACCGCTCGATCCGCCCCTCCACCACGGTGCCCGCGAGCAGGTCCACGAGGCCCGCGAGGAACAGGATCGGGACGGACTCGCGGACGACGCGGCGCGCGATGGGCAGCGAGGTGACCAGTCCCCGCCAGGTCACGAACAGGCTCAGGACTCCGACCACGATCGCAACGGTCACCGTGACGATGCGGATCTCGGCGAGGTACGAGGCCGCCCAGAGCGCGGGGAGGGTGGCGATGTCGCCGATGGCCGTGACGAGCGGCGCCGAGACGGAGTCGAGGTCCCAGGCCCGTCGATGCGACCATACGGCGATGCCGACCGTCGCCCCGCCCACGACCACCGAACCGAGCGCGCCGCCGACGATCGAGATCACCAGGTAGTCCCAGACCGAGATCGAGGTCAGACCGAACGCGAAGGAGATGACGCGGGCGGCGCCTCCCAGGAAGAGCGAGGTCGAGAGCGTGAGGAACGTCGCGGCGAGCGCGTTTTGACCGAGGAAGCTGTCCGGCTCGCGCGAGACCTCGAACTGCCCGGAGTGGATGCCGGTGCCGAGCCGCGAGCCCAGCGCCCCGAAGATGTTGCCGCGCATGCCGATGGCGGCGGGGATGAGGACGATGAGACCCGGCAGGCGCTGGAGCGAGTCGGTCATGAAGCCGAGCGCCAGCCCGGCGAGGAGGTCGCCTCCCGAGCTGAGGAAGAGCGCGACGAAGCCCTGGCGGAGCGTGCGTTGCTCAGCCCGCCAGTAGGCCCACAGGCGCCGGGCACGACGTGGGAACGCCATAACGGAACAGCCATCGCTCTCATCTCGCTGGGCGGTTCGACCCCGGGGGCCCCCGGAGCCCGGGGAAGTATGCCCCCCAGGCAGGCCGGGGAACAACCCGAGCTCATACCCAGTCGCGCGTGAGCACCAGCCAGAACGCGAGCCCCGCGTAGGGCCCGTAGCGGCGGAAGCGCCGGAGGATCGACCGGTCGGGTACCGAGCGCCGTCCGACGAGCTTCGCGTACGTCGGCCTGGTCCAGGAGTCGAGGATCAGTCGCGAGTAGCGACCGAGAGTCATCATGATGTGCGCCGCCGCGTAGGGCCCCACCCCGGGGAGCGCCAGGAGGGTGGCGGCGAGCTCCTCGTCGGGAAGCTGCTCGGGGCTCGCGCTCCCGAGGGCCTCGAGGTCGAGCTCGCCCTCGGCCACCGCGCGGGCGATCGCGATGAGGTACGGGCCCCGGTATCCCGCCCGGGCCACGTCCCGAAAGAAGTCCTCGCCGGCGGCGGCCACCGCGCGGGCGGTGGGGAACGCTCGCCCCGCCGGTCCGGCCTCCGGCGCTCCCGGGGCGGGGTCCCCGAGGTGCTCGACCAGCGCGCCGACCATCCGCTCGGTCGCCGACCAGGCGCAGTTCGTGGTGCAGATCGTCTTGACCACGTCCTCGAACACGGTGGGGCTCCGCACCATGCGACCGGCCCCCTCCGTCGCCCACGCGAGGTCCGGGTCGCTTGCGGCCAGGGCGTAGAAGCCGGTGAGGTCGGCGTCCAGGCGCAGGACGTGTCGGACGGTGACGAGGAGCCGCTCGCGCTGCCCGGCGGGGAGCGCCGGGCCGGGCACGGTGACGATCGCGCGAGCGCTGCCCGCGTCCCGGATCCGCACGGTGCGGGGGCTCGCGGGAGCGAGCGGCAGCGTCACCTCGAGGGCGCGCTCCTCGGGCAGCACCCGCATCGGCGGCACGTCGACGAACCCGTGGGAGTTGAGGGTGCGCCAAAGGTCGACCGGCTCGCCGCCCGCCCCGACGAGCGGGAGCTCAAGCGTCGTCGGCATGCCCCACCCGCCGGCGAGCCCGCCAGGCCCTGACCTTGTTGCGGTTGCCGCACTCCTGCATCGAGCACCAACGACCCGAGCGGTTCCTCGAGCGGTCGTAGAACACCGCCACGCAGGACTCGTCCCCGCAGACCTTGAGCCGGTTCCAAGAGCCGTCGATCTCGGCGAGGAACCAGATGGCGAGGATCCGCCCGAGGGCGCCGAGCACCCCGGTCGCCCGTGCCGCGAGCGCGGGCGGCCCCGCCCCTCCGAGACGAAGCTCCAGGCCCGCCGCGCGAGCGGCCGCCTCGATGACCTCGACGTCCTCGCGACCAAGCGAGCCACCGGGCCCGGTCTCGACCCGCCGGTGGAGCGCCTGGTGAACGGCGAGGGCGACGTCCAGGTCCTCCGGAGTCGGCCTGTCGGTGGGCGCGAGGAGCCCCCGCTCCACCAGGAACGCGCGAACACTCTCGGGGGAGGGTGGCAGGCTGCGCTCGTGGCCCCGCACGTGGTCGTGAACGGACAGGAACGCGCGCACGAGCTCGAGGTCTCCGGGCGCGGGGGGCGTCCGGTCCACGTCCCGGGCCCGCTCCTCGACGTCCATGTCACATCGCTCCCGTCTCGTTCGTTGTTCCGTCGGGTCCGCCCGAGACCTCAGGATACACCATCGTTCACCATTGACAGGTTACAACACCGACGTTAAGCTAGATGCTGGTTACAGAACGGAGGAGACGGCCGATGAGGATGACCCCCACCTTCAGCCGGGAGCTCGCGCGGATGCGAAGCCAGGAGCTCGCGGCCCGCGCGGCCGGGCAGGCCCGCGCCCGGAGGAGCGGGCGCGTGCGCCCGTCCCCGGGCCGACTGCGCGCCGCCCTCGGCGGGAGGCTGGTGCTCTTGGGCGCTCGACTGCTCGGAGATCCCGAGCGCGAAGGGGTGTGATGGACGTGCTCGGCGACGTGGCGACGATCGCGCTGCTCGTGGTGCTGTGGGTGGCGGCCGTGTGGCTCGGGGTGGATTCCCGCGACGGCAACGACTGGCGGCGGGGACGTCCCTGACGGCCGACCGAGGTCGGTGGTCCGCTACGATCGGACGGTGATCGAGTTCACGGAGTGGGCGAGGGAGATCCTCGCTCGCACCCACGAGGCGGCTCGGCGGTTCAACCCGCGGGCGACCGTGCGCCTCGGCCGCTCTGGATCCGGGGTCGAGTTCGCGCTCACCGACGAGCCCCGCGAGACCGATCGGCTGATCCGGGGGGAGGGCTTCGAGCTGCTGGTGGAGGAGGGCCTCGAGGGCGTGGTGGACGTCGTGGAGCCGCACGACCGGCTGATCCTGCGCCCGCCGGGCCAGGCCGAGCGGAGCGGTCGTCCCCTGCCGTGAACGCCGGGGACCTCGGCCGCCGTCTGCGCCGGGAGCGGGACCGTCTGCGCGCCGAGCTGGCCGGGCTCACGGCGCCGCCCAGCGACCCGCTCGCGGCCGTGTCCTTCGGCAAACGGGTCGGGGAGGGAACCACCCAGGCGGTCGAGCGCATCGCGCAGGTGTCGGCGGCTCGGAGCGTGGACGCCAAGCTCCGCGAGGTCGAGCGCGCGCTCGCCAAGGTCGGCGAGGGGACCCACGGCACCTGCGACGTCTGCGGAGGCCCGATCGGCTCCGAGCGCCTCGAGGCGTTCCCGTGGTCGACCCGCTGCGTGGCCTGCGCCGCGAGGCGCTAGTCCGTTACAGACTAGTACCTCTCCACGTAATTACAGTGACGTAAGTTCCCGACCGGATGTGCTTCAGTTGCGTATCCGAGGCGGGCATGCTTGTCTCCTGAAAGGAGGCTGCATGCCGCGTAGAAGCCCGTACGAGATCGAACTGTCCGACGAAGAGCGGGCCGAGCTGGAGCGAAGGGCCAGGAAGTATTCGTCACCGTATCGAGACGTGGTCCGGGCCAGGATCGTGCTGATGGCCGCGCGGGGCATCGACAACGAGGAGATCGCGGCGCGCCTGGACACCCCCAGACAGGTGGTGTCGAAGTGGCGGAAGCGGTTCTTCGAGCAGCGCCTCCCGGGCCTCGAGGAGCTCCCCCGGGGAGGGCGCCACCCGGTTTTCCCCCCCGGACGTGGTGGTCGGAGTCAAGGCGCTCGCCTGTGAGCTTCCGGCCACCCTCGGGGTTCCCCTCGCCCGGTGGCACTGCCCCGACCTGGCCCGCCGGGCCGTGGAGCAGGGGCTCGTGGCGTCGATCTCCGACACCACGATCTGGCGGTGGCTCTCGGTCGACGCCATCAAGCCGTGGCGGGTGCGGTCGTGGATCTTCCCCCGGGACCCCGAGTTCGCCCCAAAGGCCGGCAGGGTGCTCGACCTGTACCACCGCCGGTGGGAGGGCAGGGCCCTTTCCAAACGGGACTACGTGCTCTCCGCCGACGAGAAGACCCAGCTCCAGGTGCTCACCCGATGTCACCCGAGCGCCCCCGCGGCCCCCGGCCGCCCGCCCCGGGCGGAGCATGAGTACCACCGAGGGGGCACCATGGCCTACCTGGCGGCCTGGGACGTCCACCGGGCCAAGCTGTTCGGCCGGATCGAGCCCGCCGTGGGCAAGGACCCCTTCGACCGGCTCATCGACCAGGTCATGACCACCCAGCCCTACGCCTCGGCTCGCCGGGTGTTCTTCGTGGTGGACAACGGGACCTCCCATCGGGGCGAGCGCTCTATCGAGCGGACCCGCCGTCGGTGGCCCACCGCGCACCTGGTCCACCTCCCCCTGCACGCCTCCTGGCTCAACCAGGTCGAGATCTACTTCTCGGTGCTCCAGCGCAAGGTCCTGACCCCGACCGACGTCGCGAGCCCGGAGGAGCTCGCCGCCCGGATCCTCGCGTTCCAGGATCACTACGAACAGATCGCTCACCCCTTCGAGTGGAGGTTCACCCGCGCCGACCTCGATCGCATGCTCTCCAAGGCCTCCTCAGCCGCCGCTTGTGCAGGCGTCGCCTGATACGTCACCGAAATTCCGTGCCGCAGCACTAGTCACGGGGTTCACGCACGTTCGCCGGCGTGATAGGCCCTGAGCTCGGGGACCAGCGCGGCGAGCAGGCCGATCCCGGCGATGCAGAGCAGCCCGCCGGACACCACTGAGATCATGGGCGTGAAGGCCGCCGCCACCAGGCCCGACTCGAGGTCGCCCAGGCGCGGGCCTCCGGTCACGACCAGGATGTGGATCCCGGAGAGCCGCCCACGCAGCGAGTCGGGGACCGAGAGCTGAAGGATCGTGCTCCGGAACACCGCCGAGATCACGTCGGCGGCTCCGGCGAAGGCGAGGAAGCCGAGCGCGAGCCACAGGTGATCCCCGACCGCCCCGAACGCCGCGATCCCGGCGCCCCAGAGCGCGACCGCCCAGACCACGGCCCTGCCCTGGTGGCGCACCCGGCCAACCCACCCGGAGGCGAGCGCGCCGACGAGCGCTCCGACCGCGGGCGCGGAGAATAGAAGTCCCACGACGGTGTCCCCGCCGTGGAACTGCGCGCCCGCGAGGAACGGGAACAGCGCGCGCGGCATGCCGAAGATCATCGCGATGATGTCGGCGACGAACGTCGACTGCAGGACCCGCCGGCCCCTCAGGTAGGCGAAGCCCTCGCGGACGGCCGCCCACCCCGTGGCCGCCCCCTCCGCGCGTTCGGGCGGCATCGGTCGGATCAGGACGGCCGCACCGAGCATCGCGAGGTAGGTCACGAGGTCGATGCCGTAGGCGACGGGCAGGCCGAACCGCTCGATCACGATGCCGGCGAGCGCCGGACCCACGAGCGCGGTCCCGTTCCAGATCACCTGGTTGAGGGCCAGCGCGGCGGGCAGGAGCCCCGCCCCGACCAGGCGCGGGGTCATCGCGGATCTCGTGGGGCCGTCGATCGCCGAGAACCCCGCGAGCGCTGCCACGGCGGCGTAGATCAGCCACACGGGCGGGCGCCCGATCAGGGCTCCGAGGAGGAGGGCGCCCGAGGCGGCCATGAACCCGACCTGAGCGGCGATCAGCAGCGTGCGCCGGTCGTGGGCGTCCAGGAGCGAGCCGCCCCCGAGCGTGCCCGCGACCAGCCCCGCCAGGCCGACCAGCCCGATCACGCCCACGGCCGCGGCCGATCCGGTCAGCCGCTTGACCTGGATGAAGGTCGCGACCAGCGTGAACTGGTACCCGAACTCGGAGACCAGCAGCCCGCTCCAGATCAGACGGTAGTCGCGGGAGGATCGGAGCGGCTGGACGTCCACGGCGAGCGCCCGGAGCGCTCCGCCCAGGCGCGACGCCCGATGGAGCGCGCCGTCCGATCCCCGCTCGCTCGACCCCATGCGGGGGAAAGTAGCAGGGGATGGAGCCGCGGCTCGGAGCTGAGGTAGGGCTCAGCCCGTGGCGGTCGCGATCGCCAACTCCAGGACCTCCAGGCCCTCGTCCAGGAGTCCCTCGTCGATCGTGAGCGGGGGCAGCAGCCGGATCACGTTGTCGTAGGTGCCGGCCTTCAGGACCACGACGCCGTTTCGGAGGGCCTCCTGCACGATCCGGGTGCCGGTCGCGGGATCGAGGGGCTCCTTCGTGCCGCGGTCGGCGACGAGCTCGATCGCCGTCATCATCCCCCGCCCGCGGACGTCCCCGATCACCTCGTGACGGCGCTGCATCTCGCGGAGCCGCTCGAGCAGGTGCGCCCCGAGGGTCCGCGAGCGCTCGAGCAGCCCCTCGGACTCGATCTGGTCGAGCACGGCCAGGGCGGCGGCGGCCGCCACCGGGTTGCCGCCGTAGGTCCCCCCGAGCCCGCCGGGGTGGACGGCGTCCATCAGCTCGGCGCGCCCGGTGACGGCGGAGATCGGAAGGCCGCCGCCGAGCGACTTCGCGCTCGTCACGATGTCGGGCACCACCCCCTCGTCCTCGATCGCGAACCACCGGCCGGCCCGTCCCATGCCGCTTTGGATCTCGTCGGCGATGAACACGATCCCGTGCTCGGCGCAGTAATCGGCGATCCCCTTGACGAACTCCGGCGCGGGGACGATGAACCCGCCCTCGCCCTGGATGGGCTCGAGGATCACGCAGGCGATGTTCTCCTCCCCGATGTGCTTGTGCATCTCATCGATCGCGTACGCCAGGCAGGACTCGGCGCAGGTCTGCTCGGTGCCGCCGGTCGGGCACCGGTACGGGTAGGCGAAGGGGAGCCGGTAGACCTCCGGCGCGAACGGCCCGAAGCCCTGCTTGTAGGGCATCACCTTCGCGGTCAGCGACATCGCGAGCAGCGTGCGCCCGTGGAACGCGTGGTCGAACGTCACGACGCCGGTCCGCTTCGTCGCGTACCGCGCGATCTTGATGGCGTTCTCGACCGCCTCGGCGCCGGAGTTCGCGAACATCGTCCGCTTGGGGAAGGCGCCCGGCGCGAGGGCGTTCAGCCGCTCGGCCAGGGCGATGTAGGGCTCGTTCGCGGTCACGTGGAAGCACGTGTGGGTGTCGAGCTCGAGCTGACGCCGCGCAGCGGATACCACGGCCGGCGAGGTGTGACCGACGTTCAGCACGGCGATGCCGGTCGCGAAGTCGATCAGACGGTTGCCGTCGACGTCCTCGATGATCGCCCCGGAGGCCCGGGCGGTGACGATGGGGTGGATGTTCGCCACGCCCTGCGGGACGGCGGCCGCGCGACGCGCGAACCACTCGCGGGAGCGAGGGCCCGGGATCTCGGTCACGACCTTGCGCTCCTGCGGGATGTCCACGATCGGTCCCTCCTCCCACGTCCTGTCTCGACCCGCGTTGCTCCGGGTCCGCGCCGCCCGTGCCCGGACGCCGGTCCGAGTCTCGCGGAGCGGGCGCCGGGCTGTCAGGCCGTCGCGCGACCAAGCCCTCGAGCGCCGTTTGTACGCTCCGTCCAGTGTGCCACCAACCGTCCCCGAAAGGCGGGCCGGTTTGTACCACCCGTACAATGCGGGGCGTGCCGCTCACCGTCAGGGACATCCTCGCCATGCCCGCCCTCGGGCTGCGGCTGATCGCGGGCGAGCGGAACCTCGACCGGCCGGTGCGGTGGGTCCACGCGAGCGAGCTCGAGGACCCGACTCCGTGGCTCAAGGGGGGAGAGCTCCTGCTCACCACGGGGGCGGGCGCGGGCGACACGGCCGCCCGCCAGCGAGCGTACGTGACCCGGCTCTCGGAGGCCGGGCTCGCGGGGCTGGGGTTCGGACTCGGGTTCGGACACGGGCGCGTGCCGCGGGCGCTTGCGGGGGCCGCGGAGCGGTTGGGGTTCCCGGTGTTCGAGGTCCCGTACCCGGTCCCGTTCATCGCGATCACCGAGGCGGTGTTCACGCGGCTCCTCGCCGAGCAGTACGAGGTGCTCCAGCGAGCGGTGGAGACCGAACAGGTGCTCACCCGCGCGGCGATGGACGGGCAGGGCGTCGAGGGCATCGCGTCTGCGCTCGCGGCCGGCATCGGCGGCTGGGCGCTCGTCCTGGACCTGCACGGGATGCCGCTCGCGGCCACCTCGGGCGCGGCGAGGCAGCGCGCCGAGCGCGTCTGGGAGGAGCTTCGTGAGCGGCGGCCAGGGGGAACCGGCTTCAGCCTCACGCTCGTCGACCGCGGCCACCACGTGTGGCTCCAGCCGGTCGGGGCCCGCGGCCGGGTCGAGGCGTTCCTGGCCGTCGGCAAGCCCGGGTCGCTCGGTCAGTTCGACCGGATCGTCGCCGCCCACGCGCTGTCGCTGCTGGCGATCGAGCTGGCCAAGGCCCGCGCCGTCGCCGAGGCGGAGCGCCGGCTCCAGGGCGACTTCTTCGACGCGCTCGCGGCGGGATCGCTCCCGGGCTCGGAGATCTCGAAGGGGCTGGGGAGGTTCGGCTTCCGCCGGGACGCCGAGGTGACGGTCCTCGCGATCGAGGGGGCCGACCCCTCCGAGCTCGCCTACGCGGCCGAGGACCACCTGTCCCGCTCGGGGGGCGGCTACCTGATCTCCCGCAACGGATCGGGCGTGCACGTGCTGGTCGAGGCCGGAGGGGACCGCGACGTCGAAGACCTGCGGACGGCGCTTTCCGGACGCCTCGGGCGGGAGCTGCGGCTGGGTGTGGGGAGTGCGGTTCCTCCGACGGAGGTCGGGCGGAGCCTTCGCGAGGCCCGCTACGCCCTGCGGGTGTGCGGACTGGAAGGATGGAGCATTGCCGGGTTCGAGCACCTCGGGACGTATCGCCTGCTGCTGTCGATGTCCGAGCCCGACGCGCTGCGCGCCTTCTCGGACTCGCTCCTCGGACCCCTCGACGCTTACGACCGGGACCACGGCGGCGAGCTGCAGCCCTCCCTCCGCGCGTTCCTGCAGCACAACGCCCGCTGGGAGACCGCGGCCGCCGAGCTGTTCGTCCACCGGCACACGCTGCGTTACCGCATGCGCAAGGTGGAGGAGCTCACCGGACGGGACCTGTCCTCGTCGTTCGACCGGATGGAGTTCTGGCTCGCGCTTCGGGCCCGCGAGCTGCTCGCCGATCCGGACGCCTGAGGCGGCCAGGACCCGCACGCGCCTCCGGGTCGGCGTTCCGGCCCCGGCCGGCCGCGTTGTCCCCTCCGTACAGGCCCCGCGTCTGGGGCGGCCGGAACGTCGAGTGGCCCCGTTCCGCGCCCTCCGGGCATACTTGTGTCCTCCGGGACGTCGCCCCGGATCGGTCGGGTACGAAGGGGGAGAACGATGGCCACCACGACCAAGACGTGGAAGCTGTTCATCGGGGGAGCGTGGGTCGAGTCGAGCACGGGGGAGACCGAGCCCGACATCAACCCCGCGACCGGGGAGCCGGTGGCGGAGGTGGCCGTGGCCACCCGGGAGGACGCCGACCGGGCCGTCGAAGCCGCCCAGAAGGCCTACGACGAGGTCTGGTTCGACACCCCGCCGAAGGAGCGCTCGGCCATGATGCTCAAGCTGGCCGACGCCATGGAGGCCGACGCGGAGAACCTCGCCGTGCTCGAGTCAGAGGACGTCGGCAAGCCAATCGCGGTCTCGCGCGCCGACATCCCGTTCATCATCGACAACCTGCGGTTCTTCGCCGGGGCCGCTCGGGTGCAGGAGGGCAAGTCGGCCGGCGAGTACGAGCGCGGATACACCAGCATCATCCGCCGCGAGCCGCTCGGCGTGACGGCGGGCATCTGCCCGTGGAACTACCCGCTGATGATGGCGATCTGGAAGATCGGGCCGGCCCTCGCGGCCGGCAACACCTCGATCATCAAGCCGGCCGAGATCACCCCGAGGACGGCCCTCCGGCTCGCCGAGCTCTCCCAGGACATCCTCCCGCCGGGTGTGATCAACGTGGTCACCGGCAAGGGGTCGGTGGTCGGCGACCAGCTCACGCGGCACCCGCTCGTCCGGCTGGTCTCGGTGACGGGAGACACGTCCACCGGCAAGGTCATCGCGGCGGCCTGCGCCGAGACCGTGAAGCGCGCGCACCTCGAGCTCGGCGGCAAGGCCCCGGTGGTCGTGTTCGACGACGCCGACGTCGGCAAGCTCGTCGAGACCCTGAGGTTCGCCGGGTACACGAACTCGGGTCAGGACTGCACGGCGTCCTGCCGCGTGATCGCCGGCCCGCGGATCTACGACGACCTGCTCTCCGAGCTCGTGCCGGCGGTCGAGTCGATCAAGGTCGGCGACCTGATGGACGAGTCGGTCGAGATGGGGCCGCTCGTCTCGGACCGGCAGCGAGACAGCGTCAAGGGGTTCGTCGACCGCGCCCAGGGGTACGGGGCGAAGGTGCTGACCGGCGGCGACGTCATCGAGCGACCCGGCTTCTACTACAAGCCCACGGTGGTGACCGACGTCGACCAGAAGTCCGAGATCGTCCAGCAGGAGGTGTTCGGCCCGGTCGTCACGGTGCAGCGGTTCACCGACGAGGACGAGGCCGTGCGGTGGGCGAACGACGTCGTGTACGGGCTGGCGTCCTCGGTCTGGACGAAGGACACCGGCCGGGCCATGCGGGTCGCCCGCCGGCTGCAGTTCGGCGCCGTGTGGGTGAACACGCACTTCATGATCACGGCGGAGATGCCCCACGGCGGCTACAAGCAGAGCGGCTACGGCAAGGACATGTCGATGTACTCGCTCGAGGACTACACGCAGATCAAGCACGTGATGGTGTCGCTCGACTAGCGACCCGTGGGGAGCGGATCGCCCGCGAAAGGAGATGTTGGACGTGAGCACGAGACCGTTCTTCGTGAACGGCGAATGGCGGACCGGCGATGGGACGTTCGCGGTCACGAGCCCCTTCGACGGCTCGATCGTCGCCGAGATCGGGGTGCCGACGCAGGCCGACGTGGAGGAGGCCACGACGGCGGCCACCCGGACCTTCGAGCTGTCGAGGCGGCTGCCGCTGCACGCTCGAGCCGACGCCCTCGACCACATCTCGCGGCGTCTCGCGGAGACGGTGGACGAGAACGCCGGCCTGATCGCCCGCGAGGGCGGCAAGCCGATCAAGTGGGCGCGGATCGAGGCGACCCGAGCGATCTCGACCTTCCGGTGGGCCTCCGAGGTGCTGCGCGCCGGCGACGACGAGCTCATGCGCCTCGACACCGAGGCCTCGCTCGGATCGCGCGTCGGCCTGCTTCGCCGGTTCCCCTACGGGCCGGTGCTCGGCATCACGCCGTTCAATTTCCCGCTGAACCTGGTCGCCCACAAGGTGGCCCCCGCGCTGGCGGTCGGAGCGCCGATCGTCGTGAAGCCGGCGCGCGCCACGCCTATTGGGGCCCTCCGCCTGGCCGAGCTGTTCGCCGAGACCGACCTGCCGAAGGCCATGGTCCAGGTGCTCCCGGTCTCCTCGAGCGTGGCCGATCAGATGGCGCGGGACCCCCGGTTCAAGAAGATCTCGTTCACCGGCTCGAGCGAGGTCGGCTGGTACCTGAAGGGGCTCGATCCGCGCAAACGGATCACGCTCGAGCTCGGCGGCAACGCCGGCGTCATCGTGCACTCGGACGCGGACCTGGACCACGCCGCCGCCCGCGTGGCCGTTGGCGGCTACTACCAGGCCGGGCAGAGCTGCATCAGCGTGCAGCGGGTCCTGGTCCAGTCCGAGGTGTTCGAGGACTTCGCGGCGCGCCTGGTCAAGCAGGTGGAGAGCCTGAAGTACGGCGACCCGATGGACCCCACCGTCGATGTCGGCCCGGTGATCGACGCGGGCTCGCTCGACCGAATCGACGAGTGGGTCAAGGAGGCGGTGTCCGAGGGTGCGGAGGTCCTGACCGGCGGGCGGCGTGAGGATCCCTTCTACGTCCCGACGGTGCTCTCCCGGGTGAGCCCCGAGATGAAGGTCTGCAAGGAGGAGATCTTCGGGCCCGTCGTGACGATCTCGCCCTACCAGACCTTCGAGGAGGCCCTGGCGGAGGTGAACAACTCGCGCTACGGGCTCCAGGCGGGCGTGTTCACGAACGACATCAACCGCGCGTTCGAGGCGCACCGCACGCTCGAGGTCGGCGGGGTGATCGTGAACGACGTCTCGGCCTTCCGGGCCGACCAGATGCCGTACGGTGGCTCCAAGGACAGCGGGTTCGGGCGCGAGGGGCTCCGGTTCGCGATGGAGGAGATGACCGAGCCCCGGATCATGGTCCTGTCGAACGTCCCGCTGTAGGCGGCGGACCCGGGTGACCGCGGCGGACGGATCGCCGCTCAGGTTCCTGGGATCGAGGCAGGTCCCGGCCGCGGATGCTCCGGCAGGACAAGCGGCGGGACGGGCGCCTGCGAGAAGTCGAAGTCGTTCAGGAGGTTGCCGAGGATCGGCGCATCCTCACGGACGTACGGACGGGAGTCGGGTCGCCCGTCGGTGCTCGGATCCAGGCGCTGTCCGCCGAGGAACAGGTCCTCGATCAGCTTGAGGTACGCGTCGAACGAAAGGGTCTGGTGATCGATGTACCCGGCCCTCACCCACGGGCTGATCACGAGCGCGGGAACCCGCAGCCCGTAGCCGTTCCGGTCGACCTTTGGGGGCACGATGTGGTCGAAGAAGCCTCCCCAGTCATCCCAGGCGAGAAAGATCGCGGAGGTTGACCAAGCGGGGCCGCGCATGACGGCGTTCACCAGGCTCGTCACATAGGCCTGACCGTCCGTCACGGAGTTCTGCGGATGCTCGCTCACGCCTGCCGAGGGGGCAATCCACGAGACGGCTGGCAGGGTGCCATCGCGGGCAGCTCGGTAGAAGTCGTTGACGGGAACGATGTTGCCGAGCTCCCCGTCCTTCGCAACGGTCTCGAAGTTCGGCAAGGGGTTCCAGATCGTGGGAGTCCCCAAGCGCCCGGAGGGTCCCAGGGCGCACGAGATCGGATCCGGCTTGCACGTCCGCTGGCTCCTGTCGCCGACGTAGTAACGCCAGCTCACTCCCTGCCTGTGGAGCAGGTACGTGATGTCCGTCCAGGAAAACGGCGCGGTCGGAGGGCGACCGCCCTTCTCGTTCCCGGGTCGGTCGAGATCGGACCGGCAGCTCATGGGATCGTCGCTGGTGCAGTTCGCCGACCAGGCCGAGACCATGAACAGGTGAGAGGGAAGGCTCCAGGAGAACGCCGACTCGAACATGTGATCCTGGAGGACGAAGTGCTCCGCGTACGCCCAGTAGTTCGGGATCTCACGCGCGTCATGCCACCCCATCACGTCGGGGATCCCTCTCGTGCCGACAGGACCCGCGCCGCCGCACTGGGGGTCGAACGGGAACCGGCTGCAGAACTTCCCGAAGTTGTCGCGAACGCTCCGGATGAACCCGTCCATCCTCCCTCCGTTCACGTCGGTCGCTGCGTCCTCCTCGCTGTGCGGACCGCCGGCATTCGTCACGTTCGGATCGTGGAAGGGCCGCACGCACCGGTGAAGCATCGGGTCGGGAACGCAGACCGTCGGCACGCCGTTCTGCATCGGGATGCCATCCGCGCCGGGGTACGTGCCGAAATAGTGATCGAACGACCGGTTCTCCTGCATGATGAAGATCAGGTGCTCGAGCTTGCCTCGCGCCTGCTCGAGGTGGCCGTCTGCCCCACAAGCGCCCAGGACCAGGGTCAGCGCCGACAGGACCGCGATCCGCCGGACCCTTCGCGGCATTGCGCCCGTCCCTCTCCAATTGCCGATCCGCTCCATCTGCAATCCCTCGGCACGCTAGCACGCCGGCGATGACCTACGCCGCTACAGATCGCGAAGGATCTGCATGGCTGGTCTTCGCGTGGCGGCGACCGTGCCGGCGCCGGCCGCGAGCACGGCGACGACGGTGCACGACCCGACCGCGCCGAGATACGTCCAGGGAACGAACAGATGGCCCGGCGGCGGGTCGAAGACGCCGGTGAGGATCTTGACGATCGTGAAGGCCACGAGCCACCCGGTCGCGGCTCCAAAGGTCAGGCCCCCGACAGTGACGTAGGCGGCCTCGCTCCAGACGAACGCGGCGAGCTGCCGCCTGCGGGCCCCGAGCGCCGAGGCGATCGCGAAGGTGCGCCGTCGCTCGGACAGCCCGAGCGCGAGGACCAACCCGGAGGCCGCCGTCGCGAGGATGACCGCGAAGGTGAGCTCGAGGCGGGTGAGTCCGCGCAGGTCGATGGCGGTGAGGCTCGAGAGCGTGATCCGCTGCTGCGTCGCGATATCCCGCACGCTCGCCCCGGAGGCAGGCCCGAGCATGCGCCGCACCGCGGCTGCGACCGCCGGCGGGGGCCCCGTGGTCTTGATGAGGAGAGTCTGGAACGCGGCGGACCCGGTGCGCCGGGCCACGTAGGAGGCGTTGGCGACCAGGAACGAGTCCCGCGGAGCGGTTGGGAACTCCCGGACGACGCCCACGTAGTGGAACGGAACGATGTGGTACGCGTGATCGCTCGCGAACTGCAGCCGGAGCCGAATGAGGTCCCCCGGATGGAGCTGGAAGTCGTGCACGGTCTCCTCGGAGACGAGGACGCCGTCCGGGGTGGCGGCGAGCGTGTGGAGCACTTGGGCTGCCGTCCCCCCAGCGAAGAACGCGTTCGACAGGTTCGTGGCCTCACCGATGCTCGTGGGATCGATCCCGTAGAGGTCCTGGAGGTCGTTCCCAACGTACGCGAAGCGGTGTTGCATGGGCTGCGCGGCGGCGACCCCCGGAAGGCTCCGGACCGCGTTTGCCAGGCCGGACGGGAGGCCCGAAGCGGCCGCCGTCTGCACGGACACGTCGGCGCCGTTCGTGAGCTCCGCATCGACCCTGGCCTGGGCTGCGTACGTGGTATTGAACACGGCCACCGCGAGAGCGAACGAGGCGGTGAGTCCCATCACGGCGAGTCCCCGGGAGAGCAGGCGCCGTTGACGGGACATCGAGGCCGCAACGACGCCGGCCAGGCCTCCGGCGAGTGGCCGGGCCGCTCGCGCCAGGAGGCTCCGGCCGGCCGCCAACGCGCCCCGCCCCATCCGCCAGGTGAGCAGCGCCGCCCCGGACCAGAGCAGGAGCGGAGCGAGCAGCGTGAACGTGCTCACGGAGATCGTCGGGACGCCCTCCGGGGCGAGCACGACCTGGTAGCCGGCGCGCACCGCCTGCCAGTAGACCAGTCCCCCCGCCGCCAGACACAGCAGGTCGAGGTACAGGCGCTCCCACAGAGGCCGCGATGGCGGGCCGACCGCTGCACGCGCCGTCTGAACCGTGAGCCGACGGGCATCCCGCCACGCGGGCACCGCGATCGCGGCGACGCCGAGCGCGACGCCCGCGGCCGCCGCCGCGATCGCCCAGAGGACGGCCTGCCGGGGCGTTGCTCCGAATCGCCAGGTGTGGAAGGCCAGACGCCCGGCCGCGGCCGCGCCCACGAGGCCGAGCGCGGCCCCCGCCACACCTGTCAGCAGGCCCTCCGCGGTCGCAAGGCGCGCGACGTGCCGCGGAGACGCCCCTCGGGAGCGAAGCAGGGCCTGCTCCCTCCTGCGGCGGTCGCGACCGGAGGCAGCGATGACGCCGGTGAGGAGGGCGGCAAGGACCGCGCCGGGCAGCCCGAGAAAGAGGAAGAGGAGCTGGGCGTAGGCGGCGTCGGTCCTCGCCGCGTCCAGCTGGGCGCCGAGGTTGTTGCCGACCAGCCCCCCTCCGGCCAGGCGCGCCTCGAGGTTCTTGGCGCGGGCCAGCACGTCGGCGAAAGCGGCCGCGGGGTCGGCGGGGAGCGCCGGTGCGAGGGCCACATGGATCTGCATCGTGACCCCGGGGAGCGGCCGGCCAGCCGGCTCGAACAGGGAGCGCCAGAGCGGGAGCGGAAGCAGCATCACGTTGTCGGGCGGGGCCGCGGGCCCCGATCCCGCCGGCAGGCCTACCACCTGGAACAGGGAGTCGGAGAAGGGAAGGTCGACGACGCCGGCCACGCGTTCCCGCACCGCGGGCATCCCAGGCCGATGGATCGTCACGAGCGTTCCCACGCTCGCGTGGAGGTTCGCCGCGGTCTGCTGCGCGAGCAGCACCCCATCGTGTGCACCCACGAGGAAGCGAATCTCGCCCGGGAACGCCGTGGCGTAGCCACGGGGAAGGCCGAGGACCTTCCCCGGGCCCGTGGTCTGGACGGTGCCGCCGGAGGTGGCGAGAAGGCCGGGCGAGGGGGCGTAGCCGACGGGCACGGCGGAGGTCACCCCGGGCGTGGCCGCGACGGTGTGGAGCGAGGATGCGAGGTTCGCCCCGGGCGTGAGCTGAACCTGCCAGTCCACCGGCACGGCGGCGATCGCCTGCCGGGTCATGGTGGCACGGGTGGCGGTGAAGAAGGTCCCGAGCGAGGCGAGCAGCAGCACGGTCAGGGCAACGCCGACCATCTGGCCGACCGTTCGGGCGGTCCGGCGTCGCAGCAGCCCGGCGAGCCAGGTCAGAATGAGCACTGCCGTTGTCCCGTGTCCAGCCGTCCGCTCTCCATCTCCCAGCGCTCGGACAGCCGCTCCGCAACGAGGAGGTCGTGGGTGGCAACGACGAGCGCTGCGCCGGACGCCTCGGTGACCTCGAGCAGGACCTCCATCACGCGTTCCGCGCTGGCGCGGTCTTGCTGGCCCGTGGGCTCGTCGGCGAGCACCAGGCGCGGGTCATCGACCAGGGCTCGAGCCAGCCCGGCCCGCTGGAGCTGACCGCCGGACAGCTCCTCGGGAAGCTTCTCGGCGAGCTCGGACATCTCGAGGCGCTCCATCGCGGCCGCGGCTGCCCTGCGCGCCTGCGGCTCGGGGCACCCAGCGAGCAGGAGCGGCAACGCGACGTTCTCGAGGACCGTGAGCGGTGGCAGGAGGCTCGGCCCCTGGAACGCGATCGCGACGGCCCCGGGGCGGAGGGACTCGATCGGTCCGATGGCCGGCCACGTGATCGTGCCCGATGTGGGGCGTTCGAGTCCGGCCATCAAGTGCAGCAGGCTCGTCTTGCCGCTCCCGGACGGCCCCACGAGCGCCACGCGCTCCCCTGGCTCGATCTCGAAGGTGGCCTCCTCGACGGCCGTGACCCGGGCCGACCCCGAGCCGTACGCGATGCCGACGGTCTCCGCGCGCACCAGCGGTTCAGCCACGCGTCACCCGCCCGTCGATGAGGCTCACGACGCGGTCGGCCGCGGCAGCCACGCGGTCGCTGTGGCTCACCACCACGACCGTGCCACCCGCGGTCGATCGAGCCCGCAACAGATCGAGGATTCGGGCCTCGTTCTCGCGGTCCACCTCGCCGGTGGGCTCGTCCGCGAGGAGCACCGGGGGGTCGTTCGCGAGCGCGACTGCGAGGCCGGCCCTGGCCGCCTCGCCCCCAGAGAGCGCCGAGGGCTCGGCCGACGCCCGGTGGAGGAGTCCAGTCATCTGCAGGAGCGCGTCGACGGGTTGGCGGGTGCGCCCTGTCGAGAGGGCCTGGGCCGCGCGCACGTTCTGGCGGACGGTGAGGTGCTCGATCAGGTTGCCCGACTGCAGCAGTACGCCGATCCACGAGGCCCGAAGGGCGGCCCGGTCCGCCTCCGGACGTCTGGTGATGCGGTGGCCGGCGACGAAGACCGTTCCTGCGTCGGGCTCATCCAGCCCGGCCAGGCACGACAGCAACGTGGACTTGCCGCTGCCGGACGGTCCCACGACCGCGACCATCTCGCCCGAGCGGGCAAGGAGCGAGACGCCGCGTAGCGCGAACGTCTCCTCGGCACCGGCATGGTAGAAGCGGTAGAGCTCCCGGGCTTCGAGCACCGCGTCGGCGCCGTCGGGCGTTCTCCTCAGGACCACGAGAAGCTCTCCGAGACCGTTCGCCAGGGGTCGACGTTGTCGGCACCGACGGGGGAGGAAAGCGACAGGATCGCCTCCTCGCCGCGGTGGAACAGCTCGAACCGCTCGACGACCAGCCGATACTGCTTGCCGGTGACGGGGTTCGGCTTGCTGTTCGACTCGTAGACGATGAGGACCGCGCGCTGCCCGTGCAGCGTGGTCCCGGAGATGCTCTTCAGCCGGAACGCGAGCTCGGCGGTCCGGAGCTCCGGGACGTCGACCGAGCGTGCCGACGCGGGAGTTGGGGGGGAGGCAACCCGAATCCACCGGATCGTGATCGAGTTCAGATTGTTCACGAACGAGACCGATCCCCTGGAGGTCGACCGCGCCCACCCCTCGGGCACCCGGATCGTGAAACCGCCCGCGGCGGAGTGGTAGGGCACGAAGACCGTCGTGTCTGGGATGTCTCCCGGTGGGTTGCTCTCCGGCGGGACCGGTGCCTGGGAGGGTGCGGGCCGGGTGGTCGGCGAGTGCGATGCGGGCCCCGTCGACGAGCTGGTCGGCAACCCCGTCCCTCCCGGCGGGGGGGTCAAGACCGCTCCGGCGTGCGGCCCTCGCGAGCACGCTGCGAGCGCAAGCCCGAGCGCCGCGCACGCAAGGATCGTGCGCTCATGTCGCCATCTGGTCTTCAACGCCCTCTCCCTTCCCGCTCAACACGACCGGCTCGCGATCGTAACGGCGCAACATGAGCGTCCGATGAGGGGGCGGTTTGGAGACATGAGGGCTTGGCATGCGTCACATCCTCTTCACATCTCGCCCGCACGTGACCGGAACCCGGCGCCCTCGGCCGGGCGGGCGCGACGGAGCCGTCAACCGACGAGGTTCACGGTGACCCGGGCTCCGCCACCCGGGAGGTTCTCGGCGGTCGCCGATCCGCCGTGGCTGCGGGCAACCGCCATGACGATCGCAAGGCCGAGCCCCGCGCCGCCGTCGCCGGTCGCGGACGAGGGCCCGCGGGAGAAGGGCTCGAACGCCCGGACCAGGACGTCGTCGGGGAACCCGGGTCCCGAGTCCTCCACGGTGATGCGGACTCCGCTCCGGGGCCGCTCCACGAGCAACCGAACGCCGCTGCCGGCGGGCGTGTGACGCAGCGCATTGTCCAGCAAGTTGACGATCACCTGCCGCACCCGGAGCGGGTCGACCCGAACCCTGCCCGCCGCGACGTCGACGGTGAGGGCGCTCCCGGACTGCTCGGCCCGCGTCACGAACGGCCGGGTCGCCTCCTCGACGAGCTCGGGGAGCTCCACGGGCTCGCGGTGGACGGGGAGCCGCCCGCCCCGCGCACGGGAGAGCACGAGCAGATCCTCGGCAAGGCGGGAGAGGTGATCGGCGTCCTCCGACGCCCTGATCAGCGCGGCCTGCAGCTCCTCGGGCGAGCGCGGCCGGGACCGCGCGAGGTCGAGCTCACCCTTCAGGATCCCGAGGGGCGTCCGCAGTTCGTGGCTCGCGTCGTCCACGAAGCGCCGCTCGCGCTCGAACGCCTCCTGGAGCCGCTCGAGCATCTCGTTCAGCGTGCTGGCCAGCCGCGCGACCTCGTCTCCGGTCGCGGGAACCCGTAGGCGCCGGTCGGGCGACGTCGAGATCTCGGCCGCCTCACGCCGCATCCGCTCGACCGGGCGGAGTGCGGCTCCCGCGAGGGCCCACCCCGCGGCGGAGGTGATCGCCAGCGCGACGGGTCCCCCGATCACGAGGAGGGCCAGCAGCCGTTCCAGGGCCGCCGTCCGAACGGCGAGCGAGGTCCCCACCACGACGAACAGGCGCCCGCCCCCACCGGTCACGGGAAGCACGAGCAGCCGGCTCGCGTCGGGGACGCCCGCGACGTGCCGGATGAGGAACGTGGGGCGGCCGATTCCCCGCAGCGCCGAGGCTGCGAGCAGCGGCCGGTGGGAGATGGCGTCCGTCGACTCGAGCAGGCGCCCCGAGTGGTCCAGCACCTGGGCGAAGGAGTCCGTGGGGCTCACGAGCGCCCCCGGCTCGTCGCCGAAGTTGACGTTTTGCCGGTCGATCCCGGCCGCAACGACCTGTGCGCGCGACCGCAGCCCGAGGTCGATCGCGCGCAGCAGCTCGGAACCCAGCCGCAGGTACAGAAAGGCCCCGAGACCGGCCAGGATCCCGGCCATGCCCAGGGCGAAGGCCAGCGTCAGCCGCAGCCTAATCGGGAGTCTCACGAGCCCAAGCCT
>Ga0070741_10007346_pt1 | contig 22849 bp, 16 predicted proteins | sample Coa_R1_4_FD_66440 | JGI IMG/M metagenome (GOLD analysis project Ga0070741, IMG submission 66440) | Surface soil microbial communities from Centralia Pennsylvania, which are recovering from an underground coalmine fire - Coalmine... | ecosystem: Environmental > Terrestrial > Soil > Unclassified ... | reverse complement strand
TTGGTCACGATCGGGAACACGCCGACGATTGCGTCCTTCGCGGCAAGCTCTTTATAGGACATCTCGATTGAACCGTCGCGAAATAGAACAGCCTGGAACTGATTGACCGTTTTCGTCCAGGTGAAGTCCTGAATGTTGCCCCACGGCTCGGTCACGTCCCAGGTAACCACGACGTGGTCGTCGAGCTCCTTTACATAGCCTTTTCCGGACATTCTCAGTTTCAGGAAGACACAAATGCCTGAGACAGAGTTGATTAGCGTGCCGGGAGCTTCGGATAACTGCTCAAAGCGCGCGAGCGAGACTCCTCCAAAACGGAAGCTGCCGGATCCTGAAAATCCGCGGCGAGCGCCTTCGCCTTCGCGCTGGGGCTCGCCAAAGCGAATCGATCCATTAGCTCCCGCCGAAAACGAGCTCCACTGCTTTCCCGCGAAAGGAAACTGGAGTTTGTGCAATGTGACTTCCGCGTCCGAGATCTCGTTCCCAAAATCGGAATCCCATTGGAGCGGCAGATTTTCAACTCGATACCCACTGGCTCCAGGAGTAAAGCGCAGAGTCCGGCCGGTGAGGTTGAAAAGGTGCTCCTCGCCGAGAACTCCATCATCCAACTCGAGGAGAATGAGATTTCCGTTCGTGGACACTTTGCCGATTGGCTTGCCGGCGCGTTGTCGATCTTGTGCACTGGCAAATTGTGGTAGCGACAACCAGCAGCAGATCAGGCAAAGCAGCATAGGGCGGATCTGAGCCGGGAACTGGGAGCGATAGGTCGATCGATTCAGTTTGCGCACAGGCAGCTAAAGGTTTGCCTGAACTGTATAAAATATCCAACTGCTCACGTCAAGCCCAGCCTGCCTTACTTCATCGCAGAAAAATCCGCGAACCCGACGCGCACGACCGTAAACGAGCGCTGGCCCCGTCCTTGCGAAGCCTGCGGAGCGTCGGCTGGTGGAGGTATTGTTTCCGTCCACGCGCCATACACTTTGTCGCCGTAAGCGGTCAGCCAAGTGTAATCGCCGAGAAACGCTTGCTGAGTCTCAAAAGAGGAATCAGACCACGCATAATTCGTGAACGTCCGCCCACCATCGGTAGAGCGCGCGAGGGAAAATCCAGTTTTGCGATTGGCAGGATCGTCGCGCCGGTCGTAGAACTGGACATAAACATGGCCGGTCACCGGATCGACTGTCATCCACTGGAAGAACTGATCGATGCCGTCGTGAATGGGGTCGCTGTTCACGCGGATGGGAGTCGACCATGTTCTCCCATGATCAATCGATTTCGAGAGAAATACATCCACGTCTCCGTTGCGGTAATCGCTCCAGGAAAGATACAGGGTTCCATCATGATTCTGCCTTGCGTCTACTCCGATTTGCGGAAAGCCCATCGCGCGAGGAACACCAGGGATTCCTCCGGCGCCGCCGAAATACGGCGGCGCTACGTTGATGACCGAGCGCGAGGGCGCGAACGTTTTCCCGCCGTCATGTGAATGAGTGAAAGCAATTGTCTCGCCGTCGTTCCAAATGGCGTAAATCGTGCCATCTGCTCCGATGACTCCAACAAAGCCGACCAGCGATCCGTTGTCGTCGCGCGGCAGTCCGGCATGCGTGCTGATGCGTATTGGCTGCGAGAAAGTCTTCCCGCGATCCGTCGATCGTGCGAACAGAATGATGGATTTATCGAGCTGCCACTCAATCCAGCCGACATAGAGATTTCCGGCATACGGGCTGTGGGGCTGGTTGTCGGCGAAAACGCGCGGCATATCTTCCCATTGAATATCGGGTTCATTCCCCTGCCAAGCTTTCACGGCGGTCGCGTTGGTATCCCAGGTCTTCCCTCCGTCCGGTGAGTGCCGCACGAATATTCCATTTCGACCTGCGCCGTGAGCCCAATAAGAAACACTTCCAAGTTTGTCGAAGTGCAGAGTGGACAGATATGCGCGACCGCGATTGTCGAATGTTACAGAAACGTCTCCGCCGCCACGCCAGCCGGGCACAGCAGGAAGTTCGGCGACAGTGAAGGTCTGCGCTCCGTCAGTGGAGTAGGCGATCGTGGCGGGCTGGAAAGCAGCGATGACCTGACTTGGATTCTTAGGATTCAGCGCAATCGACGGTTCCGTGCCACGAACACCCTGCGGCGAGATGGTCACCACGTGCGCGCCAGGAGCAAGCGGCAGTCGAGACTGGGCACGCGCAACATTTGCGCAGATTAGAAGCGCTGCAAAGGCGATGAAGATTAGCGCAGAACGTGTGTACGGACCTCGCGATTGAATGCTTCCGTTCATAGACGCGGAGCAGGGTACCACGAGCATATGTGAGGGTGGCAGGTTAGACGCTGCCAGACAGCTCATCTCGGCCCATTTTGGGACCGCGGAATCTCTCTGAGATACGCAAGCGTTGTGAAGCCTTAATCAGGGCGCCAGAACCACCTCTCATGCGGGCACCGGCGGACGTTGCCGATGCCAATCCGTGTGCTGCTGGAAGAGGCGAGCAGCAGCGATTACCTGCTGGTCCTGAAGTGCGCGACCCATGAAAACGATTCCGTAAGGCAGCTTTTTATCGCTGAATCCGCATGGCACGCTGATCGCCGGCAGACCGCAAAGGCTGGAGACTCCGTCGGGCTCCGGCGTTGGCGCAGGCCGCGGCTCCCGGCGTGGTCGAGGCGGAGTGGGTGTCTTCGCCTGCGGCTCATGGAGCAGCGACGCAGCGCCGTCCTGCGACGCTGTAGTCAGCACGTCAAACTCATCGAAGAGGTTGTCAATATTCGTCTGAAGAAATCGCCGGACTCTCTGCACTTGGAGATACTCGTTGGCCGAAAATTCCATGCTCGCATAGCCGTTCACGCGGTCCAGAGGATCATCGAGTTCGGCGCATTTTCCCGATTTGATAAGTTCTTGAAAGGACGACGCGGCTTCGATGAGGATGGTCAACTCCGCAGCTTCCTCGTAAGCTCCGTCGGGAATGCGGACATCGCGCACCGTGGCCCCGTGTTGCTCGAGCACGTGAAGCGCTTGGTCGACGGCTTTTTCGAGATTTACAGGCAGCTTGCGCCAGGCATTCGTGATCTTCCCAATTCGCAACGGGGGAGATGCAGCCTCGGAATAGGAAAACGCGGCAAGATGCTGAGGGAGAGAATCGTAGTCTCTGGAATCGTGCCCGGCGATCGCAGAGAGCACGAGACCGCAATCGTCCGCGGTGCGGCACATAGGACCGAGCTTGTCCATAGTCCACGCAATGGCCATCGCTCCATAGCGACTGACTCGTCCGAAACTTGGCCTAAGGCCAGAAATCCCACAATGGGAAGCCGGACAGAGGATCGATCCGCGAGTGTCTGACCCCAGAGCGAAGGGGGCCAGCGCGGCGGCGACGATGGCGCCCGAGCCGCTCGAGGATCCGCAAGTCCAGTAATCGGTGTTCCACGGATTGCGTGCCGGTCCGGTGAATGAAGCGAAGCCGTTTGTATACCCCAAGCCACCGGCGAGTTCGATCATCGCAGCCTTGCCGATCAACACCGCCCCGGCGGCGCTCAGTTTCTCGATGACGGTGGCGTTGAAGTCGAATTTTCGTTCCCGAAATGGGCGCGCGCCCCATGTCGTGGGATACCCAGCGACCGCGACCAGATCTTTTGCTGCATATGGAATCCCGTGCAGAGGACCACGGTCATGGCCCGATGCCAGCTCTTCTTCAGCCGCCTTCGCCTGCTTCAGCGCCAATTCGTGGGTAAGGTTGACGTACGCGTTGTATTTCGGCGCTAGCTTCTCGCTGCGCGAGAGGTATTGCTGAATCAAATCGACGGGCGAGATCTGCCGCTTGCGAATGAGCGGCCCAAGTTCACGGATGGAAAGGAAAAGCAGGTCCTCGCTCATTCGGGCCTGTCCTGCCGGGCTTCTTGCTTGCGATCTGCTGCCGATCCAGGGTCGTTTGTCACGCGCAACACTTCAGCCGGAGGATCACCATTTTCAAGCTGAAAAGCACGCATTGGTTGCATCATTCGTGCGTTGGCAACCAGGACTCGGTGCACGCGTTCGCGCTGCTCGGCAGAGAGCCGGTCTCCCCAGAGTCGAATTACGTTCTGGTATCTGCTTTCGACTTCCTTCTGCTCGCTCTGCGAAAGTCCCTCCGCAGACGCCGGAGAAGAACTCGCAGTGGAAAAGTCGGGCTTCGCAGCATTTTCCTGAGCATCGATCAAATTTCCGCTGCCGGTCGCGGCAGCGATTCCCGCAACGCCTGCCAAACGGATGCTGAAGTCTCGTCTAGAAATCACTTCTTCATCTCCTCACTATTTATTGTGCCGCACTGACCATCCCGGTCGGAGAATGCATCCGGTACTCGTGCGGCGGTTCGGCGTTGAGCAGGTAGCGCACAAAGTAATCCCAACGCCGACGCGTCATGTAGTTGCTCGCGCTGCCGTATCCGTGGCGCTGGTTGGGGAGCAGCAGCAGATCGAAGTCTTTGTTGGCCTTGATGAGTTCATCGACCACGAGCAGGGTGTTGTACGGTGGAACATTGTCGTCCATGGTGCCGTGGGCAAGCAGCAGATGTCCTTTGAGATTCTTCGCGAGCGGCTGGTTGGCCTGATCGGAGTAGTTTGACGTGCCATCCGAGTTCTTCTTGAGAAGGCCCATCCACTTCTCCGCCCAATCGTCTTCATACTCGCGGTTATCATGATTTCCCGATTCGGAAATCCCTACTTTGAAGAAATCGGGATAGCGGAACATGGCGTCGGCTGCAGCGTATCCGCCTCCGGAGTGGCCATAAATGCCGGCGCGCTCAAGATCGATCCAGGGATATTTCTCGGCGAGCTGCTTCATGCCAGCGATCTGATCGGGCAAAGTGTTGTCGCCGAGATCCTTGGCATAGAAGTCGTGAAAGCTTTTTGAGCGCAGTGGGTTCCCCATGCCGTCAAGCTCGATCACGATAAATCCAAGCTCAGCCAGCGCCTGCGCATCCCCTCGGCTTGGCGAGAAAGAGCGGCTGCCGACGCTGCCTCCCTGTGGTCCGGGGTAGATGTGGTTGATGATCGGATATTTCTTGTTTGGATCGAAGTTCGTCGGCTTGAACATCAGCCCATAGAGGTCGGTCTTGCCGTCGCGAGCTTTCACGGTGAATGGGATCGGCGGCTTCCATCCATTCGCGACCAGCTTCGAAATGTCCGCCCTTCCGAGCGTCGCAATCACTTTGGCATTGCTGTCGCGGAGCACAGTGACGGGCGGGACGTCGGGCTGCGAATAGCTGTCCACGAAGTATTTTCCCGAAGGAGAGAAGGATACTTCGTGATTTCCCGCTTCGGGAGTAAGCAGCGAAAGATCCTTACCGTCGAAGCCGACGCGATATAGGTGAGCGAAATACGGATCAGTCCCCTTCTCGCGGCCAACGGCAAGGAAATACAGCTGACGATTTTTCTCGTCCACTTGGAGCAGTTGCGTAACCGCCCATTCGCCGCTGGTGATTTGATTCTTCAGCTTGCCGGTCGTGAGGTCATATAAATAAAGGTGTCCCCAGTTGTCGCGCTCTGAGTACCAGACGATCTCATTCGAGGCGGGCAGATACCGCCAATTGACGCGTCCTACGCCCGACTCGTAATAGGTCGGGACCGTCTCCTGCATGACCTCACGGATGTCGCCAGTAGACGCGTCGGCGACACGCAACCACTCCTGCTTGTGATCGCGCGATGTCGAGACAAACGCAACCTTCGTGCTGTCTGGACTCCACTGCACATCGCTCCACTCGCCGCCCCGGCAGACAAGGTGATCGCATAACGTTCCGCGATGCTGATCCGGCGGCATTTGGAAGCGCACTACGCGCGGGCTATCGACATCGATCACAACGCGCTGGATGGTCGTGACCACGTCGTCGCCGGGCAGGGGGTACTTCCACGCCTGCAGCGTGGGATGTCCGACTTGAGTGCGCACAAGATACATCTCGCCAACGTTGCGCTGATCCTGCTGGAAAGTGGCAATGTGCTTTGAGTCGGGAGACCAAACGAGAATGGCCCGGTTGCTGTGCGTCCAGCCCGCGTTGTCGGTGGCGTAGCCGAAGTCCTTTATGCCATCGCTCGTGAGTTGAGTCTCTTTGGCGGTTGCAATGTCGCGCATCCACAAGTTCCAATTGCGGATGAAAGCCGTCCGCTTACCGTCGGGCGATGGAACATCGGGGCGCATTGGTGGAGCGCCGGGAACCGGCGGAAGCGGCGGTTCCTCCCCATTCGATTCGCGCCCTCCTTCCGCGGAGCACTGCGTCCCCTGAACGTCGCATTTCCAGCGGCGTCCTTTGAGGTTGAACTCGACCGTCTGCCCATCGGGCGAGAGTTCGACTTGCTCAAACGGAAGGTGTTTTGCCTCGTAGCGCGCATTGGCGGCAGAGGAAAGCGCGGCCGCAAGCTTCGAATGCTCAAACAAACTGGAGCGCTTGCCAGTTGCCGCATCGACCACAACAAACTGACTGCCTTCTGGCGTGACGTCACGAAACCAGAAGCGATCGTCTTTCAACCACGACGGACGCACCGTGCCAAATACCAGCGGAGTCGTGTTGTAGGGCATGAACTTTTCCGCACGCGCGTAGTCGTCCGCAGAAACGGCGGGCGTTGAGTTACTGCTTTGGGCTAGAGAACCAAGCTGGCAAAAACAAAAGAGTAGGAAGACGTACAAGCTTCTTCGTGGGATTCGAAGCATGCGACATGGTCGCAGATCATCGCCAATTCGTAAATGTTCGCAGTTATGCATTGGAGGGACCTGAAGGTAAGCACCCCGCTCCCCAACTCAGATGAGGTCCCCCCTAAGCCTGCAATAGCTGAGCCAACATGAGCTTCCCGTTTCGCGAATGACAATCCTGGAACCTCGTCAGCTATACTCGGTGCAAATTTGCGCCCCGTGCAGTTGAACGGGGAGGGAGTGCGAATGCCACCTGATTTTATCTCTAACGTTTATGTCTTCATTGTGGCGGGATTTTGCGGTGTCGAGCTCATCAAGCGGGTCTCGCCACTGCTGCATACGCCGCTGATGTCGCTAACCAACGCGCTTGACGCCATCGTAGTAGTCGCCGCAATCATCATCGCCGGGCGACATGAGACCGCGCTGACGACCGTCCTGGGCGCGATTGCCATCGCCGCCTCATTCAGCAACATGGTAGGCGGTTTCTTTATCACTGACCGCATGCTGCGCATGTTCAAGACCGGGAAGGCGAAGCAATAATGACCATCGCCGGTGTTCAGCAGTATCTCGACTTCGCCTACGTCGCCGCAGTCATCCTCTTTATTCTTTCCTTGAAATGGCTGAGCTCGCCAATGACGGCACGCTGGGGTGTGCTGGCGGGCGAAATTGGCTCCGCCATTGCGGTCGCGGCAACCTTGTTCAATCCCGAGATCGTTCAGTACAAGTGGATCATCATCATGCTCATCATCGGTGCCGGCGTGGGCATTCCCTTGGGCCTGGTGAAGATGACCGCGGTTCCGCAGCGAACGGCTTTGAGCCACGCCTTCGGCGCAGCTTCGGCGGCGATGATCGGAATCGCCGAATACTACGTCGGCGTTCCCCATGTGACCCGCTTTCAGATGGGCGAGATCGGTCTCGAGGTCATCATCGGATCGCTAACCTTCACCGGAAGCCTGATCGCCGCGGGCAAGCTGCAGGAGATCCTGCCACAGCGCCCGATCGTGTATCGCGGGCAAAACATCGTGAGCTTGGCCGTGCTCGGCCTGGCAGTGCTGCTCGCGATTTTGATGGTAGTCAACCCTGCGCAAGCTTGGTTGTTTCCCATTATGGTACTCGTCGCGCTCGCGTTCGGAGTCCTGCTGGTCACGCCCATCGGCGGCGCCGACATGCCAACGGTGATTTCCCTCTTGAACTCATATGCCGGCTTTTCTGCGGCTCTGCTCGGATTTGTTCTGAACAGCAAGGTGCTGGTCGTCGCCGGCGCGCTCGATGGCTCTTCCGGATTCATTCTCTCCGTCATCATGTGCAAGGCCATGAATCGGTCGTTTACCAACGTTCTGTTCGGAGCCTTCGGCCAGGTTACGACGTCGGCCGCAGCTGCGAAGGAAGAACGGCCCGTGCGTAGCGCCTCGCCCGAGGATGCCGCCGGAATTTTGGAGGTCGCCCGTAAGGTCGTCATCGTTCCTGGATATGGCATGGCCGTCGCCCAGGCGCAGCACAAAGTCCGGGAACTCTATGACGCGCTAATCAAGCGCGGAGTCGATGTGCAATTCGCCATTCATCCCGTCGCCGGCCGAATGCCCGGCCACATGAACGTGCTCCTCGCCGAAGCCGATGTGCCTTATGACCACTTGAAAGAGATGGATGAAATCAACGGCGATTTCCCGCAGACCGATGTGGCGCTGGTGATTGGCGCGAACGATGTGACCAATCCTGCGGCCAAGATCGACAAATCAAGTCCCATTTTCGGAATGCCCGTGCTTGACGTTGAGAAGGCGCACACAACGATGGTGATCAAGCGCAGCATGAATCCGGGCTTTGCCGGCATCGACAACCCGCTGTACTACATGGAGAACACGCTCATGCTGTTCGGTGACGCGAAGGCTTTCGTCACGAATATTGTGAAACAGCTTTCCAGTCAAAACTGAAGTAAGTTGGGGCCTTGCACAAACTTTTAGCATGTGGAGAGCCGCATTATGGGAGTTCGAGGTTCCCGTTCACGATCACATGTTCGAACCTGAGGTCGCTCACGACGGAAGCTGCGAGCTTGTCTCTTTCCAGCACCACATCGAAGTCTTTGAATGTGATGTCACTGATCTGAGTCTGGCCCGGATTCAGCCGAATGGAACAAATGGTCCAAACTTGGGAAGAGTCTGAGGCTGTCCCACACCGTTCCTATTTCGACGACAACACGAACGTGTTCCCATCGGCGTCCTTAAAGATCGCTGATGTGCCCCACGACTCTTTCTTCGGAGGCTGGGCGAACTCGACGCCACGTTGTGCAAGTTCTTTGTGCGTCTTCTCCACGTCGTCGCATATAAAGGAGATGCCGCTGAAGGTGCCAATACGGTCTTCGTGTCCCGGGGCCGTGAACGCACCACTCCGGAACCGCCGTTGAGTCCGAGCTCGATCCAGCGCTGGCCTGGGCCCATGGCCTGATCGGTCGTGACGTGAAAGCCAAGCTTTCGCGTGTAGAACTCCAACGCCCGTTGCTGGTCCTTCACCGGAATGCTCGCAAATTTCATCGCCTTGATCATGGAGAGTCCTCACAACACTTGAGATTTGAAATGCACTGTAGCCCCTCTTTGCCGGCAAAAACAATCCGTCTGAATAACTCCCTGCTATAGCAAAATATGCGCATGCGAACGTACTTGCGTCTTGACCACTACGTAGTTGATGTCCTCATGCGCGACCTCGCCGGACATGACCGCCGCCCGGCCGCTTTTCTCGTGTATCTCCATCTTTGGGCGGAGACGCGCGGAGCGGAGCGCCGGAGCACCCGCACCAGCCATAGCAGGATTGCCATTGCGACCGGCCTCTCGCGTCGTACCGTGCAGAATGCGTTGGCGCTGCTCACCCGCCGCCGGTTGGTCCGGATCATTCGTGAGCACGCGACTGCAATGCCGCAGTTTCTCGTCGCGTGTCCTTGGCGTACATAGGGCTGCGCCGGTGTCGGAGCGTTCGGCAGTGGCAGCGCCTTCGATACGCAGCCTGGCTACAACCACCGGATTCCCCGTGTTCCCCTCGCGCAACCGCCCCGCGAGCAACGGGCACGCGCTCCGGAACTCAGGAGAGCAGGTATTCGATTTGGATTTCCATCTTCCCGGGATCGTCGCTGGGGTCGCCATAAATTTCCCAGGATTTGCCGGCAAAACTCTCCTGGTTTGCGGCAGCCCATTTGTGAATCGCCTCGTGAGTGTCGCCCATGCGTTCGTACGGACCAACGTGGAGAGCGCTCGCGACCCGGCCCGCGGGAGTTTCGGCGAGACGGACCTCACCTGAGGCTTCGAACGGCCGAACTACCTCAACTCCAAAATCCACGTCCATCGCCATTTGACGATTGGCTGGATGGTGATAAAGAAAGATGTTGTGACCATCGGTGCGGAGCCCCGGAGTACGCCGCAGGAATTCCCAAACCTTATCGAGTGCCGGACGCCAGGCTTGCGAAATTTCGTTGATCCGAACCTGGCGACGGACGGCAGCGATCTTACGAGCAGGAACGCTCTCAATCGAAACTTGCGGCTTCATGGCGGCGTCAAGCATAGCAAGACGGATCGCCGTCTGCCAGGCTTCAGTTCCGCCTGCCTCTCAATAAACTCATGAATACGGTGAAGCTCAATGGCCTTCAGCAGAAACTTGAATGCGCTGCCGAATAGGATTCCTACTGCCAAATCTCCGATCCAACTCTTTGGCCGAACATAGCCGATCTCGCGCCATGGTGTATCCGGCCACCACACCCACAAGAGCACAAAAGCAGTCATCAGCAGAGGAGTTAACAAACCTACCGACAAAATGACGACGATGGCGAGAATCCCAACGGACCGAATCCGCGCAGCTTCGCCGCGAAGTCGTGATTCGACCGTGCGGCTTGAGTCTGTGCAGCGGTCGCACCGGAGCTTCGAGCTGCATCGGTTTTCCCAACCATTTTCATGAGCAGGAATTGGACGGTATCAGTCCGCGCTAGATTTGTTGTGCTCTCTCAAGATTTCTTCGATTCGCGATTTGGGAAACGGCAAATGGTCTTCATTCTGCTTCAGCCATTGGTAGTAATCCTGCTCTATGGGATCTGTCCAGCGGGCGTCGATTTGGCCTGCGGTGTACTTGCCCTCTTGCAGCCGTTGATGTCCGAACATATCGCGCAGATGAGTTTCTTCTGAGTATTTGACAACTTGCTCCGCGAGTTGCGGTGGGATGAAGATGACGCCGCCGTTGCGCCCTAGCACCACGTCTCCCGGCATGACCATGACATGGCCGATGCGGGTTGGGGCGTTGATGCTCACCATCGTAGAGTTCAGAAGCCTGCCGGTTCTCAGAGATCCATAGTGGTGCGAGGGATCGTATGCGCGAACGAACGCAACAAATTCCGGCAGTTCATCGAGACCATTGATGTCTCGTACCGCACCGTCATAGACAATGCCGTTTCCCGATTTGGCATAAATCGCATTTCCGACGTTGTCGCCGATAGAGGGCCCGCCCTCTTTGAGTCCGAAGTGATCACAGGTATAAACATCGCGCTTTTGCAGCATGTCCACAGGCCAGGCATTCATTCCGCCGACTCTGTGCATCTTCGCGCCTTCCTCTTCCAGCAACTTTTGCACGTCGGGCCGGCCGGGCATCCACGTGGCTGTGAGCGCGCGGCCAACCAAGACCTTGTCCGGATGAATGGAGAGCCAGCCGTCCTCGTACTGATGCATGAAGCTGTTCTGCTGGAGTACCGCCCACGCCTCTTCGAGCGTGACTCGCTTCATGCGATCCAGAATGTCGTCGGGCACTTTGGGGCGGCCATCTGGAAAGCGGTCACCGTGCCAATCCGGCGTGTACTTAATGACGTCATCTCGAGTGAAAAATCCTTGCTGTGCGCTCGCGCTTTGCGCTGATACCGCAACAAGAGACAGAAATAAAATCGCGAACGGAATACGATTGAGTTTCTTCGTCATTGTTTTGATCTCGCTCCAATTCACGTCAGGCTTTGTTAGGTTCAAACCAGGTTGTTCCCGGAACTTGTGCCTTTCGGGCAACTTCTTCATTCATCTCAACGCCGATTCCGGGTTGGTCACTCACAGTGACGTAGCCCTTCTGGATGATTTCACCCTCCTTCACCCAGTTCTTCCAAAGATCGGGGAAGTTGATCCAGTGCCATTCGCAAACAAGGAAGTTCGGAATCGAGGCACAAACATGAGCTGTTGACATGACTCCAATCGGCGACACAACACAATGCGGCGCGACCGGCACGTAATATGTCTGCGCCAGATTGGCTACCTTGCGTCCTTCAGATAGTCCGCCCACCTTTTGAATATCGGGCTGGATAATATCGACTGCATTCTTGTTCAGAAGCTCGCGATATCCCCATCGCATGTACAGGTTTTCTCCGCAGGCGATCGGTGTGGAAGTCGAGTGGCGAACGTCGGCCATGGCATCAATGTCTTCAGGTGGCACCGGTTCTTCCAGCCAGAGCAAGCGGAAAGGCTCGAGTTCTTTAGCGACTCGCTTTGCTGTCCCTGCGTCGTATCGGCCATGCATATCACACGCGAGCTCCATTTCTTTAGGAATGGATTCGCGCACATGTCTGACCCAGCGCACCATGCGATCAACCTCTGCGTTGTTGGCAGTCCAGTTCACGCGGTCGAAGCGGTTCGGATCGGTCGCATCATCCAAGTCAATCTTCATGGCGGTGAAGCCCTGATCTTTGATCCATGGAAGCTTTCGCTCGGACTCCGGCCCCATGGGATCCTCCATATCCGAGTCGCAATAGATTCTTACCTTGTCGCGGAATTTTCCGCCCAGAAGTTGATAGATGGGCAAGCCCAAAGCCTTTCCCGCTAAGTCCCATAACGCGATCTCGAGGCCGGTTAGCGCGGTGACATATTGCCCCCCCTGCGCGCCGGCAAAGATGCCAGAGACGCGGAGTCGCTCCCAAAGTGCGTCGACATTCAGAGGATTCTGGCCAATGAGAAATCGCCGGAACTGGTTCACCAGCGCTGCGGTTCCAACGGCAGCGTCGGTGGATTCGCCTTGTCCGTAGAGACCTTGATCTGTGTAAACACGCACATGTGTTTGCAAGCCATGCACGCGCACCTGCGCTGTGCGGATATCGGTGATCTTCAGTTTTGGACGCTGGTACGGAGTGCTCACATTCTGAACCGCTGCGGCGAGAGAAGGGAGTGCAAAGGTTCCGGCTAAAGGAGCCACGCTTTTAAGAATCTTCCTGCGCGTGAGACTCATTTCAGAAATTCCTCCTCGTATAAATTCGTTTTGAGTTCAGCGTCATTCCGTTGGTGCGCGCGTGCTGAAGTGGGCTTCAATTGCTGGTGCGGGTCGACCATCAGCCAGGCAACCGCACTCAGGAAACAGAAGCCTGCGGCTACCCAGAAAGACATCTCCCATCCCAAATGTTTTGCCACGAAAGGCGTCAAGCTGGCCGTGGTCGCGCCTCCGAGTTGTCCACCCATATTCATAATTCCGGAAACGGAACCGGCCGAGCGTCCGCCGATATCGGAGCTGACCGACCAGAATGCGCTTTGCGAGAGATAAAGAGCGCCTGCGCCTCCGGCGAGCACTACGCTCGCCACCCGCGCATCTTCCACGTGAGTTCCGAATCCCACGAAGACAGCCGCCATAGCGGTGCAGGCGCTTGCAGTGAAGCAACGTCCAACGCGCTTGCCGTACTTGCGGGTCAAACGGTCGCTGATCCAACCTCCAAGAAATGAACCGCCTGCCATCGCTGCGAATGGGAGCACGGAATATGCGGCGCTGGCCTTGAGATTCAAGCGGCGGACGATGCTCAGATAAGTAAAGAACCAGGTGAAGAAAATGTAAGCGACATATACAAAACCAAAGTAGCTCGCGGTAAGGATCCAAACATTCTTGGTGCCAAGAATCGTCCGCCACCCCAAAGCCTGGCTTTCAGCAGTCGTCGTTGCCTGTGGCAGACCAGCGGAGATATGCGACAGTTCTTCCGCGCTGACCCAGGGATGATGTTGAGGTTCATCTCGCGCCAGCAACAACCAAAGGCCACCGACGAGGAGCCCGATCAATGCGCACATCCAGAACGATGATCGCCATCCGTGGTGATAAATGATGTAGGCGATCAAAGGCGGCGTCACTGCCGACCCCAGTCCGACGCCTGCGAAAATCAACCCATTGGCAAGGCCGCGTTCCTGCGACGGGATCCACGCAGCCACCAAGCGGTTGCTGGCTGGATACACGATTGACTCGCCCATGCCAAGTAAGAAGCGCACGACAACCAAAACTGCCAGCGAGCCCACTATCTTTGCGGGGACCAGCGCCGTGAGCGCAGTGAATACGGCCCACCACAGTGTTCCCAAAAAGAGAATTCTTCTAGGTCCGAAACGATCTGCCAGACGTCCACTTGGAGCCTGAAACAATGCATATCCGACGACCCATGCGCTAAAAACCCAGCCGAGTTGAATGTGATCCAGATGAAATTCGCGTTCGATCGAGGGACCGGCAATCGAGATGTTCACCCGGTCCAGAAAAGAGACGGCACTGATCGTCAATATCCAGAGAATCAGCACCCATCGGACACGGCCCACGAAGATGTTCATGGCAGAGGCCAGACATTCTACGGCTTGAAGTCGCTTCCCGCTCCTAAACCATTCCACGGCATTCGTCTTCGCCTTGACATCGGGGACGAAAGAGTAGCAGAATCCCGGCGCTGCAGACAACGGTAAAGTTAACGAAAAATTGAGAGGATTTATGCGGGAGAAATTCGCGATGTGCAGCTTGAGGGCACTGCTTCTCGCGGCTCTGTTTAGTTTTTGTGTGAACGGGTTGTACGGACAAACGTTCGGTGAGATCACGGGGCGTGTGACCGATCCTTCGGGAGCGGTGTTACCTGGAGTGTCTCTCACGCTCACAAATGTCAACACGAACGCAGTGCGCAAGGTAGTGACCACCGATGCCGGCGTTTACGCTTTTCCCTTTGTGGCACCTGGCCCTTATCGGCTGACGACGCAAGCTCCGGGATTCAAAGCTTGGAGCAGCGAAGCGTTCGAAGTTCAGATACAGCAAGTCGTGCGTCAGGACGTTGTGTTGGAGGTCGGCCAGGCAAGCCAGACAATCGAAGTTTCCGCCAACGCTGATCTGCTGCAATCGGAAACGGCAAGTATCGGCACCGTGATTGGAAATAAGACGGTTGCTGAATTACCTCTAAACGGCCGCAATTATCTGAATCTCGTCGCCCTTTCTCCTAATGTGAACACCCTCTCTCCGGGAGCGGGGCAGGCGGGCTCTCGTCAGGGTGGCGATCGCGCCGCGCAATCCATATCGACCGGCGGGCAGCGCATTATGTTCGATTACTACACGCTCGACGGCGTCAACAACACCGACCCGAACTTCAATACCTATGTTGCTCTCCCCTCGATTGACGCGATCCAGGAATTCAAAGTTCAAACCGGTGTCTATCCCGCGGAGTATGGACATGAAGCCACTCAGGTGAACGTCCTCACCAAATCGGGCGGCAACACATACCACGGGGCTCTCTTCGAATTTCTCCGCAATGATGTGTTGGACGCTCAGCCATATGCCTTTACTAGCGTCCATCCGAGCAAGCAGCCGTTTAAATGGAACGACTACGGATTCGAGTTAGATGGGCCCGTGCGCATACCTCATCTGTTCAACGGTCGCGACAAACTATTTTTCATGACCAACTACGAGGCGCTTCGGTTGCGACAGAACTTTTTGTCCACGTACTCCGTCCCGACGCCCGCGATGTTCACCGGCGACTTTAGCCAACTGGGCACGACGATTTACGATCCGCAAACGGGGCAGCCCTTTCCGGGAAACAAGATTCCACAAAACCGCTTAGACCCGATCTCTTTGAAGTTTTTGAACTACTACCACTCTTCGACTCTCCCCGGACTCACGAATAACTACACGCAGTTCAACTCTGCACCGCAGAACCGCGATGGGTTGGTTGCGAGAATGGATTACAACGAATCGTCTAAATCACAGTGGATGGGCCGATACAACTGGGGCGACGAAAACCAGTCGAATGAAGGCCTGGGCGGCGCAGGGTCGAAGATCCTGACCAACTACGAGCAGTACACCGGATCGAACACTCGGACGTTCACTCCCACACTCGTAAATGAAGCCCGCTTCGGCTATACCCGATTCTTTAACTCTATCGGCACATTGCTGGCTTTGCAGAAAGATGTTGTTTCCCAAATCGGGATACCTGGCCAACCCAGCGGCGCGCCTATCACCTGGGGAATTCCGAACGTCAACTTTAGTGGGACTGGGTTTACCGGTATCGGCGATGCCAACGATGGCCCGTATGCCAATGACAACAACACCCTGCAGTTCGTTGACAAAGTGTCATGGGTACACGGGAATCACGCGATGGCGTTCGGCTTCGAATACGATCGGCAAAACTACAACCAGATAGGTAACCAGTTCTCTCGCGGAGTTTTCACGTTTCAGCCGAACAGCACGTGGAGCCCATCCAAAACTGGAGGGAATGCCTTTGCCGAGTTCCTACTAGGGAATCTCTGGGTCTCGACGAATGCGGTGGCGGTCGCGGATGCAAAGTTCCAGCGCAACATGGAGAGTACGTTTGTGGATGACACGTGGAAGGTGACTCCCAACCTGACCTTATCGCTCGGCGTGCGTTGGGAGCTGACGCCGCCGTTTACAAACACGCGGGGCAACTACTTCAACGTGAAAATACCGAAGCTGGAGTTTGTGGCCAATGCTCCACAGGCAGACTGGCCATACTTCGTGCGGCAGAGCGGCTGCACCGATCCCTATGAAGGCTTGAACATTCACTGGACCAGCACGCAAGCGGTCTGCGGGGACGACATGAATCACAACCTCCTCCAGACGAAGTACACCAACTTTGCTCCGCGCATCGGCGTTGCATATGCGTTAGGGAAAAATACGGTGATCCGGAGTGGTTTCGGTATTTTCTATGTCCAGGACATCGGTAACGCCATGTACTTCGATCTCGCTCGCAATATCGCGGGTCGCGTAGACATCTTTTCAGATATTGGGAGTCCGACGGTGCACTGGAACAATGCGATTCCCGGCGGAAACGGAACCATCGCGCAGATACCGCCGCCCTACGCGTTCGCCGCTGCTTACGATCATGCTACTTCCTACACGATGCAGTACCTGTTGAACATTCAAAGACAGTTTGGGCGTAACTGGGTGGTTGAAGTCGGATATCTCGGATCGGGAAGCCGCCATCTCTATGGCTTCCAAAACGTCAATCAGTCGGTTCCCGGCACCAGCGGCAGTGCGCAGTCGCGTGTTCCGTTTCCCAATTTTGGAGTCATCCAGTTAGTCGCAGACGGCTTCAGCGGAAACTACAACGCCGGCAGCGCAAAACTCACGCGGCAATTCAGCGCAGGTCTCGCTCTTACCACCTCTTACACTTTTTCCAAATCCATGGACGATAGCAGTGGCATTCGCAATCAGGGCTACGATTCGCTCTTTCCGCAAGACAGCCGCTGTCTGCAGTGTGAGTGGGCGTTGTCGGCCTTCGACACACGCCACCGCTTCTCGCTGGGAGGCGTGTATGATCTGCCCGTCGGCAGAGGCAAGCTTCTGGGCATCGACAACTCTATTGCCAACGGGTTTGTTGGAGGTTGGCAATTGAGCGCGAACACGACGATTCAGAGCGGCGTTCCGCAAACGATAAACGTTGGCTTCGTTAATTCCGGAACTAACACTCCCAACAACGATCGTCCCAGCTTTACGGGGGCAAGCAATGGTTACGCTGCAAACCCATCGCCGGCGCGCTGGTACGATCCTGCAGCATTCGTAGTCTCGCCGCCTGGAACTTTCGGCAATGTCGGGCGGAATTCGCTCATCACACCGCATCTTCAATCCATTGATCTCGCAGTGCACAAGCAATTCGCGATGCCTTATAGCGAGCATCACGCCATCCAGTTCCGGCTGGAAGCGTTCAACGTCTTCAATCATCCAGTGTGGGGTGCGCCGAACGCGAACATTCGTGCTGGAGCGGCGTTTCCGGGAGCGCCAGCGAACGCCGCGCATCAGGGCTTCGGCGTGATCAGCACAACTGCGCTTCCGATGCGGCAGCTTCAAGTCGGTTTGAAGTACCTGTTTTGAACAAAGGCGCGAACAAGCGGTTCTTAGCTTTCTGTGCGCTGTCGTGTACCTGGACGCAGAGCAGGATGAGGCTTTTTCGCGCTCGTCTGGATGCGATCAGGTCATGGCGGGTGGCCGCCCCCGCTTTGTTCATCGAGGCCATTATGGGTCTGAGCGTCTTTTATTTCGAGACTTCCCACAAAGTGGGTGCCGGAGCCCGCACTCCCGCGTGAGAGGGGCGCCCGGCGCCGGCCCATAATGGGAAATAGACGCTACTCAGCCTCGCAGCTCACATGGTTGTTCCAGTCCACGAATGCGCCTGCTGGATTTTCACGCCATGCCCACACGTGCAGTTCAAAGATCGCGGGCACGTTGTATCGATTCGGGCTATCGACGAACTGAAATGACTGCCCCTCCAGGACTGGTGGAGAACTGTGGTTTGCTAGCCATTGACTGGCGATTACGATGTATTCCACCCCTACTAACCGAAGTCGCCCGTCTGCGTCGGGTTCATAGATCAGCGCTTCTGGGTGCCTGGCATCAATTTCTCCGTCACCCACGAGCTGGCCGTTGAGATAGTGAATACCCATGGCGCCGTGATCTGGACCAGTGACGCAGCCCAGGAACGGTGCGTAACCAGCGGCCGTAGCGGCACTAACCTCAGAAAACTGCTGGGTAGCTTCGCGAACGATTTGCACCAGCTTTGAGAGCGACTGCTGGTGAGTAGGTACAACTTGAGCAGATGCCATAAGCTGCGCGGCCATGACCACACCGCTCACCAATATTGAACGTAATCCTGCCGGGGCCGAAGCAAAGCGGAGAATTTTGATTTGTGTCTTCATAAGGAGTCCTTCTGAGTCAAGGTTGTCGCCAAAATTCCTGGCTGATTCGCTATCGTGTTCGAAAATCGCGGTTCGCCCCATAGCAGCGGTCTTATGGTTATGTTGAATGCACCTTGCGGTGTAAGTAGTACAAAATAGGAAAGTTGTTCCGATCGGGCGTTTTTCGCTGTAGAATCCCTAACATTTTGGGGCGCCCTGTGGCCATAAACGTTCCTGACCAGCCCGGTTTTATGCAATTTGGGCAAGACTTTGAGCTGGACGTCCGCGCTTACGAGCTTCGTTCAAACGGAATCCGACTGAAGCTCGAACGCATACCCATGGAGTTGCTGCTGTTTCTCATCGAGCGCCATGGTCAATTGGTAACCCGAGAGCAGATTGTCGAAAAAATCTGGGGCAAGGAAATATTTTTCGATTCCGATAACAGTATCAACGCTGCAATCAACAAGATTCGCAGGGTGCTGAGGGACAATTCCGGGCAGCCGCAGTTCGTGGAAACTGTGACCGGTAAGGGCTACCGGTTTATTGCACCGATATCAACGCCGGAGCAAAAGTGTGTACCCCCCGCCGTTCCTCACCACGAGATTCGATCTGTGGCCGTGTTGCCGCTTGAAAATTTATCTCATGATTCGGCGCAGGATTACTTTGCCGAGGGCATGACCGAGGCTCTAATCACCACACTCGCCAAGATCAGAGCTCTGCGAGTGATTTCGCGCACTTCGGCAATGCAGTACAGGCACGCTTCCAGATCCCTGCCTGAAATCGCTCGACAGTTGAACGTGGAGGCGATTATCGAGGGCTCGGTTTTGCATTCAGGCGAGCGCGTCCGTATCAACGCTCAATTGCTTGATGCACGAACCGATCAGCATCTATGGGCCGAGAGCTACGAGCGCGATTGCCGGGATGTGTTGTCACTGCAGGGCGAGATTGCACAGCAGATCGCTGAGGAAGTGCGCGTAGTCCTCACGCCGGGCGAGCGCGAACGGCTTCGGAGTACACGAAAAGTAGATCCCCGTGCGCACGAGCTCTATTTAAAGGCGCGTTATCACTGGAACAAGCGGAGCGAAGAGAATGTGAGGAAAGCAATTTCCTATTTCGAGCGGGCGCTCGAGTGCGATCCTGGCTATGCTCAAGCTCATGCAGGCCTTGCCGATTGCTATAACATCCTTGCGTACTACAACGCTCTGCCGCCGCTGGATGCCTACCCTAAGGCGAAGGCCGCGGCTTTGAAGGCATTGGAGCTGGATCCATTTCTGGCCGAGCCGCATGCGAGCATCGGCGTCATCAAGCGAGATTTTGAGTGGGACTGGTCCGGTGCGGAACGCGAATTTCAGCGCGCCATTGATCTAAACCCCGGCTACGTTGAAGCTCTTCACTGGCGTGCCACTCTTTTGCTCATGCTGGGGCGAACTTCGGATGGAATCCGAGAAAAATGCAACGCGCTCACAATTGACCCGCTTTCAGTCGTCATAAGAACAGACTTGGGGCGAATGCTTTATTTTGCCCGAGACTACGATCACGCAATCAGAGAATATCAATCTGCGCTGGACCTCGAGCCCAACTTTGGATCCGCCCACCTCTGGTTAGCGAACGCGTATGAACAGAAAGGAATGTTTCAACAGGCGCTGTCAGAGTTGCGCATCGCGGCATCTCTGTATCAGGGAAGCTCGTACGCGCTCGCCCGCCTGGGACACTGCCTTGCAATGGCAGGCCAGCACGATGACTCACGTTCACTGCTGGACCAATTGAAGCTTATGAGTAAGCAAAAATATGTCTCAGCTTACGATATAGCGCTTATCCATGTCGGCTTGCGCGAGTTCGATGAAGCGTTGCTCTGGCTGCGGACAGCGTTGGACGAAAGATCCTTGTGGCTCGGGTATATGAATATCGAACCCCAGCTGGATCCGCTGCGGAGCGATACACGCTTCCGCGAACTTGTACGCAAAGTCGGCCTCGAAGCAGGCGATTGAAGTGGGAGGCCGCGGGACAGCTTTCCCATTGCGGGTCCGAGGGATTTTATCCAGGAGCCTGCTGCAATAAGGGCTACCTGCTTCACCGCCCGACTGCCGCGAGGACGGCGGAGAAGAATCCGGGGTCACGCTGAGGCGCCCCCCATGCGGCGCATTGTGCTTCCAAGCCGGTCGCAGAAAATGTCGGCGGTAGTGAGGAAAGCGTCGCCGGCGAACTCAAGGCTGGAGAGGGAGCGTTCTGCCGCATCTCGGTGACCGAAACCACAGGCATCTTTGATGACCACTGGAATGTATCCCAAGTCGGCGCCGTGCCGCACCGTAGGCTCAATGCCGATTTCCATGGCGACGCCGACGATGGCAAAGGCGCTGATCCCGCAATCCCTCATTGCGATGCCCAGCGGCGTACCTTCGAAGGCCGACATCGTGATCTTGTCGAAGATTGCTTCCGTCGGTAATGGATTCATTTCGGGAACGAGATGGAATCCGGGCGAGTCCCGTAGAAACCAGGGATGAACGTCTTCCGGCCTTTTCACCCTCTGCCACGCCATCGCCATGCGCAATTGGAACATCCCCATGAGCTCTTTGGGCAGAGACATGTGTCGAGTAAAAAATATACGAGTGCCCGCTTTGCGAGCCACGTCGAGAACTTGGAGAACTTTCTCGGTAATCTGCCGGCCATTCTCGATCTGCTTCAGGATTCCCACCTGCATGTCGTAGACGATCAGAGCCAGTCGTTGTGGATCACAAACGTCGTCCAGGCTTTCCGGAATGTTAAGGCCAAAAGCGCGCTGCATTGTTCACTCCACACGTGAATCGAGCCTCATTCTACTGAATGCCCGAGTGACGCGAAAATCCAGAGCAGTGCGCTAGCCCCGCGCAGGGGCTAGAGCTGGCTTCTTAAACGGTCAGGTACCACGGTACAGTGGTACATACTTTGCCGATGAGCCAGAACTCCTACACTATCGAACGCGTGCAGACGGCGTGCGCATGGAGAAGCGCCTGCTCAAGGTGCTGAAGGCGTTTGCCGAATATCACGACTTGACGCCGGGTGCCCCCTCCTCGCGCGGGAGTGTAAAGGATGTCCCGGAACAGAATGGAAAGGATGTCATGAAACTGAACAACGTTTGCGCGAGGGTGGGATTCGATGAGCGTTGAGTCGCGAATGCTGTGGTGTGATCAGAATCAAAGCAAAACCGTAGGAGAACCCTCACGATCGTTGTCGCCCAGTCTTGCCAAAAGCAGGCAAGGCTGGGGACCCATTTTGTGGAAGGCTCGGGGAAGAGTCCTTTAGGCCGACAGGGAAAGGGGCCACGCGGCATTGCCGGTGCTCACCGGTGTATCGAGCCTTGTTGCAGAGCCATATTTTAGACCTTTAGCGCAGAAAGGTTCTTATTTCCGCCGTGAGCACTTGTCGTTTTGGTACGTGCGCCTCAAAGTCATTATGGCCGAGCGCGATCAAGAGCCGAAGGCATTCTTTGCGGAAGGTGTTCCAGCCATAGCCCCCGGCGCGCAACACTTTGCCGTGTTCACGCCAGACCACCAATAGCGTGCCAATCTGGAACCAGCGCCAGAACGCCAGTTCCAGGTATGGGAATGATCGGCGGGTGCTCTGCAATCGTTTCAGGTTCTCCGCCTGGAAGCGCAGGTGGTCAGATTCATCGGCGAGGATGTCAGCGCAGATTCGTTGCAATAACGGCGAGCAGGTCGCCCGCTGGAGGGCTGTGTAGTAGGGAACCGCGACGATTTCGGCCATCACCAACACGCGCAGGCATAGTTCGAGGCCCGCAAACTTGCGCACGCGCCGGAAAACTCGATCTACCCAGTGTTGCTGCAATAGTGACACGCCTTCGCGTTCAAGAAAGCGCGCTAAATGGCGGCTGTGCCGCTGCTCTTCCTGAATAAACAGCTCCAACGACGGCAGGAAATTCGGATCGATCACGCTCAGTCGCGATGCACATCCGCGTCGTATGAGCCCTGCACCGTCAGATCCTTCTCCTAATTGAAATTGCTGAATTGATGCGCTTACCAACCGCAGTTCACTGTCGGTGAGCGCTCGCGGATCCGACCAAGGCAGCAACTCGCGGCTTGCAGCTCGAGACGAGAAGAGGCGAACCCAATCAGTCATGGCATTAACTTTATACTACAAAGTACATTACGTCAACGACAATTCTTAAATTAAATCGGCGGAGATTCGGGGAATGAATCGCAGAGGCGATCAGGAGATTACGGACGTCGTGGGCCATGGCAAAACGTGCCATTCGCCATTCTTCTTTTCGAGGACCACCCACGCCCAATTTCCGCACAGGCCTCCGCACCACATTCCAATT
>Ga0070741_10007345_pt1 | contig 22853 bp, 19 predicted proteins | sample Coa_R1_4_FD_66440 | JGI IMG/M metagenome (GOLD analysis project Ga0070741, IMG submission 66440) | Surface soil microbial communities from Centralia Pennsylvania, which are recovering from an underground coalmine fire - Coalmine... | ecosystem: Environmental > Terrestrial > Soil > Unclassified ... | reverse complement strand
ATCAATTCTCCCGACTCGTGCTTGAGATGACGACGGGTCTCGCTGGTCAGGGTATCGATGCGGCTGTCGATCCGCCCCAGCTCTGCGTTGTCCGACGGAGTGCTTGCGTCATCAATGATCGCGTTAATCAGCGCGCGCGCGGCCTGAGCTTCACTCGCGACCTCGGCATCCTTCGCATCGTAGAGCTGCCGCCGAAACTTGTAGCCGATCTCATCGGGCGGGTCCTGCATCTTTGCGATCACCATCCTGCGCAGCGCGAGCGCGCGCTCCACGGAGAGGATGTTGATCCGCGTCAAATGCGCGTTGGCCGGAATATATCGCGCCGTCAGCTCGTCCAGCAGATGACCCACCCGTCCGACCATCACCATCGACAGGACGGACGTTGCCATCATCAGGACAATCAAACCGACGGCGATGGCGACGATCCGCCGCCTGATCGACTGCTTGATCATCGATCCGGACAACGTCCTCAGGGTTTGAAGTGAGAGAGTGGTGGAAATCGTGACTTCTCCCGGAAATCTTGCGGTTATCCGAAACGCTAAACAATCCTCAATACGAGAGCGAGCGTTGTTGATCTTTGTCAAACCAAATCATCAAGCCGCGCAGAACCATGCTGGGAGGGTCGGGCCCGCGCCCGTTGACTCCGAGATTTCGGAGAAGCTCCGACATTTCGGAGCCTGCATGCCATTGGCGAAGGACCAGCGCGCTTGGGCCCATGCGGTACAGCTCTGATTATATGAGCGTTTTCGATCGAGCGGCGCATGCAGGTGCCGTTGGCCCGCTTCTTGCGAACCCAAAAACAAAATGATCGCCGAATATCGGATGCGACTGAGAGAAGCAGCCTTGATCGTCTTTTCGCTCGAGATCGTGGCACCGGACCGGGTGCGAACCGCATTGCTGCGGACGCTCGGCTCGATCCTTGGGCCGACGCGTGTCGCGCCAGGTTGTCGCTCTGCTCGTCTTTTCGTTGATCTTGACGCGCGGAGACGCATCGTTCTTGTCGAGGAGTGGGAGTCGCGCGCTCAGTTCGAACGAAATGTCGACGCGACAAAGCTCAACGTCCTGGTAGGAGCGATCGAACTCTCGGGCGAGGCCCCTGTCGTGCGCATCGACACTGCCGAACGGGAGGAGGGCGTCGGACTGTTAGCGGTGCACCATCCTCCGTCGAGGATCCAACTCGAGATGGGCGGCACCAGTTGCGAAGACGTAACCAGCAGCTCGAAAGCGAACCAAGGACACAACGATGGCTGATCTCACATTCTGGCAGCGGTCAACAGGCGCATTGACCTGCGTTGGCCTTACAATTGGGCTGGCAATGATCGCTCCGCCGGCTCGCGCCGAGAGCGGCGACGACGCGATGGCGATCCTCAAGACGATGTCCGACTATATCGACGGGCAGCAGTCGATCGCGCTGTTGTACGATTCAGACATCGAGGTCATCACGCCGCAACTGCAGAAACTGCAATTCACGAGTTCCGGCCAGGTTCTGCTGGATCGCCCGGACAAGTTGCATGTGACGCGGCATGGTGGATATGCCGATGTCGACGTATATTACGACGGAAAGCGCGCAACAGTCTATGGCAACAATATCAACGCCTTCGCGAGCAAGGATCTCCAGGGTACGATCGACCAGCTGATCGACAAGCTCCGAGGAGAGCTCGGCATCGATGCGCCAGGCGCCGACCTCCTGTTCAGCCATTCTTTCGAAGGGATGACGGCCGACGTCATCGATGCCGAGCATATCGGCCGCGGCGTCATCGACGGCGTCGAATGCGAGCATCTGGCGTTCCGCAACACTGAGACGGATTGGCAAATATGGGTCGAGGTGGGCCCGAAGCCAATTCCGCACAAATATGTCATCACCAGCAAAACCATGGCCGGCGCCCCGCAATACACGTTGCGTATTTCCGGCTGGAACTCAAATACGCAGCCTTCGGCCGATATGTTTGCCTTCAAGGCGCCGGCAGGGGCCAAGCAAATTGATCTCAGCGCTCTGTCGGGCATCGACGAAGTCCCGCCCGGCAAACCAGTCGGAGCCAAGTGATGAAAGCAAAATTCATGATACGTCTTACAGTTGCGCTGATCCTGAGTGCCGTGTGCCTGCTGACAGGCGGGCCAGGCTCCGGTTGGTTCGTCAGTCAAGCGGAAGCGGTCATCGGACGGCCGCTGACACCGCTAAGCTATGCTGGTGTCGCGAGGCGAACGACCCGCAGGGCCGTCGCCGCCGGCGCCGCGGGAGCGGTCGTCGTCGCGCCGGCCCCCGTAGTGGTCGTGCCAGCCTGTGTGCAGGCGGTCGACGTGTACGGGCGCATCTATACGAGGTGCTAGTCGGGATCGAAAGAGATTGGCGGAGGCGGCCAGGTCCCTTAAAGCCTCGTTTTGCTGACGTACCAGAACAAGGAACCTTTTTCATGCGGCGAGAACTCATCTTAGCGGCAATGTTATTTGCGGCAGCTCCAATTGCCCAGGGCCAGGTCGAGCTGAATAACTATGCCAATGCAAACGGTTACATTGATGTTCAGAAGCTGACCTGCGCCCAGTTGGCGGGCACTTACCAGGAAGATGCCGACTTTCTGGGCGTCTGGTACAGCGGCTGGTACAACGGCCTCGCGAAGAAACATGCGATCAACGTGCCGCGTACAAAGGCTGGTATTCACAACGTAATCGTCTACTGCAAAGCGAATCCGAGCAAGAAGGTCATTGAAGCGATCGACGTCATGCTCAAGGAAGAAAAAGGCCAGTGACGTCGATCAAACCGCAATAGTTTTGCTGAGAAAGCTTCACGGTCTCATGCCGCGGCGGAGCCCAAAGTGCCACGTGCGCCGACTTGAATGAGGACTCGTGCAGCAAGCGGCAAAATTCAGGAGATAGATGGAAATGTTCAGATTTCGTATCGCGCCGGTATTGGGCGTACTCGCCATCGCCTGGATCGCGCCGGCAGCCGCCCAGACGCCACAGGGGACCGCGGCCGGCGTGCTGAGCTGCAAGCTGGCGCCCTCGATCGGCCTGATCATTGGATCATCGCAGCGGATGGCTTGCCGCTTCACCCCGAATGGTCCGTATCCGCCCGAAGCCTATGTCGGCGTCATGAACTCAATTGGCCTCGACCTGGGCGTCACCGCAGGCGGCGCGATGGCATGGGGCGTCGTCGCACCCAACGCCGGCCAGATGCGCGGAAAACTCGCAGGAAAATATGTGGGCGCGAGCGGCTCCGTCGGTCTCGGCGTCGGCGTCGGGGCCAACATGCTGTTCGGCGGGTCCAACCGTTCGATCGCCCTGCAGCCGCTTTCGGTCGAGGGGTCGGTCGGAGTCAACCTGTCTCTCGGCGTGTCGGGTCTCACGCTTGCGCTGGCACAATGAGCGCGTGCCGCGCCTCATCAGTCAAGCTCGCCCTGATGTGGCGATCTCGCCAGGTCGCGGGTCAGAGCTAAATCACCAAGGGACGATCATGAATATCGCAATGCGTTCATTCGCCAGGCTCGGAGCCGCAACAATTCTGACCATCCTCTCGTTGGATGTCGGATCAGCGCAGACTAACATAGGCAAGGCGATTACCAATAAGCTGACCGCGAGAATCGAGGGGCTCGAGAAGTCTTGCGCCGCCGATATCAAAAAATATTGCAGGGACGTCACGCCGGGCGAGGGGCGCATGCTCTATTGCATGCAGGCTCACGAGGACAAGATCAGCTCAAAGTGTGCGTATGAACTCGAGGAGGTAACCGAAAGGGCCCAAGCAGCCTCGGATCTTCTTAGAGATGGTGTCATTGCTTGCAAAACCGAGATCGCCGGTGTCTGCGGGAAGGTCCAGCCGGGCCAGGGCCGGATAGCCGCGTGCTTGATCGCAAACAAGACGACGGCCTCCAAAGATTGCGCAGAAGCGATTCAGAAACTCGAGGCAATGGCTGCCCCATAGGTGATCAATGGACGGAAGCAATGAAAGGCGCCTCGCGAGGTGGGGGCATACCGCTGTTCACAAAATCAGGTTGCTTGTCTCTGGCTACCATTGTGGTGACCGCAAATTGCCGTAAGGTAGCAAAAGAGGCTTATCCTGATTGACAGTTTCGTAGAGTTCGGAAACCAGAAGACGAAATGGCCAAGTCAAAGCCAGCCACAGTGTTCGCAGCGCTGCTCGTTTCGCTCGCACTTGGTGGCTGCAGCGGGCGCCCGTCGCAGGGCGTGCTTGTACCCGTAGCCGAGACCGTCGCTGGTGCCACCCGTGTCCCGGTGCTGGTGGCGACAACCCGTCAACGGTCCCCGGCGGACAAGGGCGAGATGTTCAGCGGTGAACGAGGTGACGTTGTCTCCTATGCAGCGATCACGGTATCGATACCGCCAGACTCTGCCCGCGAGATTGGCCAGATTCAATGGCCCTCCACGATGCCAGGCGATCCGCACCGCGACTTTGTGACGGCGTCCGCGGACTATATCGATAAGCCAACCTTCATGAACTCGATTACGGCAGAGGCGAAGCAACTGCGGCCTGGCAAGGTGCTCATCTTCGTGCACGGCTTTAACAACCGGTTTGACGATGCGGTTTATCGATTTGCTCAAATTGTCCATGATTCCAAGGCGCCAGGCATCCCGGTGCTGTTCACGTGGCCGTCGCGCGGCGAACTCAAGCTGGGCGCCTATACTTACGACCGCGAAAGCGCAAATTATTCGCGCGATGCCCTCGAAGAGCTTATCGACTCCCTGGACCGCAATTCGAGCGTAAGCGAAATCAATATTCTAGCTCACTCGATGGGGAATTGGGTCGCACTTGAAGCACTGCGGTCGCGCTACATCCGTCCTGGTCGCTTCGTCGATAAGCTCAAGAACGTCATGCTTGTCGCGCCGGACGTCGACGTCGATGTATTCCGCACCCAGATTCGCAGGATGGGAACGAAACGACCGCGATTTGCGCTGTTTGTTTCGCAGGATGACAGGGCACTCGCTCTGTCGAAGACGATTTGGGGAGGAGCGCCGCGTCTCGGCGAGGTCAATCCAGAGCAGGATCCCTATCGCAGCGAGTTGGCGCAGGATCAGATCGAAGTGTTCGACCTGACGGGTCTAAGGAAGCCCGGGGATGATGCGCATGATCGAGCCTTTTCGGACGTGACGTCCGTCGTCGGAATGATCAAGCAACGTCTTCGGGATGGTCAGCCAATGACCGACACCAAGTCGATTAGCATGGACCAGTAACTCGATCTTCTCGGAAGATAAAAGCGCTTTTTCTGCTCAAATCCATGATCTGGCGGAGATATCGATTCGTTGATGTGGATCAATTAGTCGCATCAGGAAATTGTATTGTGGATTTGGGTATTTTAGATGAGCAAAAGCCAGGAACCCGTGGAGCTTGGGTTTGAGTGCGTCCCGTTTTTGGGGAAAGGATGCCAATGGCGGACGTAATGCCTTTCAGGCATTCGGAGGCGAGGGCAGGCTCGGTTGCGTCCGCCGATGAGCGTCTGGCATTCGAGCGCTTGCTGGTCGACCTTTCATCGCAATTCGCGAACCTTGCCGGGGACCAGTTCGAAACCGTAACCGAAACGGCGCTTTCTCGAATCCGGGAATTCCTCGGGTTTGATAGAACCAGCTTCGGTGAATTCGTTGAAGACGGTTCGATCGATGTCCTGTCGTCCAGTGTAGTCGCGGGCGCCCCTCCATTGCAGATTGGAAATCTCTCGCGGGACCTTGCATGGTATCATCGGAAGCTGCGCGCCGGAGAGATGATCGTTCTGCAATCCTTGCCCGATGATCTCCCGCCGGAGGCCGCCGCTGAAGCCGAGTACTGTCGGAGCGTTGGTTTCCGCGCGCATGTAAGCATTCCGGTTAGAGTTGGCGGGGCCTTTTCGGGATTTCTAGCTTTTGGATCTTTTAGCGAAGCCCGGCGCTGGCCGGCAGACCTGCTCGCTCGCGCCAGGCTCATAGGTGAAATCATTGCCCAGGCGCTCGCACGCAAGCGGTCTGACGAGAGGCTCGCGGCCGCGTTGGCGGAGATCAGGAATCTCAAGGACCGCCTCGAACAGGAAAATGCCTATTTGCGTCATGTCGTGCAAGAGAAGCTGCCGCACGGACTGACAAGCCACTCGCCGCGTTTCCAGTCGGTTATTGAAGAAGCCAGCCAGGTGGCGCAGACGAACACGACTGTTCTTTTGCTTGGCGAAACCGGCAGTGGCAAGGAGGTCCTGGCGCAGGCAATCCATGATGGGAGCCCTCGGAAGGAGCGCCCGATGGTCACGGTCAATTGCGCGGCCCTTCCGGCCACATTGATTGAATCGGAACTGTTCGGTCGCGAAAAGGGAGCTTTTACTGGTGCGATTGCGCGGCAGGCGGGCCGTTTCGAGATCGCGGACGGCTCAACCATCTTCCTCGACGAGATCGGTGAACTGCCGCTCGAGCTGCAGCCCAAGCTTCTGCGCGTGCTGCAGGAAGGCGAGTTCGAACGTCTTGGAGGCTCGCGGACAATCAAGGTCGACGTACGCGTCATTGCGGCGACCAACCGGGATCTCGCACAATCGGTTCGCGAGGGCAGATTTCGGGAGGATCTGTTCTACAGGCTTGACGTATTCCCGATCGAGCTGCCGCCGCTGCGCGAACGCCCTGAGGACATTCCGCTGCTCTCGTGGACCTTCGTCAAGGAGTTCAGCAACTCGATGGGGAAGCAGATCGAGAGGATCTCCGCCGACTCGATGAACGCTTTGATGGGATATGCCTGGCCAGGCAATATCCGAGAGCTTCGGAACGTGATCGAACGCGCAATGATACTCGCGCATGGGCCGATGCTGCAGATCAAGCTGGGCCACAGGCAACTTCGACTCGAGCCCGGCAAACCAGCGGACGGGACGCTCGACGAGGTCGAGCGCGGCCATATCGCGCGTGCGCTCGAGCGCTGCGGCTGGCGCATCCGCGGTGCTGGCGGCGCGGCCGAACAACTTGGCATCAAGCCGACGACCCTTGAATCGCGGATGAAGAAGCTTGGGATAGCTCAGAGACGGTGACCTCCGATATTTCGGAGGAACTCCGAGATCTCGGGCGCGGTCCTCACGGTGGTCACCGCAGTAGCGAGGCTAATCCTTCCTAAGCCATTGACCTACATCCGTTTATTGACAGCTGGCTTGACCAGCCGGTTGGCCCGATTCTTGCGGAGCAAGATGGGTGCGGACAGAGTGCGTTCGGCACTAGGCCCACTACGGAAAGAAGTCGGTGCGCGCGCCGCCGAACAACCCGTCCCCTGGATACCCAATGGCCGTCCACCGAAGTGAGACTTCCAAATGTCGCTCGATCCGCTGACCAGCAACCAGTTTGCGCTCGTTATCTCTCAAGCTGCAGCGCCAGCCTTTATGTTGGGGGCTGTGGCCTCATTCCTTACGGTGCTATTTTCCCAATTGAACCTTATCATTGAAAGATTGCGATCGATCAACTCCCTGCCTGACGACAGCGCATCCAGCGCGCAACTTAAGACCCCAGCACCGGAGCTGAAGATCCGGGTAGCCCGTATCGGTTGGGCGATCTACTGGGCGCTCGGGAGCGGTGTCGCGACCTGTTTTGTTATCATCGCCGCCTTTACTGGTGCGTGGTTCGGCATAAGGCATGAGGTCGGCGCTGCAATTCTCTTTACTATATCGCTTGGTCTTTTCACGGTAGCACTGCTCACTTTCGGATACGAAATAAAAGTCAGTATGAGCGATCCGGAGATTAACTGAAAAGAGAAGGTGAACGACTGGGCTCCTCCCGCAAGCAACCTGTCGAGGGAGGGGCTCATATCGTGCGCGCGCTCGAGCGCTGGGGCTCGCGCATGCGCCATGCGGGCTGCGCGACCGAACAACATCAAGCCGATCCTCCAGTCCCGCATGAAGAAGCTCGGCCTGGCTCGGACGCGGTAGCCTCCAGTATTTCGGAGGGCCTCCGATATATCGGGGGCGATCGAGAAGGCGGGAGCGGGCCTGGTCGCATCGACGGTTGGATAAGTCGTTGACAACGTAGGGGCTTCTTTCGAGGGCACCTGTTGCGCGTGTTTGGCCCGCTTCTTGCGAAGTAAAACTGCGCAGCGGCAGGGCCGCCTGTAACGGGCATCGATTAAGGCGGTACTAACTTCCAGCCAACCTTGAGGGAGTTTCTCCATGAGCACGGTGCAAGTCGGTCGGCCACCCGGAATGGGCCTCGGGTCGGTCATGGTTCACGCATTGGCGAAGAACTGGTGGATGCTGTTGTTGCGAGGTATCGCGGCGATCATCTTCGGAGTGCTCGCGTTCGCTTGGCCAGGCATGACCCTGCTGACGCTGATCATGTTCTATGGCGCGTTTGCGCTGGTTGACGGAGTGCTCGCGATCATCGCCGCCATTGCCGGTGGCGCGCCGGCGCCGCGTTGGTGGCTGGCCGTTGTCGGACTGCTCGGCATTGCGACAGGAGTCCTGATGTTCACGATGCCGGGCCTCACCGCGCTCGTGTTGCTGTACTTTATCGCCGGCTGGGCGATTGCGACCGGTGCGTTCCAGATTGTCGGCGCGATCAGACTGCGCAAGGAGATCGACGACGAGTGGTACCTGATCCTGGGCGGTGTCGTTTCGGTGCTGTTTGGTGTCGGCGTCATGATGGCTCCAGGGGCGGGCGCGCTCGCATTGCTTTGGGTCATCGGCACTTACGCTGTGATCATGGGTGCGATCCTGGTCGCACTGGCGTTTCGGCTGAAGAAGCTGGCTCATTCCTGATCTTGATGCCGCCAGTCCCCGAGCCCGCGATGCAGCGCCGGAGCCGTGGCGAAGATGTCATGGCGATAGAAATTGGATGACCAGAAGCTCGATTTTGAAATTTGATTGAACCGCACGCGCGGTGGTCGTGCTTGCGCGACGGTTCGACGCGCGGGCCTGGAGACACGTCCATGAAAGCCCGTTTGCTTGGGAGCCTCGCGGCAATTGGACTGTTCGGCACGCCTGGCCTTGCGTCTGATTTACCGATCAAGGCACGCGTCTACAAGGCGCCGATCGCGACTCCGTCCTATAACTGGAATGGATTTTACGGAGGGGTCAATTTCGGCGGGGGATGGAGCAACGGAAGCCTGAACATTCCCGGTAACGGTTCATCAGGCGGGCTCAACGAGTTCATTGGTGGCGTCCAGGGCGGTTACAATTTCCAGGCGGGTCACCTTCTCCTCGGCATCGAAGGTGAGTTCGATGGCGCCGCGTTCAATCAACGACTTGTGGCGGCTCCAGCGCTGGGCTCCGTGAGCCAACACTGGATCAGCACGGTGGCGGGCCGCGTGGGTCTGGTGGATGACCGCTGGCTCGTCTTCGCAAAACTGGGCGGCGGCTGGGTGCAAAGCGACGCCACGGTGAACGTCCCGGGGGCGCCGAACTGGAACGGATCGAGCAGCAGCAGCGGCTGGCTGCTCGGCGCGGGCATCGAGTACGGCTTCAAGCCGCATTGGACCGTAAAGCTCGAATACGACTATCTCGGGCTGTCGAACTGGACGTCGGCCACGGCTCCTGCGGTCTCGCTGAACCGTGACCTCCAGATGGTCAAGGCCGGTATCAACTACAAGTTCGAGAGCGGCGTGTCGGAAGCCGACGCGGCGCGAGCCGGCGGCGGTGGTGAGGGCGGGAACACCGAGGAGTTGGCGAAACAGTCACAGAACCCGGTCGCGAACCTGGTCAGCGTGCCATTCCAGAGCAACACCAATTTCAACTCGGGGCCGTTCGGTCGCACGCAGGAAATATTCAACATTCAGCCGGTCGTACCGTTGCACCTGAACGAAGACTGGAACCTCATTTCGCGTACCATCATTCCGCTGATGAGCCAGCCTGATCCGCTGTTCAACAGCAGCACGAATGGCGTCGGCGACATCAATCAATCGTTGTTTCTGTCACCCGCTCATCCGGGCAAGCTGATCTGGGGCGCCGGGCCGGTCTTTACCGTTCCGTCCGCAAACGATCCGATTCTCGGCACCGGCAGATTCCTGTTCGGACCCACGGCCGTCTTCCTGACGATGCCGGGGCACTGGGTGATTGGCACGCTGATCAACAATCAATGGTCGGTGGGCGGCAATCCTTTGCGTCCGCCCGTCAATTCCTATCTCGAGCAGTTCTTCCTTACCTACAACATGGCGGGCGGCTGGTTCGTAACCTCGACACCTATCGTCACCGCCAACTGGCTCGCGGCACCGGGTCAGAAATGGACGGTGCCGGTCGGCGGGGGCTTCGGTCGCGTGTTCAAAATAGGGGACCAACCGGTGAAAGCGCAGATTGAAGCTTATTACAACGCGATACGTCCAGCTGGCGCTTCAGACTGGCAATTGCGAACGACGCTCGTGTTCCTGTTCCCGGAGAGATGAGGTCACAGTTTGCTTAACGAGGCGCATACACGTGCTTTCAATGCCTGGGGGACAACAACCGTGAAGCCCTTCACTTCAAGGAATCTAGACTTGCGTCTCCTGCGTAGGGTTATTGCCTTGGGGTCGTTGATGGTTGCTGGCGCCGTTTCGGCGCCGGCCATGGCGCAAGCCCCTTTGCCGAATTACTCCGGCGATCTGATGACCCGCTCCACTTTTACCGGCGACTGGGGTGGCGTTCGCAACGAACTGGCCCAGAAAGGCGTCACATTCGACATCAACATGACCCAGACCTTGCAGGGGGTGGTCGCCGGCGGCAAGACGCACGACTGGGAGTACGGCGGCCGTGGCGACATGATCATGACAGTTGACACAGGCAAGCTGGGCCTGTGGAACGGCGGTTACCTTACGGTCGAAGTGGAAGGCAATTGGGGCAGGGGCGTCAATGCAAGCACCGGCAGCCTCATGCCAGTCAACACCAACCAACTCTTCCCGGTGCCTGGCAGCACGACGACCGGCGTGCCAGCCTTCAATTTCGTTCAGTTTCTGACGCCGAATTTGGGGGTGGTGGTCGGCAAACTCGACGCCTTTGGTGCCGACCAAAACGAATTCGCCCACGGTGTACACGGCAAGGGCGATACAGAATTCATGAACGCCGCCCTAAATGTCAATCCACTCACCCTGTTCGCCTCGCCCTATTCGCCCCTCGTCGCCGGCGTGACGATCCTGCCCAGCGGGAACCCTCAAGACGCCACCTTGTCATTCCTCGCACTTACCTCCACCAGCACGGCGGATTCTGCAGGCTTCAACTATGTGAGGTCGGACGATGTGTCCATTTTTGGCGAGGGCCGAGTGCGCACCGACTTTTTCGGGAAGACCGGCCACCAGCTGATAGGCGGTGTCGTTTCCAACAAGGAATTTACTTCGATAGACCAGAGATTAACTCTCGACACGGGGATCAATCTCGCTAAGAAAACGGGGACATGGGTCGCCTATTACAACTTCGACCAATACTTTTACGAGCCGGTCAAAGGTTCGGGCAACGGGGTTGGCGTCTTCGGCCGACTCGGCGCCTCAGATGGCAATCCCAACTTCCTGCAATACTTCTTCAGCTTCGGTGTGGGCGGCAAAGGTGTATTCGCCGGCCGGCCTGACGACCGGTTCGGTGTCGGCTATTACTACATCAATATAAGCAACCCTGAATTGATCACGCCGTTCGGGGACTTTCGATTTTTGAGAGATGAACATGGCATTGAGGCCTTCTACAACTTTGCGCTCACGCCCTGGGCGCATCTGACACCGGACGTTCAGGTCATCCGTGGAGCCCAGGTACAGACGCTCGCGCCGCTGTCCGCCAATCGCAAGGATATTCAGACTTCCACAACCCTCGCATTGAGGCTGGGAATCAATTTTTGATGGAGCGGTCGAAGCGCCCCGGTCGATCAAGATCTGGGCAGTAACTGCCGCCATGGTAGCGACGACGGAACCGAAGATCTCTTCCTCGACGAGATCGGCAAACTGCCGCTCGAACTGCAGCCCAAGCTTCTGCGCGTGCTGCAGGAAGGTGAGTTCGAACGTCTGGGAGGCTCGCAGATAATCAAGGTCGGCGTACGCGTCATTGCGGCGACCAACCGGGAACGCGCACAACTTCGCGAGGGCAGGTTTCGGGAGGATACGTATTCCGATCGAACTACCGCCGCTGCGCCAAGAATAGTCCGCTTCTCTCGTGGATATTTCAAGGAGTTCAGCATCTCGATGGGCAGGCAGATCGATGGATCTCCGACGCTCGACCAAACCGAGCGTGGCCATATCGCGCGCGCTCGAGCACTGCGGCTGGCGCATCCGCGGTGCTGGCGGCGCGGCCGAACAAAACCTGGCATCAAGCGGACGAGCTTTAGAATCGCGGATGAAGAAGCTGGTTGTTCAGAGACCCCATGACCTCCGATATTTCGGAGGGCCTCCGATATGTCGGGGGCGATCGTGAGGATGGCGTCCGTGGCAGCGGTCTCGACGGCCGCCTAACTCTCTGATGGCAAACCAGCTTTCCTCCCGGGACGCCAAACGCGCGTGTTGGCCTGCTTCTTGCGAAGTGGATCAGCACAGCGGCCGAGCCGCCTGTCGAGCGGCGGCGGTATTGCCTTCCACAACTCGAGAAGGGGGGTCTACATGAGCACGATTCAAGTTGGTCGGCCGCCCGGAATGGGCCTTGGGTCCGGCATGGTGCACGCACTGGCGAAGAACTGGTCGATGCTCTTGTTGCGCGGCGATCGTGTTCGGTGTGCTCGCGTTTGCCTGGCCACGCATGACTCTGCTGACGCTGATCATGTTCTACGGCGCATCTGCGCTGGTTGATGGAGTGCTCGCGATCATAAAGGGACTTAAAACAATGGGCTCGGTCAAGCATATCTTACTTACTTTGCTTACAGCAATCGCTACTACGGCGGTGGGAAGTATTTTGCCCGGCACGCTAACGAGTAGCAGCCATGTCGTCTCGGCCGCAAATGCGCAATCGAACATTCAGACGAAGCTAAAGACGCTGATCGACAAATTGCGAGGCAGCGACATGCCTGAGGGCGTCGCGAAGACGAACGGACGCATCGAGGCGACGCAGGTCGATATCTCGGCCAAGTATGCCGGCCGGCTCGACAGCGTAGCGGTCATGGAAGGCGATGAAGTCAAGGCAGGACAAGTGATCGCGGTCATATCATCGCCCGAATACGAAGCGGAACTCCGAGGAGCACAATCCCAAGTGCTAAAGGCTAAGCAGGCCTTGGCCGAGTCAGATGCGACGATAGCCGAACGCCAAAGTGATCAGGTTGCCGCCCAGTCCGACTTTGCCCGAGCCAAGACTCTTCTCGCGGAAGGAGATACGACCCAGCAGATTTATGATCAACGCCTCAACAAGGCGCAGGTTGCGCAAGCGGCTCTTCGCGCGGCTGAGGCAGAGCATGATCAGGCACAGTTCGCGATCAAGACAGCGCAAGCCGAGGTAGAAAGACTCGAGGCCATTCTGGTCGACCTCAAGCTCGTCGCCCCGCGCAGCGGCAGGGTGCAATACAAGATGGCGCAAGCTGGCGAGGTCGTCAGCGCCGGCACCCGCATCGTTACGCTGCTTGATCTACACGACGTCTACATGACGATCTATCTGCCGGCTGGCCAAGCTGGTCGGCTAACCCTGGGCGACGAATCACGCATCATCGTCGACGCGCTTCCGGAGTATGTGATCCCGGCGACCGTAAGCTTCATCGCGACGGAGGCCCAATTCACGCCGAAAAGCGTCGAGACAGCCGAAGAGCGCGAGAAATTGATGTTTCGCGTCAAGCTGCAGATCGATCAAAAGGTCCTGGAGCAATATCACGACAAGGTCATAGCGGGAGTCCGCGGCGTCGGCTTCGTGCGTACGAACACCGCGGTCGCATGGCCGGCAGACCTGAAAGTGAAGCTGTGACAGACGAGACCGTCGCCAAAATCGAACGGGTCTGCCATCGCTACGGCGCCAGTGTCGCGCTCGATGACGTCAGCATCGAGATTCCCGCTCGCAAAATGATCGGCTTGATTGGGCCGGACGGCGTTGGCAAATCCACCTTGTTGGGTTTGATCGCCGGCGTTCGGGTTATTCAGCAAGGCAAGGTAACTGTGTTCGGGGGCGATATGGCCGATACGGCTCATCGCACCTTGCAGGGCGCGCGTATCGCCTACATGCCGCAAGGGCTCGGCCGCAACCTCTATCCCACGCTCAGCGTGTTCGAGAATATCGATTTTCACGGCCGCTTGTTCGGCCAACCGGAGGCCGAGCGGCGGCGACGTATCAACCAATTGTTCAAAGCGACGAGCCTCGACCCGTTCGAAAGCCGACCGGCCGGCAAGCTCTCTGGCGGCATGAAGCAGAAGCTCAGTCTGTGCTGTGCGCTGATTCACGATCCGGATCTGCTCATCCTCGACGAACCCACCACCGGCGTTGACCCTCTTTCGCGCGGGCAATTCTGGGACCTCATCAACACGATCCGAGCCGCGCGCCCGCAGATGACCGTGATTGTAGCGACCGCCTATATGGACGAGGCCGCGCGTTTCGATTGGCTGGTTGCCATGGACGGCGGCAAGATCATTGCCACCGGGACGACGCCGCAGATACTGCAAAAAACGGGCGAAAAAACCCTCGACGACGCTTTCATCGCACTACTGCCGGAGGCCGAGCGCGCCCAGCACCACAAGGTGGTCATGCGACCGCGGCCGTCCAGCGACGACACCGTGCCGGCCATCGAGGCCGATGGTCTTACGCGCCGGTTCGGCAACTTCACCGCAGTGGACCACGTGAGCATCCGCATCGCCCGGGGCGAGATCTTCGGCTTTCTCGGCTCAAACGGTTGCGGCAAGTCAACGACCATGAAGATGCTTACGGGTCTGCTGCCGGCGACCAGTGGCTCAGCGAAACTGTTCGGCGCTTCCATGGGCTCAAACGACATGGAGGCGCGCCGTAACGTCGGCTACATGTCTCAGGGCTTCTCGCTTTATGGCGAACTGACGGTTCGGCAGAATCTGGAGTTGCACGCACAGCTCTATCATTTGCCACCCGGCGAGATCGATGGTCGCGTCGAGGAACTGCTGCGGCGTTTTGATCTCGGGGATGTCGTCGACGTGCACCCCGAGAGCCTTCCGCTTGGCATCAAGCAGCGGCTACAGCTTGCCGTTGCTGTATTGCATCGCCCAGCCATGCTGCTCCTCGACGAGCCGACCTCCGGAGTGGACCCGGTCGCCCGGGATGGTTTCTGGCAGACGCTCATCGATATGTCGCGGGATGATGGCGTTACGATCTTTATATCGACGCATTTCATGAGTGAAGCCGAAAGGTGCGACCGCATCTCGCTCATGCACGCCGGCAAGCTATTGGCGGTCGGGACACCCGATGAACTGGTGCGAAAGCGCGGAAGCGCGTCTCTGGAAGACGCCTTCATCTCCTATCTGTCGGAAGCGGCCGGGATCAAGGTTACGGAAAAGGTTCCACCGCCGCCGATGCAGGACTCTAAGCTACCATCGGCGCCGGTCCCGCGTAAGCCCCGTCGTTTCGATCTCGGCAGATTGTGGGCCTACGCGCGACGCGAAATGATGGAGCTTCTGCGCGACCCCATCCGGCTGGCCTTCGCATTGTTGGGGCCCGTCATCCTGATGATCGCCTTTGGCTACGGCATTTCACTCGACGTCGAGCACCTGCGCTTCGCGGCTTTGGACCAGGATCAAACACCGGCGAGTCGAACCCTGATCGATGCGTTCACTGGAAGCCCGCGGTATTTTGTCGAAAAGCCATCGATCAGCAACATTGACGAACTTGACCGCCGGTTCCGCAGCGGCGAACTCCACGTCGCTGTCGAGATACCCCGCGATTACGGCCGCGACCTTCTGAACGGCCGCTCGCCCGAGGTCGCGGTGTGGCTCGATGGCAGCAATCCGGCCCGCGCTGAAACGACCAAGGGCTACGTCACTGCACTCTTCATGCAATATCAGCAGAATCTGATCGCGCAACGTGCTCCAAGCAGCAGACCGACAGCTCACAATTTCGAGACACGCTTTCGCTACAACCAGTCTTTCGAAAGCGTCAATGCGATGGTGCCGAGCGTAATCATGCTGATGTTGATTTTGATCCCGGCCATCATGTCCACGATCGCGGTGGTCCGCGAGAAGGAAACTGGGTCAATTGCTAATTTTCGTTCGACCCCGATTACCAAGCTGGAGTTCCTGCTCGGCAAGCAATTGCCTTATATCGCGGTCGCGATGATCAGCTTCGTATTCTTGTTAATCATCGCGGTCTTCTTGTTTGGGGTACCGGTCAAGGGGTCCTTCCTGATGCTCGTGATTGGTACCTTGTTCTATGTTGCGGCAACGACGGGCTTTGGGCAGCTTATTTCGACCGTCACTCAGACGCAGGTTTCGGCAATATTTGTCACTTCCATCCTGTCGTTGATCCCCGCGGCAAATTTCTCTGGGCTGCTTGTACCTGTCTCCGCCCTTTCCGGTGGCGGTCGGCTTATGGGCTTGAGTTTTCCGCCAGCCTGGTACCAGCCGGTCAGTGTCGGCGCCTTCACGAAAGCGCTCGGCTTCGAGGAGCTTTGGCGCAACGTGCTCATGCTTGCGATCTTCTTCGTTGTCTTCCTCGTCGCTTCGCAGCTCATTCTGCGCAAGCAGGAGAAGTAGGATGGCTCCTACAGCATCCGGCACACGCACGGCACAAGCCAAGCAGGCGGGTCTGCGCGCTCATGCGATGAACGTCTATCGCCTGGCCGTGAAGGAGTTCAGAAGTATTGTTGCAGACCCAATGATGCTGGTCATGGTGGCCTTTTCATTCAGCTTTGCTGTCTATACGGTTGCAACCGGGTCGTCGACAGAGGCGAAAGACCTGACGGTCGGCGTCGTCGATGAGGACCAGTCTGATCTCTCCCGCCAACTGTTGAGCGCACTAATCCCCCCGCTCGTCAAGCGTTCGGTGGTGATTAGCGCCGACGAGATCGACGCCAATATGGACAACGATCGCCTGATCTTCGTGCTGGAGATCCCGCCTCGCTTCGAGAGAGATCTGCGGTCCGGTCGCCAGACGTCCCTCCAACTGAACATCGATGCCACCGCAATGTCGCAAGCCGGTAACGGCGCCATCTACCTCCAGAGCATCATTGCACAGGAAGTGGCCAAGTTTCAGGCCGGAAGCGAAGCGAATGCCCAGACGCCGGTCAGCGTGGTGATCAGCGCCAAGTTCAATCCGAACCTGTATTCGAGCTGGTTCTCCTCTGTTATGCAGGTCATCAATAACATCACAATGCTCGTGGTCATCCTGACCGGCGCGGCATTGATCCGCGAGCGCGAACTGGGCACGGTCGAACACCTGTTGGTCATGCCGCTTGTGCCGGCCGAGATCATGCTTGCAAAGATCATCACGAACGCCCTCGTCATCCTGGTCGCGGCCGGCGCGTCGCTCGTCTTCGTTGTGCAGTGGTGGCTCAAGGTACCTGTCGCAGGGGCGCTGACCCTCTTTATGGCCGGAGCGACGCTCTATGCCTTCACTGTGGCGGCGCTCGGCATCCTGCTCGGCACGGCGACAACGTCGATGGGACAGTTCGGACTGCTGGCGATCCCCGTCCTTACCGTCATGCAGATTCTGTCCGGAGGCACCACGCCGATGGAGAGCATGCCGGTTTGGCTGCAGTACACGATGCAGATCATCAGCCCGACACCACATTTCGTCGCATTTGCACAGGCCATTCTTTATCGCGGCGCCAACTTGAGCATCGTCTGGCCCTGGTTGCTTGCGATGGCAGCGATCGGCAGCGTCTATTTTGCGTTTTCGTTGGGACGTTTCCGTCGCGTGATTTTTGGAGACTGAAGAAGCGATGACGGCCGCACGGGGAGCTGGCGGCGCCGCATTGCAACAGGAGAAACAAGTATGGACTTTCGGAAAAAATTTATGGTCGCGCCCGGCGCGAAGGTCCGTTTGTCGAAAATCGATGCTTCCTATACGGGCAAACATGAATCCCACAAAAAGGCCGAGCCTGAGATCGCCAAACATGTTCAACGCATAGACCAACTGCAGTACCTGCTATACGCGGACGGCAATCAGTCGCTCCTCGTCGTATTGCAAGCGCTTGATGCCGCCGGCAAGGACGGAGTGATCCGGCATCTCTTCAGCGGCATGAATCCGCAAGGGACATGGGTCTTCGGCTTCAAGCAGCCGACCAAGATCGAGGCGACTCACGATTTCCTCTGGCGCGTTCACCTTCGCGCGCCAGGCAAGGGCGAGGTGATGATCTTCAATCGATCGCATTACGAGGACGTCCTGGTCGTGCGGGTGCACAAGCTCGTCGAGCAGGCGGTGTGGTCGAAGCGGTACGACCTCATCAACGATTTCGAGAAAATGCTGGTGCAAAACGGCACGACCATCCTGAAGTTCTATCTCCACATCAGTCCGGAGGAGCAACTTGAGCGCTTCAAGCAGAGGCTCGACGATCCGTCGCGCCACTGGAAAATCAGCGAAAGCGACTACAGCGAGCGTGAGCTGTGGCCGAAATACGTCGAAGCGTACCAAGATGCCATGGCGCTAACGAGCACGAAACACGCGCCTTGGTACATCATCCCATCGAACCACAAATGGTTCCGCAACCTCGCCGTATCGCAGATCATCGCCGATACGATGGATGAGATGGGCCTGAAGTTGCCGCCTGTCCACGTCGATATCGCGGATACCCGCCGCAAATATCACGCGGCGGAGAAGGAGAGAGGGAACACCCGCAAGTCTGCAGAGGTGGGGAGCGGGACACACCGATAGGAAATCAGATGAGGCCGGCAGTGTCTTCCAGGTTGATTGAGCCGCCTTTGCACCGAGTGGGCTTCGTGGGTTATGCCCCGAGCCGATCACGAACGAATTCGGTCGGGCGAGGACTTGGCCGGGGTATTTGGCGGCCCCGATAGGCACGGTGGACCTCCGATATTTCGGAGGGCCTCCGATATATCGGGTCCGAACCCGACGGTGGTAACCGCAGCGGTGGCGTGGCCGGCTGAATAACTCACTGATTGCCCAACAGCTTTATCCCGATGGGACAAGTCGCGCGGACTGGTCCGGTTCTTGCGAAGAGATGCGGATGAGGGTGCCGCCATATTGATCTGGCGCATCCTGCCAGGAGACGACGCATGGCAATTTGGCCCACCTGAACGGCGGGCTTTCCAGGCGCCGAGACCAGGAAAGGCAGGAAAATGAATCTCAAGTTGACATTATCTGCAGCGCTCAGCCTTGCGGCCGTTTCGCTGCTGATGGCGCCGGCTCACGCGCAGGCGCCCAAGAAGCCGAACATCGTCATCATTTGGGGCGACGACATCGGTCAATCCAATGTCAGCGCTTATTCGCGCGGCATGATGGGCTATCAGACCCCCAATATCGATCGCGTCGCCAGTGAAGGTGTGATGTTCACCGACTTTTATGCCGAGCAGAGTTGCACCGCTGGCCGTGCTTCTTTCATTACCGGGCAGTCGGGCCTGCGCACCGGCCTAACCAAGGTCGGTCTTCCCGGTGCGACACTCGGGCTTCAGAAGGAAGATCCGACCATCGCCGAGTTGCTCAAGCCGCTTGGGTACGCGACTGGACAATTCGGGAAGAACCACCTCGGTGACCGCAATGAGTTCCTACCCACCGTGCACGGCTTCGACGAGTTCTATGGCAACCTGTACCACCTAAATGCAGAGGAGGAGCCCGAGCTTCCGGACTATCCTAAAGAGAAGGACTTCCCCAACTTCCGCAACAACTACGGCCCGCGCGGTGTCATGGATTGCAAGGCGTCGGACAAGGACGACCCCACGGTCGATCCGCGCTTCGGCAAGGTCGGCAAGCAGGTTTGCACCGACACCGGCCCGTTGACCAAGAAGCGAATGGAAACCATTGATGATGACATCGCAGCGCGTGCCGTCGACTTCATCAAGCGACAGAATGCTGCCGGCAAGCCAGCGTTCGTCTGGGTGAATTTCACCCACATGCATCTCCGCACCCACACAAAGCCGGAAAGCATCGGCCAGGCCGGGCGCTGGCAGAGCCCTTACCACGACACGATGATCGACCACGACAGGAATGTCGGCCAAGTCCTCAAGGTGCTGGACGATCTAAAAATCGCGGACAATACCTTCGTCATGTACTCCACGGACAACGGTCCGCATATGAACAGCTGGCCCGATGGCGCGATGACGCCATTCCGCAACGAGAAGAACTCGAACTGGGAAGGTGCCTACCGGGTACCTGCAATGTTCCGCTGGCCCGGCAAGATCAAGCCCGGAACGGTGTCGAACGACATCGTAGCCCACCTCGATATGTTGCCGACGCTCCTTGCTGTCGCTGGTGACACGGAAGTCAAGGACAAACTCGCCAAGGGCTACAAGGTCGGCGACATGACCTACAAGGTTCATCTCGACGGCGACAATCTTGTGCCATACCTGACCGGGCAATCTCAAAAGAGCCCACGGGAATCGTTTTTCTACATCAACGACGATCAGCAGCTGACCGGTCTACGTTACGACAACTGGAAGTTCGTGTTCATGGAACAGCGGGCCCAGGGAACGCTTCGCATCTGGGCGGAGCCATTCGTCAACCTTCGGGTCCCGAAGATCTTCAATCTGCGGACTGATCCGTATGAGCGCGCGGACATCACGTCGAATACTTACTATGACTGGGTAATCGATCACGTCTTCGCCTTGGTGCCCGCCCAGGCCTATGTTGGCGAATTCCTGGCGACCTTCAGGGAGTATCCGCAGCGGCAAAAAGCGGCCAGCTTCAATATGGACGAGGTGATGCAGAAGATGAAGGAGTCTGGGGCGAAGGACTAGAATCCGACGCGATCGATCCACAACCGGCCGCGTCGAGCGGCCGGCCGTACGGAACGCAGATACGCCCAAAAGGGAGACGACGTCGTGAAGCTCACATGGATAATGTTTGCAGCGCTCGGCCTCGCGGCCGGTTCGCTCCAGGCCGCGCCAGCCCAGGCCCAGATGGCGCAAAAGCCCAACATCGTTATCATCATGGGCGACGATATCGGCATAACGAACATCGGCGTTTATGGCCACGGCATGATGGCCGGCAAGACGCCGAATCTCGACAAGATTGCCAAGGAGGGCATGCTGTTCACCGACTATTATGCCGAGGCAAGCTGTACGGCGGGTCGCGCCGCCTTGGTCACGGGTGAACTGCCGATCCGCACCGGCATGACCACGGTCGGCCAGGCGGGCGCAGCGATTGGCATGCCAGCCCAGGCGGTGACGATTGCGACGGCGTTGAAGTCGCTGGGCTACGCCACCGGCCAGTTTGGCAAGAACCACCTTGGCGACAAGAATGAATTCCTGCCCACCCTCCACGGGTTCGACGAATTCTTCGGCTATCTGTACCACCTCGACGCCATGGAAGACCCGTTCCATCCTGCCTATCCGAAGGCATTGCTGGACCAGGTCGGCCCCCGCAACATGGTGCACAGCTGGGCCACCGACCAGGACGACCCGACCGAAATGCCGCGCTGGGGCAGGATCGGCAAGCAAAAGATCGAAGACGCAGGACCGCTGCCGCCGCACCCCGTGAGCGGCATCAAGTACAACATGGAGACGGTGGACGAGGAATTTGTCGCCGCTTCGATCGGGTTCATGGACAAGGCCAGAGCCGCCAACAAGCCATTCTTCCTTTGGCTCAATCCGACCCGCATGCACGTCGTGACGCATCTCTCGCCGAAATATGAAGCGATGCGCAACTCGGAGAATGGCTGGACCGAACAAGAAGCCGGCATGGCCGAGCTTGACGACGAGGTCGGCACGGTGATGCAGTATCTCAAGGACAAGGGACTGGACGACAATACCATCGTCCTGTTCACCTCGGACAACGGTCCGGAGCAATTCACCTGGCCCGATGGCGGCCAGACGCCGTTTGCCATGGCCAAGGGCACGGTCATGGAAGGTGGCTTCCGCGCGCCGGCGCTGTTGCGCTGGCCGGGTCACGTCCCGGCGGACTCCATTCAGAACGGCATCTTCTCCGGTCTGGACTGGCTGCCCACCTTCGTGGCGGCAGCCGGCAATCCCAATATCACGGAAGAATTGCTGAAGGGGAAGCAGATCGGCGACCGGACGTACAAGAACCATCTGGACGGCTACAACCAGATGGCCGCCATCACCGGCAAGGGTCCGTCGGCGCGTCACGAAATTTTCTACTTCGGTGAAAGCACGCTCGGCGCGGTGCGCATTGACGATTTCAAGTATCGCTTCATCAATCAGCCAGAGGGCTGGGTGGGCGACAAGACGCACGTTGACATGCCGATCCTGACGAACCTGCGCCTGGATCCGTTCGAACGCACTGGCTGGGCATCGGACGGCGCGGCGAAAGGCTCGATGCAATACTGGGATTGGTTCAAGTACGAATTCTGGCGCTTCGTGTTCGTCCAGCAGAGGCTCGCCAAGGAAATCCCGACCTTCCTCGACTATCCGCCGATGCAGGCCGGTGCGAGTTTCAACCTCGACGCGCTCAAAGTCGAGCTGCAGAAAAAAATGGCTCAAGCGCAGGAGGCCGCCAAAGGGAGTGGCGACTAACCGGCGGTGGCAATGCGGGACGACCAGGTCGCTTTGACGACGACAACGCGCGGCCGGGCGTATCGAGAGCGATTGAAGCTGTTGCGCGTAGGGCAAACAGCAACAAGGCATAGTTAGAATGGCTATTCCTGGTGGCGTCCGGCCTCGCGGCCGTTTCTCCGCTTGCCTCGCCGAGAGAGGTGAGGGAGGGCCCGGCGAATAAAGAAGGTTATGACATGCTCCAGCTGCGGGGACTCGCACTCAAATCACTTCTAGCGGCCGCCGCGCTCATTGGCGCGCTCGTATTCGCCACGGGCCCTTCTCAGGCCGGTGATCCCTTGCCATCCTGGAATGACGGTCCGGCCAAGCAGTCGATCATCGCCTTTGTCGAGAAGGTCACCAAACCCGGCTCGCCGGACTTCGTGCCGGTCCCCGAACGCATCGCAACTTTCGACAACGACGGTACTCTGTGGTGCGAGCAACCGGTGCC
>Ga0070741_10007344_pt1 | contig 22857 bp, 19 predicted proteins | sample Coa_R1_4_FD_66440 | JGI IMG/M metagenome (GOLD analysis project Ga0070741, IMG submission 66440) | Surface soil microbial communities from Centralia Pennsylvania, which are recovering from an underground coalmine fire - Coalmine... | ecosystem: Environmental > Terrestrial > Soil > Unclassified ... | reverse complement strand
CTTGCCGTTGGCGATGCTGATCTTGGCGCCGCCGGCGGGCACGGCGAGAGTGGGTTCGGCCATGGGTATCTCCCTGGGTCGGTGGGCCGGCAGCGCGCCGGCGAATGGGTTGCCCGTTATTGTACCGCCGCGTTCGGCGTGACGGGTGCTGCCCGGCGTATGGCCGGGCGTAAGATTGAACCAGGCTTTTCGGCCTTGTACCGGCCGCTCCGGGAAATCTACCCGTGCACGTCCGGATTGGACGTGGCGGCGAGCACTTCCTGCTGCGATTCGAGCTTGTCGCCGAGCAGGCGCCGTACGAAGACGTAGAACACCGGGATCAGCAGCACGCCCAGGAACGTGGCGAACACCATGCCGCCGATCACGCCCGTGCCGATGGCATGACGCGCATTCGCGCCGGCGCCCGTCGAGATCGCGAGCGGCAGCACGCCCAGGATGAAGCAGAACGAGGTCATGAGGATCGGGCGCAGCCGCAGCCGCGCCGCATCGACCGTCGCCGCGCCGAGGCGCCGGCCGGCGCGCTGTTCGGCGACGGCGAACTCGACGATCAGGATGGCGTTCTTCGCGGCGAGGCCGATGATCGTGAGCAAGCCGACCTTGAAATACACATCGTTGGTGAGACCGCGCAGCCACGTGGCGACGAGCATGCCGGTCATGCCGAGCGGCACGACGAGCATCACGGCGACCGGAATCGACCAGCTCTCGTAGAGCGCGGCCAAACACAGGAACACGACGACGATCGACAGCAGGATCAGCATCGGCGCCTGGTTGCCGGAGATGATCTCCTGCAGCGATTGGCCGGTCCACTCGGCGCCGAAGCCGGGCGGCAGCTCGGTGACGAGCTGGTTCATGAGCGCCATGGCCTCGCCCGTGCTCTTGTTCTGCGTGTTGCTGCCGACGATGTCGATGGCTTCGTAGCCGTTGTAGCGCACGAGACTCGGCGAGCCCATTTTCCAGTCCGTGTGCACGACGTTCGAGAGCGGGATCATCGGCGGGGTGCCTGCCGCGGCGCCGGTCGACGTCGCGGCATTGACGGCGGCGGCCGCGCCGGCGACGCGCGAGCTCGGCACGTAGAAATGGCTGAGCGCTTCCGGGTTTGCGCGGAACGGGGCATCGGCCTGCATGTTCACGCGCAGCACGCGGCCGTTGTAGACGAAGTCGTCGACGTAGACCGGCGCGAGCATGAGCTGGATGGCCGTATAGACGTCCGTAAGCGACAAGCCCATCGACTCGGCCTGTACGCGATCGACCTTCATCTCGAGCTGCGGCGCGTCTTCGAGGCCGTTCGGCCGCACGCCGACCAGCGTGTCGGGGTGCTGGCCGGCCTTCTGCAGCAGCATGTTCTGCGCGGCGATGAGTGCCTCATGGCCCTGGCCCGTGCGGTCCTGCAAGTACATATCGAAGCCGCCGAAACGTCCGAGGCCGCGGATCGTCGGCAGGTTCACGACGAAAGCCATGCCGTCGCGCACGGCGCCGAAGAGCTGGCCCTGGATGCGCTGGATGATCTGCGGAGCCGTGACGTCGCGCTCGTCCCAGGGCTTCAGCCGCACGAAGGCCATGCCGACGTTTTCGCCGCTGCCGACGAAACTGAAGCCGCTCAGCACGAACACGCCGTCGACCTCCTTGTTGTTGCGGATCACCGATTCGACCTGGTCCATGACCGCATTCGTGCGCGCGATCGTCGCTCCCGAAGGCAGCGACACGACGGCGAGCGCGTAGCCCTGGTCCTCGTCGGGCACGAAACTGCCGGGCAGCTTGTAGAACAGGAACCCGCAGAGCACGATGACCGCGGCGAACGCCGCCATCCAGGCGGGCACGTGACGCACGGCGCTGCGGATGTTTCCCGTGTAGGTGTTGCGCGTCCAATCGAACGTGCGGTTGAACCAGCGGAACAGGAAGTTCTTGTGCTCCGTGTGCACGGTCTTGATGATCGTCGCGCAGAGCGCCGGTGTGAACACGAGCGCGAGGAACGCCGAGAACCCCGTCGACAGCGCGATCGTGAGCGCGAACTGCCGGTAGATCGCGCCGACGCTGCCCGTCTGCATGGCGCTCGGGATGAACACCGCCATGAGCACGACGGCGATCGCGACGACCGCGCCCGAGATCTGCTTCATGGCCTTGCGCGTGGCCTCCTTGGGCGGCAGGCCTTCCTCGCGCATGATGCGCTCGACGTTTTCGATGACGACGATCGCGTCGTCGACCACGATGCCGATCGCCAGCACCATGCCGAACAGGCTCAGCTGGTTGATCGTGAAGCCGACGATCCACATGCCGAGAAAGCCGCCCATCAGCGCCACCGGAATGACGAGCGTGGCGATCACCGTGGCGCGCACGTTCTGCAGGAACAACAGCATCACGAGGAACACGAGCACGACGGCTTCGATGAGCGTCTTGACGACTTCCTCGATCGAGATCTTGATGAACTGCGTCGAGTCGTACGGAATGAACCACGACACGCCGGGCGGGAACGTCCCCTTCAGTTCCTCGAGCTTGGCGCGCACTTCGTTGGCGACCGTGAGCGCGTTGGCGCCGCTCACGAGCTGCACGCCCACACCCGCGACGCCCTGACCGTTGTAGACCACGCGCTGCCCGTAGCTGTAGGGTCCGAGCTCGACGCGCGCGACGTCCTTGAGTTTGACCGTCGTGCCGTCGGGATTCGCGCGCAGGATGATGTTCTCGAACTGCTCGGGCGTGCTGAAGCGGCCCTCCGCGCGCACGGTCGCCGTGAAGCCGACGCCGGGCAGGGTAGGTTCGGCGCCGACGGCGCCGGCAGCGACCTGCACGTTTTGCGCTTTCACCGCGTTCATCGCATCGGCCGCCGAGAGTCCGTAGCCGTGCAGCTTGTCGGGATTGAGCCAGATGCGCATCGCGTACTCGGAACCCACCTGGAACGTGCTGCCCACGCCCTGCAGTCGCGCGATCTGGTCGATGATGTTCGACGAGACGAAATTGTTGAGCGCGTAGGAGTTCAAACGTCCGTCGTCCGATCGCAGCGCGAAGAACATCAGGAAGTCCGGGTTCGACTTCACGGTCGTCACGCCCTGTTGCGCGACCTCGGTCGGCAGGCGCGGCGTCGCGAGCGCCACCTTGTTCTGCGTCTGCACCTGGGCGATGTCGGGATTCGTGCCGGGCTCGAACGTCAGCGTGATCGACGACCCGCCGTTCGCGCTCGACGTCGAGCTGAAATACATGAGGTGGTCGATGCCGGTGAGCTGCTGCTCGATGACCTGAGTGACGGTCTTCTCGACCGTTTCGGCGTCGGCCCCCGGATAGCTCGCGTTGACCACGACCTGCGGCGGCGCGATCGACGGATACGATTCGATGCCGAGCGTCGTGATCGCGATCGCGCCTCCGAGCAGGATCAGGATCGCGATGACCCAGGCGAATACCGGACGGTCGATGAAAAAACTCGGCATGATGATTTCCTTTGCTCGTCGCTCTCGCGAGAGTCGCGGCGCCGCGCGGAGCCGCGTTCGACTACTTCAGTGCTTCTCGGCAGCCGGTGCGCCGGCCGCAGGTTTGGCGGCGTCGCCGCCGCCCGGCTGCCACGGCACGGCCTTCGCGGGCGCACCGGGGCGCGCCTTCTGCACGCCGGAGACGACGATCTGATCGCCGTCTTCGAGACCCTCCGTCACGATCCACGAATCCTTCTGCTGCGACTCGGTCTTGATCCGCTTCTGCGCGACCTTGCCGTCCTTGCCGACGACATAGACGTAGGCACCGTTCGTGTCGCGCAGCACCGCCGCCTGCGGCACGAGCCAGGCGTGGTTGAGCTGGCCCATCGTGAGCCGTACGGTGACGTACATGCCCGGCAGCAAATGATGATCGGCGTTCGGCAGGATGCCGCGCAGGCTCACGGCGCCCGTGTTCGGATCGACGACGGTGTCGGAGAAATCCAGCGTGCCGGGCGTGCCGTAGACGGTGCCGTCGGGCAGGATCAGTTCGACCTTGGCCTTGTTCGTCTGCTCGAGGCTCACGTTGCCGCTCGCCGCGGCGCGTTGCAGCGCATCGATCTCGCCGACGGCTTCGCTGAAATTCACGTAGATCGGGTCGATCTGCGAGATCGTCGTGAGCAGCGTCGCCTCGCCCTGGCCGACGAGCGCGCCTTCGGTCACTTGCTGCTGGCCCGCGCGGCCGGAAATCGGCGCCGTGACATCGGCGTAGCCCAGGTTGATGCGCGCGGCGTCGACGTTGGCCTTCGCCTGTTTCACGGCCGCCGACGCGGTGCGCTCGGCGGCTTCCGCGTTGTCGAGATCGGTCTTCGACAACAGCCCCTTGCCCGCCACCGCACGCGCACGTTCGGCCGCGACATGGTTGTTCGTGTAGGTCGCTTCGGCCGCGGCGAGATTGGCCGTTTGCGCATCGAGCGCGGCCTTGAGCGGCGCGGGGTCGATCTGGAACAGCAGTTGCCCTTCCTTGACGTCGGTGCCTTCCGTGTAGACGCGCTTCTGCAACACGCCCGCCACGCGGGCGCGCACGTCGGCCGTTCGCGTGGCCGACAAGCGGCCGACCAGATCGCGAGTCAGCGGCACGGCTTCGGCTTTCGCCGTGATCGTGCCGAGCTCGGGCGGCGGCATTTGCGGCGGCGCGGGCGGCGCTTTGTTGCACGCGGCGATCGCGATGCTGAAACTCAAACCGATGCAGACTCTGCGCAGCAACTGCGGCTTCATACGCTCATCCTTCATTGGTTCTTATGATTCTCCGCGCTACCGGGGCGCAGGCCGCAGCTCGTCAATACTGAACCGCGCAGTATAGAATAACACGCGGACCGCGGCCTCAGAATGGGTAAGACGTCATTGGCTCAGCGGCCGACGAGCTGCTGCATCTGCTGCGGATAGCGCGCGCCGAACGCCGCTTGCGGTGGAAACGCGGCATCGAGCGCCGCGAGATCCGCCGCATCGAGCACGACGTCGAGACTGCGCAAATTCTCGTCGAGATAGCGTCGCCGCTTGGTGCCCGGGATCGGCACGATGTCGTCGCCCTGCGCAAGCACCCAGGCCAGCGCGAGTTGGGCGGGCGTGCAGCCTTTCGCCGCGGCGAGCGATCGCACGTTTTCGACGAGGTCGAGGTTGCGCGCGAAGTTCTCGCCCTGGAAGCGCGGGTTCAGGCGCCGATAATCGTCGGCAGCGAAATCCTCGTAATGCCGGATCTCGCCGGTCAGGAAGCCGCGACCGAGCGGACTGTAGGCGACGAATGCGACACCGAGCGCACGGCAGGCCTCGAGAGCGCCGTTTTCCGGATCGCGCGTCCACAGCGAGTATTCGCTCTGCAGTGCCGCGATCGGGTGCTCGGTGTGCGCGCGCTCGAGCGTGCGCGGCGCAACTTCCGACAGGCCGAGATGGCGCACCTTGCCCGCGCGCACGAGATCGCCCATCGCCCCCACCGTTTCTTCGATCGGCACGTTGGCGTCGACGCGGTGCAGGTAGTAGAGGTCGATGACCTCGACCCCGAGGCGCTTCAGGCTCGCATCGCAGGCCCGCTTGACGTAATCCGGGCGACCGTTGATCGCACGTTTCGCCGGGTCCGCCGGGTCGCGCTCGAAACCGAATTTCGTCGCGAGCACGACGTCTTCGCGGCGGCCCTTGATCGCGCGGCCGACCAGTTCTTCGTTCGTGAACGGGCCGTACATGTCGGCGGTATCGAGCAGGGTCACGCCGCTGTCGAGCGCGTGCTGGATCGTCGCGATCGATTCGGCGTCGTCGCGCTCGCCATAGAACTCGCTCATTCCCATGCAGCCGAGCCCGAGCGCGGAGACGGGCGGTCCGTTGCGGCCGAGACGACGAGTTCGCATGGTCTTCTCCATGGCGACTGAACCGACGAGGTGTTGGGTCGGACGCCGGCGCTTTCAAGAGCGGCGCTACTGCCGGTGCTCGCGCGCGAGGTATTCGGCGCTCTGCATCTCGATCAGCCGGCTTTCGGTACGCGCGAATTCTGCACGCAGGCGCTCGCCTTCATAGAGCTCCACGATCGGCGCCGCCGCCGACAGTACGAGGTTGACGCCGCGGTCGTAGAACTCGTCGACGAGGTTCACAAAACGGCGCGCGGGGTTCTCGTTCATCGGCGTGAACTTGGGCACGCCGGAGACGAGCACCGTATTGAAGCTGCGCGCGAGCTCGATGTAATCGGCGACCGACCGAGGTCCCTCGCAGAGCGCATCGAAATCGAACCAGACGATGCCGTCGGCGCGCCGCTTGACGGCGATGTCGCGGTCGTTGATGCGGATCACGGGGTCCGTGCGCAGCGCCCCGGGCGCCACGCGCGCAAAACACGCGGCGAGCGCCCGCTCGGACTCCGCGCCGAACGGCGTGAAGTAGACGCCGGCGTCGGTCAGCGCGCGCAAGCGGTAATCGTGCGCCGACGTGAGCTCGACGATGTCGCAATGCTCGCGCAGCAGCTCGATCGCCGGCACGAACTTGGCGCGCTGCAGGCCGTCGCGGTAGAGGTTCTCGGGCTCGATGTTGGACGTCGTCACGAACGTGACACCGCGCTCGAACAGATGCCGCAGGAGGCCGGCGAGGATCATCGCATCGCCGATGTCGGTGACGAAGAACTCGTCGAGACAGAACACGCGCGCCTGCGCGGCGAAGTGCGCGGCGACGTCGCGCAGCGGATCGGCGCGGCCCTCGAGGCGCGCGAGCTCGGCGTGCACGCGCCCCATGAAGCGGTGGAAGTGGAGCCGGAGCTTGCGTTCGAGCGGCAAGAACTTGAAGAACAGATCGACGAGGAAGGTCTTCCCGCGTCCCACCGCGCCCCAAAGATAAAGCCCGCGGATGCGGCGCTGCGGCTTGCGCAAAAATACACGTTTCCACAATGTCGCGCCGTCGGCGGCGGTGAGCTCGGCCGCGATGCGATCGAGCGCCGCGAGTGCAGCGCGCTGCGCCGGATCGTCGTCCCAGCGCCGTTCCGCAATGCCTTGGGCGTAGAGAGCGCTCGGCGCGAGCACGGGCTCGGCAGCGCTGCTGTCAGCCATGGATCGCAGCGAGTTTGGGCGGCAGGTTCGCGCGCACGCCGTTCTTGATCGCTCCGCGCAAGTCCATGAGACGCCGATGGAAGAAATGGCCGGTGTCCGGCATACGCGTGAGCGCCGGCGGCTCGGGCTGGCCCTCGACCCAGGCGAACACGGCCGCCGGATCGACGACTTCGTCGGCCTCACCCTGGATCACGAGCCACGGGCACAAGGGCGAAGCGAGCGAAGCGAAATCCCAGCGCCCGACCGGGGGCGCCACCGAGATCATCTGACGCACCGGCAGCTGCGGCGCGGCGCGCGCAGCGACGTAGCTGCCGAACGAGAATCCGGCGAGCCAAAGCGTATGCTGTGGCAGCACGCGCTGCGCCCAGTCGGCCACGGCGATGAGGTCGTCGGTTTCGCCGCGGCCGTCGTCGTAGCTGCCTGCCGAGGCGCCGACACCGCGGAAATTGAATTGCACCGTACACAGGCCGAGCTCGCGCAGCGCGCGCGCCACCATGGTCACGACCTTGTTGTGCATGCTGCCGCCGTGCAGCGGGTGCGGATGACAGACGATCGCGACGCCGGCGCGTGCGTCGGCGGCATCCGGCGCGGACGTCAGCGCTTCGAGAGCGCCGACCGGGCCGGGCAACAGAAGCTCTCCGGTGGCGGCCGGAAACGTCTCGGGAGCGCGGGCGGGCGGGTCCGACATGGCGCCGGCATCATAGCCGAGGCGCGGCGAAAGCGAAGTTCGGGCGCTACTTGACCTGGCCCACCATCCACTGCACGGTCGCTTTGACTTGCGCGTCCGTCAGCGAGGGATTGCCGCCTTTCGCCGGCATCTGGCCGCTCTTGCCCTGATAGCCGTTGATCGCGTGACTGAACAGCGTATCGAGACCCTGCGCGATGCGCGGCGCCCAGGCGGCCTTGTCGGTGATGCCGGGTGCGCCCGTCGCGGGATTCGTGTGGCACGTCTGGCAGAGGTTGCCGAAGATCGTCTTGCCGTCCAACGTCCCGCCGTAGGCGACTTGCGCCTCGGCGGCCTTCTTCGCCGCTTCCTGCGCCGCGAGGAGCGCCGCACGTCCGGTGTCGCCGGCATAGGCCGCACCGACGGGCGCGATACGGTCGGTGACCGCGTGCTGACGCTCGGGGTTCTGCGGCGGCGGATTGAACGAATAGAGATACATCGCGAACCCGATCAGAGCGAACATGACCAGCACCAGGAAGGCGATCACCATCGAGAAGTGCCGGAGAAACACGCGGTCGGTGGGAGTAATGGGGTTGGTCACAGGCTCACCCAGGCTTTGGATTCGGCCGCGGTCGCGGCAAAAATGGCCGCAAAGTATAGCCGCCGGACCGGACCGCGTACAAGGAAGGCCGGTCCCGTCCGTCAGCCCATTCCGCCGTTGACGCCGACGATCTGTCCGTTCACGTAAGCGGCCGCTTCCGAACAAAGAAAGGCGACGACTTCGGCGACTTCCTCCGGGGTTCCGGCACGTCCGGCGGGTACGAGCGCTTTGATTTGCTCCGCGTCGAACGAGGCGTCCGAGAGCCGCCCGGCGATGACGCCCGGCGCCACCACGTTCGCCGTGATGCCGCGCGACGCCATCTCGCGTGCCAGCGATTTCACGGCGCCGTGCAGCGCCGATTTCGCCGCGGCGTAGTTCGCCTGGCCGCGATTGCCGAGCACGGCCGCCACGGAAGAGATAGCGAGGACGCGCCCGTACCGCCGACGCGCCATCGTCAACAACAACGGCTGCACGACATGGAAAAACCCGTGCAGAGAGACGTCGATGACGCGCCGCCACTGCGACGACGACATGCCCGCGAGCGGCGCATCGTCGTGGATGCCGGCGTTGTGCACGAGCACGTCGATCGAGCCGCGTTCGAGCAAGCGCTCGAGCGCGCCTCGTGCCGCCGCTTCGTCGCAGACGTCGAACACCACGGCCTCCGCCTCGCCGCCGCCCGAGCGGATCGCCCCGGCGACCGCTTCCGCGCGCGCGGGATTCGCGTTGGCGTGCACGGACACCGACATGCCCTTCGCGGCGAGCGCGCGGCAGATCGCACCGCCGATGTCGCCGCTGCCTCCTGTGACGAGCGCGCGGCGCAGTACCGTGTGGGTTTCCGTCATGGAGGGAATTGTTGCACAGCGGCTCGCGCCGCGATGCGCTCGCGGTATTGACATCCGGTCCGCGGGGCCTACACTGCGCGCCCCCGCGCATTCCGCCGCGGCTCGAGCGGGAGAGGTTCGCCATGACCGAAGCCATGTACAGCATCCCCCTGGCGCACCGCCGGACCGAGAACCTGCACATCGTGTTCTGGCTCATGAAGGACATCAGCTGGTGCATGCTGTGGCGCGTGCTCGGTATCTTCATGATCGTGCCGACGCTCGGCGCCGCGATCTGGATCACCTGGCGCGCGCGCCACAACCGTACGGATTTCGCGCACAACCTCGCCGTCGTGTTCTGGATCACCGCGAATGCGTGGTGGATGATCGCGGAGTTCTTCGACTTCGACGAGAGCGTGATCGGGCTCGGCATTACCGGGCGGCATTTCGCCATGGTTCCTTTCGCCGCCGGCGCGCTCGTGCTGATCGTGCATTACGCGGGCGCTCTCATCGCACGCGGCACACGGTTGCGCACGGCCTGACGAGGCATCACGGCCGCGCCGGCATGACGGCGGCGCGGCCCTCTGCGAGCACGCATCCGGCATGGACGGCGCGGAACGCGTACTGCCATCCGGTCTCGCCCGCCAGCAGTTTCTCGACATGGATGTCGAGCGTTCCCGCCAGATCGTCGATGTGCGCCACCGTGAGCGTCACGGCGCGCAGGGACACGAGCAATCCGGGTGCTGCGCTCGCACCCTCACGCTGCGCAAGCAGGCCGCCGTGCACGGCCATCGCCTGGGCACCGTATTCGCACAGATGCACCGCGCGGAGCCGGCCGCCGCTGCGCAGAGGATTGGCAGGGTCGCGGTGCGAGTCCGTGCACGCGTGCAGCCTGGCATCGTCCCACGCGACCACCGCGTCGAGCAGGCACATCGCCCCGCGGTGCGGGATCAGGTGCTGCCAATGCGCCGTCTCGAGGACGTTCATTGCGAACGCTGCGCCATGAAGACGGACAGGCAGAAATGGAAGGCGACCCCGAGCGCCACCGTGAGCCCGATCGCGCGCAGCACGGGCACGGTCGATGCGGCGAGCAGCCCGAAGACGAACACCGCGGCCGCCACGCAGACGAGCGTACCGTGGAGCGTGCGGCGTGCTTCGGCCGCATCGATCGAACGTCGCTCGAAGAACAAGGCGTAGTGCAGGCCGAGACCCGCCGCGAGCGTGAGTGCGACGAGATGGAACAGCGACAGCGACACCCCAAAGTCGCGCAACACCGCCAACACGAGCAAGGTCGCGAGCGACATCGGCGCGATTACGTGCCAGGCGCGCGTGGCGCTGCGGAATGCAAGCGCGACGCTCAAGCACAACAGCAGGAGCGCGACGCCGAGCGCGGCGAGGATGCGTGTTCGATATTGCGCCACGAGCGCTTCCGACGCGGTCTTGAGATCGAGCAGACGCACGTGGCCGGGATCGGCCGCATCGAGCGCGGCGAGCGCCGCCGGATCGTGCACGCCCGACAGCGCGGCCAAGCCGAACCAGCGGCCGCCGCGCTCGACGAGCATCGCTTCCAGCCGCGCGCCGAACGGAGAGCGCTCGAACGCCTCCGGGGTGAGCGGCGGCAGCGTGCGCGCGGTTTCGACGTCGTCGACGAACGGCTCGAACAAGCCCGGCTGGAACGGCAGATCGCGGAGCGCCGCGCCGAGCGCGGCGGAGAGATGCGCGCGGTCCGGCAGTTTGGACTGGCGGATGCGCTGCGTGGCGAGGCTCGGCAGATAGCGGCTCGGCAGCTCGACGTCGTCGACGGCATGTGCCGAAATCAACTTTTCCACTTGTGGATAAACGCGTTCCGACGTCGCGAGGACTCCCTCTGCACTGTCCGCTTCGAGCACGAGCAGATAGCGCACGTCGGGCGCGCCGAGCGCCTCGCGCAGCTCGCCTTCGCGCGCAAGCAGCGCCGCGGGCACCGGCGTCAGCGCGGCGAGGTCGTTCTGCCACAAGGGCGCGGGCGCGAGCCGGAGCATCAGGAGCCCCGCCACGAGCAGGAGCGCGGGCAGCCAGACCGGGCGCGGCAAAGCAGCGAGCCGCGCCCTTAGCGCTTCGAGCAGCGCCGATTCGGCGACGTCGCGCGGCTGCGACGGCACCACGACGGGCAACAACCAGCGCGTGGCCGCGCCGGCGACGAGGAGGCCGACGACCGTAAACAGCGCCAGCTGATGCAAGCCGGGAACGCCGGAAGCGAAAAACGTAAGGTACGCGATGCACGCGGAGAGAATCGCGAGGCGCAACAGCGGCCATACGCCTCGCACGCTCGAGGCGGCGTCGACGCCGGCGCGCCGATGGCTGAACACGCGGATCGGATATTCCTGTGCGACCCCGAGCAGCGTGAAGCCGAACGCGAGCGTGATGCCATGGATGCTGCCGTACGCGAGCACGATCGCCGCGATACCCGCCAGGGCGCCGCTGGCGATCGGCAATGCCGCGACGAGCAGCACACCCGCGCTGCGATACGCCGCGAGCAGCAGCAGGGCGAACCCGAGCGTCCCCAGCGCACTCAAGGTTTCGGCCTGGCGGCGGGTGCTCGCACCGACGACTACCGCGAAGTATCCGGGACCGGCGATCGAGAGTTGCGCCGCGCCGCGATCGGGCAAAGCGGCGAACGCCTGTTCCGCGGCAGCGATTGCCTCCGCCTGGGCGGCGGGGTCGAACCCCGCTGCGCGCGTTTGCGCGAGCAGCAACGCCTCGCCGCGCGGCGAGAACCACGCTCCATCGCGTATTCGCGGAACTTTCGCGGGCGTCCACCGCTGCGCGAGCGTCAGCACTTCGAGCGTGGGATCGCGCGGCAGCAGCGTTTCGAGCTGATCGGCGACCGGCGAGCCGAGGTCTTCGACGCGTTGTTCGAGTTCGTGACGCAGGAATTCTTCGTCGAACTCATGCTGGTCGAGCGTCGGCGAGAGCAGATAGCGGTACGGCAGCAAGGTCGGATCGAGCGAAGCGAGATCCGCGCCGCCGTCGAGCACGCGATCGAAATGGGCATCGCGGCGCAACGCCTCGGCCAGAGCGCGGGCCATCGCCGCGAGCCGCGCTTCGTCGGCGCCGCCGATCGCGAGCATGAGCAGGCGCGAGGCCGGTCCTTCGCCGATCTCGTCGAGCACGAGCCGCTGATCCGCGTCGGCCGGCGGCGGCATGAAGCTGCGCAAGTCGCTCGCGACGACGAGCCGCCGTTCGGCAAGCAGTGCGAGCGATACCAGCGCGACGGCCCACGCGACGATCAGCACGATACGCCATCGCGCGTTCACCGCTGCACGCGGCCGCAGAGAGTCGCCAGTGCGGCCGGCGTGAGCGGGTCCGGCAACTTTTGCGCCGCGGCGCCGCCGAGCAGCATGACGCTGCCGTCGCCGCCGCCCTCGGTCAGCGTGAAGCAACGCGGCTCGCCTGCGCTGCCGTCGACGTCGACCTCTCGGAGGTGGCGTGCAACCTCGGCATCGTGCGGCGTCAGTTTGAGCGTCCAGTCGGCGCCGCGTTGGGCGAGCGCGATCGAAAACACCTGTTCCAAAACGGCGATGTCGCCGCCGAGCAGGGCGCCGAAGCTTGCGAGCATGGCCTTGAGCTCGGGTGCACGGTCGAGAGTGAAGCGCCGCGTCTCACGACCTTCGCGTGCGACTTCGACGGCGCCGTCGGCGATCGTGCTCGTTTCGCGATACGGAGTATCGACGCGCTTGCTCAGATGATCCTGACCCAAGTATTCGAGCTCGCCGTGCAGCACGAGCGGCGCGCGCAGCACGTGGACGAAGCGCACTTCCGTGTAGCTCGTGTGCGCGGGCGCGGGACGGGCCAAGTGCGCGATCAATGCGGCCGCGTCAGGCGGCCCGGACGCCGGCTGCGCCAGCATCAGGGCCGAGAGCGCGATCGTGCTGCCAGAAATCATAGAAGTTGCACCAATTGTAGGGATCCAGGCGCGTGTAATGTTCCAGACGGGCGGCGTAGCGGCGCACCCATTGCGCGAGCGCGGCGTCGCGGCCGGGACGCGGAATCTTGATGTGTTCGGCGAAGGTTTCGAAGTAGAGCTCGTAACGGTTGCCGCCGCGATAGATGCCGAAACACAGGACTACGGGCAGCTCGAGCAGCGAGGCGATCAAATAAGGCGCCACCGGAAACGGTGCCGGTTCGCCGAAGAATTCCGCGGTTTGCGTCGCTTCGCTGGGGCGCGCGCGGTCGGCCAGGAGTCCGACCAAGGCACCTTGCGCCGCCGCATCGTGGATCGCAAGCGCAATGGCTGCGCTGTCTTCGCCCGCATCGATGACCTCCGCAGCAATCGACGGATTGAGCGCATGCAGAAGCTCGGTCATCGCCGGCGTCTGCTGCCGGTCCATGACGGCCCGCACGCGCACGTCGGGACGCTGCTCGGCGAGTACGCGCAGCACTTCGAAGCTGCCGAGATGAGCGCCGAGCAGCAATACGCCGCGACCGCGGTCCATCTGTGCGACGAGCTCGTCGAGCCCGCGGACGCTCACCTCGAAACCGCGCAGCGAACCCGATAGCAGGAAGATGCGGTCGAGGATCGTCGCGGCGTAACAGTGCACGTGGCGCAGCGCCGCCCATGCGCTCGCCGGCCGGCCGAGGGCGCGCGAGAGGAACGCGCGCGAAGCGCGGCGTTCGGGACCGCGGCGCAGGAAGAAATACAGCGCGATCGGGTACAGCAGCAGGCGCGCGAAGGGCCGCCCGAGCTTGAGGCCGATCGTGCGGATCAGCCACAGCGCAAAACGTCCACCGCCCTCGCGGCGTTCGCTCCAGTGCTCGCTCACGGCCCGAGCTCCGCGCGGCCGCTCGCGACGAGGCCGCCGCCGCTCTCGATGCGGAAGTGCACCGTGGCGACGGTGCCCTCGACCGTGAGTTCCGCATCTTCGCCGGGCAGGAGCGGCCGCAGGAATTTGACCTGCGGCAGCGCGGCGATGCGCCGGCCGAGACGACGCTCGACGAGGTCCGCCAGCCTATCGAGCAGGACGACGCCGGGCACCACGGGTGCGCCCGGAAAATGTCCCGGCAATGCGGCGTGCGACGCCGCAATGTGGAATTGTTCGCAAAATACATTCTGCATGACGAACGTCACTCGCCGAGCAAGGCCGGCCACGCGCGCACGATAGCGCGGACGAACGGCAGCAGTCGATGCAGCGGCGCCTGCGGCAGCAACGTGCTGCGCAAATGGAATTCGCCGAGGAACACTGCCACCACCGCGGCGGGCAGCACGAACGCGCCGAACACGCGCGGGCTCGGCGCTTCGAGCGGCAAGGCGATCAGACCTTGAGCGCGCAAGGCCAGAAGCGCCGCGACGGCAGCTAGGGCCGTCTGGAGCACCGTCCAGAGCAGCGTCAGGCGGCGTGCATAGCGCACGACGGCCGGATCTTCGAGCTGCGCGGGGCCGTCGATCGCGACGATCGCGCGCGCGATGAGCGGTAGGCGCCCGCGCTGCAGGGTGCGCGCGAACAGCCATGCGACGAAGCCCGCCGCGAGCGCCGGTACCGCGTCGACGAGCGCGTCCGCGCCGCGCAATGCGGCGATCGCGGCGCCTGCAAGAGCGAAGCACGCAAGCACGCGCCGCAGGGCGGGGGGAGCACTGATCGCCAGCAGCGCGAGGATCGTGACCGCGCAGGCGATGCGGCACGCGTCGCTGTCCCACAGGTATCCGCACAAGGCCAGCGTCGCGATTCCGAGCCAGCCGGCGAGGCGCAGCATGCGTCAGTGCGGACGGTGCTGCTCGATATGGGCTGCGAGTGCGCGCAGGCTCGAGAAGATGCGCCGGTTGTCGGCGTTGTCCGAACGGAGCTGAAAACCGTAGCGCTTGGATACGGCGAGCGCGAGTTCGAGCGCGTCGATCGAATCGAGACCGAGATCGCCGCCGAACAGCGGAGCGTCGGGATCGATGTCTTCGGCCCGAACGTTTTCCATATTGAGACTCGTCACGATGAGTTCGGCCAGTTCGCGTTCGGCCGGATTCTGCTGCTGCATGATCCCTCGCACCCGCATCGAAACCGCCGGCGCGCTTAGGCCGGACGCGGCCGGAGTGTATCATGCGCGCCACCACGGACCAGCTGAAAACTGCTCGCACGCATGATGGAACTGCCGTCGCACAGCGACTCTCCGACCTCGCTTCCGCTACCCGTCCAGGCGGCCATTGCACCGCTGCGTTCGACGTACGAGTGCATTGCGCCGGCCGCGGCACTTGCGCAGCCCGACGTACTCGCGGTGATCGGCTTCGGCGCGGAGGCACACGCACCTTTTGACGACTCGCGTTACGTCCACGTCGGACTCGAACCGCTCGCAGCGCCGGCGCCCGTCGAAGTGTGGCGAGGGCGCGCGCCCGTCGTGCGCGGCAGCGAAGGCGCGGTGCGTTGGGCGAGCGACGGCGACCACAGCTTTGCCGCGATCGAGGTCGACGAAGCCGAACACGGCGGCATCGCTGCCGCCGCCGAGTACGCGTACGCGCGCCTCTCGGCGTGGTGCAACGCCGGACGTGCTCGTCATATGTTGCGCATCTGGAACTATCTCGATGCGATCAACGAGGGCGAGGGCGACGAGGAACGCTATCGCTTGTTCTGCAGCGGACGCGCCGCCGGCATGCGCGATGTGGCCGCCGCTTCGTATCCCGCGGCGACGGCCATCGGGCGCCGCGACGGACGTCGCGTGCTGCAAATCTATCTGCTCGCGGCACGCCGGCCCGGTGCGGCGATCGAGAATCCGCGCCAGCTCAGCGCCTGGCGCTACCCGCGCCGCTACGGACCGGTCGCGCCGAGTTTCGCGCGTGCGATGCGCTCGCCGGCTGCGCCGATGCAGATCTTCGTGTCCGGCACGGCGGCGATCGTCGGCCATGATTCGCAGCATCGCGACGACGCGTCCGCGCAGCTCGCGGAGACGCTCGCGAATCTCCACAGCCTGCTGACCACGGCCGGCATCGATCCGACCGCGCATTTCGGCGCGGCGAGCCTGTTCAAAGCCTACGTACGCAGGGCATCGGATCGGCCGCATGTCGTCGCCGCGCTGCGCGAGCGCCTCGGCGCCGCTACGCCCTTGCTGGTGCTGACCGGCGATATCTGCCGATCGGAGCTGCTCGTCGAAATCGACGGCGTGCAGGGCGTCAGCGCCGCGTAAGCAGCCGCCTCGCGGCGAATACCAGCGCGGCAATCCACCATGCGAGCGCGGCGTTGAGCACGAGATGCCCCTGTTTCGGCGTGTCGGCGAGACCGTCGCCGAGCACGGTGATCGTCAACGTCGCGAGCATGACGGCCACCGTGAGCGCCGTGTAGAGCAGCAGCAGCGGCCGGCGATGCGGTCCGCCCGGCAGCAACAGCAACAACGCGAGCGGCGCGCCGGCGAGCATGATCGCGCGCAGCACGGGAACGCCCGTCAGGATGTCGCTCAAGGTGAAGAATTCGTTCGGCAAGCGCGTGAAGTCGCCGCCTTCGACGAGCCCGAGACCGGGCGCGAGCCAGGGCTCGAGCGCGGTGAGGCCATGCCAGCCGAGCCGCAGCGTCAGCCCAGGCTCTCGCAGCAGGACGGCGAGTTCGCGGCCGCGCGTGACGTGTGCGAGGCTCGGACATACCGCGCCGGGATAGTTCGGCAGCTGCCAGGCGCGCAAGCCCGAATAGCGCAAGCATCCCGGATCGAGCTCGAGCTCGGCGGCGGTCGCGGCCGGGTCCGAGGAATTCGGCAGGAGTCCCGTGAACGCGACGTCGGCGCGATTGAACATGTCGATCGCCTGGATCGCGTCGCTGTCGCGGCCGAGCTGCACGACCTGCACGGCGAGGCCGAGCGTGGCGCCGAGCAGCACCGACATGCCCTGCCACGACCAGTGTCGATTGCGCCAAAAGCGGAACACGAACACGAGCGCGGCGCAGCAGAGCGGCAGCAGCAGGTGTTGGATCTTGCTCGTCGCGAGCAGGAACGCGGCGAGCACGAGCAGTGTTTCGCGGGCCCTATTCGGCCGCTGGCCGAGATCGAGCAGCAAGAGGCCTACGAGCGCATACGCGGCGAGCAGGGCGGTCCATTCGGCGTAGAACGTGTTGAGGTAGATCGTGTTCGCGGGATCGGCGAACAGCAGCGGCAGCAGCAGCCCGTTCGCCAGCGCCGCGGCATGCGCGCCGCGCCGCAGCCATGCCAACGTGAACGTCAGCCAAACGGCCGTGAGCGCCAGGAATTTCAACGCGCCGATCCAGCGCACGGAATGGCGCTCCGCGCCCGTCAGGACGTGCTCCACGCCGTAAATGCCGGCGACGAGGCCTTGGAACAAAAGTTCGCTCGACCAGTAGCACATCGTTTGATCGTTGTGCAGGAAGCGATAGTAGGCGAACGGCGCTTCCGGACTGTTGCGCGTCGGCGGAATGTCGGCGGGACGATCCGGGTAGAGATCGAAGCAGGCGGTGTAGCGCACTTCGTCGTAGCTGTTGGCGAGCGCGATCAGCGGCGAGTGGAATACGAGCAGCGCCGCGCGCAGCACGCCGACGACGAGGCACGCGACAAGCGCTGCAGTCAACCAGCGCGGATGCGGGTGCGTTTTTTGGCTCTGCAGGGTGCTATGAATCACGGCCGGTCCGCCGTCGAGGGAACCGCCGAGTCTAGGCGCCCGAAGTGACGCTCACAACCCCGAACGGTACTGTGATGCGTTTGGCACAAGGCTTGCCGACCAGGTCCACCGTGGTTGGGAAACCCGGCACGGGTGGGTTCAGCTAGCGGTGGTAGTATTTGCGAACTTGTCAAGGGGCGCTAGCGCGCCGCGGAGTGGGGTCATGAAGCAGCAACTGGGGCACTACGAGATCGTGGCCGAGCTCGGCCGCGGTGGTATGGGTGTCGTCTACAAAGGCTACGAGACGTCGCTGAATCGCTACGTCGCGATCAAAGTGCTGGCCGATTCGCTGGCGCACGATGCGAGCGTGAAGGAGCGTTTCCTGCGCGAAGCGCGCAGCATGGCGGCGCTCAACGATCCGCACATCATCCAGATCTTCTTCATCGGCGACGATGCCGGCCAGACGTATTTCGTCATGGAATTCGTCGACGGCGAATCGCTCGGCTCGCTGCTCAAGCGCGAGGGCAAGCTCAAGCCCGAGCAGGCCGCGAAGATCGTGTACCAGACGGCGCTCGGCCTCGCGACCGCGCACGACAAAGGCGTGATCCACCGCGACATCAAGCCCGGCAATCTCATGATCACGAGCCGCGGCAGCGTGAAGATCGCCGACTTCGGCATCGCGCTCAAGACGCAGGATATCTCGAAGAAGCTCACCTCGACGGGCGAGTTCGTCGGCACGCCGGGCTATCTCTCGCCCGAAGTCTGTCTCGGCAAACCCGTCGATCAGCGCTCGGACATTTTCTCGCTCGGCATCGTGCTGTTCGAATGCTTGGCCGGCCGCATGCCGTTCACCGACGAATCGCCGCTCGGCCTCATGCTCGAAGTCGTCAAGGCCGAAATCCCGGACGTGCGTCAGCTCAATACCGAAGTGGATCCCGAAATCGCGCGCATCCTGAGCAAGATGATCGCCAAGGATCCGGCCGACCGCTACCAGAGCTGCCAGGAACTCGCCGACGATCTCGCCAAGCATCCGCTCGTCGCCAAGGGCGGCCCGATCACGCTGCAGACGAAGATGTCGCCCGCCGCGGCGACGATGATCGGGCAGAAGACGCCGGTTTCGGGACAGCGTCCGCTGCCGAGCACGACGCCTACGCCGCAGCCGCTGCCGATCCAGGCGCAACCGACGCCGGCGCCGCAGCCGTTCGCGCCCGTCGCCGCTGCGCACGAACCCGTATTGCAGCGGCAACCCGCACCTCCACAGCGTTCTGCGGCCTTGCCGCTCGCGATCGCTGCGTTGCTGCTGCTCGGCATCGCCGGCGCAGGCTACGCGTTCCGCGACCAGATCCCGTTCTTGAAATCGCTGACGACGCAGCAGCAACAGACCGCGAACACGACGGCTCCGGCCGCGACGCAACCGCCGGCCGTGCCGGCGCCTCCGGCGACGACGGCTCCGGCCGCGACGACCGCGTCGAATGCAGCGCCCGCGACAGGAGCCTCGCTCAACGATCTGCTCGGCAACTCATCGTCCTCGGCACCTGCGGCCGCTCCGCAGCAGACCGCGGCCACCACGGCGGCGCCTGCACAGGCGACCGCCTCGCAGAACGACGCCGCTCCGGCCATGGCGCAAACGGGCGGCGATGCGGGCGGACCCGCGGCGCGCGCGTCGCAAGTCGAGCCGCTCAAGAACCTGGCCGCTGCACAAGCGGCCGAGGCGACGCAAGCGCCACCGACGCAGCAGCGTGTCGCGCGCGTCAGCGAGCCGCCGCCGGCAGCTCCGCCGAAACCGCACATCCCGACCGTGGCCGTCATCTCAGGAGGCGATTCGGCAGTCGCCGAACCCGCCGAGCAAGCGGTCGAGCACATGCTCACGAAGCGTGGCTTCCACGTGCTCGACCAAGCGTCCATGCCGCGCGTGGAACACCTCTTGCGCGGGGAGCGGGCCGAGTTCGCCGAGATCCTCAACATCATGGCGCGCAAAGGCAACATCGACGCCGTCGTGATCATCCACGCACGGCCCGTCGGCACGCAGCAGCTCACCTACTACGGACAGAGCTCGACGTTGTATACCGTGCAACTCGGCGTAAAAGCCTACTCCGTCGACCAGCGCCGGCCGCTCGGCGGCGGCTGGAGCGAGCAGGTGAGCTTCACCTCGCTCAATGCCGCCGAGAAGACGCACGAAGCCGTCGAGCCGATGCTCGAGGAAGTCGAGCAGAAGCTCGCCGACTTCCGCCCGCGCAGCGGGCGAGGCTGAACGTCAGCGCGGCGGCGCCGGGTGCGCCGCCGCTCACGGCAGTTCGCGCGGCGCGGCTGCCCGTCCCAGCATTTCGTGCGCATGCCGATAGCCGATTTCGATCGCGCGTTCGTAGGCGTGCCAGTCGAGCAGGTCGATATCGTGCAGCGCGGGCGTCAGCAACAAGCTCGTCTGCGCACGCCGCTCGAGGCTCGCGGCCTCGGCGTTCACCATGCCCGAACGCAGCAGGATGCTCAGGATCCCGGGCCGGCGGTGGCGCTGGAACATGCGCTGCCAAGCGAGCCGCCACCACGGCGGCAACGCGTACTCTTCGACCTCGGCGTGCAGCACGTCGTCCGCACCGATATCCACGGCCACGATTTCGCCCACGCCCTGCTCGCGCATGACGTCGGCCGGCAGATTGTTCATGACCGCGCCGTCGACGAACACTTCGCGCCGATGGAACACAGGCGGCAGTACGCCCGGGATCGCGCACGAGGCGCGCAGCCACAGCCATAACGGCCCGGTGTGATGCGCGTGTGCGCGGCCGGCGGTCAGGTTCGCCGAAACGCAGAAATACGGCAGTGCGAGATCGGTGATGTCGCGCGGCCCGAACTCCTGCCGCAGCAGGTTCGCGACGCGCCGGCCCGCGACGAGCGAAATGAACGGAAACGTGTAGTCGCTGAGCGGCCTGCCGTCGACGAACGAGCGCCGGTAGTTCTCGAACATCTGCTCGTCGGTCCAGTCGGCAGCGACACCGGCGCCGATGATGGCGCCGATCGACGTGCCGCCGACGAAGTCGATGCGCATGCCGGCTTCGCGCAACGCCTTGACCACGCCGATGTGGGCGAAGCCGCGCGCGCCGCCGCCCGAGAGCACGAGGCCGATGCTGCGACCGATCAGCAGGCGCGCGACGCGTTCGATGTCGTCGCCGCCGCGAATGTGGTGATGACGCAAGCCCGGCGTCTGCGCGAGCCAGCGCACCGCGGCGCCGCATTCGATTTCGCCGCCACGGTGCAGCAGCAGCAGATGCCGCGGCCGGTGCAATGCGCTCTCGGCATCGAGCACGGCCGCCTCGGGCCATCCGGTGGCCTTGTCCCATGCGTTGGCGAGCAACAGCAGGCAATCGGCCTGGCGCACGCAGAGCTCGCGCCATTCGTCGTCGTGTACGCTGCCCAGATACAGCACGTAGCGCACGCGCGCCTCGAGCGCGCTGAACCAGGTGCTGGTCTGGCCGCGCGCGGCTTCGGCTTCGACGAGCGCGCATTCGCCGTAGCGCGACAGCGCGTCGCAGAGCCGCCGCGCGAAGGCGCGCGCATCGACGCCTTCGTCGTGCGGCAGGATCGCGAACGTGCGCGGCGCCGAGAGCTGCGCGCTCGTATGACGCGTGATGAGCCGTTTGACGGCCAGCCGCGCACTGATCAGCATCGCTTCGGGATGGCGTTGCACGAGATTGTCGAAGCCGCGCCGCGAAAGACGCAGCAGCTCGGAGTCGCGCAGCGCACGCACGGTCGCCGAGCGCGGCTGGTCGACGATGAGCCCGAGCTCGCCGACGGTTTCGCCGGCCGCGACAACGCCTTCGAGCCGGAAATTGCCCGTCGGGTCCGGCTTGAACGCGCCGAGACTGCCGGATTTCAGCACGTACAATGCGTCGGACGGCGCACCGAACTCGAACAGCGTGGCGCCGCCCGGCAGCGCGAACCATTCGAGCTCGCCGCCGAGCTCGTCGAGCGTGGCATCCTCGAGATGCCGGAACAATGCGAGCTCGCGCAGCAGGCTGCGCAGATCGAATGGCTCGGATGCCGTCGCGTCGTCGTTCACCGCTGGTTCCGCCGCTGCGCCGGAGTCAATGCTAGCGCAAACTGCCGCGCTTGAATTCCGCGCTGCACCGCACCACGTCTATGCCGCCGTCCTGCGTGGCTGGCACAATCCGTCCGTCAACGAGATCCGCCGCACATGACCGATCAGAACCCGCTACTCGCCGAAACTCCGCTGCCGAAGTTCGCCTCGATCGACGCCGCCCACGTGCTGCCGGCCGTGAAATCCGTGCTCGCGGAATATCGCCGGCGTATCGATGCGCTCGTGGTCTCGCCGCAGCCGCGCACGTTCGCCGACACCATGCTGCCGCAAGAGGCGCTCGAGAGCCGGTTGGAGGAAGTCTGGTCGCCGGTGTCGCACCTGCATTCGGTGCGCGACACCGAAGCCTTGCGCGCGGTGTACACGGAAGCCGAGCAGTGCATCAGCGAGCACGCGACGGAGCTCGGGCAGAACCGCGAGCTGTACGCGGCGGTCAAGGGCGTAGCCGACAATGTGGAATTTTCCACTTTGTCGCGGCCGGCGCGGACGCTCGTCGAGCACGCCTTGCGCGATTTCCGCCTGTCCGGCGTGGCGCTCGAAGAGCCGGCGCGCTCGCGATTCAAGGAGATCGCCAACGAGCTGACGCGGCTCGCCACCGAATTCGAGGAAGCCGTCCTCGACGCGACGGAAGCCTGGTCGGAGCCCGTCGATGCGGCGGCGCTCGCGGGCTTGCCCGAGGCCGAACGCGCCCTGCTCGCGCGCTATGCCGAGGAAGCCGGGCGAAGCGGCTGGCTCGTGACGCTCAAGCAGCCGAGCGTGCAGGCGGTGCTGACCTACGCCGACGATCGGCCGCTGCGTGAACGCGTCTATGCGGCCTATCACACGCGCGCTTCCGACCAGGGGCCGAACGCAGGCAAGTTCGACAATTCCGCGCGTATCGAGCGCATCATGGCTTTGCGCCACGAGGCGGCGCGTCTGCTCGGCTTCGCGAACGCTGCGGAGGAATCGCTGGCGACGAAGATGGCGGCCTCGCCCGCGCAGGTCCTCGCCTTCCTGCACGATCTCGTCGCTCGCGCGAAACCCGTCGCGGAACGCGAGCTCGAGGAATTGCGCGAGTTCGCGCGTAGCGAGCTCGGCCTCGGCACGCTCGAGCCGTGGGACGTGACCTACGCCGCCGAGAAGCTGCGCCAGCGCCGCTTTTCGCTCAGCGAGGAGGAGCTCAA
>Ga0070741_10007343_pt1 | contig 22857 bp, 26 predicted proteins | sample Coa_R1_4_FD_66440 | JGI IMG/M metagenome (GOLD analysis project Ga0070741, IMG submission 66440) | Surface soil microbial communities from Centralia Pennsylvania, which are recovering from an underground coalmine fire - Coalmine... | ecosystem: Environmental > Terrestrial > Soil > Unclassified ... | reverse complement strand
CAGCGCCCTTCTGGTGGCGGCCGGCGACAACCCCGAGCGGCTGCGTTCAGAACGCACCTTCGCCCACCTGTGCGGGGTGGCCCCGCTCGACGCGTCGTCGGGCAAGCACGAGCGCCACCGACTCAGCAGAGCCGGTGACCGCCAGGCCAACTCCGCGCTGTGGCGCGTCGTGATGACCCGGCTCACGTGCGATCCGCGAACCAAGGACTACGTCGAGCGTCGCATGAAGGAGGGCCTGACGAAGCGGGAGGCCATGCGGTGCCTCAAGCGCTACGTCGCACGGGAGGTCTTCGCCCATCTCCCGCGCGAAAGAGTGGCTTGACGGACCCTAGGAGCATCACTATGCGCTAGTGGCCGACCTTTGGCTGATCGCCCGCGATCGCACCGATCGGCTCACCGACGCGGAGACGGTCCACCTCGGTCGAGCCCTTGTTCCATTGTCGGAGACGAGCCGGATTTGGTATCCGCATGAGGCTCCAACAGCGACCGTCGTTGTTCGAGATCGAGTCGGTGAACTACCCCGTGCGGCTCGCGATCGGGTCACTGAAGTCCTCGGACCTTTTGATATCGAGCTTCGGCCCGCTGAGGAGTAGGTGCCGTTTCAGGTCGATGCGTTGCCGTGGCGTGGGGCACCATGGCATCCGTGATCGGTCGGGAGCAGTGGCACGCAGCGAGCGACTGGCGCTCTCTCGCGACCGTGACCGCATTCCTCGTGGTCGCTGCCCTATTCGCGAGCTTCTTCGACCTGACCTTCCTGTTGATTATGTTCACGGCGATGGCCCCCGTGGTGGCCTTCTTGGCTGGGTACTGCTACCGACAACAGGTGCTGGATCGAGGTGTCAAGCCGCGCGTGCCGTTCCTCGTGCTTGAGGATGACCCTTTGCTCGGTCTCGACGAGCGACCCGACCCGCACTAGAGGTGCCGATCCCGTGCAAGCCCTGCCCCACGGAGGCGCGGGTAGCGTCGGCGGGTCAATGGCTTCGCTGGAAGATCGCGCGCTGCGCCGACTGATCCGTGAGGACCCCATCGGTCCTGCATGGGATGATTTTCGCGAGCTGTGTTTCAGTGGCGACCTGAGTGCAGCGGAACGCGAGATCCTCGCGGTGCTCGCGCTTGTTGATCCAGACGAGGACGATTGGCTTTGCAGCTTCGGTGTCAATGTCCTCGAACCGTTGATCAGCCACAGAGGCGATGAGAGCCTGCCTCTGATCCGTGCCGCGATAGGCGTACGCGGTTTTCGGCGGGCGCTGTCTTGTGTGTGGTCGAGTGGATTGTCCACTGACGGAGAGCAGGAACTCGCATCTCTGAAGCCAGCGGAGGGTTCGCTCGACGACATCGGGCGCCGGAGCTAATTGCATCCGGGATGTGCCGCTCCCGGTCGCTCGGGCGCATGATTCGAGGGTGAGGTTGTCTCGGGTCCTATGTACGGCCGCATTGGTTGTCGCGCTGACAGCTTGCGGCGGCCCGCGTGGCGACGACCTGTGGGCGAGGCGGGTCGACCGCCAAGGCGACTGGCAACCTGAGGTCGTTAGCGATTCGACGATGACCGCTGCTGGCTGGCAAGAGCGCACCAGCGCGGGGCGAATGATGGTCGAGGTTCGCACGGACGCCGGGCGGCGTTACGCGGCAAGCGACGCCGGGGCGATCACACTCGACTCAGCCGATCACAAGGCCGTCTTCTTCGGTAGGGGCTTTGTTGATGGCGACGGCGAAGCGGGCATTCGCACCCTTGGCACTGATGGCGCCACGACCCGGCTAACGACAGATCCTCGGCTGAATCTCGGGGTGCCGGCAGACCGTCCATGGCCCACGCTGTGGGCCTCTGCAACCGGTGGGACGTGGTGGCTGGCCGAGGACTCCCTCGGCGGTGGCAAGAGCACATATTGGCTGATGCGCTTTCATGGTGGACGGGCTGAGCGCGTGCGCCAGTTCGCCCGTGTCGACAACGCCGCGATCTCGCCCGGGGGCCGGATGCTCGGGCTGGCCGCCGCAGACGCTGCCAAGGCGCCCGGGTCGTTGTTCGTGGTCGACCTCGGCACCGGCTCGGTGACCGAGCGGGCCAAGCGCGTTGGCGTCGTGTGGGTCACCTTCAGCGACGACGCATCGGGGTACCTCACGGTGAAGCCCAGTCGACGCTACGACGCACCCGCGGATGCGAACGCTGCCCTCGACGCGGAGGTGCTGTCCCCGGGGAAGGTGAGCAGATGGTCAGCGGCCGGCGTCGAGGACGTGATGGCGAGCTTCGCCGGCCAGCAGCCCGAGGAACTCGTGTCCTCGCCGTCCGGCGACCTGGCCGTTGTGGCATGGAGTCGGGGCTCAGGAAGGCATCGCTGGCTGAGCCATCTGTGGCTTCTGCGCCCAGGCAGCTCTGCGGTCAATCTGAGCGCAGGCCAGCCCGAGGCTGGAGGTGCCGCCTTCTCCGCCGACGGCGGTCAACTCGCCTACGGCGCTGGCACGACGGCGTTCGTCTATTCGGTGAACGAGGCCAAGAAGCGTCAGCTGAACCCGGCAGGCACAGACGCGTGGTGGGAAGGCGCAGGGTCGTTTGTGTGGACGCCAGCCGGGCTCCTGTACTTCTCAAATGCCGACAGCTCGGGCCGAGCCGCGCGGCTGTCGCTGTGGCTGCATGCGCCGGACCGAGATACCCGGGTCGAAGAGAGGCCCGCGGCGTGGCGAGCCTGAATGCGAGCTGTAGGTGCCGCTCTCGGATGCCTGAACGCAAGGCTGAGCGCAGACCTAGTCCGCTATTGGTTAGGCAGGACGTGCCCGCGCTCGTCGACGAACTGACACTGCTGGTGGGGATCTCGCCCGTAAACCTGTCCGTAGGGGCCGCCGCGTCCGTCCGCTGGACAGAAGCGCTCGGCATGGCCGCGGTCCACAACCAGGAAGAACACCACTCCCACGAAGATGAGCAGCGCCATCCCGAGCAACAGCAGCGGATGGACCTTCCGACGTCGCCGTTCAGACGCAGGTGCGACAGTCTCCACGTCCTCCTATCGGCTCGTTCGGGACAAACGTGAGCCCACTGGTCACCGGCCGCGCCATCCGAGAGGTGCCGCTTCCGGTCGATGGACGGATGGCAGGCTGGTCGAGTGCAAGCCCAGCCACCTGGCGGCCCTCCCCGGATGGTGGTCGTCCTAAAATGACCGAGCTGCCGGCCAGGATTCAGTCGGAGATGCCGACCAAGGAAGCGGCACTGGCCTTCGTCTGGGCACGCGTGCCCCGCCCGCGTACCGGGTATCTGACCCTGCTCGGGATCGGACCGTTCATTCAGCTCGTCGACCTGATCCGCGGCCGTCGACAGCGGAAGGTGGTGCGCGAGGGGTCGAGGGAGATCAACTTTCCGCTCGACCGAAACATGGCGATGGCTGTCACCTCACAGCGCGTGCTGATCTGGCGCGCGTCCCGCCACGCCCGGACGCGGCCCGTCCTGCTCGGCGAGGTAACGCGTGACCGAATCGCGGCAGCGAAGCTCCCTTTCGTGAACGATGGGTGGCAGTGGGTCGAGGTCCGGCTCGTTGGCGGAGGCGGTGTTCGGTTCCTTGTTGACGGCAAAGGCGCCGAAGACTTCGTGCGTGCCCTGCAGCCCTGACGGTCGATCGCACACCATGCCGCAGTAGCGCACTACATGTGCCGATCTGTGCGCCTCGCGGGTTTCGACGAACGGCCCGGCGCGATCATCACCTGTGGCGGATCTACGTGCGTGGGAGGGAGCGACCGGTGGGTAAACCAGCGGCTGCAGGCACCGTCGGCATCGCGCTGAGCTATCCACCCGGCGCGACGCGGCGCGCAAGTATGAATGCTTGTGGACTCGATTCGTGGTCGAGTTCGGGCTCGCGCACGGCTCGAGCGCGTACCTGCAACCCGGCTGCGACCAGGGAGCGGGCGACGTCGTCCGGGAGATGCCGATAGCTGGTCAGCGAGATGCCGGTGCCGTACGCGTCGCCCCGGTGCGCACAATCGCCGTCGCCAGCCTGAAACGCCACCAGGAGATGACCGTCGGCACTGAGCACCCGCCTGAGCTCGACGAACACCTCATCGAGATGCTCCGGCGGGGTGTGGATGATCGAATACCAGCAGACGGCGCCGCCCAGGGACCCCTCAGGAAGCGGGAGAGCCGTGAGCTGACCCTCCTCGAAGCGGATATGAGGGTGCGCGTCCCGGGCGACCGTGAGCATCGCCGCCGACAAGTCCACCCCAACGACATCAAGTCCCCGGCCCGCAAGGAACGCCGCCACCCGGCCTGTCCCGCATCCGACATCGGCGACGGGCGCGGCCGCCACTCCCACGAGCTCGACGAACGCTGCAAGGAACGCTCGATCGAGCGGACCCTCGAAGGCCGCACTTACCTCAGTTCCCACCAGCTGCGCGTACGTTCCGGCCGTGGCGTCGTAGACCGCGCGGGTCCTCGACACGTGGTCCGGCTCCGTCACGCTTCAGAACCTACAGAAAGCGGTCCGCTCTTCACCCGTTGAGTTGGCGCGCGCCACTCGCACTCGCCCAAGACGTCGGGTCTGCGCACCGCACTGCTGCCCGACGTCCCTTCCAGTCGGGGCGGTCCGTGATCACTTCGTCGTCACGTCCCAACGCTCCGAGGCGCGATCCGAGCTGTTCTTATCGGGCCGTCGCGGTGAGGACGACTACTGGAATCTCGCGCGTCGTGTGGCGCGCGTACACCTCGTAGCGTCCTGCCGCGCCGCGGTGGATGACGGGCGCGAGGCCCCGGTTCTTCCGGTGGCGAGCGGCTTCACACGAGAAGCTTCGCCGTCCAGATGGTCCGGCCCTGCTGCGACGACCAGCCCATACGTGCCGTTCTCGGTCGTGGGCCGTCCGAGCTCAGCCTGGCACTAGCGGCGATTCCGCAACGCAACGGGCGCGCGCTTCTTGTGCGCTACGGCGGCGTGAGGCACCCGAGTAGGGACGGGTACCCGACGGTGTCGCGACATGGGTAACGCCGGACGACCGCGCCGTCGGCCCGGTACAGGACCACCTCGTCGACGGGGTTGGTCGGGATTGTGGTCACGAAGTAGCCCTCGCGTTGCCCTTTCACCGCGGTCGCCGAGATGGTTCCCGTGCGCGTCACGAGGTCGATCTTCGCCACGCCTGGCCCAAGGCGCCCCAACAGGCGGTGGATTCCCTTTGCCATCTGATCGTCGGCGAACGCTTCGTCGGCTTTCAGCAGCGGGGAGCACAATACGTCCCGGGATGTCGTCCGCTCCCAGCCGACACAGCCCTGCTTGGCGCGACGGAAGCCATAGGCCTTGAATGACCGTCCGCCTGCCTCACCGCTCGCGAGCGGCGTGAGAGGTCCGTCGTGTTGCAGCGGACGCATGCCACACCCCACAACCACGACAAGGACGAATACGACTCGCCAGCCTCGCGACGTCGTAGAGACGAGACGCTCCACCCAGCGAGCCTCCCACTTCGGTCAACGCCCCGTCGCGTATCCGGGCAGGCGAGAGCCCGGCCGCGGCGGGAGCGCAGAAGTGCCGCTTCCGGTCGATCCGCCGGGTCTCAGGGTTGTCTGATTCCGGCCGATAGGAACATGTGGCACTGACCGTCGAGGCGACCAAGAAGGTGTCCTACGTCGTCGTGGCTTCTGTCCTGCTCATCCTGGCCGCCGGGGTCCTGGTAGTCGGCCATCCATGGTCGGATGTCGGCCGCTCGGGCATCGTGAGCGTCACGCTTAGCAGCACGTGTGCCAACGCAGACGATGTGAGTTTCGATGGCAGCGGCTGGATGAACGTCCCTCCCATCGTTGTGCCGGAGTCCTGGGGCCGTGGGCCTGTCCGGGGCCGCTTTACGATCCGAACTCCCAACACCGCAGAGTTCGTGAGCGACGGCGACCACTTCGCCCTCCCGTACGTACGCACCCACAAGGGTCAGCTCAGTTCGCTTCCCTGCCTCATTCCGTAGGCCAGAGCAGCGAAAGCACCCACGCTGGAAGTGCCGATCTAGGTGGGTCAGCGCGGCGAGTAGGAGACGGGCGGCTCGCCATCGCCAGGGCGCCAGCGGCCCGCTTCGATCAGCTCAAGCAGCTCGCCGACGAGGCGCTCGGCGTCTTGTCCGCTCACTACGACTCGCCACGCGGGGCTTCGCAGCAGCTTGCGCGGCCACCGGTCGACCCTGACCTCGTACTGCCCTCTGAATCGGAACAAGTCGTAGACCGAGCGGCCGAGCGGAAGCGACTGCCGGGGACGGGCTAGGACGGTGAACTCGTCGCCGTTCGGCGCCGCCACCCCTTCGTCCCATGGCACGGGCAGGTTCTAGCCGCGGCTATCTGAATGTGCCGCTCCACCACGCAAACCAGTGGGCGGCGATCGGGGCGAGTCCTACGCTCATGGGTAGGGACCTGTCCGCGCGAAGAGCTGCGGCGTCCGACCGGGGAGGCCCGGCGCGGCTGGCCAGTGGGCGCTACGGCGTTCCTGCGTTGGCAGGAACCGGCCTCCCACACCGTCCGAGACGTGCCGTTATTGCTGGGCCGAAGTCGAATCCCTGAGACCATTGCGCTGTGGCTCCGTGGATCTTCGGCATCCTCGTCGTAGCCGGGTTCGTAGTGGTTCTGGCAGCGAATCGTCGGGAGGCAGTCAGGAATCTCAGCTCGATGGGCACGAGCTCGTGGCTCCGGCGACTGCTCGTGGTGTTCGTTCCGATTGCGCTCTTGGACGTAGTTGGTCTCGGCTCTGTCGCGTGGGCTGCGACCAGAGGGGGTCATGGCCCGGCCGGGATAGTCGTTTCTGTCGCGGCGGGCTTGGGGGTTGTGCTCTTGGCCTTGTTCGTACGACAGATGGCTACGACGAGAGGGCCCAGCCGCACTGTGCCGACGGCCGGTCTGCTGCTGGCGGTTTGGACTGCGATAGCAACGGTCGCTCTCGTTGGCCACATCGCGGCTGCCAGCATCCTCGGCTGAGGATCGGCGCACTGGAAGTGTAGATATGCGGGTGATCCTGTAGTCCTTTCATGATCCGTCATGCAGGCGGGTTGAGGCCTTGCCAAGGAGCCCGCCCAATGGACTGGATGCCCTGCTTGATCCGCGGAACCGCGCGCGGGGAGTTGACCGTGTCGCTCGGTCATCCCGTGGTCGACAACTACCTGGAGTTCGTCGCCGCCCGGGTGCGGCGCAACACGTTGCTGGCCACCGCGTTCGACCTGAAGGTGTTCTTCGAGGTGGTGGCCAAGGAGCCGACGGCGGTCACCTCGGCCGACGTGTTGGGCTTCATCTCGGCCCAGCGCGGTCGCGGCGGGGAACGCAAGATCGTGCGCCTGGCCGACGGCGAGGCGGGGTTGGCGGCATCGACGGTCAAGCGGCGGCTCTCCAGCGTGTCGGGACTGTTCGGCTACCTGGTCCTGCGCGGCGACATGGCCACCAACCCGGTGCCGCGGGGTCTGCCCACACGTCGAGGAAGCGCCGGCGCGTCGCGCCCGGTGCCGTTGCTGCGCGCCACCCGCAAGCTGCCCCGCATCCTCGAGCCGGCCGAGGTCGACGCGTTGCTGTCGGCGCTTCGCACCAGTCGGGACCGGGCCATGGTCGAGGCGATGGTGCTGGGCGGCCTGCGTCGATGCGAAGTGCTGGGACTGCGACTGGGAGACCTCCACGTCGGTGAGCGGCGCGTGTTCATCGTCGAGGGCAAGGGCGGTCACCAGCGCCGGGTGCCTGTGAGCAACCGCTTCTTCGCCTCGGTCGGCGCCTACCTCGTCGAGGAGCGCCCGCCTGACGCGCCCACCGACGCGTTGTTCGTCTCCCTCAAGGGCCCGACCAAGGGTCGTCCGCTCACCCAGGAGGGCATCGACGAGATGGTCAGCAACGCCAAGGTGCGCGCTGGGCTGGCGCATGCGACCTGCCACGAGCTGCGCCACACCTGTCTCACGCGGCTGCGGGAGGCGGGCATGGCCCTGGAGGCGGTGCAGGCCCAGGCCGGTCACCGTTCGATCGAGTCCACCCGGGTCTACCTGCACCTGTCGGGGGACTGGTTGGCCGGCGAGTACCGACGGGCCACCGACGCCATGGACGTGCTGGCCGCGGCCGTTCCCGTGCTGGAGACGATCCGATGACCGCCATCCCCGTCGTGGTGAGCCCGACCCGCAACCGGGTGGCCAAGGAGGTCACCTGGGCCCAGGTGATGCAACGATCACCGGGCCTGGCCGCCACGATGGTCCGCTACGTCGAGCAGGTGGCGTTGTCGCTGGAGGCATCGAGCATCGTGGCGGTCGATGTCAGCCTGCGGCTCTTCGCCGGCTTCCTGGTCGACACCGACCCGGCGGTGACCTGTGTCGCCGACATCGCCAGGGTCCACGTCGAGGCCTACAAGGGCTGGCTGGCGGACCGGGCGGGTCGGTCCGGGACGTCGTCGAAGAAGACGATCGCCCAGCGCCTCGGCATGCTGCGCACCTTCTTCAACCGCATCTATGAGTGGGACTACACCGACTCACCGGCGCGCAACCCGGTGTTCGGAAGCGACATGCCCCGCCTTGACGACCCGCTGCCGCGCTTTTTGGACGACGTCACCAACACCAGGCTGCTGCGGGCCACCGCCGGCGCCGACCCCTTCACCCGCCTCGTCATCGAGACCCTGTCGCGCACGGGCCTGCGCGTCGGTGAGCTCGTCGCCCTGGAACCCGACGCCGTGTTCTCCCACAACAACGGCTGGTGGCTGCGGGTGCCTGTGGGCAAGCTCCACAACGACCGCAACATCCCGTTGCACCCGCACCTCAAGGCCCTCCTCGATGACTGGGACCAGCTGCGCCCCGCTGCCAGTCGGGGGCGCTGGCTCATCGCCGATGGCGACACCCAGCTCACCCGTCACCGCGTCGCCCGCATGCTGAACCGCATCGCCAAGGTCGCCGGCATCGGCCACGTCCATCCCCACCAGCTCCGCCACACCCTCGCCACCCAGGCCATCAACCGGGGCATGAGCCTGGAGGCGGTGGCCCTGTTGCTCGGGCACCGCTCGCTGCGCATGACCCTCGTCTATGCCCGCATCGCCGACAGCACCGTCGCCGCGCAGTATCACGACGTCACCGCTCGGGTCGAAGCTCTCTACCAGGCGACCAGCCGCACCGTCGCCGGGTCTCGGGGGTCCAAGGTCGCCAACGAGCTGCAGCACCGCATGCTCGGCAATGGCTACTGCACCCGCCCGGCCGAGCTCGACTGCCAGTTCGAGTCGATCTGTGAAGGCTGCACGTTCTTCTCGACCAACGTCGAGTTCCGTCCGACCCTGCAGCGCCAACGCGACGACGCGGCGGCAAAGGGCCAGCAACCTCGTCAGAAGATGTTCGAGACGATGCTCACCGCGCTCGACGGCGAGGTGTCATGAGCCACCACCGATCACCCGCATATCCCGAGTCGACTGGACAGGATCACCCGCATAAGTGCCGCTTCCGGTCGCAGCGCCGTCCGAGTGCTTGCGGCATTCTGAGCGGGTGAGTGAGGCGCGCCGACCGTTCTCGAACCCCCAACGCGTCACGACTCCCGACGGGCACGAGTACCTCGTGTGGGTGCGCCGCACCATCCCCGTTGCGTTTGGTGCCTTGCGACATTGGCGGTCCTGGTCGTGGGGTGGTCCCAAGGTGATCGTTCTGCGCTGCGACCGTGTGCCCAGTCGCATTGTTCAGGTCGAGGCGTGCTCCACAGCCTCCGCAGCCCTTGAACGTGCGGCAGGGGTGGCCGCCGCGGTCGCAGATGGCGCTGCCCCCGACCTGTAGGTGCCGATCTCGTTCGCCGCCGAGCGGACCCTGCGGCACCATTCTCAATGTGAACACCGATCGTCCACCGTCGTTCGGCGAGGAGCACGATTGGAACTACTGGGTCCTCGACAACGGGCTTCCTGACCTTCCTGCCCGGATCGAGGTGGGCGAGATCGTTCCGATTGCCCGATGGGCAGGTCAACGCTTCGGCGCAGTGATGCACCTGTGGTGGAACCTCCCAGACGAGGACGACGACGAGGACTATGAGCCGTTTCTCGATACCGAGGTCGAGTTGTTCCGTCGCCTGCCCGATGGTTGGGAGCAAGCGACGGGCAGCGGCGGATCGGACTGGGGCCTCGACCCGCCTTTGGCCCGTCCCGACTTGCCACCGCGCCATGCGCAATTGTTCGGACAAACCTGCGCCGGCGGCGTCAGTTGGTACTGCTGTGCGTCCGAGGGCTTCGCAGGCCTGGAGGCGGCCACGGTCGAGGTGGCGGACAGCGACGGGGTTACGAAGAGTCCCATCGAGTCGCCGATCGGGGTGTTTCTCGTAGCGATGGACGGAACTAGAGGTGGAGTCGTGACGGTGCGCGACGGGATGGGCGAGGTGCTCATGGAGGAAGTGGTTGAGGGCCACCAGCTCGCGCCCGGCTGGGACGAACCGCGCGCCTAAACCCGCGCTGGATGTGCCGATCTCGTGAGGTGCATTGGGGTTCCGCGCCCGGCAAGATCGTGTGGTGATTGGCGACTACCAGCAGCCAGTGTCCGACGCGATCGGGATTTTGGCGACACTGGGTCTCGCGTGCGGCGGCTCCGTCGCGTTGATCCTCGATCTCGGTCATTGGCGGAGCCGCCTGGCCGAGCAGGTAGCCGCGCGCAACCAAAGGTCAGTGCTTAGACGGCTGCCACTGCTCCGCAGCGCGTACTGGGACACTGATGCTGAGAGCATCTCGAGGTCCTACAAGGTGATGGCAATCGGTACATTGGCCATCTTCGGTCTCGTCCTGGCGTTTGACCTCGTCGTTCTGGTGGCCAACGGCGTTCGCTGATCCAGGGGCGCAGAAGTGCCGCTTCCGGTCGTCCGGCTGCCCAGCGTCTCGGCCATCATGGATGCGTGGCCGACGAAGCCGAGTTGTTTCCGTGCCGAAGGTGCGGGCGTCCAATCACCATGGTGTCGGAGCGGTTCGGCAGCCGGGGAGAGTGCGTCTGCGGGTCCGTGGTAGGGCGGCCGATTCTGTTCGGCCTCTCGCGCCGCGAAAAGCTCGTGCGGTTCTGGCAGCAGCGTGTGCGTCGCCCTAGCGCATAGGTGCCGCTTCCGTGCGATACACGATTCGGTCCGTAGTCGACTCGTCGGTACCTACCTGATGGGCGGGAGGTCGCCTGCGGACAGGTTCGCAAGTTCGCTGCCGTCGGCATCGCTGATGACTTCGACCGCCGTGCGGGTGGCCTGGCTCGGGCATGCGGATCTGGTCGTCGGGGAGCGCCCGGCCCAGGAGGGGGACCGCTGCTTCCGACGTTGAGGTCCAGCCCCGATGTGGCGACGATCCACGCCGGTTGGTCCACCACCCTGCGGCTGCCCTGGAGGGTGTGATTGGGGTCGGCACCCACGATCACCAAGTTGCCGGTGAAGAGTCCGAAGCGAACAACGGTCTGGGGTCCGTTGGCCGCGGCGCCACCAGGATTGTGCGTGGCGTAGCTCCTCGCCTGCGCATCGGCAAGGCGAGGACGAGTGTTCGCTGGCGCGGGGTCGAGCCGGAAGTCTGCGAGCGCCTGGCTGTCCGAGGAGAAGCCAGGCGTGGCCCACGGCTGATGGAGTCTCTCGTCGGCAGGACCCACAGAAGACGACGGCGGTGAGGTCGTCGTGGGCTGCGGACAACTGGTTGTGGACGTGGTCACCACGCTGCTCGCGGTTGCAAGGTGGGAGCTGCGTGAACGGCCGCATGCTGAAGCGCAGACCCCCACGGTGCAAATGACACTCATGACGCGGATCAGCTTCATGCCGTGTTGGACGGTACCAGCGGCCCCGAAGTTCCCCACACCTCCGCCCCAGTCGGAATGTGCCGTTTCCGCTTGGGTCTCAGGTAGGGCACGCTGGTTCTGTGCGCCGTTTCCTTCGCAGAGCTGTGTACAAGAGCGACCTAGAACCGCGCTGCCCGAGGTGCGGTCGGCCGCTTCCAGGCACCGGCGCTCCGGGGATGATCTGGGCGCCGCATACACCTGAGGAGCTGTGCTCGTGGTGCCTCACAGGCCACGGTCCGACTTGGACGGAGTATCCCGAGCCGAACTGGTGGTTCGGTCGCTGGTTGATGCGGTCCCGCCTCACTCGCTGGGCGTTCTGGGGTCGCGACGAGTAGCGCAGACGTGCCGATCTCGAGCGCCCTCGGGAGCGTTAGTAGACCTAGGTCTACTAACCGTCCTGGAGGTGCCGATACCGACTGCCCGCAGTGTCGAGGACGACGCGCTGCGGCTTCGTGCCATTGGCGTGCCATAAGCAGTGGCAAAACGGGGTCATCGGCGGTCAGTCGAGGACAACAAAACTCCTGGTCAGAGCCTTAATGGTCTTCCACACGCAGGCCCATGATCAGATTCCTAAACCGTGCGTCGCACGTTCGAATCGTGCCGGGGGCGCCACCAAAGTGGGGGGCGCCACGAAGCGCCTGAGCTCGCTGCGCCGGCGTCGTGGTGGGTTCGCTCGTGGAAGGCTTGATCGGTGAGCGAGGCCCAGTTCGTCGGTGAGCTGCTCAGGCTCCGACGGTCATCAATCTGGTCGGCGTCGGGCGCACCGCCGGGATACCACCGTCCTCTGATCCTTGCCGGCGGGTTCGGGCTTCCGACAGCCACCCTTGCACCCCTGGCGCGATGGTTGCGGGCTGGCGACTGGGACGTGCACATCGCCGACCTCGGCTGGAACGCGGGATGCGGCGAGCAGGCGGTCGCGCAACTCGAGGCCCTCATCGGATCAGTCGCGATCCGCGGAAAACCCGTCACCCTGATCGGGCACAGCCGGGGCGGGCTGCTCGGCCGTGTGGCCGGGGTCCGTGCGCAGGAGAAGCTGGCGACGCTCGTGACCGTGTGCACGCCGTGGACCGTGGGGCCACCTGATCGCCTTGGGGTCAAGCTGGCCGGTCGCGCCATCCGACAGGCCCGAGCGCTCGGTTATCGAGGACTCGGAAGCATCGACTGTGCCACCGCACCGTGCTGCGCGAGCCTACGGGTCGACGTGGACGAGAAGCCCTCGGCGATGTGGACCCTCCTTTGGTCCCGCGCTGACAGTGTCGTCGGTCACGACTGGCGCACCAACGGCCCGGACGCCATCGTCGACATCGGAACGAGTCACCTCGGTGCCGTGCTATCGGAGCCCGCCTGGGTCGCCATCGGCAACGCGCTTCGCCTGCCTCCGCGTCCGCGGTGACCGCGCGCACGTCGATGTCGCACAACCGCGATAGCGACGCTTCTCCGCGCTTGCGCTGCGGGTCAGGGGGAGTAGCGAAGCGCCATCAGAGCGACATCATCGGGTTCGCTGGTCGCGAATGCGTCGAGTGCGGCCATGACAGCGTCGAGAGTTCGGTCCGCGTCGGCAGCTGAAGCAGCAAGAACCTCACCGAGTCGCTCGGAGCCAAATTCCTCATGCCCGCGGCGTGCTTCGACGACGCCGTCGCTGAAGAAGAGGAGGAGATCGCCGTCGGCGAGATCCAGGCTCACCTCGCGGCCGTCCCACTCCGGGAATGGTCCCAGTAGTGACCCGCTGCTCGTCAGCTCTTCGACGGTTCCCGACCGCCGTCGCAGAAGGGGAAGCGGGTGGCCACCGGTCACGACCCGTGCCTTCCCGTCACCGTCGATGAACGCCGTCACGGCGGTGCAGAACCGCTCGGGATTGTCTCGATAGAGAGCCTGGTTCAGAAGGCGGAGCACATCGACCGGACTGTCCGCGCCAAGGGCTGCGGCGCGGACGGTGTGCCGTGCCAGCGCCGTCGTGGCCGCAGCCTCTGCGCCCTTGCCCATGACGTCGCCGAGAACGATCCCCCATGTCGCTTCGTTGATGTCGAACACGTCGTAGAAGTCGCCCCCCACGTCGAGGCCGTCCTGACCCGGCCGGTATCGGGACGCAATGTCATATCGGGGGACGATCGGGAGCTCGGGCGGAAGCAAGCTCGACTGGAGGGTGCGGGCGATCTCGGCGTACCGGTCTCCGGCCGCGCGCAGGGCACGTTCGGCTTCGAGCCGATCGGTGATGTCACGAACGTGGGCGCTGAACAGAGGCGTGCCCGCTGCGTCGATTGAGGCGACGGCCAGCTCCACGGGGATCACGGCGCCATCGGCTCGCAGGGCGGTGACTTCGATCCGTTGCCCGAGGATCGGCCCGATCCCGGTCCGTCGGAACCGGTCGATGCCGGCGCGGTGCGCGTCACGAAGCTCGGGCGGGATGATCAGATCGGCCAACGTTTGGCCGATCGCCGCGTCCCTGCTGTGACCGAAGATCCTCTCGGCAGCCGGACTGAACTCCGCGATCTTGCCCTCGATGTCCATCGTGATGATGGCGTCGAGTGCGGCGTCGAGGATGGCCGCCTTGGTCGCCTCGCTCGCCTCGAGTCGCGCCTGCGCCCGCGCCAGCGCGTCCGCACGGTCCTCCGCCTCCCGGCGTGCCTGCTCGAGCCGCGTCGCCTGTTCGACCACGACATGCTGACGGGTCTCGAGCAGGTAACCCAACGCGGCAGCCTCGGCCCGTGCCTGGCGTAGATCCCGCCCGGGTTTCGGGGCCGCCGGCGGATCCGTGGCGAACAGGCGATTCTCGACGAATGGCAGCAGGGCCAGCGTGGTGGCGAACGCGAGGGGAGCGAAGCTGTCGGCTGACGTCGCGTCCAGTTCCACGGTCGCGAACAAGATGACTGCGAACACGTACCCGCTGGGCAGTGCGCCTCCGAAGCCGATGACCGAGCGGATGCCGTACTGCTCCACGAACTCCTGGGCCGGAATATGTGGACTCCCGGCCGCATCCTGGATGAAGAAGACGCCACCCGCCTTGCCCGCCGTCGTCTGGAAGACGGCAGGGTCGGGTTCGAGGATGACGTCTTCGTCGAAGCCCAGCTGACGCGTGAGCTCGAAGATCATCGGCGCCGACGCGAGCGCCGTCGCGTCATGCAGCGGGATCGCCTTGTGGTCCTGAGATGCATGCCGATCGTTCCATCCCGGCTCGACGCCGGCGGTGGCGAGGAGGGTGAGACACGGCGTGCCCTCGGGGAGATCGACAGCGCCGGCCCGGGCCCGCGCAAACGCCTGGAGGTCGGGTTCGAGTTCGTCGATACGGTGCGTCTTGTACAGGCGAGCGAGCGCGAGAGCGGGGCCGTCGGTCTCCTTGTTGATCAAGTTTTGGAAGAGGAACTCCACGACTGCTTGCGCGGCATCCTCCAGCGAGGCGAGCTCGGCGCCGACACGCCGCAGCCTCGAACTGCACTCGAGCACATCGGACAAGCCGAACGAGCTCAGGTCATACATGTGCAAAGGTTACGATGAGAGGAACGGTCGCGGAGACAAAAGGCGAGAGGTCGCACATCACCCCTCTCGGACCTCCGATGCAGTTGGGCTGGAACGACGTCGAGGTGGGTAGTGAGCTGTCGATGATCGATCAACGCCCGGCGACGAACGACCGCAGTGCTCGCCGGCGCACGTCCCTTCGCTGGCTGTTCGAGAACCGCGAGACGGGACGGATCACCGTCGCGCAGATGCCGAACCTTCCGCTGGCCATCTTCCTCGCGGCCGCGGGGCTTCGGATGCTGCTCCATCCGCGCCACGCATTCGGCGTTGCCGTGTCGATTATCGCCACGGGAGCGCTCCTGTGGTGGGCGCTCGGTGAGGTCGCGCGGGGCGTGAACCCGTTCCGTCGGATTCTCGGCGGCCTGGTCTTTGCCGCAACGGTCATCGGCCTCTTGATGCGATAGCAGCCGGGCGTCTCCGACTGCGCGAGGTGCCAGAGGCGCGCGACTGGGTAGGACTCTCGCCGTGGTGGCATTCGGATTCCTTTCCCTGGCCGGCTCCATGGGGCTCGGCATCTACGGCCTGGCTCATCGCGGGTTCGAGCTCGTGGTCGGAGTGGCGATGGTGGCGCTCGTCGTCCTGGGCCTGTGGGCGATCCTTCACGGCAGCGGCCTGTAGGCCGTGCCGGCGTGAGTCAGAGCTCGCCGCGTGCAAGGAGCTCGACGGGGTCCTGCATGCGCACCATGCCGAGGTAGCCGCCCCCACGCGGGGCGCTGTCGTGCACCGCATACCCGAGCACCGCTTGCGCCTGGCGCGGCAGGGTGGCGGCGACGTCAGCTGGCACCGACAGGTAGTTGTTCTCCTCGGTGCGCAGCCAGCCCAGGCAGTAGCTGAGGTGGGCGCCGCGCCGCGCAATGTCGGTGGAGTTGGCGCCGCCGCCGTGGATGGTGCCGCCGGTGTAAACGACCGCGGACCCGGCCGGCATCTCCGCGTAGGCGATGTCGTCTTCGGTCGGCTGGCGGCCGCTCGTCATCTGCTCGAACGGCGACAGCTGGCGGTCGGGCCAGCGGTGGCTGCCAGGCACGACGCGCGTGGCGCCGTTCGCGCGCGTGAAGTCGACGAACGCGATGACCGACGCCAGCTGCAGCTCGGGCGACGGCTTGGGCACGTCGCTCCACACCGCCTCGTCACGGTGCAGCCACTGGTCCCCGGCGCCCGGGCCTCGCTGCAGCAGGTGACCGATGTTGAGCTGGAAGCGCGCGCAGTTGGGCCCGAGGACGGCGTCGGCGAGGCCGAGCAGCACCGGGTTGCACATGCGTCGGTGGCGAAGGTTCGCGAGATCCCCGGCATCCCCGACACCTGCTTGGTTTGCGCCCCGTGGAAGGCCTGGAAGATCGGGTTGAACATCTCCGCCTCGGGGTCGGCGGCGGCGATGGCCGGCTCGACCTCGGCGTTCACCCGGTCGACGACGTCCTGCGAGAGCAGGCCCTCGACGATCACCGCGCCGTCGTCCTCGAGGCCGAGGAGGATCTCCTTCAGGTCGGCGTCCCGGTCGAAGTGCTGGATGGTCGCGGGCATGCCCAGACGGTAACCGTCGGCCCGAGCGCGGCGCCCGGTGACACGCGAAGATGCCGCATGCCCATCGTGCACGCCAACGGGATCGACATCTGTTACGAGGAGGCGGGGTCGGCGGAGGACCCGGTGGTGCTCCTCGTCAACGGGTTCACGTCGCAGCTGATCAGCTGGACAGTCGGGTTCGTCGACCAGCTGGTCGAACGCGGCTTCCGGGTCATCACCTTCGACAACCGCGACACCGGCCTCACCACCAAACAGGAGGGCAAGCCGCCCACCGACGGCCCGCCCCCGTACACGTTGAAGGACATGGCGGCCGACGGCATGGCGCTGCTCACCGCCCTCGGCATCGACAAGGCCCACGTGGTGGGCGCGTCGATGGGCGGGATGATCGTGCAGCGCATGGCCATCGACTTCCCCGACCGGGTGGCGTCGATGACGTCGATCATGTCGACCACCGGACAGCCGGCGGCCACCGCGCCCCAGCCCGACGCCATGAAGGCGCTCATCACCCCGCCGCCCACCGAGCGGGAGGCGTACCTGGCCCACCAGGCGGAGACGTGGAAGATCTTCGCCGGCACCTACTACGACGAGGCCCGCTTCCGCGACCGCTTCGCCCGGTCGTACGACCGGTGCTTCAACCCGGCCGGGGCCGCGTTCCAGATGGCGGCGATCATGGGCGCGGGCGACCGCACACCGGAACTGGCCAACCTGCGTTGCCCAACGCTCGTCATCCATGGCAGGGCCGACCCGCTTGTCGGCGTGAGCGGCGGCGAGGCCACAGCGGCCGCCATCCCGGGCGCCGAGCTGGTGCTGTTCGACGAGATGGGTCACGACCTCCCACCGGCGTTGCTGCCCGAGATCGTCGACGCCATCGCCAAAGTGGCGGCCCGGGCATGAAGGCCGCCATCCTCGAGACCTGCCCCGGCGACCTCGTCATCGACGACGTGCAGCTGGGCGAGATCGGGCCGCGCGACGTCCTCGTGCGCACCGCCGCCGCCGGCCTGTGCCACTCCGACCTGCACTTCATGGAGGCCAAGTACCCGTGCCCCACGCCGGCGGTCCTCGGGCACGAGTCGGCCGGCGTCGTCGAGGCGGTGGGCGACCACGTCACCTACCTGCAGCCGGGCGACCACGTCATCTCCTGCATCAGCGGCTTCTGCGGCGCGTGCCGCTACTGCCTGTCAGGAAGACCCAACCTGTGCGACAAGACGGGCCTGGCGCGCGACCCCGCCGCTCCTCCCCGCATGCAGCGCGGCGACGAGCTCGTCCACCAGTTCTTCGATCTGTCGAGCTTCGCCGAGCAGCTGCTGGTGCACGAGAACATGCTCGTGAAGATCCGGCCCGACATGCCGCTCGACAAGGCGGCGCTCATCGGCTGCGGCGTGACCACCGGCGTCGGCGCGGTCATCAACACCGCCAACGTGCGGCCGGGTGACGTCGTGGCCGTCATCGGCTGCGGCGGTATCGGCCTCAACGCCATCCAGGCGGCGGCGATCGTCGGCGCCGGTCGCGTGATCGCCGTCGACATGCTGCAGTCCAAGCTCGACCTGGCCGTCGAGTTCGGCGCCACCGACACCGTCGACGCGTCCGCCGGCGATCCCGTCGGCGCGGTGCTCGAGCTCACCGGCGGCGGCGTCGACCACGCCTTCGAGGCCATCGGCCTGGCTGCCACCGCGCAGCAGGCGTTCAACATGCTCGCCAAGGGCGGCACCGCCACCGTCATCGGCATGGTGCCGTTCGGCCAGCGAGTGGAGATCGACGGCTTCCAGCTGCTGATGGAGAAGCGCCTGCAGGGCTCCAACATGGGCTCCAATCGGTTCCGCTTCGACATGCCGCAGTACGTCGAGTGGTACCTCTCCGGCAAGCTCAAGCTCGACGAGCTGGTGAGCGCGGTGATGCCGCTCGAGAAGATCAACGATGGGTTCGCAACACTCAAGGGGGGCGAGGTCGCCCGCCAGCTGATCACGTTCGACTGACGCCCCCAGGCGGCGAACATGAGAATCGCGCGGTGATGATGTTCCGGTAGCGCCGCGGACATGCTCAGATGGGCGGCGGTCCGATGACCGCCGCCCCCCTCGACGCCGTCGCTCCCGCTGACATCGCGCCCACCGCCGCCGACCGCGGCCGCTTCGCGCCGATGGCACTGGCCGCGGTGCTGGCACTGCTCGCAGTGGCGATGGGCTGGCGGGGGATGGACCTGCCCGCGCAGATCTACCGGGTCGGGCTGTTCCACCGGCAGGGCATGGTGTTGTGGGACACCCAGTGGTACGGCGGCCACTGGACGCTCAACTACAGCGTGATCTTCCCGCCCGTGGCGGGCGTGCTCGGCATACAGGTCACCGAGGTGCTGGCCGCGGCGGCCGCGGCGTGGGCGTTCGACCGCGTGGTCGTGGGTTACTTCGGCCGCAGCGCACGCGTGGGGTCGTTGCTGTTCGCGGCCGGCACGTTCGTGCAGGTCGTCATCGGCCAGCTCCCCTTCCTGCTGGGAGAGTCGCTGGCGCTCGGGGCGTGGTGGGCGGCCAGCCGCCGCCGGTGGCCTCTGGCCGTGCTCCTCGCCCTCGGCGCCGCCCTCGCCAGCCCGCTGGCAGCCGCGTTCCTCGTGCTGGCGATGGTGCCGTGGCTGGTGTCGGCGTGGCCGCGGTTGCGCGCCCCGTTGCTGTGCATGCTGGCCGCGGCCGCGCTGCCGTCGGTGGCGACCATCGTCCTGTTCCCGGGCGAGGGCGCCATGCCGTTCCCGTGGTACAAGTTCGCCAAGGTCACCGCTCTGCTGATCGCGGCGCTGGTGGTGATCCCGCGGCGGGAGGGCGCGCTGCGCGCCGGGGTGGCGTTGTACCTGCTCGCTACCGTCGTCAGCTTCGTCGTGCCCACGCCGCTCGGCACCAACATCAGCCGGCTGAGCGAGGTGGTCGGCGCGCCACTCGCGTGCTGCGTGCTGTGGCCGCGCCGGCGCACGCTGCTGGTGGCGGCGCTCATCCCGTTCGGCCTGCTGCAGTGGACACCCGCGCTGGCGACGTTCAGCACGCCCAAGCACGAGCTGGCGTCGGACGCGTCGTACTTCGCCAACCTGCTGGCGTTCCTGCACGCCAACGACACACCCGCGGGACGGGTCGAGATCGTGCCCACCAAGCTGCACTGGGAAGTCGCCTACGCGGCCCCGACCATCGCCCTGGCGCGCGGCTGGGAGCGCCAGCTCGACACCGTCGACAACCCGATCTTCTACAAGAAGGACGCCGTCACGCCGGCGTCGTACCGCGCCTGGCTGCTCGACGCCGGCGTTCGCTACGTGGCGTTGCCCGACGTACCCCTCGACTACGCGGGCGAGGCCGAAGGTCGGCTGGTGGCCGACGGCGTGCCCGGCCTGACGCCGGTGTGGCACGACGCGCACTGGCGGGTGTTCTCGGTCGCCGGGGCTGACGGGATCGTCACCGGCCCCGCCACCGTGCGCCAGATCGACGGCGGCTCGGTCCGCCTCGAGGCCACCGCCCCCGGCCGGGTGGTGCTGCGGGTGCGCTACAGCAAGAGCTGGCGGGTGGTCGAGGGGGCGGCGTGCGTAGCCGAGGGCCCCGGCACCTGGACCACGCTCGACGTGGCCCAGCCCGGCCCCGTGGAGCTGGCTCTGCGCCTGGTCGGCTCCGGGCCCGGCACCGCCTGCTGAACCCCGAATTTTTCCGGAATCTCCGCGAACCGGTTCCCCGCCGCCTGCGTACAGGTGGGCCGAGGCCGGGATGCTCCCGGCGGAAGAGAAGGAGATTCCGATGGGACGCATCACCACCCGCATCGCCCGTGGCCTCGCCGCCGCCACGGTTGCCGCCACGGCCGCCAGCACGCTGACGGCCACCGCCGCCCACGCAGACTCGCATTGGTCCATCGACCGCGACCACGTCGTGCTCGGCGCCAGCTCCTCCAACAGCTTCAAGGCCTTCGACGGCTACGTCGACAGCTACTACGACGGCACCAGCCCCATGGTGCGGGGCGAGCTCACCGGGCCGTTCGTCGGCCGGGGCACGCTCAAGGTGACGTGGACCTACCACGACGGTTCCACGTCGACGCAGTCGGACTACACCGCCGGTGTGCAGCACAACATCGACTTCGTGTCGAGCTCCAGCAAGTCGGTCGTGAAGTTCAACTTCACCTACACGCCCAACAGCGGCAGCGCCGACTCGCAGACCAACTACGTGGGCGACTCGCCCGACAGCGTCGGGTCGTGCACCCGCCTCGACCAGAACCAGGACAACGTGTCGCAGAGCGGTTACGGCAGCTTCACCGGCAGCGTCTGGTTCGGTTGCACCAACGACGGTCACGTCTACGCCCAGACGTCGGGCACGTCGAACTGGGCCAACGACAGCGCCGTGCGCAACCGGGCCGAGTTCGTCTTCTGGTACACCGACGGCACCGTCGAAGTGCGCACCTCCCCGACACTCTCGTCGACCAACTCCAGCGCCACCGTCGGCGCCACGTCGGACCAGAGCAAGAGCATCACGTGGGCCGGCGTGCGGCTCGTCCGCTGGGTCAACGGGCATCTCGATTCGACCATGCCCCACCTGGACGTGAAGTTCGGCAAGGACCTCTAGCCCTGCAGATCGTGCTCCATCCCCTCGCTCCGGCGGCTGGCCTCAATGGGGAGGTCAGCCGCTGGTGCGCGTCACCCGTGCGGCAGCGTGCCGCCGGCGAGCTCGGTGAGCGTGTGCTGCATCTCGGCCTCGATGACCTTGGCCGCCAGCTGGATGTCGTCGCCCCACGTCGCCCGCACGTCGATGGGTTCGAGCACGCGGATGCTGATGTGGGCGGGCAGCGGCACGTGCGGCAGCAGCGTGTTGACGCCCCAGGGAACGGCGAGCGACACCGGCAGGGCCTTGAACCCGAGCATGCGGTCGACGCCGAGCCGGTGCGCCAGCCCGCGGCCGTCGGTGAGCGGCAGGTAGGTGTTGTGCCCGCCGTGGGATACGACGGGGACGATCGGCGCCCCCGACTCGAGCGCCAGCCGCACGAACCCGGTGCGACCCTCGAAGCGCACCTCGTCGCGGGCGCTCCACGGGCGGTGCAACTCGAGCTCGCCGCCCGGGTACACGATCACCGCCGCCCCCGCCTGCAGCGCGGCGCGGGCCATGCCGGGCCGGGCCGGCGCCACGCCGCACCGGCGCAGGAAGTCGCCCAGGCCGGGCAGCCCCATGAGCAGGTCGTGCGCCAGCCACAACAGCGGCCAGTCGTAGCCGAAGTGGTCGATCAGCTCGAGCACGAGCACGACGCTGTCGGGTGTGCTCGAGCCGCCCGAGTGGTTGCCCACGAACAGCACCGGGCCGTCGGGGATGTTCTCCATGCCCTGGATGTCGGGCCGGAACCACCGCTGGCACAGCCACCGGGCCGCAGGCACGAACGTCCGGGCGAACCCGATGTCACGGGCCGCCAGCACGTCCGCTACCTCGTCGACTTCAGGCCTGGCGATCCGCCAACGCTACCGCCATCGCCGCGAACCGTTCGGGGGGCGCCGGCGTACAGGTACTCGATGATGTGGGCACCGTTAGCATTCCGTGAGTGGCTGAGGTGGTCGGGCGCGAGCTCGCCGAACGACTGGCGGGCGGTGACAAGGACGCGGTCCGCGACCTCTACCGGGAGTACGGCCGCCTCGTGTTCACCGTCGCCAACCGCATCCTCGGCGACCGTGGTCTGGCCGAGGAGGCCACCCAGCAGGCCTTCGTCAAGCTGTGGCAGGCGGCCGCGACCGTCGACGGCGACCGCGACATCCGTCCCCTGCTGTGCACCATCACCCGCCGGGTGGCCTACGACATCTCGGGCCGGGAACGGAGGCGGCCGTGGACGGAGCTCAACGAGGCTACGGCCCCGGCGCCGACCGAGGGCAACGGCATCGAGCGGGCGTGGACCACGTGGCGGGTGCGGGCTGCGCTCGACCGCCTGCCCGCCGAGGAGGCCGAGGTGATGCGCCTCCAGCACCAGCAGGGCATGACCCACAGCGAGATCGCGGACCAATTGGGGACTCCCGTCGGTACCGTGAAATCGCGGTCGCACCGCGCCCATACCCGACTGGCCCGACTGCTGCACGACCTGCGCGAGGAGGTGGCTGACGCATGACGATCCACGACGAACTGCAGGCCGGCTACCTCGAGGGCG
>Ga0070741_10007342_pt1 | contig 22858 bp, 23 predicted proteins | sample Coa_R1_4_FD_66440 | JGI IMG/M metagenome (GOLD analysis project Ga0070741, IMG submission 66440) | Surface soil microbial communities from Centralia Pennsylvania, which are recovering from an underground coalmine fire - Coalmine... | ecosystem: Environmental > Terrestrial > Soil > Unclassified ... | reverse complement strand
TGCGCGACCACGCCGAGGGCGTGACCAAGCGCGCGCAGAGCAGACTTCACCTTGGCCAAGGTGGGACTCCTTTCAGTTGGTGGGACGGTTAGCCGCTGTGCCCAGCGCCGCCGAGGACGGCTGAGATCAGGGCCAGCAGGCCAGCACCGGGGATGCCCCAGCGCCAGCGCTCGTTGGAGCGGATGCGCTCCTCGTGGTCCTCGACCATGTGACCGAGGGAGTCGAGCTTCTCCTCAATGCGCGCCGTGCGCTCAGAGACCTCGACGAGCATTTCCAGTGCAGATGCCACTACGCAGACCCCCGCAGGTTGAATCCGTCGTCGACATGAACAGGGTCGGTGCCGCCGTTGAAGAAGCCGGGCTGATCGCCGGAGCGCAGCCCGTAGCGCGGGGCGACCTTCTTCAGCAGCGTCCCGAGGGGCACCCAGCCGCGGCCGGGCACGTAGGCCTCGCCGTCGAGGGCGTGGCCGGTCAGGTGGTTCGAGTTCTGCACGCCGCCCACGGCCGAGTTGTGCTCCGCAGAGCGGCGGCCGGAGGTGACGCGGATCTTCGTGGCCCCCGCGGCCTGCGAGGCCTGCGCGAGCTTGGTCAGGAAGCCGGCGTCCTCGCCCTTCGTCGGCGTTCCGGTGAAGAAGCCCGGGTCGACCTTCGCTCCCTGGAGCAGCGGGGCCTGGAAGCCGGGGTCGACGCTCGGCCCCTGCGGTGTGAGCTTGCTGCCCGTGCTCGGCTGCGCGCCGAACTGAGACGTTGCGGCCTGGAGCTGGAAGCGCGAGAGGGCGAGCTGCAGGAGCGGGTTCTGCTGCCCCTGCACGGTCTGCCCCATGGCCTGCAGTAGGCCGAGGACCGGCGACGCGACGGGAGCGCTACCTCCCTGCGGAGAGAGCGCCGGCACCCCGCCGCCAACGGGTAGGCCGGAGCCGACAGCGCCGCCGTAGCGGGAGGAGGCCTTGGCGATCTCGCCCTGGACGTCGGCGGGCCGCTCGAACTTCGAGGCGATGGCCGCGATGGCCTTCTGCCCCTTGAGCCCGCCCGCGACCTTCTGGATGGCGTCGAGCGCGTACGCGTAGCCCTGCGGACTGTTGGCGAACTGCTGCGGGTTGGCCACGCTCGGGAGCGCCCCGCCCTTGTGGAGCTGGAACGGTCCGAACGAGGTGCCGTTGTCGCCGACGGCTCCGTTGAAGCCGCCCTCCACGGAGGCGATGGCGAGCACCGCGTTGGGATCGAGCCCACGCTGTCGCGCCATGCGGGCGATCAGCTCGGCCCTGGGGTTCGCCATGGGCAACCTCCTCTGGTACGTTGACGTCGTGAAACGCGAGCAGCTGCCCGCTGAGGACTGGTTCGAGCGCGTTCCGCGCACGAGCGCAGGCAGCGGCCTGAGCAAGCCGCACATCGCGTTCCTCGTGCCGGCCGGCATCCTCCTCGGACTGCTGGCGGTCGGGGTCGCGGTGCTGCTCGCGTCAGGCCTGCTGCACGCGCTGCACTAGCGGCCCAGGCTCTTCTGGTAGGCCGCTTCGTGCGGGTCGTACTCTTTGATCGGCACGCCGAGGAACGAGAGCGCCTCTGCGGTCCGGTCGCGGTTCGGGTAGAGCCGAGACGGCTTCTTCGGCTTCGCGACGCGGGAGATCGGCAGGTTCTCCATCATGGAGGCCAGCGTCTTCGCGACCACCGAGCCGGGGCCGACCTGGCCGCTGTTCTGGCTGCCCTTCGCGTACGCGTCGAGTAGGCCGGCGACGAACGGGTTCAGTCCGAGGCTCTGAAGGTCCTCGGTGCCCCCGCGCCGCAGCTGCTCCAGCGTGGCGTACGGGTTCGCGCCCTGCGTGCTGAGCACGCGGATCGTGCCGTCCTTGCCCTGGCCGAGGCCGATGGCCCCGCGCAGGAACGACGGAACATCGCCCAGCTCCAGGTTCTCCTTCTCGTTCCCGATAGCGCCGATCTGGCCGAGGATGTTCGCGCGGAGCGGGGCATCCGTCGCCAGGTGCGCCGTCGTGGTGACGATGGCCTTGTACCAGGCGTAGAAGGGGAGCGTGTTGCGCAGAACGTTGCGCTCGAACGGCGAGAGCCCGAGGTAGTCCCCGAGCGCGCGGTTGACCTGCTTCGAGATCGCCCGCTGGTACACCTTGCCGCCCTTGCCTTCGAGGAGCTTGCGCGCCGCCGCCTCGAACGTGCGCGTGTCACGCGGCATCTGCGCGTACACGGCCTTGAACTCGGGGCTCTTGCGGATGAAGTGACGCACCAGCGCCCGCCGCGGGTATTCCTCGGCGAGCTTGGACGTCAGCTTCGGCAGCGCCCCCGTCGTCCGCTTGGCGACGTTGGTGACCTTCCCGCCCACCGTGCGCTCAGTGGCCGGCGACTGGGTGAGGCCGAACGTGCCGTGCGTCTGCTCCGGGAAGAACTCCTTGTAGAGGTCCCGGCGCAGCTCCGGCGGGGTGGCCTTCGAGTTGAGCACCTTCAGGCCCGCCTCGCGGCCGTGCGTCTCCAGGATCGCGCCGAACAGGTCGCGCAGCGCCCCCTGGCCGCCCGTGCGGACGGAGTACATGATCGAGTTGCCGACGAGGTTGTTCGTCAGGAAGCCGACACGCAGGCCGAGCACTGCAGCCCGCCACACGGCGAGCGGCTTCTTCAGGAACGTGTGCACGAACTCGTTCGACTTCGTGAACTCGCCCGTGGCCGCCTTCGACGTGCTCTTCGGGACGATGAAGTACTTCTTGCCCGTCGTGAGCGCCTGGTTGATGTCGGTCGTCGTGAAGCCCTGCGCGGCGAGCGGACTGTTCTGCAGGTTGTGCGCGTTCGGCACGAGCTGATCCAGCGGCGTGTGCGCGACTCCCTCCGAGCGGAGGTCGCCGGGGATCTTGGTCGACGCCTTCGGGCGGACGAACTCCCAGCCCTGCGGCAGCTGACCGCCGTGCACCATTTCGAGGTAGTCGCGAGTGACCGGCATCGAGCCGCGCACGAGCGCGTTGTGCACCTCGTCGTACTTCCCGAGTGTCACGCGCCGCAGGAACTCCGGCCCGAGCAGATCGGTGCGGAGGTGCACCTTGCCGTGCGTGAACAGGAAGCCGGTGTTCTTCTTGGCGGTGCCCGGCTTGCGCGGCACGCCCTTGCCCCCGCCCTCGGCGGCGAACGGGCTCTTGGCCCGGACCTCCTCCGGCTTGTGCGGGAAGTAGTACGGGTCGCCCGTGATCTCCTTCGGCTTGCGCCCAAGCGCCTCGGCGACGTGCTGCTTGGTGAGGTCCGGCCGGAACAGCTCGGCCTCGTCGGACAGGCGGCCCTGCTCCTTGAAGAGCTTCGCCCCCTCCTCCGAGAGCTGCCGAATCGCCGGCTCGGCGATCTGCATGCGCTTCGACGGGTTGAGCACGAGGTCGCGGACCTTCGGCGTCAGCGTCGCTTCGTTGCGCGTGCCGCGCCACAGGTCGGCGAGATCGTCGGGGTGGATGTCGGCGGCCCGGATGTGCAGCGCCGCCCACTCGTCCGGCCGCAGCCGCTTCGTCGCCTTGACGTACGGCTCGATGGCCGTCGCCTTGCCGAGCGCGGTCTGCGTCGCGTGCTGCTGGATCTGCTTGCCGTACGCCTTCATCTCGCCGCCGATGCGCTTCTGCGTGCCGGGGACGCGTACGCCCTCCGGTGCCTTGCGCCTCGCCGCCTCGGCCACCTTCTGCACGCCCTTCGTGATCGGGGCCGTCGACGTCAGGTCGACGTGCTGCGGCCCCTTCCCGGTGGCTGCCCTGCGCGGGGAGCGAGTGACGACCGAGCCGCGCTCGGTGATGCTCGCGAGCTTGGCGCTGCCGGTGGCCTCGCCGAGCTTGCCCGCCGCCCCCGCGCCGCCGCCGACGACCGTCAGGGCGTCCACGATGGGCTGGAGCGGGTGGTTGTAGAGGTGGCTGCCGACGTCGTGCCCGTAGTAGTCCCGGTACTGCTTCACGATGCCCTTGCCGATGTTCGTCAGCCGGTGCCCGTTCTTGCCGTGCAGCGAGTCCACCTCGTCGAGCACGGTCGCCTTGCCGATCTCGTACAGGCCGGGCGCGATGCCGACGGCGGTTTGACCGATGTCCTTGCCGAGGTTCTCGGCCGGCGTCACGACCGTCTTCTTCACGAAGTGAAGGAAGCCGTGGCCGCCGGACTTCTTCGGCGCTTGCGTCTTCGGCCGGTTGCTCAGGCCGAGGATGTCCTCCGGCGTTGGCGTGCCGGAGCTGCTCGACCCGCCGAGCCCGAGGATCTCCTGCGGGGACGGTGCGGCCATGCTACTGCGCCTTCGGAGGAACGCCGTTGATCGGGCTGTACGGGCTGCCCGTGTAGTAGATCTGCGTGATGGCGTTGTCGACGGCCGCCTTCGGTAGGCCCGCCGCGAGCATCTTCGCCCGCGCGTCCTGCACCGAGAGGCCCGCCTGGAACGCCACCTTCGCCGTCTCGATGGCATGCGGCCCTGCCAGCGCGCCCCACGGCCGGCCGTTCTCGCCCGGCGCGTACTGCGCGTTGATCTGCGCGATGACCTTCTTGCGGTTGTCCGGCGAGAGCGCGTTCGCGCGCTTGATCGCGTCCTGGTAGGAGACCTGGCCCGTCTGCTTGCGCACGCTCCGGTAGACCGGGTTGCCGTTGCGGTCGGGGTTCGGTTCGGCCTCGGACGTGATCGCGGACTTGCCGGCCTTCCAGGTCGACACGAGGTTCGCCGCGTCCTTGTCGGAGATCGCCTTCGGCGTCGTGGCCTTCTTGACCGTGGCGTCCGCGCGCTGCTTCGAGATCGCGTTGCGCGTGGCCCCCTGGTCCTCCAGGACCTGGTCGTGCCGCCTGCGCTCGGCGAGCCCGGCAGCAGAGACGGCCGCGGAGGTGCGGTCGCCGATGATGCGGGCTGCGTTCGCCGCGTCGGTGCCGGTGAGCGCGTTCGGGTCGACCTTGAGGTACTTCCCGAGCAGCGTCCGGCCCTCCGGGGTGAGGCCCCCGGTCTGCGGGTCGTACGTCGCCGACAGAATCGCGAGGATCTTGTTCTGCGACTCGCTGTCCGCGAGCTGCCGCCTGTCGAGCCCGAGCTGCGCGTTCGCACGCGCGTCACCCTTCTGCTGGCCGATCACGCTGTTGTTCGCGCCGACGATGCTCGCGAGCTGGGACACGCGGTTGCCGCGGACGTCGTTGTTCGCGCCCAGGATCTGGAGCAGCCGGTTCGCCTGCGCGTCCCGGATCTGGTTGTTCTGGCCGAGGATGTCGTAGCCGTACTGCGCCTCGGCCGCGCCCTTCTGCGCAGTCAGGTCCTGCACGTTCTGGAAAGCACCCGCCAGGAGGCGCGCATTGGCCGCCTGCTGCGAGTTGAGCGCCCCGGCCTTACCCAGGTTCAGGATCGGGACGATGTCCGCGTTGTAGGCGTCCTGGATCGCTCCGAGGGCACCCAGCGTGCCGACGTTGTCCGCGCCCGCTGCAGCAACGGCCGGGGCCGCCGCATTGGCCCCGCCGCCGAGGCTCGCGAGGATGGCCGCGTTCGCGTCACGCTCGGATCCCTGGACTGCCTTGAACGTGTTCGAGTCCGCCTGCGCCGCCCGGCCCTGCGAGTCCAGCACCTGCTGGTACCAGTTGCCGACGTTCGCGAGCATCTGCGCGTTGTCGGACTGCTGCTGCTTGAGCGCGGCCTGCGCGTCGGCGATGGCCTGGTCGTACTGCGTACTTGCGAGCGTCCCCGCCACCGAGGGGTTGATGAGCTGCGCGCCCCTGTTCGCGAGGGAGGTCGGCAGGAGCTGCGCGCCCTGGTTCACGAGCGACGTCGGGAGCAGCGTGTAGCCGCCCTTCGTCGTCGCCGGCACGCTGGCCTTCGGCGCGGGGCCGATCTTCAGCTGTGAAGCCATGCTGGCCTCCTCTCTAGTGGATGGTGTAGACGCCCTGCTTCTTGTTCGCGGACGCGCGCTGGCCGGCCGCCGGGCCGTACGTGATGCCGTACGTCGCCGGGGTCGGCTTGTTCACGGTCGAGTTGGTCGGCGTCGCCGAGGATCCGTACGGCGAGGCGGGTGCATCCACCGTGCCGCCCGAGTCCCCGCCGCCGGCCTGGCCGTAGCCGACCGACTGCTGCGACATGAGCTGCGCCTGCAGTGCGGCCTGCAGGGCCTGCATCTTCGACTGGAGGATGGACTGGTTCATGGACGTCTCGGCCCCCGTCTGCGTCGCGTCGTAGCCGTGCAGCGCGCCCTGGAGGCCCGTGCCCAGCTGGAACGAGCCCTGGCCGAACTGGTACTTCGCCTGGGTCTCGCCCTGCGCCGCGAGGCCGCCGCCGATGCCCCGCGCCGCAGCCGCCTCGTGCGCGTTCTGCGCGTCGATGGCGCTGCCGCGGAGGAGCTGCTGGTACGTGCCGTACGGGTTGCTCGGGTCGACGCGGAGGTTCGACAGCGCCCCCGAGGTGGGGTCGATGTCCGCGAGGTAGCCGGACTGCCGGAGCGTGTCAAGGCGCTGCTGATTCAGCCGCGCGACTGCGTTCTGGTAGCCGGTCTTGGCCGCCAGCTCGGACTGCAGGTAGATGTCCGCGCCGGGGATCGGCGTCTCGTATGTGCTCACGGCTTACGTCCCGAGTGCGACGTAGTGAACGTCCACGGTCTTGCCAGTCACTGCGCCCGCGAAGCCCGGCCCGCCGTTCGTGAGGACGCCGACGAAGCCCGTGGTGGACTTGCTGACGATCTGCACGACGAGCGGCTTGGTGCTGTCGGTGGCCGCGTTCGCCACAACTGCAGCGCACGCGGTGGGGAACGCAGTGCCGAAGTTGATCGTGAACTGACCGGAGCCGTCGGACGTGATGTTGACCACCGCGCCCTGGACCTTCGTGGCCAGCTCGGTGAAGCCCACCGCCCCGTTCGCGATCTCAGCGGAGCCGACGGCGTCCGCATTGATCTGCGCGTTAGAGGCCGTGCCCGAGAGATCGCCGCCCATCGGGGGGTCACTTCCCGTCGCCGCAACCGTGACGTCTACTTGGTCGCTGCCGGAGTTGTCCGTGACGGTGAGCGTGATCCCCGAGCCCTGGATCAGGTTCAGGTTGCGGCGCGTTCCGATCAGCGTGCCGCCTTTCTTGACGGGGAGCTTGTTGGCGGTGTTGATGAGACCGTCGATGACGTCCATGGCGGCGTTGAAGCCGAGCCCGGACGGCGCATCGACGTTCGTGTCGTACTTCGGGATCGACAGGTTGACTGTCGGCGTCCCGGTCGCGTCAGTGGCCATGCACCCCCTATCCGAGGTCGTAGATGACGAAGTGGAACGCCGAGTCCACCCAGGCTGCCGGCGTAGTCATGTAGACGTTGAAGACGGTCGCGGACGCGATGTTGATGCCGCCAACAACGGACTGCACAGCAGGAGTGACGTGTGCCACGGCATGCGGGATGCCGACGTTCAGCTTGATCGTGTAGTTGCCGGCGCTCGGGTGCGTGACCGTGAAGCCGCGCCCTCGGAACACGTTCCCCGCGCTGTCGATGATGCCGGCGATGGCGGGGAAGGGCGCGAGCTGCTTCTTCAGGTCAGTCAGCGCAGCGGGGGAAAGTTCGAGGGCTTCCCCTACTGGCACGGTCGCCGGAACCGGCAGAGGATCCGTGCGCAGGACGTCCCGAATCACCTTCGCGATCAGCGTCGTGTCGACGCCGGGAACGTGCGGGATCACTAGACCCTCCCCGCCCGCATGCGCTTGAAGCCGATCTGGTACGGCCCCATCTTCACGCGCGGCATCGTGAGGTTCTCCTGGTACACGCGGAAGCTGAAGAGCTGCGAGGCCTTCTGGAACTTCACGCGCTTCGGCAGGAGGACGCCCTGGATGATCTCGTTCCAGCTGCTGAACTGCGCCTTGAGCGCGTTCCACGTGTGGAACGACGCACGCAGCGTGTCCCACGTGAACACGCTCGCGGGGAAGGTGCTCGTGATCGTCTGGCCGAACTCGTTGAGTCCGAGCACGACGTCGATCTTGAGTGCCCCGCCCTGTGCGAGGTAGTGCATCGCGAGCAGCTTGAACTTCTTCTTGAGGAGCGCATCCCCAGCGTCGAACTTCTTCGACTCGTAGAAGAAGTCAGGGCCAGCGACACCGCCGGCCGTGGCGAAGTCGTCGAGCGCCTCCGTGTCGAAGAGCGCGTCGCCGTCGCAGACGTAGCCGTGACTGGCGTCGTTGACGACGTACCAGACCTTGTGGCCGCCGGACGCCGGCAGGACAACTGCACCCCGCACGCCGACGTTCGTCCACAGCACGGGGGCGAGCGTGGTCATGTTGATCACGACGACCCACTGCGTCACGACTTCCGCCACCGCGCCCTTGACGGGCTGGATGGTCGGGTCGAGCAGCTCGATGAAGAGCACGTAGTGGTCGCGGTCCAGCATCGACCACATGCGATGGTTGATCGGGTCGAACGTCCGCATCGAGTCGCGCCAGACCTGGCCGAACTTGTTCGCCATCAGGTTGTTCACCTGGACGCCGTCGTAGAAGTGAATCCCCTCGCGGCCCGCCCAAATGACGCCCCCGGCGTAGCTCTGCATCGACATGCCGGAGAGTGCGCCGTCGTCTGCGATCTTGTGGACCTCGAACTGACTCGGTGACGAGCCGAAGAGGCCGTACGTCTCGTTCTCCTTCGCGATGATCAGCGCGTTGTACGCAGCCATCATCCCGCGTGCGCTCTCCTGAACGTTGCTCTGCGAGCCGATGGGAGTCCAGTCGCCATCGACAGAGAGGTCGATGGCTTCAGGGTCATCGGTGTCCGACCACGCGAGCGTGTACGTGTCCTCGTGCGTCTTCGTGCCGTTGTTCAGGTAGAACTGCCGGCCGGCGTACGACGAGGTGATCCACCCCGGCTCGAACGCCCCGACGCCGTAGTTCCAGTCCCCGTCTGCGCGGAGCGCGATGTACGCGTCGTCCGCCATCGAGATCGCCGCGTTCGCCGCGAGCGTGAGCGCGCTGTCGGACTGGACGGACGCCACCTTGCCGATCCACTTCCAGTCGTTCGCGCGGTACAGGTTCCAGCTCCCGGTGTCGAGCCCCTGCAGCTTGAACTTTGTGTTCCCGCCGTTGACGGCGGTGCCCGTCGTGTCGCAGGTGATGCGACCCTTGTTCACGCGCGGGTAGATGCCGCGCAGCGACTGGATCGTGTACGCCTTCGCCGTCGAGTTGTACGGCGCGGGCGTTGAGAGCTGCAGCTGCGTGTCGGAGTCGATTCGCTGCACCATGCCGATGAGCGTCGACGTGTACGGATCGTCCGTGTTGGCGAAGAGCCACATGCCCGGCGAGATGTTGCTGAGCCAGGCCGTCCCCGAGCCCGTGACCGTGGTGAAGCCGCGCGAGATACTGACGGTGCCCGTGTTGTAGTTCGGCTTGTTGCCGCCGGCCCACCACGTCAGCGCCTGCGTCGCGCCCGTGTCGTACTTCGAGCTGGCTCCGATCATCGCGCCGCCCTTCAGGCCCGGCTTGATGTCGGTGACGTAGTACGGAGCCGTCGGCAGGTTGAACGCCCAGCCGATGTCGGCGAGCGAGAGCTGATCGTTCGAGTACGCCTTGAACGTGCCGTTCGTCGCGTCGCCCTGCAGGATTCCGACGCGCGTCGTCCCCTGCGGATCGAGCGTGGCCGCGATGCCGCTGACGGGAAGCGTCGGCTGCGCGATGCCAGCGACGACACGCACCGGCCCCCGCCTGCGGGTGAGCGCCGGGTAGTCCAGGAGCGCGTCCTGGATGTACTGCGCCTCGGTGTCCTTGATCGCGTTCGCCGGCAGCGCGACGTTCATCCCGTCGGGAGAGCCGGGGATCGTCTCCGTTTCGAGACGACTGGCCATGGCCTCACCCCCTTAGACTGGGAAGTCGATGATGTAGTCCGGGTCGGTGACGACGACGTAGTCCGGCTCGTCGTACTGCGTCTTCCACAGTTCGGAGCGGATCTTCGCGACCTTCTTGTCGTAGTGAGCTTCCATGCGGTCGCTCATTTCGGGGTCGTCGTCGAGGTCGTAGAGCTTGGCGAGCGTGCCGAAGATCAGCACCCACCAGTGCCGCACCGGGATCAGGTAGCCGGACGACGTGGTGTCCACCGTGACGGTCGGGTGCAGGCGCAGGTACCGCATGCGCGCGGTGAAGGACGCGGTGGGAACCCCCGCGAACCGCAGCTGCCCGCCCTCGAAGTAGTAGAACAGCGGGTCGCCACTCTGCGTGAGTAGGCCGGCCGCGCTCTTCTCCAGCGTGTCGAGCCGCTCGGGCCGGATGTTGCGCCCGGTCACGGGGTCGACGATCACGAGGGACGCGCGGAAGTCGCTCGGGATGTTCGTCGGCACGGCGCTCGAACCGCTGAAGGTGAGCGTCACGTCCGACTCAAGGAACGGCCACGGTTCCAGCGCGCAGAACTCACTGATCGTGTCGTTCAGCATCGCGAGCTTCGTGTTGGAGCTGGTGTCCTCGAAGCCGTAGTCGTTGATCACGGACACGATGTCCGCGGTGTTCTGCAACTACTCCACCTCCTGACTACTTGCCTGGGACGAAGATGCGTGGGAAGGGATGCGCGCCCTGCTTGCGGAGGCCGAAGTCGAAGGCCTCGACGGCTGCGCCGACCCCGTCATCTGCGTGCTTGCGGAATGCGCGCTTGCGCGCTTCGTTCTGACGGTCGACGCGCTGCGCGATCTGGCCCCCGTGCCGCTTCGTGTCGGCTTCGTACATGCGCTTCTTGATCGCCTCGGGGGCCGGCAGTTCGTAGCCGAGCCCGAGCACGGGGAAGGGGTTGCCCTCGGGGCCGTTGCGGAGGAAGACCGTCCACTGCCCGTCGAGTTGCCCGAGCACCAGCGAGCCGTCGTACTCCTCGACCGCACGTGCGGCCTGGATCTCACGCACGCTGTAGCTGTTGCCGTTGGGCAGGAAGATGCGGTCGGCGTGTACCGGCTGGAACAAGAAGGACCTCCTTCTACGGACGATGTGAAAGAAGGCCCCGGCCGACCGAATAGGCCAGCCGGGGCCGGATGCTGCAGCGGCTTAGAAGCCGGTGTCGGTGAGCCCGCTCATGACGAGCGAGTTGTTCCGACGGTTGGTACCCATGTTGGCGTACCGGTACAGGATCGACTGGAAGGCGTCCTTGTTCTGGACCCACTTCACAGCCTGACCGTCCTTCGCGAGGAAGTCCCAGTCGCCCGGCGTGAACATGCGGAAGTTCTCCGTCGGGATCAGGAAGACCTTGCCCCACGGGGCGAGGCGGTCGGTCGTCAGCGTGACCTTGCCGGCACCCTGGCTGAACGAGAGCTGCTCGAAGCCAGCGCCGAGGTTGACGGTGTCGACGAAGCGGACGTTCGACTTGAACTCCGCGGTCTCGAACAGCCGGCGGGCGATGCCGGGGGTCGTGAGCGCCAGGAGCTGGCCCGGCTTCACGCCCTTGTTCGCGACCTTGTTGACGTCGATCATCAGGTTCGACAGCGAGATCGCGCCACCAGACGAGTCGACCTGGTTCAGCCAGATCGAGTTGGTGGACGCGTCGATGCCCCCGATGGTGTTCGCCGAGGTGGACACGAGGTTCTGAAGACCCGCGTCCATTTCCTTGGTCGCGCTCGCCTTGTTGTTGCCCGAGCGGGAGATCTTGTCGCCGTTCGACGTCGTCACCGACGCCGTGAACGTGACAACACCAGTCGAGTCGTTGACGTCCTGCACGGTAGCGGCCGAGGCCGAAGCCGTCGGGTTCGCAGTCGTGCCGATGTCGACCACCATGCCGGGGTAGATGAAGCCCTTGATGACGGCCTCAGCGGACGCGAGCGTCTGGTTCGCAGACGCAGCGCCGGTCGGGATGGTGGCGATGACGCCGTCGCCCGAGCCGTAGATCTGGCGGGCGAAGTCCATCGCGACGTCGTTCTTGATGCCGCTCAGCTCGGCTTCGTACGCGCGAAGGAACGAGCCGACGTTGCTCTTGGTCTTCTGGAGGGCCTGACCCGAGACCTGGATGGTCGCGTAGTGGTACTTGAGGTCGTAGACGGCCTTCTTGTAGACCTGGTTGCCGGTCGCCGGCAGGTTGTCAAGCTCGTCGCGCGAGCCGATACCCGAGCTGCGACCGGTGTGGAGGGCGATGACTGCCTGGAGGCCTTCGAGGTCGACGTGCTTGCTGTCGAGCTGAAGGATCTGCGTCACCAGAACCTCGTTGTTGAGCTGCTCGTTGACGGTCCCGAGGTAAAGGTTCTTCAGGACGTCGGTGAGCACGCTCAGCACTGCACCGTTGGATGCCATGAGTGTGGTTGCTCCTCAGAGGAACGAGGGTGGACAGGAACGCCCCCGCTCGGCGGATTGCGGGGAGGAGCTACCGGCTAGATGTCGAGCGTGTCCATGCCCGCGGCGCGGAGAGCCTCCATGGCGATGTCAGTCGCCTCTTCGAGGTTCTTCGGCTTGTGCGGTACCTGACTCGTGTGCGCGCCACCCGCGATGGGGGCGACCGGCGAGCGCTCGGCCTCCTGCTTGGAGGCGAGGTACGCCGAGAGCACACGCTGCTTCATTGCGTCGTAAGCGCCCGCCGCGGCGAGGAGGTTCCCGCTGTGCGCGAGGGAGAGATCGGTGATCTCCTTCAGTTCCTCGTCGGAACGACCCTGCGCGAGAAGGACTGCCTCCTGCCGGGCGAACTCGCCCGCAACTGCAGCCTCGTGCTGCTCCCGCTGGAACGCCTCCACGCGCTGCGCGAAGGACTGCTCCATCTGATCGAGCCGGGCCTGGAGGGCCTTCTGGTGCTCGACGAACGGGGCAAGCTCGGGGTAGTCGGACAGCTCTTCCAGGTTCGGAACTGCCGGCGCGCTCGGCGCGGCGGGGGCGACCGGTGCAGTCGGGTTGAGCCCCCGCTGCTGCATCAGGTCGCTCAGCTCGCGATGGAGCTGCGCCCAGTTGTTCGGATCCTGGATCTGCCGGTACAGCTGTACGGCCTCCTGGAGGTTGTCGACCTCACCAAGGCCTTCGAGCTGCTTCTTCTCCGCGGCCAGCGTCTGCGTCTTGCGCGTGAACGCAGCCTGAAGCTGCTGCCACGCCGGACGAAGCTCGGCCGGGAGAGAATCGGGGTTGAACATGCCATCGTCGAAAGTGTCCACCGGGGTCTCAGGAGCAACCGGCGGTGCCGGCGCTTCGGGAGCCTGCGGGGCTGCACTGGACTCGTTGCTCTCCCCCTGGGGAGCTGAGGGCGCGGCAGCCTGCTCGACGGCCGGCGCAGGAGCGAAGAGACTGGGCGTTGCCGCCTCAGCCGCTGCGTCTTCTGCTTGAGCCGCTTCGAGTGCTTCCACTGCGCTCTCGAACGTCATTTCGGACAGTGGTATCTCCTTGATTGGTGGAGTGCTTACGCCCTGCCGGGTGGCAGTGCAGCCTGCTCCACGATGTCGGCGTCGATGATCTCCGCAGCCCGGCGCTCGGCCAGCTTGATGGAGCCATCGACGTACTCGGTCATGAGAGCGCGAAGCTCTTCAGGTGCGGGGAGGTGGTGGTAGTGATCCACGCGGTTCCCCTTGTCGAGCCCCGCCGCGCGGTCGAGCTTGTCCGTGAGGACTCCGACCAGCGTGGTTAGCTCGGCGATCTTCGCGCCCTTCGCGTCCTGCTTGAGCAGGATCAGCTTCTGTCGGATGACGTCGAGCGCCATCCCTCGGATCTCTTGCGCCTCGTCCACGAACGCGGACGCGGCTTCGGCGACTTCCTCGACGGAGGGCGGTCCGTTCTTCGCCCACTCATCACGCCAGCGACGGAGTGTGTTCTCCGGGATCTGAGCCTCGCGCGCGGTGCGCTTGACGTTCCCGTCGTTCGCAGTCAGGACGACGTACGCGCGAGCCCTATCCTCGTCGCTGTACGTCGCCCTAGCTGCCACTCTTCGCCGCCTTCGGCTGCGGCGCACGCATCTGCTTCAGGCGCTCCTGGTGATGCTCGTTGGTCTGCTGGACCTTCGAGGCAGCGAGCGCCGTCTCGTGCGCGGCCTTAGCCATCGCCATCTGGTGCTGCTCCTCGGCGTGCGCCATCTGCTGCATGCGCGTGGCGTCGTCGAGGTGCGTGTTCGCGGTCTCCTGCGCGGCGGGCTTCGTCACGTCGTCCGTGACCCACGTGTCGAGCGGCGGCATTGCCACCTCTTCGTCCGTCACCTGGATGCCGGCCTTGCGCAGTACCTCGCCTGCGACGGGCACCGACGTCGTCGCCTTCAGGTTCATGGAGACCTTCGGCGGCTCTGCCGGCGTCTGCATACGCAGCTGTATGAGCCTGTCGTACGTCGCGTTGTAGTGCTCGAAGAAGCGCTGCTGCGCGTCGAACGGGAGCTGCTGGAACTCCTCGCTCACCATGTACTCGCGGTGCACGCGCTCGTGAACCTCCGCGTTCTCGAACGCGAGCGGCTGCAGCGCGGCCTGTGCGACCTGCTGCTGCGCCCACTGCAGGAAGTGCGCGGGGTCAGTCACCCGGTCCGGCAGGCCGTCGCCGTTGGGATCCGCATTCGGATCCGCGACTGCGGCCTTGGCCTGCTCAATCGCGAACACGTTGATCGGCTGCCCCTGAATGAGCATGTCGTGCTCGCGGAGCGCGTGGTCCTCGTCGGCCTCGATGCGCGTCATGACGCTGTTCATGTCGGCCATGTCGAGGAACTTCAGCGCCGCCTGCCCGTCGATCAGTCCGTGCTCCAGCAGGAACTCGATCCGGGCCTGCATGCCAGCGCGAGTGCGCGGAAGCCCCGACCCGGCGACAGCGTGGAAGGAGAATCCGCCCTTCAGGTCCGCGGCCAGGAACTTCCGCGCGGAGAGGGAGCCGTTGGCCCCCTTGATCCTGATGAGACGCGGCTCGGTGTAGTACTGCTGCGCGAGCTGCGCGATGAGCGAACCGGCGCGCACGAGTGCCTCCTCCAGCCGGCGGATCGGCGGGAGCATGTCGTCGGACGCGGTCTCCTGGATCAGGTCGATGCCCTCACCGCTGTCGATGCGCGCGGGGAGCTTGTCCCGCTGCGTCGGCAGGGTGTTGTAGATCTCGTCGATGGCCTGAGAGATCTGCGCGATGTGCTCGAAGGCCCAGCTCGGAAGGTTCGGCACCTGCCGCCATTCCGGCTTGAGGCCCGCGATGGGCACGTACTCGTTGACGCGCCCCGGCTCTGCGGTCATGCGCTGCCGGAGTGAACCGACCGGCGCGTCGACCTGCGGACGGAGCGTGAGGTCCTTCCACTCGACGAGCTGCGAGATCGAGCGGTTCAGCTCCAGCTGGAGCGAGCGCGCTTCGGTCGTCGGCGGCAGGTCGAGCGGACCCTCGGTCGACTCGTGCCCGGGGAACTTCACGAGCGGCAGCTCGTTGAACGGGAACGGCCAGTCGCCCTCGTAGAGGATCTCGTCGGGATCCTCGGTCCAGACGACGTAGCGCCCCCGCGGCATCGCCGGCTGCGGGCGGAAGTACCCGCAGAAGACGCGGCGGACCGTCTTCGGCCGCTTGTCCGTCATCTTCTGGTACATGAGCGCCGGCTGGCCTGAGATCGGGATGGCGTCGGGGCTCGTGTCCTTGCCCCAGCGCGCCTTGATCTCGTCCGGCGTGAGGTTGTGCGTGATGATCGCGTACTTCGCCTCGTTGAAGCTCTCGGCGGCGGGGTCGATGAGCACGTTGCTGCCGGGCAGCGCCTTCACCGAGATCTCGCCCTCGTACGTCGTCTTCACGACGTGCTGCAGGGCCATGTCCGGCGCGACGCCGTGCTGCTTCGCGGCCTCCATCACTTCCTCGACCACCAGCTCCGCGAGCGGTCCCTCGATGGGCGCTCCGGTGTTCGGGTCGAGCACGTGCCGCATCGGCTTGCCGGCGAACGGGTCGTACGTGATCTCCCAGTACCCCTGCGACAGGGACGAGAAGAGCAGCGAGCGCTGCAGCTCAGACGTCAGGTCAAGCTCGCGCCAGAGGTGCTCGTAGAGCCCCTCGGCCAGCTGAGCCGCCTTGTGATCGTTGTCGCTCGCCGAGTCCGGCGTCGCGTAGATCGTCGGCTTGTTCTTCGTCATCTGAGCGATCCAGCGATGGACGCCCTTGCGGATCTTGTTCTGCTTGAGCCGCACCTTGTAGCGCGGCTTCTCACCGTCTTGGACAGGTAGCGACTCGACGCGGTTCGTCTGCCGGTTCCAGAACACCCACTGGTTGCCCTTGTAGAACTCGACGTTCTGCGCCCACTCGCGCGTGTCATCGACGCGAATCAGCTCGTCGGCCTTGCGCCGCTCCTTGAGGCTGCTCGCGCTCTTGATCACTGAGGACAGCGCGATGTTCTTCGCCTTCGACGACTCAGAGCCGTCGCTGTACCGCTGCTGGTACGCCTGATCCACGTCTCACCTCCTTAGTGGTCGCCGTGAAGTTCTCGGAGAGCTGCTTCCAGCTCGTGCACGTCGATGAGGCCGTTGTCGTGCATCGCGCGCACGTCCTCTTCCTCTTCGTCCATGAACGGCGGGATGTTCGCGATGACGGGCTGATTAGGGTGCCCCTGCGCCGGCACTGCCGGCAGCGGCTTCACACCACCCGTCATGCGCAGGTACTCGATCTGCTCTACGAGCTGCAGGACGCTCATCTTCAGAGCGTCGACTTCGCGCGCGTGTGCCTCTTTGAGGTCAGCGATGCGCGCCTCGTACACCTTGCGGACGTCGAAGAGCACTACCGCGGCTTGATCGTGAGAACGCCGGCAGCGAGCACGACTTGGTAGCCGGAGGCCGCGGCGACATCCATGATGCGCTGCAGCTCCAGCTGCGAGAGGTTCGCCGACGGGACCGTGGCCTGAGCGCCGCTCACCGTGTACGCCGTTGCGCCGTGGTTGTTCTTCAGATGGTTGTCCATCTGCGAGCTGATGGCCATGGGCCTCCTTTCGTTAGGCCTCCGACCCGAGCACCGGGTGGTACGCCTGGCGGTCGCGCATCGCGATCAGCTGCAGGCGGGCCTCCTCCTGAACGGAGGACGGGGTGTTGTCGTCGTTGAAGTGGGACGCGTGTGGCAGCGTCGGGAGCAGCACCCCCGCGCGCCCGAGTGCGATCTCTACGGCGTCGAGGAGGTCGTCCTCCTGGTCAGTCTTCGCGCCGTCGAAGTTGATCCACTGCTCGATGAAGTCGTGCTGCGTCTGGTGGATGCGGACCTTGCCGATCTTGAAGAGCGGCGACATCGCGATGATGCGGTCGTTCTTCTTGCCCTTCGAGAAGACGGGCACCACGGGCGGCAGCCCCTCCAGTCGCGCGGCCATGTCGGCCAGCGCACGCTGGTACGCCTGCGCCTCGATGCCGATGCCTTCCGGCCGGTACTTCAGGAACCACTCCTGGATCTTGTCGAGCTGGTCCGGGAACGGCAGCCGGCCGACGAACGTGTCGAGCAGGAACGCCTGCGACCCGTCCTTCGTGATCCCGATGAGCGCCATGGCGAAGTGATCCGCCGTCTCCTTCTGCGAGATCGCGGGGTCGACACCCATGAACATGCGCAGCGCGAGCCGGCCGTCCTTGTCCTTCGGGACGCCGATCATGTCGACGTTCGGGTCGAACTTCTTGCCGAGCGTGTAGTACTTCAGCCACTCACCGAGCAGCGTCAGGCCGGTCATCGCGTCGAAGCTCGCGAGGTACTCCTGCGCGAACACGACGGGGTGTAGGTTCTCGCGCGCGTAGTCCCACTCGTAACGAGGGAAGTACGGGTTGTCGATGCTCGTGTACTCCACGCGCATCTGGTGCACGTCGACAAGCGCCTTCGCCGACCAGAAGACGTCGTAGAACCAGTTGCGGCCCTGCGGCGTCGTGGTGGTGATCAGGAGGCCGAGCTTGTCCGACAGTGCCGGCCGGACGACGTTCCACGCCTCGTTGTTCGGCAGCATGGCGGACTCGTCGATCCAGAGGATGTCGAGGCCTGCGCCGCGGAGGCTCTGCGGGTCGTCGGCCGAGCGCACTTCAACGGTCGACGTCGTCGTGCCGTCGGGTGCGAAGAACGTGAAGAGCTTCTCGGTCTTGTTGTAGTCGTAGTCCTTGCCCTTGATCAGCCCCGCCTCGTTGATGACCTCCAGGAACTTGGAGAGCTGCGGGCGACCGAGCTTGTGGTCCTTCGCGAGCAGGTAGATCCAGAGCGGCCTCTCGCTGTCCTCGCCGTGCGCGTCCCGGTGGAACTCGCGCGGGTGCAGCGCGTAGAAGAGAACCTCCCACGCGGCGCTGTGCGTCTTACCTCCTCGCCGGCCGGCCACAAGGTGGCGGAAGCGGACGAGCTTGCGGAGGCCGTCGTACTCGTCACTGGCCGCGTGGAAGACGGCCTGCCACTCATGCGGGCGGTAGCCCTTCGAGAGGAACCAGTACAGCTTGACGGGGAAGTCACGCGCGAAGCGTGGGAACCACTCCTTAGCGACGTTGTCTGCAGTGTCAGAGCCCCCGGCGAGGGTCGAGCGCACGCGAATCACGCGCATCACCTCCTCGACGAGGGCTCAGCTACACAGGAGCCGTCGGGATTCCGTTAGGGAACGAAGGGTTCAGAGGCATCACCCCCTTCAGGGCGAGCCACTGCCCAGCCCAACTGACTGTTCCACGGCGCTTTCGCGCACGTCATCAGGTGGTCAGGCGTCTGCTCGTGTTCGCGGCAGTACCGGCACTTAGGGCCGGGGGTGACCGTCATTCGGGCAGGAGAGCCAGTAGTACCGGAGGCGGGAGCCGCAGCTCGGGCACCTCCAGTCCTTGCGGACAGCCTGGGCGATCTTGCGCCACCCAGCGCGGGTTCCGTCCTTGACGTTGACTTGCACAGCTAGCTGATCCGGTAGGCCTCGACGCGGTACGTGACGTTCGTGTTCGCGCTCGTGACGACGCGCCAGCGCCGGTACTTGCGCGCCACCGGGTTCGACAGGAAGCTGACCTGCGACTGCCCCGCGCTCGGCGAACCGAACGTGCGAGTCGTGGTCGAGATCGTGTCGCTCGCGTCGGTGATGTAGCCGACGTCGAACCAGCGAGCGTTGCCGTCGGAGACGGACAGATCGTCCACGGACGCCTGGATCTTCCAGGTGATCGTGGGAGTCGCGCCGACCGCCTCCGCGACGAGTTGGAACGCAATCGCGTTGTAGGAGTTGATCTGCACGCCCGCGTGCGTGTTGTTGCCGGTCTGCGCAGACGCAGTCAGCGGGATCAGTTCGTACATGCTCACCTCCTAGATGTAGTGTCGTCCGCCGTGGACAGCGGGGTTGAACGTGGGAGCAACGCCTCCCTGCGGAGTTGCCCCGCCGAAGGCTTGCGCCGACGGCACGCCGTTGATCTGCACGACCGTCGGGCCGGGGATGATCGTGATGGTGCCGAACGCCTGCGCCGAGAGCACGCCGCTCACAGTGAAGCGCTGGTTGCCCTGCGGCACCGCGAACAGCTGCGCGGACCCGAGGCCCGTCACGGAGACGGTGCGGTTGCCCGGCAGCGGTGTCGGCGTACCGAACGACTGCGCGGAGCCGAGGCCCGTCACGCTCACCGCTTGACCGCCGCCCGTCGTGGTGACGGTGGGGCTGCCGAACGCCTGCGCGGACGAGACGCCGACGACAGTGAACGCGATGTTCATGCGCGGCGCGGCGAACGCCTGCTCGGATGCCAGTCCCGTGATCGCAACCGTGACACTGCCGGGCAGCGCGCTCGGGGATCCGAACGCTTGCGCCGAAGGCACGCCGTTGACGGCCTTCGTGATCGCAGTCTTGATCGTCGGCGAGCCGAAGGCTTGCGCCGAACCGAGCCCCGTCACGCTCTTGGTGACAGGACCGGGGACGATGGTGACCGTGCCGAAGGCTTGCGCCGACGTGACGCCGTTGACGGCCTTCGTGATCGTTGCGAGGATCGTCGGTGTGCCGAAGGCCTGCGCGCTTGCGACGCCACCGACACCGAAGGCGATGTTCGCCTTGATCGTGCCGAACGCCTGAGCGCTGCTGACCCCGCCGACGGCGACAGTGACGCCGCCAGGGACGGGGGTGATGGTGCCGAAGGCCTGGGCGGAAGAGACGCTGCCGACTGCGATGGTCTGCGGCCCGGTGGTCGTGTCCGCGAACTCGCGGTCGAACCACGCAGCCGAGAGCATCTCAGGGTCGAACCAGGCGTCGCTGACCAGCTCGGCGTCGAACCAGCCGAGTGGTCCGGCCATTACCTAGTCAGGGTCGCGCGGACGAGCTTGATCGTGTGCGAGGCGGACGTGCCGCCGTTGTAGCTCGCGCCAATCACCGTCGGCGTGGTGGAGTCGAAACCAGCCGAGACGGACGTCAGCATCTGGTACCCCAGCGTGCCGTTCGAGTGCAGACCGGTAGAGGCGAGGTTGTGCTTGAAGACGGAGAAGCCCGCGAGGACGGCCGAGGTCCCCGACCCGACGGAGCGGAAGGAAACCTTCAGCAGCACGTCCCCCGTGTCCGCCGCTGCCGTACCTGCTGCGAACGTGAACGTGTTGCGCGCGGTGTCTGCAGTGGTGCCTGCCGTGCCGAGTCGGATGTTGATGATTGGCGTGGCCGTACCCGCCGCGGTCTTCGTGATGTCGAAGACCATCTCGTAGGTCGTGCCGACCATGAGCCAGCTCGACGGGATCGTGAGGCTGGAGCCGGCAAGGTACGTGTCCGCCGCGAAGCCGGTCTGGTCGGCGGTGCTCGCATTCGCTAGCGCCGTGGAGACGAGGCTGGCCACCTTGAAGAAGCCGGTGCTCTCGGTGAACTCCAGCATGTCGCCCGGCGCGAGCGTGGCCTTGTGCAGCTGGTAGACGGTGCCGTTCGCGTTGTACTGCACGGTCACATCACACGAGGTCGCCGCATCACGGTTGCGCACCGTCATCGTCTTGAGGTTGCGGACCTTGCCGGAGGCCGGCGAGCCGAGGATGTCAGTCGTGGTCGCCGCCGAGATCGCGGTGTTCTGTTTGTCAGGGGTGACCGCGCCAGTCGAGTTGTCACGATCAGCGTAGGAGGCGTGCACGTCCACGGTCGCGGTGCTGCTCGTGATGAGCTGCAGCTTGTCCGTCGTGAGCGCAAGGTTGATCACTCGCTATCACCTCCTCAGCGCGGGGTTCGGGAACTGCGAGAAGTCCTGGTTCTTGCTCGCGATGCCAGCGAGCGCGGCAGGGTCAGCCGTGTACGACGTGCCTGTCAGCGTCAGGTCGGCGTTCGTGACCGTGCTGTCAGGTTCGGGAGAGTCCGAACCGACGAGCCGCCAATACGCCAGGAGGTTCGACGGGTGCACGCTCGGCGGGGATGCCCCGCGCGCGAGTGCAGCCGCATCCGAGCTGCTCAGTCCGACAGTCCACAGGCCAACGTCCGCACACCTTCCTGCTCCGAACGACAGAGACGTGTGCGGTTCCTGCATAAGCGTCAGCGCATCGTTCGCGAAGTTGCCGTACGTGACGGCCTCGCGGAAGTTCTGCACTGGCGTCTGAACCGCGCCGTCCAGGTAGTAGGTGAGCTGCGGTGTCGCCCTGTCGAAGACGAAGCAGTAGTGATGCCACGCTGCGGCCGACGGGGTGGCGAACGAATCGAACCAGTAGTGCTGCGTGCCGGTGATGTTCACGGCCATTGCGATCCCGAATGGGGCCGCGGGCGTGTTGTTCTGCGGCTGGACGAGGAACGAACTACTGTGGTCGATGTCGCCGTAGTTGAGCATCCCCGCGCCGTTGAGAGGCGTGAACGAGTCCCACCAGTTCCACAGCGCGACAGTCACGATGGACGCACCGGACAGGTCCAGCGTCGCCGTGAGCTTGTCGCTCGTGCCGTTGAACAGCCGGGCCATGCCGGCTGCCTAGAGCTTCGCGATGAACGGGTTCGAGTTCTGCCACTGGATGGTGATGTCGCCACCATTCGGCGTGACAGAGAAGCCGTCGATGTAGAACAGGAGCGGCGACGTTGCAGCTGAGCCCGTGTCCTTGAAGACGACGAGGGCGTCGATGGCTGCGCCGGCCGTAACGGCAGTGAACACCGCGTCCGCGGCGTCGAAGCAGCCGGGGTCGGAGCCGGCACCATTCGCCGCCTTCGAGCCGAGCGTGACGTCGGTGACGATGGCCGCCGGCAGCGAGCTGGCGAACTGGTGCGACTGCGCGAAGGTGTACGCACTCGTGCGGACGAGGCGGACCTTCACGGTCGTGCCCGCCGACGTGATGTCGCCGAGAGATGCCTTCCAGAACTCCTGGAGCGCGAGGTTGTAGTGCGCGGAGGCCATTTAGAGCGTCACCACCTGATGGTTCGAGTGGAGCGCTGCATGCTCTTCCGCGCTGTACTCGCGCGAGAGCTGCCCTTCCGCGTAGCCCCGGACGATGAAGCGGTCCGCAACCTCGACCGGGATGTCGTACTGCTCGCCCGCGACGAACTCGTCGACCGAGGCGATCATCCGCACACGGCTCACCGGTCCGCGCCGGAACATGCTTAGAAGGCCCATAGCCCCCCTTTCGGGTCTAGTGGTGGTGGTGATGGCGCGTAGCGAGAACTGCGGGGTTGAACCCCGCGCCCGCGCCTGTCACGGTGATGCTGTTCGACGACGCCAGGGAGGCGTTGCCCCCTGAGTTGGTCGCGGTGACGGTGCAGCCAATGGCCGCGCCGACGTCACCCGCCTGCGTCGTGTAGTTCGCGCTCGTCGCGCCCGAGATGTTCACGCCGCCCTTCGTCCACTGGTAGGTGAACGTCGGGTTGAATCCGGTCATGCTCGTCCAGGTCCCGTTCGAGACCGCGAGCACAGAGCCGGCGGGCGTCGGACCGGAGACGGTCGGCGCTGTGACGTTCGTCGGAGCGGGCTCCGTGATCGTCGCCGTGACGTTCGAGTTCGCGGGCGTCGAGCCGAAGCCGTCTGTGTCAGTGACGACGCAGCGGATCTTGCACCCGTCATCGGCATCGACCAGCGTGTACGTGCTCGCGGTCGCGCCGGGGATGTTCGAGTACGTCCCGCCGCCGTGGTTGTCACGCTGCCACTGACGCGTGAACGTCGGGGAGCCGTCGTCCGTCCAAGTGCCGTTCGTCGTCGTCAGGACCGAGCCG
>Ga0070741_10007341_pt1 | contig 22859 bp, 20 predicted proteins | sample Coa_R1_4_FD_66440 | JGI IMG/M metagenome (GOLD analysis project Ga0070741, IMG submission 66440) | Surface soil microbial communities from Centralia Pennsylvania, which are recovering from an underground coalmine fire - Coalmine... | ecosystem: Environmental > Terrestrial > Soil > Unclassified ... | reverse complement strand
GCTTGCGTGGGCTGGATCAGCTCGAGCGATTCCTTCGCACTCGGCACGGATTCGACGATCTTGAAAATGTCCCACCTGTCCTTCGAAGCCGCCTTGTCCTTCACCTGCACGACGTACATCTCCTGCAACAGCTGGTGATCCCAGTTGCGGAAGCTGCCCTTGCGATGCTTGAGCAGATCGAAGCTCGCGCCTTTTTCCAAGTGCTCGATCATCGATGCGGCGTCGGTGCGCTTCGTCTCCGCGATGGTCTGCAGCACGATGCGCACGCCCATGGAATCGCCCCAGGCTTGGTTGTCCGGAGGCATCTTCCAGCGTTCCATGAAGCGCTTGGTGAAGGCCTGTGCGCCCGCTACATCGAGCCCGTGGTACCACAGGCTTTGCCACACGCCGGAGAGATTCTCCAGCCCAGCGGCCCAGAACGGCACGGTGTCCATGACGCCCCCAGTGAGCGGGAAGGGCAGGCCGTATTCCTTGTACTGCTTGAGAAAGGTGGTCTGGTCCACGCCGGCGAGATTGAGATAGACGTAGTCGGGCTTGAGCGAGCGGATCTTCAAGATATAGGAGCTGTAGTCGGCGGTGTTGGTCGGCACCATGTCGTTGGCGAGCACGACACCGCCGTTCTCTTGCAGGAAGCGCGAGGAGACCTTGTAGAGATCGTGGCCGAAGGCGTAGTCGGCAGTGAGAAAGTACCAGCGCGCGCCTTTGATCAGATTGTTCTGCTTCTGCCATGTCCCGATCGTCTTCGTGTACATGGTGTTGCTGCCTTCGACGTGGAACATATAGCGGTTGCAGTTCTGCCCGCGCAGCGCATCGGAGTTGGCGCCCGTGTTGAAGTAAGGCGTTTTGCCGCGCAGCGCTTGCTCGGCAATCGCCAGCGCCGAGGCCGAGCTCACCTCGCCGATGAGGCAGATGACTTTGTCACGCTCGATCAACTTCTGCGCCTTGTTCACCGCGGTGGCGGGGTTGACGCTGTCCTCGGCAATCAGCTCGATCTTGCGGCCGAGGACGCCGCCTGCCGCGTTCGCTTCCTCCACCGCCAGCGTGGCGGCACGGAAGCCCATCTCGCCGACTTGTCCGAGAAACCCGGTCCGAGGCGTCAGGTGACCGAGCCGGATGACTTCCGCTTGGGCACGCAGGATTGCGGGGAAGCCGAGCGGCAGCGATGCGGCTGCCGCCAGCGCGCTGGCTCGCTTCAGCACCGTGCGGCGCTCGCGCTGCACGCTGACTTTGCTGTTGTTTCCGACTGTCATGGTCGTGTCCTCCCTGTTCGGATTGCTGCCTGGGCCGATGGAGCCCGGTTCCGCCCGTGCCTTATCCAAAGACGAAGGGCACGTGCTTGCCGCCGGGCCCCTCGATGGCCGTTGTTCTCGCTACTTGCGCTTGAATCCGCTCCGGATCCAATCGATGCTCTTCATGTCGTCGGGCGGACTGATTTCCTCCGGCGGGTAGTATTTGATGTTCACGAGCGTGATCTTGCCGTCGACCTTTTTCACCGTGCCGTACGGCACGTGCTGAACCGCTTGGTGGCCCTTGCCGAGCGACATGTCGACGGTGCCGGCCGGTGAGTCGAACTTCAGATGCTCGAAGCTCCTGATGACGTCGTCGATGCTCGGCTCCTTGCCCTTGTTCACCTGCTGCGCCTTCTCGTAGGCGGCTTTCGCCCCCAAGAACGCCGTCGCCATGTGGTAAGAGGCATAGACGGCGTCCGTGCCGTATTTGTCGCGATAAGCTTTGGCAAACCATTTGTTCAACGCCGTCGGCGGCGCGAACGGACCGTTCGGACCGCGCGCACCGATCATGGTGCCGTCGGGTACTTGCGCGGCGAGCCGCTCGAGCACGGTCTCGCCCGTGATCATGATGTTGGGCATCTTGGTCAGCAGCCCGCGCGGAGCGGCCTGCGTGATGTAGGCCTCGAGATCGCCGCCCCATAGCGAGTTCTGAATGATTTCGGCGCCGCTGCCCAAGAGCGCCGAAATCTCGGTGTTGTATTGCCCGGCGCCAAGCTTCGGTGTGACGTTGGTGGCGATCTGCGCGTGCGGCTTGAGGACCTTCATTGCCTCGGTGAAATCCGACCACGCATCCTGACCCCAAGCGTAGTTCGGATTGATGCCCGAGTACGTCTTGAGATTGGGAAAGTTGTCGGCGACGTAGCGGGCGGCGGCGACGTTCTCCTGCGTCGCCATGGTGGTCGTGCGGAAGACGTACTTGTAACTGGCTTCTTCGAAGATTCGATTGGTCGCGCAATCGAACAGCACGGTGAGCTTCTTCAGTTCCTCTGCAACCGGGGCGACGGCCAGACAATCGCCCGAGGAAATGACGCCGATCACCATATCGACGTTCTGCCGGCTCACGAGGTTGCGATACTCGGTGACGACCTTCGTCGGGCCGCCGGCTTCGTCGACGTAGACCAGCTCGATCGGCCGCCCGCCGAAACCCTTCTTCTCGTAGCCCGGAATGGCACCGCCCTTGTTGAGGACCTCCATCAGCAGATCGGACGCATTCTTCGCCGGCACACCGAATGGACCGGCTGCCGGTCCGGACAAGAACGTGATGACGCCGATCTTGAGCGGCTCTTGCGCCCAGGTCGTCTGCGCAGCACCGAAACACAAAGCGGCGATCGACAGGAGGGCAGTTGTGAATGGGAGCCGGAAAATCGATCCGAGCGGGGTGGGCCGGCGTAGCAGTTCAGCCATGGATACCTCCTCGCGAAAGACAGACAGTGCGGCGCTACCTGAGTTTGCGCCGCGGGCATGGGTTTTCTCGATTACCTGTGACATTGAGCCGGCCGCAAGGCTCCCCTCTTTCATCAAGGGAAAGAGGCTTTCCTTCAGCTGAATGTCTTGATAAGGGGTTTCGTGCCACCGGCGAGGGGCATGTGTTGCTCCCTCTGGCCTCACCGATTATAGCAACCAAAACCGCTAGAATAGCCAGCTCTCCTGCCGTGCCTGACCATCCTCCTCGACCTTGCAACTCCTCGCCCTCGACACGTCCACCGAATGGTGCAGCGCTGCGCTTTGGCTCGACGGTGAGCTGCGCGTGCGCGAGGAAAACGCAGGGCAGCGCCATTCGGAATTGATTTTGCCAATGGTCGATTCGCTTCTGCGCGAAGCGGGTCTCGCGCTCGCCGCGCTCGACGCGATCGCATTCGGTGCCGGGCCGGGCTCGTTCACGGGTTTGCGCATCGCCTGCGGCGTCGTACAAGGGATGGCGTTGGGGGCGGATCTGAAGGTGATTCCGGTTTCGACCCTCGAGTCGCTCGCACAGGCCTGCGGCGGCGATCGGGTCATCGCCGCGCTCGATGCGCGGATGGGTGAGCTTTACTTGGCAACCTATGTGCGCGAGGGCGAAGGTTGGCGTAACACATACGAGCCTCGCCTTTGTCTACCGCAGGAAGCGCCCTTAGTCGAAGGGGTAGGATGGATCGGCAGCGGCAGCGGCTTCGCCGTGCACGGGGACACGCTTGCCTCGCGTTATGGCGACTCCCTGCAGGAGATGCAGCCGCACTGGGTCCCCCATGCACGTGACATCGCTACGCTCGGTGCTTTGCAACTGGCTCGCGGTGGTGGCGTCGATCCGGCATTGGCAGAGCCGCTCTACGTGCGCGACAAGGTCGCCATGACGATTGAGGAGCGTGCGGCGCGCAAGGCTGGCACGGGCGAAGGGTGAGTGCACGGGCGGCGTTGCAGTGCGCGCTGCGTCCCATGTCGGTGCGCGATCTGCCAAGTGTGGCAGCGATCGAAGCCACCATCTACTCGCATCCTTGGACCTCGGGGAACTTTCGCGACGCGCTCAATGCCGGCTACAGCTGTTGGGTGATGGAAGGCTCGGCGGGCTTGATCGGCTACGGCGTGCTCATGGTCGGCGTGGATGAAGCGCACCTGCTCAATCTCAGCATCGCGCACGAGATGCAAGGCCGCGGCCTGGGACGCGCGCTGCTGCTGCACTTTCTTGGCGTCGCGCGCGGCGCCGAGGTCGCGCAAGTGCTGCTCGAAGTGCGACGTTCCAACAGCGTGGCGCGCCAGCTGTACGAAAGCGAAGGCTTCCGCGAGGTGCACGTGCGGCGCGACTACTACCCGGCGAAGAACGGCCGCGAGGATGCTATTCTCATGCGCTTGGCGCTACGTTACGCGCCGGCCGCCGAATGAAGACAACCATTCCTGATTCGTTTCCGCTGTGGTGAATCGCCGCGATCAAGTTCTGCGCGAGCTAGGCCTTACTCGGTGGGTGTTGCGCGCACACGACCCGGCCCATGGCATGGGTGCCGGTGCGGCCGACGCGCCGCCGGAAGAGGCGTGGGCCGGCGCAAGCGTGCCGATGATCTCGACCGAATCGAGCGATCCGCACTCAAGCGAGGTCGCAGCGATGGACTGGCCCACGCTGAAGGACGCCGTGCGGGCCTGCCGCGCCTGCGCCTTGCATGTGGAGCGAACCCAAACCGTATTCGGCGTTGGCGACGAGCAGGCCGACTGGCTCTTCATCGGCGAAGGGCCGGGTGCCGAGGAGGATGCGCGTGGGGAACCTTTCGTCGGACAGGCGGGCCGATTGCTCGATAACATGCTGGCGGCGATCGGACTGCGACGTGGGAACGATGTGTACATCGCCAACATCGTGAAGTGTCGGCCGCCTGGCAATCGTGTTCCGGAGCCCACCGAAGCGAGCGCGTGTCGCGCCTTCCTGGCGCGCCAGATTGCACTGATCCAGCCCAAGCTGATCATCGCGCTGGGGAAGACCGCCGCATCGAACTTGCTGGAAACTGAAGCGTCTATTGCTGGATTGCGCGGTCGCACGCACGACTTCGAGGGTGTTCCGCTCCTAGTCACTTATCATCCCGCGTACTTGTTGCGCAACCTTCCCGACAAGGCGAAGGCGTGGGAGGATCTGTGCATGGCGCGGGAATTGATGGTAAAACTGAAAGGAGTCCAAGCATGACAAATAGAATCGGCACCTGGTTGCTCCTCTTGTTGTTCACCCTGGGCTTGACCGGGTGCGGATACAACACGATTCAAAGCGAAGACGAACAGGTCAAAGCGGCTTGGAGCGAGGTGCTGAATCAGTATCAGCGCCGCGCCGATCTCATTCCAAACTTGGTCAACACGGTGAAGGGCTACGCGCAGCAAGAGCAGGAAGTGCTCACGCGGGTGACCGAGGCGCGTGCGCGGGCGACGAGCATTCAGGCGACGCCAGAATTGATCAACGATCCGCAAGCGTTTGCGCGCTTCCAACAAGCACAAGGCGAGCTGACCTCGGCGTTGTCTCGTCTGCTCGTCGTCGCGGAGAACTACCCGCAGCTCAAGTCGGACCAGAATTTCCGCGATCTGCAGGCACAACTGGAAGGAACCGAGAACCGCATCACGGTGGCGCGTAAGCGCTACATCGACACGGTGCAGCAGTACAACACGACGGTGCGCCAGTTCCCGGTGAACCTGACGGCGATGGTGTTCGGTTACAAGCCGAAGGCGAATTTCTCGGTGGAGAACGAGGCGGCGATCGCGCGCCCGCCGACCGTCGATTTCAGCAAGCCGCAGCCTTCAACTGCGCGGCCTTCGGCGTCGCAGCCGGCGGCGCCTACACCCGCCAAACCGTAGGCGTTCACTCGACCGAGGGCAAATCGGGACGATGATGGGCGTTACCTCGGTCGCTTGGCGCTTGTGCGCACTGCTTGCGCTGTTGCTCGGGCTCGCGGCGGCACACGCACAAGTGCCTGTCCCGCCGCTGCACGCGCGCGTGACCGATCTCACCGGCACGCTGACGCCGGAGCAGATCAGCGCGCTGGATCAGAAGTTGGCGGCGTTCGAGGCGCGCAAGGGCAGTCAGATCGCGGTGTTATTGGTGCCGACCACGCAGCCGGAATCGATCGAGCAGTTCGGCATTCGCGTCGCAGACCAATGGAAAGTCGGGCGCAAGGGCATCGATGACGGCGCCATTTTGATCATTGCCAAACAGGATCGCACCTTGCGCATCGAGGTGGGGTACGGGTTGGAAGGCGCACTGTCCGATCTCATCACCAATCGCATCGTCGAAGACATCATCGTCCCGCATTTACGTCAAGGCGATTTCGCCGGTGGCATCAACGCGGGGGTCGATGCCATGATTCGCGTGATCGATGGTGAACCGCTGCCCGCGCCGTCACAACGACCGTCGCAGGCGCCGCGCGGCGTCGACTTGCAGACGCTGCTCGTGATCGGGTTCGTGCTGGTGGTGGTCGTGGGCGGCATCCTGCGCGCCATCGTCGGCCGCGTGCCGGCCGCGACGCTGATCGGCGCAGCCGCCGGCATCCTCGTCTGGGTGATGGTCGCCTCCTTGTTTGCCGCCATCGTCGTGGCCGTGATCTCGTTTTTCTTCACGCTGGCGGGCGGGTTGCCCTTGAGAGGCGGGCCGATGGGGCGCGGGCCGATGGGTGGGGGCTGGGGCGGAGGCTGGCCGAGCGGGGGCGGAGGGTTCGGAGGCGGCGGGAGTGGCTGGAGCGGCGGGGGCGGCGGCTTCGGTGGCGGCGGTGCTTCGGGCAGATGGTGAGTGAGAGGCGAGCTTGAACATCACACGCACCTTCGTCCATTTGCTGACGCCGCCCTGGCGATTACGTGCGACGTTGCCGGCTGGCGCCTTGCATCGGATCGAGCAGGCGATCCGCGCGAACGAATCGTCGCACCGCGGGGAAATCCGCTTTGCGGTCGAAGCGGCGCTCGACCTGCACGAGCTGCTTCATGGGATGACACCGCGCGCCCGCGCCCTGCAGGTATTCGCCGATCTGCATGTGTGGGACACCGAGGAGAACAACGGCGTGTTGATCTACCTGCTTCTGGCCGATCGCGACTTCGAGATCGTTGCCGATCGCGGCATCCACAAGCATGTCGGTGATCGGACCTGGGAGGAGATCGCGCGGCATATGGAGCGGCATTTCCGCGACGGCAACATCGAGCGGGGCGTGCTCGAGGGCATCGAAGCGGTTGGCGCGCGCTTGCGCGCGCACTATCCGCGCCGCGGGCCGGATGTCAACGAACTGCCGGATCGTCCTGCGGTGATCTAACAGCGGTGGAAAAACGAAGGCGTTTGGAGCGTTCGCTTCTCCCGGGCTCTCAGTGCAAATGCATTAACGCCTGCTGCCTATCCTCTGCAGCCCTAAGCCCCTAACCCCCAGCCCCCATTTCCACCTTACGCTTCGCGACCACTTCCGGCGAGGCAGCGAGCTCCGCGCGCAAACCACGCAACTCCTCTTCGTTGAGCGTTTCCTTCTGCAGCAGCTCGCGCGCACTCTTTTCGAGCAACGCCCGGCGTTCGGTGAGGATCGAAACCGAGCGCTCGAAGGCGCCGCTCACGATCTTGCGCACCGCCTCGTCGATTTCGCGTGCAGTGTCTTCGCTGAATTCCTTGGTCGTCGGGAGGCGCGCACCTTCGAGGAAGGGCGCACGTTCCTGCTCGTAGCTGACCGCACCCAGCTTCTCGTCCATGCCGTAGCGCATGACCATGCTGCGCGCAATATCGGTGACTTTCGTCAGGTCGTCGGCCGCCCCGGTCGAGTAGTGGCCGAACACGACATACTCGGCCGCTCGCCCGCCCAGCAGCACGGACATCTTTGCCTCTAACTCCTCGCGGGTCATCAGAAAGCGATCCTCCGTGGGCCGTTGGATGGTGTAGCCGAGAGCGCCGATGCCGCGCGGAATGACAGATACCTTGTGCACTTCATCCGAGCCGGGCAAGCACATGGCGACGATGGCGTGCCCCATCTCGTGATAGGCGACGACCGTGCGCTCGCGTTCGTTGAGCACCCGGTTCTTCTTCTCGAGGCCCGCTACGATGCGCTCGATCGCACCCGTGAAGTCGTCCATCGTCACTGCTTCTCCGCCACGACGCGTGGCAAGCAGGGCAGCCTCGTTGACTAAATTGGCGAGATCCGCGCCGGCGAAGCCGGGCGTCATCGCGGCTACTTTCTGCAAATCGACGTCTTGCGCGATCCGGATGCGCTTGACGTGGACTTGCAGAATCTGCAAGCGTCCGGTCTTGTCGGGCCGATCGACCAGGATCTGGCGGTCGAAGCGCCCCGCGCGCAACAACGCCGGATCGAGAACCTCCGGACGGTTGGTCGCCGCGAGCAAGACCACGCCCGTGCTCGAGTCGAAGCCGTCGATCTCCGACAACAGCTGATTGAGGGTCTGCTCGCGCTCGTCGTGTCCGCCGATGCCTGCCATGCCGCGCGCGCGGCCCAACGCATCGAGCTCATCGATGAAGATGATGGCCGGTGCTTTTTGACGCGCTTGCTCGAACAGATCGCGCACGCGTGCCGCCCCCACGCCGACGAACATCTCCACGAACTCCGATCCGTTGATTGAGAAGAAAGGCACGCCCGCTTCGCCGGCCACGGCTTTCGCGAGCAGCGTCTTGCCGGTGCCGGGGGGGCCGACGAGCAGGATGCCCTTGGGCACGCGGGCGCCCAGGCGTCCGTACTCCTTGGGCGCTTTCAGGAACGCGACGACCTCGCGCAACTCGTCCTTCGCTTCTTCCACGCCCGCGACATCGTCGAAGGTCGTGCGCGTGTCGGTCTCGACGTACACCTTCGCTTTGCTCTTTCCGATTGAGAGGAAACCGCCGCCAAAGCCGCCGGCGCGCTCGGCGAAGCGGCGAATCAAGAACATCCAGATGGCGAAGAACACCACGGCGGGAACGACCCACGACAACAGGTCGCGCAGGAACGTGCTCTCCACGCGTTGTGTGTAGGTCACGCCGTACTTGTCGAGTTCCTCGGCAAGGCCGGGGTCGACGCGAGTCGTGATGAAACGCTTGGTGCCGTCGGCCAGCGGCTGCTTCAAGCTGCCCTGGATGACGTTCGTGCCGATGACGATTTCTTGTACTTGGCCGTCCTTGAGGAGCTGCTGGAAACGGCTGTAGGGAATCGATTCGACGCCTCGCATTTCGACCCAGATGCTCTGGGCCCAAAGCAGGCCGAGGAAGGCGAGAATCCAATACCAGATGGTGACCTGCGTCTTTCTCTCCACGGTGCCGTCCGATCGCTGGGTGAACGCTCGGTAGATGCGGCCAGTGGGGGAAGGTTCAAGCGGATGGCTGTGTGCCTCGTCCTGCTCTTCACATCTCCCCGCTGTCCTGATCGTGGCCGTGTTTCCGCCACAAGACGTACATGGTGGCCGCGACCAGGGTTCCGAACAAGACGATGATGGTTTCGATGTGCAAATCGGCGCGAATCATCAGGGAATAGGCGCCGAGCAGGACCAGGATGCTGATGTTCTCGTTGAAGTTCTGCACCGCGATCGAATGGCCGGCGCCCATCAACAGGTGGCCGCGATGCTGCAGCAGCGCGTTCATCGGCACGACGAAGAAGCCGCCGATGATGCCGATCAGCATCAGGATCGCCACCGCCACGATCCAGCTCTCCACGAAGATCATCGCGACGACGGCCACGCCCATGAGGATACCCACCGGCAGGACCCGAACTGAACGCTGCAGGGAAACGAAGCGTGCAGCCAGGACGGACCCGACTGCGATGCCAAGCGCAACGACGGCGGTGAGATAGGTGGCGTGCTCGGTGTCGAACTTGAGCGACAGGCCGGCCCAGGGCAGGATGATGAGTCGCAACGTGGCGCCCGCACCCCAAAACAACGTGGTGACGGCGAGTGAGACCTGGCCGAGCGGATCGCGCCACAGCAGACGGAAGCAATGCCAGAAGTCGTGCAAGATGTAGAAGAGCGTCTTGCGCGGGAGCTTGTGATCGATCGCGACACGTGGAATGTAAAGATTCGCCGCCGCGGCGAGCAGATAAATGATCAAGATGACCGCAATCGCGACGAGCGGCTTGGCGTTCGCCACGGACACGGGCGTCAGGCTGATGTGCCCGAGTACGCTGGGAACGAATACGGGCCCGAGCATGTAGGCGCCGATGATCGCTCCGAGGATGATCGCAGCAACCGTCAATCCTTCCATCCAGCCGTTCGCCACCACCAGTTTCTCGGGCGGCAAGTACTCGGTGAGAATGCCGTATTTCGCCGGTGAGTACATCGCTGCGCCGATGCCTACGACGCCGTACGACAACAACGGGTGCAGGCCAGCGAGCATGCCGACACATCCGGCCATTTTCACGGTATTGCTGATGAACATCACCCGGCCCTTGGGCAGTGCGTCGGCGAACGGGCCGACGAAAGGCGCCAGCGCGATGTAAGCGAAGACGAAAAACTGCTGCAAGACCGGTGTCTGCCAACACTCGCCCGAAGCGGTCGCGCACTCGGGTGCGTGATTCTTCAACAAGGCGATGGCAGCGAAGAGCAGTGCATTGTCGGCTAGTGCGGAAAAAAACTGCGCCGCCAAAATCGTATAAAAGCCGCGATTCATCGACTCGAATCGGTCTTGGGAAAAATGCAGCGGGTCGCCGCCGTGGAGGGCCGGTCTTTATACCATGAATGGATGCTCACTCTCGCGCTCGTCTATAACGCGGGGTACGGCGCGGCCCGGCCGAGTTGCGCGCGGCGCGCGGTCTTGGCAGACTTGCTATGTGCATTTCACGCGGCGTCGCCGCGTGGCTACGTTCATTGTCTTCTCATGACGCGCCCGATCCGCGCCCTTATTCGTCGCTCCGCCTTTCGTCGCAACCTCGCGGTCGCGCGCACCCGCGCGCCCGACGCCAAGCACATCGCGGTGATCAAGGCGAATGCGTACGGGCACGGCCTGTTGCGGGCCGCCCGTGCGCTGGAAGATGCCGATGGCTTTGCCGTGCTCGATGTCGACGCTGCGGTGCGCTTGCGCAACGCCGGCTTTCAGCACCCGGTCCTGCTGCTGGAAGGCTTCTTCGATCCCGGCGAGCTCGGTGTTCTTTCTCGCCACGGTGTATCGATCGTCGTGCACAACATGGAGCAGCTCAAGGCGCTCCAGACGGCCAACGTCCCGGCGCCCTTACCCGTGTTCCTGAAGATCAACAGCGGCATGAATCGACTGGGATTTCCGCCGGATGCGGCCGGGCAGGTGGCGCGCGTGCTACGCGCCTGTCCGGCGGTGCGCCACTTGACGCTGATGACTCACTTCGCCAACGCCGACGATGCAGTGGGCATCGACTGGCAATTGGAGCGTTTCCAGCGCGCCACCGAGCACGTCGACGTCCCCCTGTCGATGGCGAACTCCGCGACGGTGTTGCGCTACCCGGCTGCGGCGCGCGGCTGGACGCGCATCGGACTCATGCTCTACGGTGCGTCGCCCTTCGAAGATCAGCCCGCCGCGGCGCTCGGCCTGCAGCCGGCGATGACGTTGGAAAGCCGTTTGATCGCGGTGCGCGACCTGGCCCCCGGAGAGCGAATCGGCTACGGCGGGTTGTTCACCGCGGATCAGCCTCTGCGCATGGGTGTAGTCGCCTGCGGCTACGCCGACGGGTATCCGCGCCACGCACCGACGGGCACGCCCGTGCTGGTAGAGGGCGTGCGCACCCGTACACTGGGCCGTGTGTCGATGGACATGCTGTGCGTCGATGTAAGCGACGTGCCACAGGCGCGGCTGGGCTCCCGTGTCGTGCTGTGGGGCGATGACTTGCCGGTCGAGGAGATCGCCGCTTCGGCCGGCACGGTCGCCTACCAGCTGCTCTGCGGGCTCGCGCCGCGCGTCCCAGTGGTGGACGTGGAGTAATCGCGTGGCGAAAGCCAAGACGATATTCAGCTGCACCGAGTGCGGTGGGCAGACGCTCAAGTGGCAGGGGCAGTGCCCGCATTGCAGCGCCTGGAACACGTTAGTCGAAACGATCGCTGAACGCGCAGCCTCACGATACCAAGGGCTGACGCAGACGAGCGCTGTCGTGGCCTTACCCGACGTGGAAGCGGGCGAGGAGCCGCGCCGCCAAACGGGCATTGCCGAGCTCGACCGCGTCCTGGGCGGCGGATTAGTGGGCGGCGGCGTGGTGTTGCTGGGCGGGGACCCGGGCATTGGCAAGTCGACACTGCTCCTGCAGGCGCTCAGCCAGCTCGCGTCCGACTGCGCGACGCTCTACATCAGTGGTGAGGAGTCCGCGCAGCAGCTCGCGTTGCGCGCGCGGCGATTGGGCTTGCACTCGTCGAGTTTGAAAGTGCTTGCCGAGATTCAACTCGAGAAGATCCTGGCCGCGCTGAGTAACGAGCGCCCGATTGTCGCGGTGATCGACTCGATTCAGACCATCTATTCCGAAGCGCTGCAGTCGGCGCCGGGCAGCGTTGCCCAGGTGCGCGAGTGCGCCGCGCAACTGACGCGGATGGCGAAGACCTCGGGCATGGCCTTGCTGCTCGTCGGTCACGTCACCAAGGAAGGTGCGATTGCCGGACCACGAGTGCTCGAGCACATCGTCGACGCCGTGCTCTACTTCGAAGGCGACACGCACTCCAGCTTTCGCCTCGTGCGCGCCATCAAGAATCGGTTCGGGGCGGTCAACGAGCTGGGTGTGTTCGCCATGACAGACCGAGGATTGCGCGGCGTCAACAACCCGTCGGCCTTGTTCTTGTCGCAGCACTCCAGTGAAGTCGCCGGTACTTGCGTGTTGGTCACGCAGGAAGGTTCGCGGCCGCTGTTGGTCGAGATCCAAGCGCTGGTGGACGACGCCCACGCGCCCAATCCGCGCCGCCTGACGGTCGGGCTCGAGCAGAACAGGCTGGCCCTGTTGCTCGCCGTTTTGCATCGGCACGCCGGCATCGCCGCGTTCGATCAAGACGTGTTCGTCAATGCCGTGGGCGGCGTCAAGATCGACGAGCCTGCCGCGGATCTTGCGATCTTGCTGGCCATCGTCTCCTCGCTGCGTAATCGGCCGTTGCCGCCGCGCACGGTGGTGTTCGGTGAGGTGGGCCTGGCCGGAGAGGTGAGGCCGGTTCAGCGCGGCCAGGAACGCTTACGAGAAGCCGCCAAACTCGGCTTCACGCACGCCATCGTACCCCACGCGAACCTGCCGAAGAGCGCCATCGAAGGGATCGAGGCCATCGGTGTGACGCGTGTCGAGCAGGCCGTGGCGCGCGCCGCCGAGCGCTGAGTAGCGCGACAGGGTGGCGACAAACGTAGCGAGCGTAGCGCGCTCGTGCGCACCTCAATCCGTATCGAGGGCTGATCACCGCGATCGGAATGCGCGCGCGATGACATGAGCATTGCGGTTACCACGCAGGCACGCATCCGGCCCGCGCAGTAGTTTTCAACGGCTGTATCAGCGCGCGAGCAGGAACAGTGCGATCGCAGCCCCAAACGCGACAGTGCTCGCGATCCACAGATAGGCGTAGCGGCCGACTTTTGCCATCCCACCGCCGGGGCCCGGCAGGTTCGGTGTGTTGCGCCACATTCCATTTTGGGGCGCATTTCCTACAGCTGTAGTGCTCGGCGCAGCGCCAGGCTGCACTGCCCCTTGCAGCCGTTGCGTGTCTGCGCCGGTGAGGCCCGCCAAGCGCATGGTCGCCTCGAGAGAGTCGAAGGAAGGCGCGACCGCTAAGGCGTTTGCCGAAGCCGCTGTCTGTACTCGATGCTCGGAGCGCGCAGTCGGCGCGGGGCCGAGGGTCGGTGTGACGGGATCATCGCGCATCATCTCCATACATTGGCGCAGATCGTGCGCGAGATCTTTGACGTCGTCATAGCGCTGCTCGGGATTTTTGTTCAATGCCTTGGCGACGATCAAATCGACCAGTGCCGGCAACCGAGCGTTACGCGCACTGGGCGGCTGCGGGGTGAAATTGAGCACTTGATACATGACGCCATGAACGCTGTCGGCGAGAAACGGGGCCTCGCCGGTCAGCATCTCATAGAGCACCACGCCGAGCGAGAAGATGTCCGATCGATGATCGATCGCCTTGCCGACGATCTGCTCGGGCGACATGTACTTCGGAGAACCCAGAATCATTCCTGTCATCGTCTTCACCTCGTTCGTTCGCATGCGTGCGATGCCGAAGTCGGTGATCTTCACCAGCCCATCGCGAACGATCATGATGTTGGCCGGCTTGATGTCACGGTGAATCACGTGGCGTTCATGGGCATAGGCGAGGCCTTCTGCGACCTGGCGCGCAATGTCGAGCGCGAGCGCCACCGGCAGCGCTTGCTTGTCGGAAAGGATGGAACGCAGCTCTTCGCCCTCCAGCAGCTCCATCGCCATGTAGGCGACACGCTCGCTCCTGCCGATGTCGTAGATGATCACGATGTTGGGATGGTTGAGGCCACCCGCCGCGCGCGCCTCTTGATAGAAGCGCGCTTCGTATTCGCCCAGTTCGTCCCTGGGCAGCGTCAGGTTGATCGTCTTGATGGCCACGATGCGATCGATCACCGGGTCGCGGGCTTTGTAGACCACGCCCATCGCGCCTTGCCCGATCTCGGAGAGCAACGCGTAGCGACCCAATTGAGGCGCACGTTGCTCTAATGCCGCTGCACTGCTCACGGATTAACCTTCCCGGCCTTGACACTGCGAAACACCGGTCCCCAGATGGGATGTCCGGCTTCTTCGGCCTTCAGCTCGGTACGCGGATCGGCAAGCAAGGCGAGCCGGAATTCGTTGCGGCACGCGCTCGTTTGTGACGAGGTGCAGTGAATGAACGCAAGGTATTTGTGTGCGCGAGCCTGCGAGCGCGTGGTAAGCCCTGCGTCGAGCGCGCCTTGGATCGTACGCGCGGCGAGCCGATAGTCGCCGTCGTCATACTGACGAATGCCTCGATCGAGCGTCGTTTCGGCCTTGAATCTCGCAAGCGGAAACTCCTGTGCGAGCTGCGTCTGGCAGCCACCGAGCAGGGCAAGGCTTGCGAACAACCAACCGATGGCACGAGTGCGCGGCATTGGCGAGACTCGAGATATTACTGGACGAACTTATGACGAATGCGAACGGTCTGATTGGAAGCCAACTCGAGCTCCTGCTCGATCGGTTTCAAATCGCCGTTTCGCACCGCGATGCGGTGTTTGCCGGTCGGCAGCTCCAGCTCGCGCAGAGGCGGGCTCACACCCATCGAGCGGCCGTCGACGAAGACTTCACCCCACGGCGAGATCGCGAGCGTGACCAGCGCGCTCGGTCCTGCTGCCGGCTTGGAAGAGGATTGCGTGAGCGCTTGCCCGTCTGTCGCGGATCGGCCGGGTGCTCCCCACGGCACAGTAGACGCTTGCGGCTCGACTGACGAGGCTGCGCGCGCTTCCCCGACGGCGGGGCGCGGCTCGGGCTCGGGTTGCGTCGATCGCGCTTTCGCCGGCGCATGCATCGGGCGCGGTTGAGCGCGTGCTGGCCTGCGTCTTGTCGATGTGGGCGCCACGGTCTGCAACGGGGCTGTGCGCACGCTCGGTTGGGCTTGGCTTTGTAGGATAGGGTCACTGAACGGCCCGGGTTCGGTCTGTTCAAGCGTCTCCTGCGGCTGCACGATCAGTGCCTCGGTCTCCACGACGGGCACTTGCCGAAGGCGCGGTTGAGCCTGTTGCGTGCGCGCAGCGAGCGGTGCGGCGTGCGGCTGCTCGCTGTCACCGCGCGTAGGCGCAGTTCCAAGATACACACTGAGCGCAGCGGCCAGGGTCGCGCCGGCGAGCAGAGCAACGGTCCACGCGACCGCACGATGTGAGAGCCACGACGCGACGTGCGAGCGTAGCTTGACCGACCGCTGATTCTGATCACCGCGTAACGCTCGCAGACGGGCGATATCGAGCTCGAACACGTCGTGGTCTCGCACGTGGGCATCGGTACGAGGACCTCGATACGCAAACAGCGCCGCGTAATGTCCGCCTTGAGCGGCGAGGGTTTCGACGTAAGCTCGCGAGGCGAGCACTTGCCCTTCCTGCGCAAACGCCAACAACCGCTGCGCAACGCTCAGACCATCGCCGACGACGTTGACGTGTTGGTCCGGCTCGCTGGCGAGTCGAATCGGACCGAAATTGAGTGCCGCATGGATGGACGGCGCGGGTTGGATGCCGTTGTTGGGGGAAATCTTCGAGCCCACCGCATCCTGATCATTCTGTGACGCGAGTCGAGTCGATGCGAGGTCGTCCAACAGATCGCGCAGCACGTGCAACGCGATCTGAGGGCCGCCGAAGAAGCTGATCGCAACGCCCGACTCGGTGCCGAGCACGATGCGCTCGGCGCGAGCAAGCGGTTCGATGACCCGCGCCAGGTGCGCATCCAAACGCTGCTTGCAGGCCAGTTGCTGCGCAACTGAACGAGCAGCGTATCCGGGCACTTCGATGAATAACACGGTTGTGACGATCGCCTTGTCCGCATCCGCTGTCAACGCGGGCGTTCCCAACGGGAGCGTGCGCTCCGGGACTGCCCGAATCTTTGCGGTCGCGACCAGGGTGTTTTCCATCGACGGCGCGGGAGAGCAGTATGGGTGAGTTCCAGGGCGTTGCGGGGGGGGGTGGGCGGCTTGAGCGCGGCGCGCCATCTTGTATCATTCCAGCCATCGGCTGATCGCCACGCTCGAAGCAAAAAGAACGCCCAAGGTTTCGCAAGCCACCCGCTCGGTTCCTGAGCAGGGCGTTTTCCGAGGAGAACACCATGGCCAACAACGCATATGAGCTGGGCCTGGATCGCAATCGCGCCAATCACGTGCCCCTTTCGCCGCTGTCGTTTATCCGGCGCACGGCGGTGGTCTATCCACATCGGCCTGCGGTCGTACATGGTCCGCATCGCAAGACGTGGGAGGAGACCTACGCGCGCTGCCGCCGACTGGCGAGCGCGCTCGCGCGTCGCGGGATTGGACGCAACGACACGGTGGCCATCATCGCGCCGAACATCCCTGCCATGTACGAAGCGCATTTCGGCGTGCCCATGGCGGGCGCGGTGCTCAATACGCTCAACACGCGGCTCGATGCCGCAGCGATTGCGTTCATGCTCGAGCACGGTGAAGCGAAGGTATTGCTATGCGACCGCGAGCTATCGGACGTGGTGGCGAAGGCTTTGGCGATGCTCGCCAAGCGGCCCCTGGTGATCGATATCGACGATCCTCAAGCGGTCGGCGGTGCTTTTCTCGGCGAGCAAACCTACGAGGATTTTCTGGCCTCGGGCGATCCGGAGTTCGAGTGGCAGCTCCCGCAGGACGAGTGGGATGCGATCGGACTCAACTACACCTCGGGAACCACCGGTAATCCGAAGGGCGTGGTCGTGCATCATCGTGGCGCCTATTTGAACGCCGTGTGTAATGCCATTACCTGGAACATGCCGCACTTTCCCGTCTACCTGTGGACGCTGCCCATGTTTCACTGCAACGGCTGGTGCTTTCCCTGGACCCTGGCGTTGATGGCGGGCACCAGTGTGTGTTTGCGCAAGGTCGATGCGGCAAGCGTGTTTGGACTGATCAAGGAGCATCGCGTCACCCACTACTGCGGCGCGCCGATTGTGCACAACATGCTGATCAATGCGCCGCGAGCGTTGCGCGACGGCATCGATCACAAGGTGCATTGCATGATCGCCGGCGCGGCGCCACCGCAGACGGTGATCGAGGGCATGGAGCGGATGGGCTTCGATCTGACCCACGTGTATGGACTAACCGAGGTCTACGGACCGGCCGCCGTTTGCGCGAAGCAACCCGAGTGGGAGACGCTGCCGGTTACCGATCGCGCCGAGCGCAACGGGCGGCAGGGCGTGCCGTACGAATTGCAGGAGGACATGATCGTCGCCGATCCGCGGACGTTGCAGCCGGTGCCGCGCGACGGGCAGACGATGGGCGAGATCTTCTTCCGGGGCAACATCACGATGAAGGGCTATCTGAAGAATCCCAGTGCGACGGAAGAAGCCTTTCGCGGGGGCTGGTACCACACCGGCGACCTCGCCGTCGTTCATCCCGACGGCTATGTCAAGATCAAGGATCGCTCGAAGGACATCATCATCTCCGGCGGCGAGAACGTCTCGACCATCGAAGTCGAGGACGTCTTGTACCAGCATCCTGCGGTGTTGGAGGCCGCCGTGGTGGCCCGCCCCGATGCGAAGTGGGGCGAGTCGGTTTGCGCATTCGTCACGCTGAAGAGCGGCGCGCCGGCAGTGAGCGCGGAGGCGATCATCGCCTTTTGCCGTGAGCGTCTCGCCCATTACAAGTGCCCGAGAACGGTTGTCTTCGGACCGTTGCCGAAGACCTCGACCGGCAAGATTCAGAAGAACGTGCTGCGCGAACAGGCGAGAGAGTTAAAGGACTAGGGAGCTAGGGACTGGGGGAAGATCGCGACAACGAGGCACCGCCGCTGGCGTCGCCTGCAATACAGCTGTTTCGATGGGTGAGGCCATCCCTGGCCCCCGCCCCAAGCCCCTAGCCTCTTCCTTGGGAGAAACGAACCATTCCTTCCGACATCCTCCTCGAAACCCGAGCACTGACAAAAGCGTTCAAGGGGTTCCTCGCCGTCAACGGCGTTCACCTCGAGGTGCGGCGTGGAACGATTCACGCGCTGATCGGGCCGAACGGTGCAGGTAAGACCACGGTCTTCAACCTGCTGACGAAGTTTCTCCAACCCACATCCGGAACGATTCTCTACAAGGGCGAGGACATCACGCATGCGCAACCGGCCGATGTGGCGCGCAAGGGCATCGTCCGCTCGTTCCAGATCTCGTCGACCTTCCCGCACATGTCGGTGCTGGAGAATGTTCGCGTCGCGCTTCAGCGCAAGCTCGGCACTTCGTTTCAGTTCTGGCGCTCCGCGCGCTCGCTTGCGACGCTCGACGATCGCGCGCGCGAGCTTCTGGACAGCGTGGAGTTGCGCGACTACGCACAACTGCGCGCAGTCGAGCTGCCTTATGGACGCAAGCGCGCGCTGGAGCTTGCCACCACGCTTGCAACCGAGCCCGAGTTGATGCTGCTCGACGAGCCCACGCAAGGCATGGCGCACGAGGATGTCGGTCGCGTGACGCAACTGATTCGCAAAGTGGCGGCGAACCGCACGGTGCTGATGGTGGAGCACAATCTCAGCGTGGTCGAGGATCTGTGCGATCGCATCACGGTCTTGCAGCGCGGCGCCGTGCTGGCCGAGGGCACGTATGCGGAAGTATCGAGCAATCCGCAGGTGCTGGAAGCGTACGTCGGAGTCGAGCATGTCTGAAGCGATGCTCGACATGCGCGATGTGCACGCCTGGTATGGGGAATCGCATATCCTGCACGGCATCAGTCTCACGGTCGCACCTGGCGAGTTGGTAACCCTGCTCGGGCGCAACGGCTCAGGGCGCACGACGACGTTCAAGGCGGTGCTTGGGCTGACGGATCGGCGACGCGGATCGATCCGGCTGGAAGGGCGAGAGATCATCGACCTGCCGCCGCACCGCATCGCCAGACTCGGCATCGGCTATTGCCCAGAAGAGCGTGGCATCTTCGCTTCGCTCACCGCTCAGGAGAACTTGCTGCTGCCACCACGGGTCGGCAAAGGCGGGTTGAGCGTGGAGGAAATCTACGCGATGTTCCCGAACCTGTACGAGCGCCGCAACAGCCCCGGCACCCGGCTGTCGGGCGGGGAGCAGCAGATGCTGGCGATGGGACGCATTCTGCGCACTGGTGCGCGCTTGCTCCTGCTCGACGAGATCACCGAGGGCCTCGCTCCAGTCATTGTGAAGGCGCTGGGTCGTGCGATCCGTCAGTTGAAGGATCGCGGTTACACGATGGTCATGGCCGATCAAAATTTTCGCTTCGCGGCACCGCTCGCCGACCGCCACTACGTGGTCGAGCGAGGACGCGTGGAGCTGGTCGTGCACAAAGACGAACTGTCCGCACGGATGGACATGCTGCACGAGTATCTGGGCGTTTAGTATTTTCGCCACAGCGAGAACAGAGAAACTCAAAGAAAGAGCCCGAGCTCCGACGGTGGCATTCGAAGCGACGTGGGCAATGCGAGCGCCACCTATAGGTCCGTGCGCTGTGGCAAAGGTTTTTATGGAGACGATGATGAAGAAAACCTACCTGGCGGCAGCTGCGTTGCTGCTGGCGAGTGGCGCCGCGCTGGCGCAAAGCAAGATATCGGGCGATGTGGTCAAGATCGGCGTACTGACCGACATGTCGGGTTTGTATTCGGACATTGGTGGCCAGGGGTCCGTCGTTGCCGCGCAGCTGGCGGTCGAGGATTTCGGCGGTAAGGTGAAGGGCAAGAAGATCGAAGTCGTCGCTGCCGATCATCAGAACAAGGCGGACGTCGCCTCGAGCAAGGTGCGCGAGTGGATCGATCGCGAAGGCGTCGACATGGTGACCGATGCTCTCAATTCCGCGGTCGCGTTGGCCACGGCCAAGGTCATCGCCGAGAAGAAGAAGGTGCTGATCGACACCGGCGCCGCTTCCACGCGCCTGACCAACGAAGAGTGCACACCCTACACGATCCACCACACCTACGACACCTACGCGCTTGCCAATGGGACGGGCAAGGCGGTGGTGAAGCAGGGCGGAGATACCTGGTTCTTCTTGACCGCCGACTATGCTTTCGGCCACTCCTTGGAGAAGGACACTTCCGACGTTGTCAAGGCCGCCGGCGGCAAAGTGCTTGGCTCGGTTCGCCACCCACTCAATGCGTCCGATTTCTCTTCGTTCTTGCTCCAAGCCCAGGCATCGAAGGCGAAGATTATCGGGCTCGCCAACGCCGGCGGTGACACCATCAACTCGATCAAAGCCGCGAACGAGTTCGGCCTGACCAAGCATCAGACGCTGGCTGGCTTGCTGGTGTTCATCACCGACGTTCATAGCCTGGGGTTGCAGGCCACGCAAGGCATGTACGTTACCGAGGGGTGGTATTGGGACCTCAACGACGACACGCGCAAATGGGCGAAGCGCTTCTACGAAAAGACGAAGAAGATGCCTTCGAGCAATCACGCCGGCGTGTATTCGGCTGTCACCATGTACTTGAAGGCGGTCAACGCAACGGCTGCCGACGATGGAGACAGCGTCATGAATTGGCTGCGCAAGAACCCGGAAACCGACATGTTCGGAAAGAACATGGTCTTGCGCTCGGACGGCCGCCTAATTCACGACATGTATCTATTCCAAGTGAAGAAGCCGTCGGAGTCGAAGGGGCCGTGGGATTACTACAACCTGCGTCATACCATTCCCGGCGACCAGGCGTTCCAGCCGCTGTCGGCGTCGCGCTGTCCGCTGGTGAAGGGGAAGTGAACGAAATCTTCGGCATTCCAGCTCAGGCCTTGCTCGGCCAGCTGTTGCTTGGACTGGTCAATGGCTCGTTCTACGCGATCTTGAGCCTGGGGCTTGCCGTTATCTTCGGGCTGCTCAACATCGTCAACTTCGCCCACGGGGCCCTCTACATGATGGGCGCCTACGTCGCTTGGCTCGGGCTCGAGCTGTTCGGGCTGAACTACTGGTGGGCGCTGTTGCTTGCGCCGTTGATCATCGGCCTGTTCGGTGTGCTCATCGAGCGCGCGCTGCTGCGCTGGCTCTACAAGCTCGACCATCTGTACGGTTTGCTGCTCACCTTCGGAGTCGCACTCGTCATCGAAGGCACCTATCGCTACTTTTTCGGCGTGTCCGGTCAGCCTTATCCAGTGCCCGATCTGTTGGCGGGCGCGACCGACATCGGCTTCATGGTCTTGCCCAACTATCGCGCCTGGGTGGTCGTCGCGTCCCTGGCCGTCTGTCTGGCAACCTGGCTCATGATCGAGCGCACGCGCCTTGGCGCAACTCTGCGTGCAGCGACGGAAAACCCCAAGCTCGTACAGGCGTTCGGCATCAACGTCCCGCTGCTGGTGACGGTCACGTATGGTTTCGGCGTCGCGCTCGCAGCCTTCGCCGGTGTGCTCGCCGCGCCTATTATTCAAGTCAACCCACTGATGGGCTCCAACCTGATCATCGTCGTGTTCGCCGTCGTGGTGATCGGCGGCATGGGCTCGATTCTCGGGTCTATCTTTACCGGATTGGCATTGGGTGTGATCGAAGGTCTAACCAAAGTGTTTTACCCGGAGGCATCCGCCACTGTGGTGTTCGTGATCATGGCGCTGGTGCTGCTCGTGCGTCCTGCGGGTTTATTCGGACGCGAGAAGTAAGGCCGTGCGCAACGTCTCTTGGGTGTACCTGATCGGCGCGGTGCTGCTGCTCGTCGCGCCCACCGTGTTCTATCCCGTGCTGTTGATGAAAGTGTTGTGCTTTGCCTTGTTTGCGTGTGCCTTCAATCTGCTGCTCGGCTATGTGGGGCTGCTCTCGTTCGGTCATGCCGCCTTTTTGGGGTCGGCGGCCTACACCACCGGCCTCGCCATGACGCGACTAAGCATCACGCCAGAGCTCGGCATCGCGCTCGGTGTCGTGATGGCGGCCGTGCTTGGGCTCATCGTCGGTGCACTCGCCATTCGCCGGCAAGGCATTTACTTCGCGATGATCACTTTGGCGCTTGCACAGATGGTCTATTTCTTCTGCTTGCAGGCGCCCTTTACCGGTGGCGAAGACGGCCTGCAAGGTGTCCCGCGCGGCAAGCTGCTCGGTGTGCTTTCGCTCGAGAATGATCTCGTCATGTATTACTTCGTGGTCGTGGTTTTCGTTCTTGGGTTTTGGGTGATCCAACGGACCATCCATTCGCCGTTTGGTCAAGTGCTACAAGCGATTCGGGAGAACGAGGCGCGTGCTCTCTCGCTCGGCTACCACGTCGATCGCTACAAGCTGCTCGCCTTCGTGCTCTCGGCCGCTCTGGCCGGTTTGGCCGGTGCCACGAAGACGCTCGTGCTCGGCTTCGCGACGCTCACCGACGTGCATTGGGCGACCTCCGGCGAGGTCGTCCTGATGACGCTCGTGGGTGGTGTTGGGACCGTGGTCGGACCCGTTATCGGTGCGCTCGTCATCGTCGTCTTGCAGAACGAGCTGGCAGACAAGGTCGGACCGTGGGTGACGGTGATCATGGGCCTCATTTTCATTGCCTGCGTGCTCGCTTTTCGGCGTGGCATCGTCGGTGAGATGCTGGCGCGGTTGCCGGTCAATAAGGGGCCTAGGGACTAGGGACCGCGGCTGGGGCTGAGGACCGGGGAA
>Ga0070741_10007340_pt1 | contig 22860 bp, 20 predicted proteins | sample Coa_R1_4_FD_66440 | JGI IMG/M metagenome (GOLD analysis project Ga0070741, IMG submission 66440) | Surface soil microbial communities from Centralia Pennsylvania, which are recovering from an underground coalmine fire - Coalmine... | ecosystem: Environmental > Terrestrial > Soil > Unclassified ... | reverse complement strand
GATCTGCTCTTGCTCGATGAACCGTTCTCGAACGTTGACAGCAGGTCTATTTCCGCAATGGCCGCCTTGCTGGGTTCACTGCGGGACGGTGGAACGACGCTGATCGTCATCACGCACCAACTCGATGCGCTCGCCGCGGTCGCCGATGAGTGGATCACGATGCATACCGGCACAATAGTGAAGCGGGAAGTTGCGGCTTCGTATCCTTCTTTGGATGCGGAGTCGGTGCGAGGTGCACGATGAATCTAGCGCGCACAGTCGCTTTGCACTTGCGTAAGGATCTCCGGCTGGAATGGCGCTCGAAAGACGCGAGCAACTCGATGTTGTTCTTCGCGTTGCTAGTTGTGGTCGTGTTCGCGTTTGCGTTTGATCCGCTGGCAGAAGAATCGCGCGTTATTGCCGGCGGCATCGCGTGGATTGCGCTGCTGTTTGCGACCGTAGTGGCACTCAATCAGAGTTGGGCGCGTGAATTGCACAACAGTGTGCTCGACGCTTTACGTCTCGCGCCTGCTCATCCGAACGGGCTTTTTCTGGCGAAGGTGCTCGCCAATTTCATCTTCGTTGCTGTCATCGAGATTTTGATTGCACCGGTCTTCACCGTCTTCTACAACCTGCGTGTGGTCGGTTCGGGAGCGGAGCTCGTTCTGGTTGCCGCGCTGGGCACTTGGGCTCTGGTGGTAAACGGAACTTTCTTTTCTGCGCTGTCAATTCGCACTCGCAACCGCGAATTGATGCTCCCCCTCATTCTTTTTCCCATTTCGCTCCCGGCGATCGTGGGGATGGTGCTCGCGACGACCGAAATCCTCACCGGCGACGCTGACCCAATCAACTGGATCAAGTTGCTCAGTGTTTACGATGTGGTATTCACGATCGTCTCCCTACTGCTCTTTGAACCGATACTGGGAGCAGAGTAAAACAACCCTAATGAAGGCGCTTATCGCCCATTGCAAAATCATTGTGGGAAAATGAGGCTGGGCACTCGGCGAACTCTCTGCAGGATCGAAATGGATGAAAGCTCGCTTTTGGTTCCCTTTTGAGAAACGTTCTATCTGTTCTTTCTACGCGGCCGCACTCTCGACCAGTCTGATGATTCCGTACACAATTCCGAAATCCAAAAGTGCAAAGGGTAAAAGTTGAACTCCCCTGTAGTCGTTGTCTGGCCATGGGATCAGTAGGATGAGTGCGACATGAAGGCTGACAATAAACGTTATGGTGAGCCAGAACCACACACGGTTTCTCAAATCCCAGAAATATTTAAGAACGACGACGATGAGGCCAGCACTAATCATTGCGGCCATGCCTCTTGCCGGATCCCCGAAATAAGCAAATACAAACAAAAGCGGGGAGCAACATAGTCCGACTAAGGCACCCCATCTTGACGTGATTGAATCAAACCGCCGCTGTTCGCTGATCTCGTTCAATCCGTCTGACTCATGCATGCTTGGTTTCCTGTGCCGCCACGGTTCTTCATTCTCAGAAAGCCTGATACGGCTGCAAGATATCGCGAAAATGGTCGTGTCGCGGATTACCTAAGTACTTGAACGACCCTCGGACGGAGGTAGGTGACGCGGGTTTTCACTCGCGCTGCTAGCATTTATTCATGTCACCCACCTGGAGCCTGCGGCTGCTGGAGTTCGATCGTGTTCGCGAGATGCTGCTCGCCTACTGCGGCTCCGACTTGGGCCGCCGGCGCGTCGCCGAGCTCGGTCCTCGAGATGATGTCGACTGGATTCTGCATCAGCAGCAACTCACGGAAGAAATTCGAAACTTCCTCGAAGTCGGCGGAGCATTCGGCTTTCATGGACTCACCGACTGCCGCGAGCTTCTGAAAAAAGCTCAGATCGGCGGAGCAATACTCGAAATTCCCGAGCTGCGCGAAGTCCTCACAATTGCCGATCGCGCTGACGAGTGGCGCGCCATTGCGCTGGAACCTCCGGCATCGCTCGAAGGCGGATGGCCCGTTATTCGCGAGCTCTCGCTCGTGCTCGCCGATTTCACGCTGCTGCTGCGCTTCTTTCACGGCAAGATTCTGCCCGACGGTACCCTCGATGATCGTGCATCGCCGGAGCTGTCGCGCTTGCGTCGGGAGATTGAACGGCAGAAGCGCGAGATTCAAGCTTCGCTTCGCAGCTATCTACGCCATCTTGCGGAAGGCGGCGCTACACAGGATGAACTGATCACCATTCGCGGGGAACGTTTTGTAATTCCCGTAAAGGTCGAGCAGAAGCGGCGCGTCAACGGCGTCGTGCACGGCGCGAGTTCCAGCGGGCAAACTGTTTTCGTTGAGCCGCTCGAAACCATCGAGCAGAACAACGAGCTTGTGCGCCTACTGGAAGAAGAGAACACCGAGATTCATCGCATTTTGCTGGAGATGACGGCCCACGTTGGCGAGCAGACGCCTGCGCTGGATATCGCGCTCGAGGTTCTGGCTGAAATTGAATTGCAGTTTGCTAAGGCGCGTTTTGCTCGAGACTACCACTGTGTCAGGCCACGAGTTTTGAGTGGACAAGATGGACTGGGTGGACGAGGTGGACAGAATGGACGCGATAAAGAGGGTTTAAAACCGGCCACTCACCTTCGAGTAACCAATGCACGGCATCCTGTTTTGGAACGCAATCTTCGAGAGCATGGCGGGCGCGTGGTTCCAATTTCGCTTGAGCTCGCGGAAGAGAGCCGCCAGCTCATCATTAGTGGACCGAATACTGGCGGAAAAACTGTTGGCTTAAAAACGATCGGCTTGCTCGCGCTCATGGCGCAGTCGGGAATGCCGGTTCCTGGAGAAACCGCCGACCTTCCGGTTTTTGATTCGGTATTTGCAGATATTGGCGACTATCAATCGATCGAGCAGAACCTTTCCACATTTTCGGCTCACGTCAGGAACATTGACCTCATTTCGAAAGCCGCCACGTCGCGCTCGCTGGTGCTGCTGGACGAACTCGGCTCTGCTACCGATCCGGAAGAAGGCGCCGCGCTCGCCGTCGCTATCGCTCGACATTTTCTCGATCTTGGCGCGACCAGCATCATCTCTACGCATCACACTTCACTGAAGGTCTACGCAGCGAATACTCCAGGCGTGGTAAACGCGGCAGTCGGCTTCGACGAGAAGACGCTGCAGCCAACCTATGAACTGAAGGTCGGGGTGCCGGGAGCTTCGGCGGGCATCAATATCGCGCAGCGACTTGGACTGAACTCACAGATCGTCACCGCTGCACGCCAGCGGCTCGCCGGACAAACACAGGACATTGCGCGCTTTCTCGACCAACTCCATCAACAGCTCGAGAGTCTCGAAAGAGAACGCAGTGAATTGCGCCGACGCGAGCAGGAGGTCGCGCGCGAAAAGAGCCGTCTTGATCTCGAAGGCATGAAGCAACAGCGTCAGCAAGTGCGCGAGATGGAGAAGAAGCTCGAACAACTGCTGCAAGACTTCGAGTACCAGGCACGTGAAGTGATCAATGCCGTCGAGGATCGCGCCGCTGCGCAGAAGACGTCGAAAGATGCGGAGCGCCGAGTCGCGCGGCTGCGTCGTGAGTTCAAGGAACAGTTCGACGCGACAGTAGTCGCGCACCGAAGCGGAGCGGATCGAGGCGATCCCAACGCGCGTCCGGGCGAGGTGAAGTATGTGGCTGAAGGCGATCTCGTTCGTTTGAAATCGCTCGGGCGAGACGCTGTCGTCAAGCGCAAAATTGACGAGAACACGTTCGAAGTCGAAGCCGGCATCATGAAGATGCGCATTCCCAAAGCGGATATTGCGACCGTCGTCAGGTCCGCTGCAGCGGACCGAGCTGTGTCGCCTGTCGCCGCAGCCCGCGCGCGTGGAATCTCGGTGTCGCTAAAGACCGAGGATGATGACTTGAGTGCGCCGACAGAAATCAACGTCATCGGGCAAACCGTAGACGATGCGACGCGGGAAGTAGAGAAATTTCTTGATCGCGCGTTCCTCGCCGGCATGCCGCGTCTCCGCATTGTGCATGGCAGCGGAATGGGTATCTTGCGCAAGGCTCTGCGACAGTTCTTGAAATCACATCCTCACGTTGCAACTGTAAGCGAACCATCGCAAAGCGAAGGCGGAGCCGGCGCAACAGTCGTAGAATTGAGGATCTGAATGCCCTAACCACATTCTGTGAAATGGTGATCGTGGCGAATCGTATGCAGCGCAATCCACCTTTCGTTAAATCGTCAGAGGAGATGTAGAAAGCGTATCCGAGCTCTTACATCATTCGCGTATATGGCTCGGTTCGGCCTAACTTCCTGCCATGTCACTGGCTGTGTCATACTTCCTTCGCCCACTTCCACGACGCCCTTGGTGTGTTTATGCCTCCTTTGGAGCTGCTCAAAAGAGTGGGAACGAAAAAAACGCTCAAGCTTCAGAGCGCCATCATTCTCTTGATTGTTGGTGGGCGTTATGAGGGGCTTGAGCATGCTCTACGCAAGAGAGGCTATACCGTCGTGGCTCCCTCCACTCCCGACCAGGCAGTAGCTCTCTGCCTCCACAACCAGATTGCCGCCACTCTCATTGATCGTGAATCCCTTGCGCAGGACGATGGCTGGTCATTGGCGCAGTCGCTGAAGATGGTGGCGCCACAAACGCCGGTGCTGCTCCTCGTGAAACAGCGAACGCCAAAGAGCGGCGGAATTCCAGTCGGCATCGATTGGATGGTAAGCGATAACGAGCCGGCACAGGTCCTCGGGGCAGTGAAGAGATTCGTGCGGATCAGCATGGAACGGATGCAAGCGCAAACTGCGCCGGACCAGGCGAAGTAACGAGCTCGGCTTCACAGACGGTGAAGCTTTTGAGTTGTGCCTTTTACGGTTCCGAACTACATGCGATTGAATCCGATTCGCTTTCGGTTATCTTCGATCAAACGCAAGGCAAGAGTTCTTCAACTGTATAGGTGATCGCTCTCGGCGTTGTAGATGCGATTCAGTCTGGCACGAAAGTTCTCAAAAGCTATCTGTGCGCCAAGCTCAAGCAACTGCTCTTCGGAAAACTGGGCGCGCAAACGGGCGTATAAATCATCCGAAATGTTCGATGGAGTTGAAGCCATTGCATCGGCGAGCTCGATCACCAGCCGTTCAATATCAGTGAAGACGGCGAGATCGTTTCCGGGAATCGCGTTGAGTTTCTCCGAAGTAAGTCCTGCTTTTCTGCCGACCGCAGAATTGATGTCCACTCAAAAGGGACACCCCACACGAGCCGCGGTGCGAATCTTTGCCAACTGAGCATAACGAAGCGAGACTCGCCGCTTGCGGCCTAATGCCGTTTCCATGGCGATTCCACCCCAGACGATGCCAGGGACGCGCATCTGAATCTTCGCAGGAGTTAGATCCTTTCCGAACATCTTGCGCATGAGGCTGTAAAACCAGCGTAGATGCCACGGAGCTTCACGTCGTTCGAGTCCGACCATTCTGGGCATGAGGGAATCCTCTTGGCAAAAGTTTTGGTCCACTCATGTGGATGATTGATCCGCTTTTGCTGATTCTGAAAAACGTACTTGATCTTAAATGGACGCGACGCATCGCAAAGGCTGTGGAGCGCTCCCGAAAGAGCCGGGGCAGTTACACCGGCGCGCTGCCTGCAATGATCGTCTCTGGCGGAGGAGGTTCGCGTCTTGGGCGATGCGAGCTCAGGCCTTTTTCAATCTTGTCGTTGATTCGGGTTTCGGCGAATTGCGCGGCAACGCGGATTGCGTTCTTAATTGCAGTCGCGTTCGAGGATCCGTGGCCGACGATGCAGATGCCCTTGAGTCCCAAAAGGGGAGCGCCGCCGTATTCGGCGTAGTCGAGGCGTTTCTTAAAATCGTCGAAAGCACGGCGGGAGAGGAGGAATCCTACTTGTGAGCTAATCGTTGACTTGAGCGATTCCTTTAATAGGAAGCGGACGGCAGAAACCAACCCTTCGGAAACTTTTAGCGCAACATTCCCGATGAAACCGTCACAAACAATCACATCGACACTGCCGTTGTAGAGATCGCGTCCTTCGACATTGCCGGCGAAATTCAGCGGAAGCTGTCGCAAGAGCGTGTAAGCTTCGCGCGTCAGTTCGTTACCTTTGCCTTCTTCTTCGCCGATCGAGAGCAATCCCACTCTGGGTTTGCTCATGCCAAAAATGCTGCGCGAATAGATTTCGCCCATGATGGCGAACTGCTCGAGGTGCTGAGGCTTGCAATCGACGTTCGCGCCGACGTCGAGCAAGATTGCAGCTTTTCCAGCAGAGGTGGGAAAGACAGCAGCAAGCGCAGGACGATCGACTCCAGGCAGCGCGCCGAGAACCATTTTCGCTGTCGCCATCGCTGCGCCGGTATTTCCGGCAGTCACAAATCCCGCCGCACGTCCTTCGCGAACGAGCCGCAGGCCTACGCGCATCGACGAATCACGTTTGCTGCGCACAGCAGTCGCAGCCTTCTCGCCCATGCCGATGACTTCCGTGGCATGAACAAGTTCGATTGGCAGATTGCGAACCCTGGGATGACGTTCGATCTCGCGCTCGAGTTCTTCGCGCATCTGCGGCTCGCGTCCTACGAGCAGGACGCGCACGTCATGATGACGACAGGCAAGTATGGCCCCTTCCACTTCGGGCTTGGGAGCCCGGTCGGAGCCCATCGCATCGACCGCGATTACAGTTGGCATCTGCGGAAGGGCGATTGTAACTTAGCCGGCCTTTTCCGTGTCGAAGATCTCGCGGCCCTTGTAGTGTCCACATTTGGGACACGCGCGGTGCGGCATCTTCTTCTCGTGACAGTTTGGGCACTCGGAGAGTGAGTTGGCACTGAGATAGTCGTGGGCGCGGCGACGTCCAGTACGAGCCTTGGAGTGCCGCCGTTTTGGATTCGGCATGATGTTTTCCTTAACTTATTTCAATTTGTCTTTGATGTCGGCCAGCGCCGCCCAACGCGGATCGGGCGGGCGCCCTTCACAAGTGCAGGCTTCGATATTCAAATTTCTTCCGCATCCGGCGCAGAAGCCGCGGCAGCTCTCGCTGCAGACAACCTTCACCGGCAGCGCCAGCAGTATCTGTTCGCGCAGCACGTCGTCAAGCTGGATGCCGTCGCCAGAGTAGTAGCCGATCTCAGTTTCCGCCTCCGAGATCGACCGCTCGTCGTGTCCCGCATCAATGCCCAACGGACGGTACAGCAGATCGAAATCTCCGCCTACCTTAGTTGGAACCGGCTCAACGCAGCGCGCGCAGCGAACCTCGATGGTTGTCGAGAAATCGCCAAGCACGCGGATATCTTCGACAACGTTTTTTTTGCCCCCGCGATGCTCCTCCAGCAGCTCCGCACGTCCTTTGGTATTAAGAACTCCGGATTGCCGCAGCTCCGCGCCTAAGTCGAGCGTCCCCGGCGCAAGCTGCTGAGAAAACTCGACCTTCCTGACTTCCAGTTCCTGAAGACTGATGAACATCGCCAGCTACCCTCGCCTTCCGTTAGCAGGTGCCGGCTCACGCGGGAGCGCACAGCTCAGAATACGACTTGGAGGGCAAAACTTAAGGATAAGGAGGTTGGAGCGGGGGTGTCAACCAAGCAACAACATCAACGACAAACGAATCTTCCATTTACGCCCATTTACGCCAGACGACGGCTGCCGATCAACGGATACGCAGGCATTGCAGAGCAGCAAAAACAGCGACTTATACACTGATTTTTGCTCTTGCCCGCAAGGAATCGCGGGATTTTGCCCAAAAACTTGAACATTTGCTTAGAGGCAGGGAATTAACAACGAAGTTAGCGATTTGCACGTAAACCCTCGCAGTATCAGCGCTTTAGACCGATTTGCCGCAGCGCACGCAAAAGCATCAGCGATTCTGCAGGGATTTTTTCGTTCCAAAACGGGAACTCGGCCGATCGAGGGCTAGTCCGCCTCCGGTGCAGACGGACCATGTCGTAGCTCAGGTTGATCGAGATCGGCATCGCCAGCATGGACGAATTCTACTTGAACCGTGTGAGACCAGATTTCGGCGCATAGAATGACTCATGGCCGCAAGCGACCGTGAAATCCTTCCTCCACGTAAAGTCGTCCGCGGCCTGACCGATGAGCAGCTCGACCATCTCGCGGGCGTGCTCGACGATATCTTCCACATCCCAGGCACTAAGATTCGCTTTGGCCTTGATCCCATTGTCGGACTTGTTCCAGGTCTGGGCGACATCATCACCGGACTGCTTTCATTTCTGATCGTCTTCGCCGGTTGGCAGCGCGGATTGCCCCGTATCGCACTCTCGCGCATGGTGGCAAACATCGCCATTGACACTCTACTTGGCGCCATTCCGATTTTTGGCGACGTATTCGATACCGTCTGGAAATCGAACCGCATGAATTACAACCTGCTGGTGCGCTATCGTGGAGGAGTACGACAAGGCCTGGTTGCGAGAGATTGGTTGTTCTTTTTACTGCTGTTGGTTGGAATCGCAGTCGTGGTCGTGCTGCCGGTCGTAATCGTAGTTGGAATCCTCCATTTCCTCAGAACTAGAACGTGAAATGGGGATTGATGGCCTCCCCCGGCGAAAAAGCCATTCGTCCCGCAGAAATCGTGGGACTCTCAAACCCGCCACGCAAAACCCGGCATTTCATGCTGGGCTAGTTCCATCCGTGCCTCACAAATCGCGGCACTCATATCCGCGATTTCTCTAATTTCGGAAAGATATTTGCTTTCCGCTCGCTTGCTACGGCAAGCACCTAATTACCTCCGTAATCTCACTGAATGTTCGTCTCGCGTACCATACTTAGTCGCGGTATGTCGCGACGAAAAGAAAAGCGGAGCTTTCTTGCGGTGCCGGTGCGCGTGTCGGGCAGTGACGCGCATGGCAGGAGCTTTCGCCATGTCGTTTGCACGCTCGATCTCAGCGCCAGGGGTGCCCGCATCACCAGCCTGCAAAGCCTCACCATGAACGTCGGCCAGGAATTAACCCTGGAGCATCAGAAGGACCGCGTGCGCTTCGAGATAGTTTGGATCGGAGCACCGGGCACCGCACGCGAGGGCCAGATCGGTTTGCGCACGCTCGAACCGGAAAAGAGATTCGCTGCGATCGAAAATCAGATCGATGGCGGAGCGTACGTCGATACCTGGCAACCAACTAATAAAGAAGAAAAAGATGACCGGCGCTCGGCTCGGCGGTTTGACTGCGATCGCGGCGTCCAATATTGGACTGATCAGAGTGCCTCTCCCATTTCGGGAGCACTCGATAACATCAGCCTCGGCGGATGCTATGTCAGTACGAAATTTCCGCTCCCGCGCTACACGCGTGTGCAGTTGATCCTTCACCTCTACGGAATGAAGATTCCCGCGCAAGGCGAAGTCCGCGCTTCCGACGACGGGCACGGAATGGGAATCATGTTCACCACGCTCGAAAAAGAATGTGAACTGCGGGTTAAGAAGGCCGTTCAGCGTCTGGCGCAGAGCACGCAATCCGAAGGACGGGTTCGGCAAGGGTCAGCCACCGATGCGCAAATTCTCGATGAGATTCGCGCCTGGTTCGATCGAAGTCTCACGATGACATGGGAAGACTTCTTCGATATTCAAGTGCGTTCAAAAGGAAGCCTGGTCAGCGCGAGCCTGGACAAGGAAGCATGAAGATGCAAATCAAATCTTCTCTGGCTGTATTGTCGGCTGTAGCTTCAGTCCTGCTGGCGCAGAGCGTCTGTGCGCAATCGCTCGGTGACATTGCCCGGCAGCAGCGCGAGAAGAACAAGCAGCAGGCCACGACTATGAACAAGGTGCTCACGAATGACGATTTGAGCACTCCAGTTCATTCAGGCGATAGTTCCGGCGACTCGCCAAACACAAAGAGCGCGAAACCTAAGACCTCGGCAACCGCAAGGCAATCTGACAAAGATGAGCAACCCTCAGCTGACGAGCTCAAAGCCGCTATTCAGGACAAGAAACAGGCCATTGCTGAAACTCAAGAGGAAATCACCAAGCTGCAGTCCACGATTAACTACGTTCAAAACAATCGCAACATCTACACCAACGCTCCGGAATACAACGAGGCGCAGAAGAGAAAAGAGCAGGAAGTGAATCGCCTCAAAGGCGTCCTGCAACAGCAGCAGGATGAGCTAAAAGACCTTCAGGACACCGCGCGTAAAGCTGGCTATGGGAGCGCGATCTACGACTGAAGCCGATCGAGGTCGAAGAAGGTCGGACATTTCCCAGAATGCGAGCTGAACGGGGCTCGTTTTTTGTGTACGCTTCCCTAGGGCGTCGCGCCACTGGGCTGCGCTTCTTCCGGCCCGTTGGGCCTGCGTACCTTTCTCCCCTCCCCGCCGTGTTCCGTTTTTCATCGAGCCATTCTGCAGAAAGAACCCCGTGTAGGCAGAAGTCCTGTCCGGTTGCTTAAAATCAGCAGAGCGAGGCAATCGCATGAAACATGTACTGGCTGACTCGGCGCTCGATCAGATATTTCGCAACGCACGAACTTACAGTGCCTGGCAGGATAAACCGATCAGCGACGATACGCTGCGGCAGCTCTATGAGCTGATGAAGTGGGGGCCGACGAGCTCGAACTCGAATCCGGCGCGATTGGTGTTTGTGCGCTCGCGCGAGGCCAAAGAACGCTTACGTCCCGCGCTCGCCCCCGGCAATGTTGACAAGACGATGTTGGCGCCGGTGACCGTGATCGTCGCTTACGATCTGCGTTTTTATGAGAAGCTGGCCAAGCTCTTTCCCCACAATCCCGGAATGGGCGCGATGTTTGCCGCCAATCCTCAGCTGGTCGAAGTCACTGCGAAGCGAAATTCATCGCTGCAGGGAGCTTACTTAATCATTGCCGCACGGGCGTTGGGGCTCGACTGTGGTCCAATGTCCGGATTCGATAATGCGAAACTCGATGAGGAGTTCTTCGGCAGCGGCAAAGAATGCGAAGGATGCGAGCAGGAATTTTTCCCTGCCGGGCATGTGAAGTCGAATTTTCTTTGCAATCTCGGCTATGGCGACGACTCCAAGCTCTTTCCTCGGGCTCCACGGCTCCAGTTTAGAGAGGCATGTACGCTGCTCTGAAATCGGGGTGATGTTTTGGCTGGAACCCGCCATTAGAGCGACCATCCAGATCATCTCCTTCAATCCCATTCTGGATCATCAGTTTCGTAACCGACATCAAACCAGTTCACGGAGGAGTTGGATGGCTGAGCTACGCAATCTCGGCAATTCTGGAATTCAGGTGAGGCCGCTCTGCCTTGGAGCCAACGTCTTTGGCTGGACTGTCGACGAAGCAGAATCGTTCAGGATTCTGGATGGTTTTTTCGCCGTCGATTTCAACTTCATCGATACCGCCGACATCTATCCGAAATGGGTTCCCGGCAACAAAGGTGGCGAGTCGGAGACCATCATCGGTAAGTGGATGAAAGCGCGACGCAATCGCGACAAGGTGATTCTCGCCACCAAGTGCGGCCACGAAATGGCCATGGGTCCGGGAAAGACTGGCCTATCAAAGAAGTACATCATGGAAGCCGCCGAGGCTTCACTTCGACGCCTGCAAACGGATTACATCGACCTCTATCAGGCGCATCAGGATGATCCGAAGACGCCGCTGGAGGAAACACTCGAGGCATTCGCTCAGCTCATCAAAGTGGGGAAGGTGCGCGCGATCGGCGCTTCGAATTACTCGGCACAACGGCTGCAAGAAGCTCTTGAGCTGAGCAAGTCGCATGAGCTGCCTCGTTACGAGACCCTGCAGCCGCACTACAACTTGTATGAACGAAATGACTACGAATCCACGCTCGAAGATGTTTGTATGCGCGAGGGACTCGGAGTGATTCCGTATTTTTCACTTGCGAGCGGATTTCTTAGCGGAAAATATCGCTCGAAAGCCGATGCCGTCGGGAAGGCGCGAGGCTCTCGCGTGGAAAAGTACCTCAACGAGCGCGGCTTCCTCATTCTCGATGCTCTCGATCGGATCTCGGACGAGCGCAACTCAACTCCCGCACGAGTCGCGCTCGCCTGGCTCATGGCTCGCCCCAGCATCACGGCGCCGATTGCCAGCGCGACGAAGCTCGATCAGCTCACCGATTTGATTGAAGCGACCAAGCTGACGCTGAGTGCAGCGGAGATCGACTTGTTGAATGCAGCGAGTGCTGAAGCGGCTGAGCCAGTGCTCAGCAGAGAAGTGTGATGAAGTACAGAACCGCCGGCGATAGCCGGTGGGGCGGCAGCGTGTTCTGCGGCTGTGCTTTCTGTAAGTTCGCGAGCGCCCACCCTGAAGCTGTTCCGACAAACAAAAAAGCTGCTGAATCCGGAGCCTGTGGTGCTCCAGCATCAGCAGCTAGCCTGCGTGCGTACTTTCATGCTGGGCCTCCGCATACCTCCTGTCAAACTGGTTCTGTTGAAAAGAATCTTTAGCCGAACTAAAGTATCGGACGCCCTTACTTCGCCAACTCAGGAGTCGCGTGGACGTCCATCAGCTTGAGGTATTTCTGTCGGTGCTGGAAACCGGCAGCGTCACCCGCGGAGCCGAGCGCGTTCACCTGTCTCCTGCGGCCGTGAGTCTTCAATTACAAAATCTTGCAGAACACCTGAAGACCGAGCTGTTCGTTCGCTCGGGGCGAAAGCTGTTGCCTACATCGATGGCACATCGATTAGCCGAGCAGGCGCGATCGGTGGTGGATCAGATTCGGCGGATCGAGACCGATTTTTACGGTCAGCCGCAGGAAGATACGCGCCCATTTCACTTCGCTACAGGCGTTACCACTCTCGTATATCGCCTCGGACGACCTTTGCGCATGTTGCGCAAGCAATATCCACGAACCGAGTTGCACGTCACCGTGGCAAACACGGAGGAGATCGTCGCCGGGCTCCTGGATCGCCATTTCGACTTGGGACTGATCTCGCTTCCGCTTTCAGAACCGAGCGTCACAACGATCCCGCTATTCGATGAAGAACTGCTGGTGGTGCGTCCGTCGGTTAACCGTGTGCGCGGAGGACAGATCGGCTCGATCCGCGCTTCGGAGTTGGCGCGCGTGCCGTGGCTGCTCTATCCGAAACAAAGCAATATGCGGACGATCATCGATAGCTTCTTCGGCCATGCCGGAATCGAGCCCAACGTAGTGATGGAAGCGGCCGATACCGAGGCCATTAAGAGGCTGGTGGAATCTGGCTTCGGCTACTCCATCCTGCCGGAATTCTCTCTAAAGGGACAGTCTCGTTTCTTTCAAACCATGCGCATCTCCGGCCAGAAGCTCGTGCGCAGTCAGGCGCTCGCCATGGTGAATGGGCAGTATCCGCGTCCGCTTACTCTGACTATTGCTGAATTTATTCGTCGCGCTCTGCAGCGAGCGTGATCGGCAGGGCAAGGCATTGTTGTTCGGATGTCTCCATCTGCATTCATCCACGATGTGTGCGTGATGCCGAAGAACTCAAACGCCGGTCATCCGTGAAGTCTGGCTCAGGCGGACTTCACGACGACAAGTTATTAGCTACCGCGAACAATCCAAGTTCAATTCGGTTTCAATATGTGGAATCGGATTGAACGATTCAGTTTTGCTAAACATATGCTTTTAAGTATCTGGGCTTGACAAAGGCAATTGTGGCCCAACATTATGCCGCTCACACCGAGGGAAGCGCGTGCGGCAGACGGGGAAGCTGTGTCCCAATTCTCAGGCAATAGTTTTGCTTTAACAACTCGCGGCGCCCGGCTTTTGTCCTTCCCTCCGGTCACTCCAGGAGAGCCACAAATGAAGAAGCATTTGCTTACGATTTCTTTTGTTGTCTTGCTGCTCAGCAGTATTTCGTTTGCCCAGGGGCTGGGCAGCATCGTTGGGACGGTATCGGACTCTTCAGGAGCAGTGCTTCCTGGAGCTAAGATCACAGCCGTCGAAGCCGGCACTGCACTGAGCAGAACCGCGATCGCAGACTCGCAGGGTTACTACGTGATTCCCTCTCTGAAACCGGCACAATACTCGCTTTCGGCTGAAGCCTCTGGGTTCCGCACTTCGAAGCAGAACGTCACGCTGCTGGCGAATCAGACTCTTACCGTCAACTCGCAGCTGCAGATCGGCTCGCCTACGGAGACGGTGGAAGTCACCGGCACGCAGCTGCAGGTGGACACGACCACTCCGACCATGAAGCAAGTACTGGAAGGCGAGCGCGTTCTCGATCTCCCGCTGGAAGGCCGTAACGCTGCGCAACTTACGTTGTTGGTCCCGGGGACCGTCAAAGATGAGAACAATGGTGGCGCCGACCAAGGTGGGCAGAAGACGTTCCCTGGCGCAGTGACGTACTCGATTAACGGTTCACGACAAAACCAGACCAGTTATCAGCTCGACGGCGGCAATTTCGTCGACGAGTACAGCAATGTGAACCAGCCATTTCCATTTCCGGACGCGCTGCAGGAGTTCAGCGTTCAGACGAGCAACTACGGAGCCGAATACGGTCAGAATGCCGGCGGCGTCGTGAACGTGGTCACTAAATCGGGCAGCAACCAGATTCACGGCGACGCGTTTGAGTTCGTGCGGAACGCGCTCTTCAATGCGAGGAACTGGGGATCCAACTTCAACGCCTATGACCACGGTCGCGATCAGCTAAAGCGCAACCAGTTCGGTGGCACGATTGGCGGTCCTATCATTCACGATAAGACGTTCTTTTTCGCTGGTTATCAGGGAACGATAACCCGCAATTTAGGCGACCCGACTACTAAGAGCGTGTTCACCGCGGCGCAGCGCGCGACCGCCACTGACCCTGCCATCGTCAATTTACTGAAGCTGGTCCCCCTCGGTGATCCAGGTAGCTTTGACAACTCCGGACAGCCGCGAGTCACCTACGCACGTCCAAGCCGCGAGAATTACAACGAAATCCTCGGCCGGATCGACCACTCGATCACCAACAATGACCGGCTGACGTTCCGCTACGATTACAACCGCTACCACAAAGATCCCGTGCTCGATCCGGCGAACATCCTGAATTATGCGGATGGGACCAATGCCATCGTGAATCAGAATTATCTGCTTCATGAGAGTCATGTCTTCTCGGCGCATCTTCTGAACGATTTCCGTTTCAGCTACGCGCGTGAGACTTCAGATCGCGGGCCGGCAGCCAACGCGCCGGATGTATCGGATTTTGGAGTGAACATTTTTCAGCCCAGCTTCGGCAAGGGCATCCAGACGATCAGCGTCTCGGGATTGAGCGGCTTCAGCATCGGCGATAACTTGCACGCCGTCTTCAAGCGCAACAACTATAGCTGGAGCGATGACGTGAGCTGGGTGTTCGGGCGGCACACGCTCAAGTTCGGCGGAGTCATCGAGACGAGCAAGGTTGACATCACGAACCCGGGGTTTTTCGGGTATGGGACGTTTAATTTCGCGAGCCCTTCGGACTTCCTCGCAGGAAAGCTAAGCAGCTTCCAGCAAGGCGCCGGTGAATTCAAGAACATCCGCAACAATTTCCCTGGGCTATACCTGCAGGACGACTTCCACGCGAGCCGAAAACTGACGCTCACGGCGGGTCTGCGTTGGGAACCGTTCCAGGCCTGGGATGAGATCAAGCATCGGACGGAGGTATTCAACATCGGCGATGCAGTTCCCGGTGGGCCGACCTCGAAGGTTTATCCCAACGCGCCGCCGGGATTGTTCTTTGTCGGCGACGCGGGCGTACCGGAGCGCGGCGTTCCGTCGAACATGATCAACTTCGCGCCACGTCTCGGCTTCGCCTATGACGTTTTGGGTGATAGCAAGACCAGCCTGCGCGGCGGCTTTGGCATGTTCTATGACACGCGCATGACGGGGCTGGCGAACAACCGTGTCGTCGATCTCACTCCGTTCAGCCCGCAGATCGGCCCTCTGACCCCGCCGCCCGGTCCATTCAGCGATCCATACTGCCAGAAGACCGCCGGCTGCACCGCAATCAATAATCCCTTCCCGCAGGCGCTTCCGGTGCCTTCCAGCTACGTCTTCCCGCTGCCATTGCAAATCATCGGCTTCGACAGCCGCTCGAAACTTAAGACGCCGGTAATCGACGAGTGGAACCTGGGGCTGCAGCACGAGTTCTCCGGAGGGTTTCTCGCGCAACTAGCCTATGTAGGCTCTCACGGCAGCCATATCAAAGAATCGGTGCAACTGAATCCGGCATTTCCAACAGCGACGAAACCCGCAGTCTGTAATCCGAAGCCGACGGGCACGGCGACATTCTGCGACGCTACGCGCCGATTGAATCTTCCCTTCGAGGCGATCAATCCCAAGAATGTGGTCTATAACAATGTCTGGCAAGGCTGGAACGACATCAACTCTTCTTATCACTCGCTGCAGGCCAGCCTGGAGAAGCGCGCAAAGGCGATCACGGTTATCGGCAGCTATACATGGTCGAAGAGTATTGACGACCTGCCGGTCGGTGCTAACGTGAGCGAGATCGGTGCGGATACGGGCGGCGTATCCCCGCTCCCATGGGATGATCCGAACCGCCATGCCTTCGACCGGGGTCCTTCGGAATTTGACCGCACGCATCGCGTTGTCGGGTCATATGTTTTGCAGCTTCCGCAGATGTCGGACTGGAACACAGGTTTGCGGGAAATAGTAGGGGGATGGATGCTCAGCGGCTCAACACAGTTCCAAACTGGGCGTCCACTGACGGTGCTGTCGGGTAAAAGCTCCGGAACCGACTTTTCAGGTGTGGGGAACGGGACGGACCGCGCGGTATTTCTCGGAGGAGATCCTTACGGCGGAACTACTTGCGGCACCTCGCCACACTGCGTCACTTGGCTCAATCCCGCGGTTTTCCAGCAGCCTGCTCCCGGCACCTTCGGCAACGCCAGCAAGGGCGCCCTGCGCGGCCCGAAGTATTGGACGTGGGACATGGGACTAATGAAGAACTTCACGATGACGGAGCGCTGGAAGGTGCAGTTCCGCGCCGAGTATTTCAACGTCTTCAACCGTGTGAACCTGAACGACCCATCCGCCAGCACTGGGATTGCAAATTTCAACCCGATCGGAAGCTTCGGCCAGATCACCGGCGCGAATGATCCGCGCATCGGGCAGCTCGCATTGAAGGTGTTCTTCTAAATTTCGCCCTTTACCTCGTAATTGAAACGCGGGCGCAGCTCTCTGCTGCGCCCAATAAGATGGTCTGCGAATGCAGTGGGATGAGCAGGACCGGTCCCATCGAGAGGAGAGAGATTGAATTCCAAGGCCGGGAGTACGCGTCGATCGTTTCTTCACGCAGGTGCTGCAGTACTTGGTGGAATGGGCGTGGCTAGCGTAAACAGTTTCGCTGCAGCTCCGCAGGAGGGCTCGTCAACAAGGCAGAATCCGGGGGGATCTTGGGGCGCGGTCTACGATGTGCGTTCCTTCGGCGCAAAGGGCGACGGCACTACTGTCGATACACCGGCGGTCAACAAGGCGATCGATACGGCTGCGGCAGCAGGGGGAGGAACTGTTCTTTTCCCCGCCGGACATTATCTCTGCTACACCATTCATCTGAAGAACAACATCGCTCTCTATCTCGATCAGGGAGCTACCATCGTCGCCGGTGAGACTGGGCCGCAAGGACAGTACGATCCAGCGGAGCCGAACCAATGGGACCATTACCAGGATTTCGGGCACAGCCACTGGCACAATAGCCTGATCGTGGGCGAGGAAATTCACGACTTTTCCATTTTGGGACCCGGCCTAATCTGGGGAAAGGGGCTGAGTCGCGGGACACGGCAGGGACCCAGGGCGGAAGATCCTGGAGTAGGGAACAAATCAATATCGCTGAAGAATTGCCACAATGTGAATCTGCGGGATTTCTCGATTCTGCATGGGGGACACTTCGGCATTCTCGCTACCGGCGTCGATAACTTCACCATCGACAACCTGAAGATCGACACCAATCGTGACGGCATCGACGTGGATTGCTGCAGCAATGTGCGCATTAGCAATTGCAGCGTCAACTCGCCCTGGGACGACGCAATTTGCCCGAAGAGCTCTTTCGCCCTGGGTTACGCCCGGCCGACCGAAAACGTAACCATCACGAACTGCTTCGTCTCCGGCAACTACATGGAAGGGACGCTGCTCGACGGAACGCGCAAGCCGTTCCCGCCAGACGAGAGAGTGCCGCGTAACGGCCGAATCAAGTTGGGCACCGAATCCAACGGCGGATTCAAGCGCATCACAATTTCAAATTGCGTTTGTGACAGTTGTCATGGGATTGCATTAGAGGCTGTTGACGGCGCATTGCTCGAAGACGTGACCATCGATAACATCAGCATGCGCGACATCAATAATGGTCCCATCTTCCTGCGGCTAGGCGATCGCATGCGCGGCCCTGAGGGGGTTCCTGTCGGCGCGCTGCGGCGGGTGATCATCAGCAACATCGTGTGTTCCAACTCCAGTTCGGGAATTTCGTCGATCATCACCGGACTTGCCGGACACCTCATCGAAGACGTGAAGCTGAGCAACATCATCATCGAGCACCGCGGAGGAGGAACTCCGGAGGAGGCTAAGCGCGAAGTTCCGGAGGAAGAGCGCGATCGCTATCCTGAGCCTGGCCGGTTCGGCGACACTCCTTCGAATGCCTTCTTCATCCGGCACGTGAAAGGCATCGAGATGAACGACGTCAAAATTCTGGTTCAGCAGCCGGACGCACGCCCTGCCTTTGTGCTGGAAGATGTGCACGGCGCGGACTTCTTCCGCATCAAAACGCCCAAAAACGGAAATGTCCCGACCTTCGCTTTCAAAAACGTGGAGGACTTCAAAGTTTCGCAGTGCAATACGGTGTCAGATACGCATTTGGACAAAGTGGACAATCGGGATCTGTAAGTCGGCTCTCGCCTTTTCGGCCATTGAGTGCTTAGAGTGGTACCAACAACGCTTCACGGCCGAATGCTGAGTGACGACTGCTGACTGCCTGACGATCAAGCGAGAACCAAAATGGGATTCATCAACGAGAACTTTCTTCTTCGCAATAAGACGGCAAGAAACCTGTATCGGGAGTACGCGGCTGACGAACCGATTCTGGATTACCACTGCCATCTTTCCGCAAAGGAGATTGCCGAGAATCGTCGCTTTCGCGACCTGACGGAAATCTGGCTCGAGGGCGATCACTATAAGTGGCGCGCGATGCGTGCGAATGGCGTTCCAGAACGGTACTGCACCGGGAATGCCAAACCATACGAGAAATTTCTCGCTTGGGCGCGCACCGTGCCTCATACGCTGCGCAACCCGCTGTATCACTGGACTCATCTTGAGCTGAAGCGCTACTTCGATATCGATTCATTGCTCGACGAGAACACAGCCGAGGACGTTTGGAAGCGCGCGAACGAACAGCTCGCGAAAAATGAATTCAGCACCCAGGGCATTCTGGAGAAATTCCGCGTAGTTGCCGTATGTACGACGGATGATCCCGCTCACACACTTGAATATCACGAACGCATTCAAAGTAGTGGGTCGGCGACTGCTGTGTTCCCAACTTTTCGCCCAGATCGCGCGCTGCGGGTCGACGATCCCGCAGGATTCAACCAATGGACCAGTGAACTGGGCGCTGCAGCGAAGATGCCCATCGCAAAGTTCAGCGACTTTTTAGAGGCGATACGCAAGCGCCATCAGGATTTCCACGATCATGGCTGCCGGCTTTCGGACCACGGACTCGCCTATTGCTACACCGATTTCTGTTCCGAAGCGGATGCCGCGGCCATCTTTGAGAAAGCCCGAAGCGGCAACCAAGCCAGCCCAGATGAGGCCGGGAAGTTTGGCGCCTTTCTCATGCTCTTGTTCGGGCATTTAGACGCAGAAAAAGGATGGACCAAGCAACTGCACCTGGGTTCCTACCGAAATGGGAACACGCGCGCGAACAAGACGCTAGGCCGCGATACTGGATTCGATGCCATTGGCGACTGGCCGCAGGCTGAGTCGCTGGCCCGCTACCTTGACCGTCTCGATCAGGACAATCGCCTGCCTAAGATCATCGTTTACAACGTGAATCCTGCAGACAACTACGTCATTGCAACGATCGTTGGCAGCTTCCAGGATGGGAGCATCCCCGGCAAAGTCCAGTTCGGCAGCGGCTGGTGGTTCCTGGATCAGAAAGAAGGCATGGAGTGGCAGATGAACGCACTGTCAAACTGCGGATTGCTCTCGCAGTTCGTGGGCATGGTGACCGACTCGCGGTCCTTCATGTCGCATCCACGGCACGAGTACTTCCGCCGCGTTCTCTGCAATCTAATCGGTAATGAAATTGAAGCTGGGGAGTTGCCGGACGATGAAGAGCTTATCGGTTCGATGATTCGCAATATTTGCTTTGAGAATGCGAAAAGGTTACTCGAGCTGCCGATCCCCGATTCGATTAAGGAACCGGTCGGTTCTGCTCGATAGCTTCACTCATCGTCGTCTTCATCGATAACCAGCCCGCCCAGCGCCTCAGCAGTGTCGAGCACGCGCTGGTAGCGGTCGTGCCACTCGGTCGAGACCTCATAGACAAAAAGCGTTCCCTGATGCGAGAAGCCGAGCTGTAGAAATCCAGTCTTGCCGATATACGTACGAAGCCAGCGCGCATCGTCGAGATCGTCGCTGTATACGCCATCTTTGAGGCGTTCGATGACGAAATCGAGGTCGTCTTTGGAAAGCACCGTGTCATCCATGGTGAGAAAGGTCGCTCCCGACGCCTTTGCCAGCTCCACAAAATCTTTCCACGCGTCGGCGTTGTCGCCTTCTTTCCACACGATAGTCGGCAGCTCTTCCCCGATGTAGCCGGGGAAACGCTTCATACCATGGCCTTCGATGAAGGCGGTCATGTCGTCTTTCAGGCTGTGCAGATCGTCGGAGCGCATTCAATTCGAGCCGTGATGGCTCTGTCCGAAGTTCAAGATACACGAAATCCACCGCTTGAGCGCAGTTGGGCTTTCCCTTTCGTCATCGGCAAATCCTTCGCATAAGGCTAATTGCTGATGTTTCTTTGCCTCATCAGCAGTTCAGAATTGAGCTACTCCACTCCAGGCTGCTCTCGTGCGCGCACTCTCTAGATTGTCGGAACAGGTGCTTAGAAGAAGGTGGTTGTGCATGACGCTTTGCGGCTGCCTTGCGCTCACCGTCCTCTTCGGATTCGTGCTGGAGATTGGGATAGTTCCAACTCCTTCAATGGAAGGAACGGTACTGGTCGGCGATCATCTTGTGTTGCTCAAACTGCCCTACGGTCCACGGATTCCGTTCACGAGCTATCGTGTCCCGCAGTGGCGTACTCCTGAGCCCGGCGAGATCGTAGCTTTCCGCAGCCCCGTAGAGCCAAGTGAAGTTTATTTGAAGCGGGTAATTGCGACCGCCGGCGATACGGTCGAGATTCAGCATGGAATTTTGTACATAAATAGCGTACGCATGCCCGAGGACTATGCTCGCGTACACGCCTCGCGGCGATGGTCATGGCAGGAGAATATCCCGCCGCATCGCGTGCCCCCGAATTCCCTCTTCGTCCTGGGTGACAACCGTGACAACTCTGAGGACAGTCGTTACTGGGGACCGGTGCCGGTCGCGAATGTGGTCGGAGAGCCGATCGTCGTGTTCTGGTCCTACGACGCCCCAAGCTCCGCCTGGCTCGACCCGAGCTTGCTCCACCAAGTACGTCTCTACGCCTCGGCCATCGGCCATGTCACGCAAATACGATGGCGCCGCACCGGATTGTTGCTCTGCTTCAGGTGATACACTTTTCCTTCCTGCCATTCCACCTGAAGGACCAGACTGCTTGGCCCAATCTTCCGCCCCGAAAAAGAGCCGCCGCATTACTTATTCCGACGCCGGTGTAGACATCAGCCGCGCCGATCGCGCCAAGCAGCGCATCAAGTACCTCGCGCAGAAGACTTTCACCCGCAGCGTGCTCAGCGATATCGGTAGCTTCGGCGGATTGTTCGCACTGGGGTCAAAATATCGCGATCCCGTTTTGGTATCGAGTGCCGACGGTGTGGGCACGAAGCTGAAGATTGCCTTCGCTATGAACCTGCACCAAACCGTCGGCGCCGATCTCGTGAATCACTGCGTGAACGACATTGCGGTGCAGGGCGCGACGCCTCTTTTCTTCCTCGACTATTTCGCCAGCGGTAAGCTCGATCCTGAAGTAACAGAGAAGGTTGTCTCCGGGCTCGCCGATGCGTGCCGGCAAAACGGCTGCGCGCTGATCGGCGGCGAAACCGCTGAGATGCCTGGCTTCTATGCCGATGGTGAATACGACATCGCGGGATTCATCGTCGGGGTGGTGGATCGTGATCGCATCATAACCGGCGAGCGGGTTGAAATTGGCGACGTCATCATGGGTCTGCCTTCGACTGGACTGCACACCAACGGATACTCGCTCGCTCGCAAGCTTTTCTTCGAGGTCGCTCGCTACACTCCCGAGACCTTCGTAAGCGAAATCAAGAACAAAGCCGGTGCTGAATTGATGCGGACGCACAAGAGCTACTGGCCGGTTGTGCGCCGTCTGGTCGAGGCCGAGGCCGTTAACTCTATGGCGCACATCACCGGTGGCGGCATCACTGAAAATCTGCCACGCGTTTTGCCGAAGGGAACGGCTGCCAATATCCAACTCGGCTCATGGCCGGTGCTGCCGGTATTCACTCATCTGCAGAAGCTGGGAAATGTCGATCAGGATGAGATGCTGCGCACGTTCAATATGGGAATCGGAATGATCCTGATAGTACCCGCGAAGAAGTTCAAGCGCGTGCAGACGATTCTCGACCGCGTCAACGAAAAGGGATACACGATTGGTCGCATCGTCAAAGGCGATCGCAAGGTGATCTACTCATAAGCCAGAAAAAGGCGTTTCGAGTTTCAAGTTTCGGCAAAGCCAGGTGCTCGCGGCATCGTCCTGATAGATGTGAATACAAAAACCGAAACCAACTTGAGGCTGTCCGCGCACAGAATTTGCGGACTGGCTATGCCGAAACCCGAAACGCTGCTTGCAACCGGCTTTTGAAACTCGAAACGCCTTTC
>Ga0070741_10007339_pt1 | contig 22863 bp, 19 predicted proteins | sample Coa_R1_4_FD_66440 | JGI IMG/M metagenome (GOLD analysis project Ga0070741, IMG submission 66440) | Surface soil microbial communities from Centralia Pennsylvania, which are recovering from an underground coalmine fire - Coalmine... | ecosystem: Environmental > Terrestrial > Soil > Unclassified ... | reverse complement strand
ATGCAGCCGGTGCGCGCGTTGATGCCGTCGCCGGTGAACGGATCGCCGGGAATGGACGGCTTGCACGCGGCGGTGCCGTTCGTCATCGGCGTAGGTACCAGGATGGGATTGCACGTCGTGAGCGCGAACAGCGCGATCACGATCGAGGTTGCCCGCAGCGTACGCATGGTGGGCCTCACATGTCACCGGTGCCGGGGAACAGCGCGGCGACGCACGGCTCGAACGTGCTCGGGTCGCACGGCGTGTTCGGTTGCTGGAGACAAGACGCGAGCTGGCTCGCCGCGCTCGGCGTGAGCGCGGCCGCGATCGACCGGCAGTAATCGATCGCGTCGAACGGATCGCCGGACGCGCACAGCGCGGCGACGACGTCGCACGGCGACGCGCTCGGATCGGCGGGCGCGCACGACTGGTTCGCGGCCGGGAGGAAGCAGTCGGCGATCATCGTCGCGTCGCAGCGCGGGTCGAGCTGCGCGATGCAATCCATCGCCAACCCGGCTTCGCGCGGATTGAGGTACTGCGCGAGCGCTTGACACACCGAGGCCGTCAGGCACGTGACGCCGCCGTCGGCGCTCGCGCCGCACGCGCTCTCGTCGCCGGTCGATTCGCTGCAAGCGATCGGCGCGGCCTCGTCGGTCGAGTCGGCGTCCATCGACGGATCGGGACCGGAGCCCGGGCTTTCGTCGACGAGGACGCCGTAGTCGCCGGGTTGATCGGTCGACGCCGCGTCGCAGCCGGCGGCCGGCGCGAGCAGAACCAAGGCGAGTCGCGTGAGCATCGCGCGCATGCCGTCTCAGTTGAGGTAGAGGTTTTCGTCGGGTGCGGTCGGCCCGGCGATCACGGTCGGTTTGTCGATCTCGCCCGTGATCACGTCCCAGATCTTTCCCCAGGTGATCTCGACGCCGTAGTAATAACTGGCGCCGATCAGGAACGTGTCGAGCGCGAGCAGCACCCAGCCGACGACCGGGATGAACCGCGAGCCGACCCAGCGCGCGCACGCGCCGGCGGCGTTCGCCGAGATCACCCGGCCGGCGAGCCACGCGGCGCCGACGACGGCGCCGGTCACGAACGCCGAGGTGACCATGCCGACGCCGAAGCCGATGGTCGTCGCCTGCAGCCCGTCGTGCCCGGCGTGCAGCGCGAAGTTCACCGCGAGCAGGAGGAAGCTGGCGGCGCCGACGTAGGGTACGCGCGTGCCGCCGAAGCGCGTCAGGCGGACCAGGTTCATGCGCACCCAGGAGCCCGCCGAGCGCAGCGCGCCCGCCGTCCAGATCGCGCCCGCGCGCCCGCCGCTGAACACCGCCACGCCGGCGCGCACCGACGTGGCGACGATTCGCAGCGTCAACCGGCCGGCGGGTGTTTGCAAGAAGGCTTCGACCGCTTGGATCTGATCGCGGAAGCGAACGCTGAAGCCGTTGAGGCCGAACATGCGCATGCGATTGAGCATCCGGCCGCCGTTGAGCTGCACGCTGCCGCCGATGGTGCAGCTCTGCGCCAGGAACGCGTACTCGCCGCCGACCTGGCTCACCGCGAGAACGCCGCGTCCTTCGAAGTTCTCCGGTTTGAAATAGTGCTCAATCAGATATTCGAACTTGGGATGTCCCGGCTCGTATTCGAAGTAGCCTTTGGGGACTCCGGTCTCCTCGAACAACTGGACCGGCTCACTATAGAGAAGCTCTTCGTTGTAGTGACCTCCCGAGAACGCCTGTGGACTCTCGTTGCGCGGTAGATACTCGCTGATACCGATTATCTTGTTGGGATTCTCCTTATCGAAGAACACCTGAAAGCTGTGCGAGACGATGTCCCGCCCGCGCGGGATCGCGTGATAGGGATCTTTGTTGTCCCCCAAGAAAACGATCCACGGTTTGCGATATTGCTCGAACGGGCTGCCGAGTGGAAAACGGGTCGGCAGCTTGGGCGTGCCGGGGACGCGAAAGAAGTAGCACTTGTCGCCGTCGAGGTTGACGTACGGTCCGAAGTCGTCGAGGCCGAAGCCGAGCGCGTGGGCCGTCGACGCGAACAGCGCGACGAATGCCAGCGCCAGCAGAAACCGCATCCGCAGCCGCAAACGCAACCGCATGCAGCACCTCCCCACTCCGCCGACGAGATCACTTTACCGCGGCGCCGGGTCCGGCCGCAACCGCGTCAGTAGACGGCCGCGCCGAAGCCGCCCATCGCGTCCATGAGATCGAGCGCCGGCGTGGTCGACGGCGGCGCGTCGAGCGGAGCGCCGCGATAGAGCGCGACCGTGTTCGCGTCGGGCGCGCCGACGAGCACGTCGTCGAAGCCGTCGAGATCGAGATCGCCCGCGCGCGCGACCGCGGCGCCGAACGACGCCAGGTTGCTCGCCAGCGTCAGCGAGGGCGTGAGCGCGCCGGGCGCAGCGCCGCCGAGGAACAGCGACACGCTCGCCGCGCCGCGATCGCCGACGAGCACGTCGGCGAAGCCGTCGCGGTCGAAGTCGCCGGCGCTCGCGCAGCTGGTGCCGCCGGGGAGCGTCCACGCCGCGGCGAGCCCGTTCGCGCCGCCGCGCAGGATCCGAGGCGCCGCGCCGAGCACGACCACGTCGGCGAAGCCGTCGCCGTCGAAGTCGCCCGCGCCGGCGAGCGCGCCGCCGCTCGTGCCTGCGATCGGCGCGCCGCTCGACGGGCCGCCGCTCCCGCCGAGGAACAGCGCCGCCGGGCCGGTGTCGCCGCCGACGATCACGTCGGCGAAGCCGTCGCCGTTCACGTCACCGGGGCCGGCGACGAAGCGGCCGAAGCTGCTCGAGCCCGCGGGCGCGGCGAGCACGAGCGGCGCCTGCGCGAGGCCGGACGCGCCGCCGAGCCAGACGTACGCGCGGCCGCTCGCGCCCGCCGCCGGCGCGCCGACGACGACGTCGGCGTAGCCGTCACCGTTCACGTCGCCCGCGCCGGCGACGGCGGCGCCGAAGCTGCCGCCGTCGGGTCCGGCGATCACCGTCGCTGCGCCGAGCGACGGGCCGCCGCGGTAGAGGTACGCGCTGCTCGCGCCCGGCGCGCCGACGACCAGGTCGGCGTAGCCGTCGCCGTCGACGTCGCCGGCGCTCGCGAGCGCGGCGCCGAAGCGGCCGCCGGCGGGCGCGGCGAGCGCGGTCGGCGTACCCGGCCCGCTCGCGCCGCCGAGCCGCAGCTCGACGAGGCCGGCGCCCGACTGCGCGTCGGCCGCGCCGCCGGCGAGGTCGGGGAAGCCGTCGCCGTTCACGTCGAGCGTCGTGCCCCACGCCAGCGCCGGTGAGCCCGGCGCGCCGGCGCCGACGTCGAGCTCCCACGGCGGGCTCGTCGCCGCGCCGATCACGCCGCCCGAGACGCCGCGCAGGCGCCAGAAGACGACGCCGGGCGAAAGGTTCGGCGCCGTGACCGACGAGCCGCTGGCGAAGAAGGTCGCGAGTGACACGGCGCAGTCGCGGTCGACGCAGATCTCGACGAACGCGCCGTCGGTGCCGGGCGCGAGCGACCAGGCGAGCGGCGGCGACACGGTGCGCGCGATCGACGTCGAGAGCGGCGCGATCGGCCGCGGCGCGGCGGCGTCGCCGAGCGGCGGCGCGACGTGCACGGCGACGGCGATGACTCCGTCGCCGCTCACGAACGCGGTGCTCGATCCCGACGCGACCTCGGCGCCGCTCGCGTCGAGCGCCGACACGTCGACTTCGAACAGGCCTTGCGACGAGTCGGGTAGCTGGAGGCTCAGCGTCTGCGGCCACGTGAGCGGCGCGCCCGCCGTCGCCGGCGCCGTGCGCGACGCGCTCGCCGACGACTCGCTCGACACGGTCACGGCGAGCTGTGCGACGCTTGGCGTCCCCGCGGCCGCGTCGACGGTGACGACCAGGTACGGCGCGCTGTAGCGGCAAGCGGCCACGAGCGACACGAGCGCCCAGCAGAGCCTCATCGCCGACGCCTCCCCAGGGCGATTATCCACCATCCTCCGCGCGCGCGAAAGCGGCGCGGAAGTCGACACGGCCCGGGCCGACATGATTCAATCAAGCATGCCGCCGAGCGCGGAGGGCGAGTCATTCGGCCGCTACCGGCTGATCGAGCGGCTCGGGTCCGGCGGCATGGCGGCGGTATGGCGCGCGGTCGTCGACGGACCGCAGGGATTCAGCCGAGAGCTGGTGATCAAGCGCGTGCTGCCGCTGCGCTCGCACGAGCCGGAGTTCGTGCAGCTCCTGATCGAGGAGGCGCGGCTCTCGGCGCGGCTGCGCCATCCGTCGATCGTGCACGTCTACGAGCTCGGCCAGGTGGGCGACGAGTACTACCTGGCGATGGAGTACGTCGAGGGCGCGACGCTGGCGGCGCTGCTGTTGCGCTGCGCCGCGGTCGGCCACCCGGTGCCGCTCGGCGTGACCTGCTTCGTGATCTCGGAGTTGGCGGCGGCGCTCGCGTACGCGCACGAGCTGCGCGACGCCGACGGGCGCCCGCTCGAGATCGTCCACCGCGACGTCACGCCGTCGAACGTCATGGTCGCGTCGTCGGGCGGCGTGAAGCTGCTCGACTTCGGCATCGCCAGGGCGGCCGATCGCATCCGCGACGAACGCACGCGCGCGGGCGTCCTCAAGGGCAAGCTCGGCTACGTCTCGCCCGAGCAGGCCGACGGTCTGCCGCCGGATCGCCGCAGCGACATCTTCGCGCTCGGCGTGGTCATGTACGAGTGCTTGACCAACGCGCGCCTGTTTCAGGGGAGCGGGATGGACACGCTCAAGCAGGTGCGCGAGGCGCGCGTCGTGCCGCTGACTACGCGGCGGCCGGGCGTCGATCGCGACGTGAGCGCGGTGGTGCACCGCATGCTGGCGCGCGATCCCAAGGACCGTTATCAGCGGTGCGAGCAGGTCGTGGCCGCGCTCGCGCCGCTGGTGCACCGGTTCCAGGGCGACGCGGGCGCGGTGCGCGAGTTCTTGAAAGAGATCGATCCCGAGCGCGCGGAGCACACCGCGACCTCGATTCAGCTGCGCGTGGATGACGTGATTCCCGTCGGGGCGAAGCGGCCGGCGCCGGTGGCGGCGGAGCCGGTGGCGGCGGAGCCGGTGGCGGCGGAGCCGGTCGCGGCAAAACCGGTCGCGGCAAAACCGGCCGCGGCAAAACCGGTTGCGGCAAAACGCCGCAGGCCGGGCGATCGGCTGCTGCCCTGGTACGTGGTGGCGTTCGCCGGCGGCATCTCGCTGGCGCTGGCCGTCGTGCTGGTGATGGTCCTGCATCGGTCGGATGCGCCGCGCGCGCCGGCCGCCGCGCCGGCTGCCGCGCCCGCGGCTGCGAGCGCGCCGGTTCACCTGCGCCTCGACGGAACCGCCGACGCCGAGGTGCTGCTCGACGGCAAGACGGTCGGCCGCCTGCCGCTCGCGCTCGAGCTGCCGCGGCTCGCGGCCGGGGCCACGCGCGCGCTCACCGTGCGGCGGCGCGGATTCCGCAGCGTGTCGCGCGCCATCGCGGCCGATCAGGATCTCGAGCTCACCATCAAGCTCGCCGCGCGCCCCGCCGCTCCCGCTCCCGCGCACGGGCCCGAGATCGAAAACCCTTTCTAATGATATGATCGCGCCGGGGAGGTGGTGCATGCCTCGGTTGGCGGCGCTCGCGGCGCTCCTGGCGGTGATGCCACTCGGCGCGGCCCACGCCGAGGAGCCGGCTCCTCTGTCGGAGAGCGATCGCGCGGCGCGCGCCAAGACCCGCTTCGACGAGGGACAGGCGCGCTTCAATCACGGCGAGTTCGAAGCCGCGGCGCTCGAGTTCGAGGCGGCGTATCAGTATCGACCGCTGCCGATCCTGCTCTGGAACATCGCCCAGTCGTATCGCAAGGCGGGGCTGGCGGCCAAGGCGCTCGACTTCTACCGTCAATATCAAAAGGCCGAGCCGGCGAGCAAGCACCGGGCGGAGGTCGCGCAGCACATCGCCGAGCTCGACGCGCGGCCGGCGACGCGCGCGCCGCCGCCGCCGGACACCGTCGCGCCGCCCGCCGCCGCGCCGCCCGCGCGCGCCGTTCCCGACGACGAAGAGCGCCCGCCGCTCGCGCGCGAGACCAACTCGCTGATGCCGCCGCCGGCGTTCTCGACGGATACGCCGGCGCCGGTCCGGTCGGCGCCGCCGCCCGCGTGGTACCGCGACGTCGCGGGCGCGACGCTGTGCTCACTCGGCCTGGTGACGGCGGCCGTCGGCGCGGGCCTGCTCGGCGACGCGCTGGTGACCGCATCGAACGCCAACCAGAGCTACGATCGCTTCAAGGCCGCACAGGGCGCCGGCGACGAGCGCACCGCCGGCGCCGTGCTGATGGTCGCCGGAGCGTCGGTGGTTGCCGGCGGCGTGGTGCGCTACCTCCTGGTGCGGAAGCGATCGCGCGGCGCGTCCGCGCTGGTCGCGCCGGCGCCGGGCGGCGCGGTCCTGGTGATCGCGGGGACGTTCTGAGCCGTGCGCGCCGTGCTGCTGAGTTGCCTGGTCGCGGCCGGCTGCGTTGACGTCGGCACCGCGTTCAAGTGCTCGAGCTCGTCGCAGTGCGGAGCCGGGCACTGCGAGGCGACCGGCTTTTGCAGCTTCGACGACAGCGGCTGCGCGTCGGGCCGGCGCTACGGCGAGCTGGTCGGCGACGGGCTCGCCGGCCTGTGCGTGCTCGAGGGCGGCGGCGGCGATCTGGCGGGCGCCGCTTCGAGCGATCTCGCGGCGGCCGGCGGCTCGGACCTGAGCGGCAATTTGCCGCAGGACCTGGCGGGCGCGACGTACGATCTCGCGCGCCCGCTCGACATCATGTTCACGGGACCGCCCGACATCATGTTCACGGGACCGCCCGACTTCATGTTCACGGGCCCGCCCGACATGATGTTCACGGGACCGCCCGACTTCATGTTCATGGGGCCGCCCGACATGATGTTCATGGGACCGCCCGACATGATGTTCAGCCCGGGTGACCTCGGCGCGGCCTGCTTCGTCGCCGGCACGCCGATCACGATGGCCGACGGCACCACGCGCCCGATCGAGCGCGTGAAGGTCGGCGACCTGGTCCTCTCCTACGACGTCGAGGGCCGGCGCACGCTCGCCGCCCGCGTCGAGCGCACGTTCATCCACGACTCGAGCCTGCCGATCGTGGTCATCAACGGCGCCCTCCGCGCGACCGCGAACCACCCGATGTACGCGAACGGCCGCTGGGTGCCGTCGGGGGCGCTCGAGCCCCACGACGTGCTGCTCGGCGCGCGCGACGCCGAGCGCATTCCCATCACGTCGCTCGCGCTCGAGCCGCCGGCGGCGCGCGTGTACAACCTCGACGTGGCCGGCGGGCGCGGCTTCTTCACCGCCGGCCTGCTGGCCGGGACCAAGGGCGGGCTGTGACGCTGGCTGCCGAGGGCACGGTGTTCGGGCGCTATCGCCTGCTCGAGTCGATCGGGTCGGGCGGCATGGCGGTGGTGTACCGCGCGATCGTCGACGGGCCGCTCGGCTTCTCGCGCTCGATCGTGGTCAAGCGCGTGCTGCCCGAGTACTCGCGCGACGCGAGCTTCGTGCGCATGCTGGTCGAAGAGGCGCGGCTCTCGGCGCTCTTGCATCATCCGTCGATCGCGCAGGTGCACGAGCTCGGGCAGGTCGGCGGCGAGTACTACCTGACGATGGAGCACGTCGACGGCTGGGATCTGTCGGCGCTGCTGCGCCGCAGCCGCGACCTGGGCCGGCCGCTCGCGCCGGGGCTGGTCTGCTACCTGATCGCCGAGGTCGCGAGCGCGCTCGCGTACGCTCACGATCTGCGCGACACCGACGGGCGCCCGCTGCAGATCATCCACCGCGACATCAGCCCGTCGAACGTGATGGTCTCCAAAGCGGGCAGCGTCAAGCTGCTCGACTTCGGCATCGCCAAGGCGGCCGATCACATCCGCGACGAGCACACCCGCACCGGCGCGCTCAAGGGCAAGATCAGCTATCTCTCGCCCGAGCAGGCCGAGGGCGATCCGGTCGATCGCCGCAGCGACATCTTCGCGCTCGGGATCGTCATGCACGAGTGCCTCACCGGGCAGCGGCTGTTTCAGGGCTCGGACGACTTCCGCACCTTGCGCATGGTGCGCAACGCGGAGGCGCGCCCGCCGTCGGCGCTGCGCCAGGGGATCGATCCCGACGTCGACGCGGTGACGATGAAGATGCTGGCGCGCAAGCCCGAGGATCGCTACCAGGACTGCGACCAGCTGTCGTCGGAGCTGGCGCCGATCGTCCATCGCTTGCAGGGCGACGCGGGGATGTTGCGGCGATTCGTGCGCGAGCTCGGGGCGGGGGCGGCGCAAGCGGGCCCGGGCTCATCGCCGCGCGCGGCCGTGGTGGAGCCGCGCACCGAGACGCAGGGCGAGAAGCTGCCGGTGCCGCCGGCGCCGGCGACGCGCGGGGGGCCGCGCAGGATTTCGTGGACCGTCGGCGCGGTGGCGGTGCTGATCGCGGCGGGTGCCTCGATCGCGGGGTGGCGGTGGGCCGGGTCGAAACCGCCCTCGCCGCCCGCGCCGATCTCCGCCGCCGCGCCCGCGCCGCGGCCGATCGCCGCGCCGTCGCGGGTGGTCACGCTGCTGGTGGAAGGCACCGACGGCGCCGAGGTCAGCATCGACGGAAAAGTCGTCGGGCTGGTGCCGTGCACGGTCACGCTGCCGCGCGGCTCCGGTGCGCGCGCGTTGACCCTGCGCCGCTCCGGCTACAAGACGTTCACCGGCGAAGTGACGACCGAGCGCGACGTCAACCTGCACGTGGTGCTGCTCGCCCAGCCGAAACGCGCCGCGCGCGCCCGGCCGGCGAGCGAGATCGAGAACCCGTTCGGGCCGTAGCGGTCAGCGGCGCCGGCTGACCAGCACCCAGCGCACCGCGCCGCCGAGCGTCACCACCGCGCCGATCGAGAGCACCACCGCGCCCGCGGTCCGCTCGCCGCCCGCGCCCCGCGCGGCCAGGAAGCTGTCGTAGTCGCGGTTCGCGTTGCCGATGGTGGCGAGCGCGTCGCCGAGCACGCCGGCGCCGATCGCCATCGTCAGCACGCCGCCGCCGACGAGCGAGTCGCCGAGCACGTCCTTGTACCAGACCGGGCGGGACGCAGCGGCGGTGGCGGTCGCGGCGATCGCGGGACGAGGCGGCGCGCTCGACGGCTCGTCGCCCGCGATCGGCGGGCGCTCGGCGTCGTCGGCGGGCGTGACGGGCGCGGCAGCGACGGGCGCGGCGGGCGCGACAGGCGCAGCGGCAGCGGCACGCGCCGGCGGCGAGTCGTCGGGCACCGCTCCGATCTCGGCCGGCGCCGGAGCGCTCGCGGCCGGCGCGGGCCGCGCGGCCGCCGCGGCGGGAGGCGGACGCGCCGCGCTGCCGAGCTCGCTCTCGAGCTCGCGCATGTTCTTCTCGACGTCCGCGCGCTTCTTCGACTTCGGCTCGGCGGCGAGGTAGCGCCGGTACGCGTCGAGCGCCTTGGCCGGCTGCCCCGCCTTGCGGTACGCCTGCCCCGCGTTCCACAGCAGCAGCGCGAGCGGTTGGAATTCGTAGCCGGCTTCGAACTCGAGCGCCGCGGCTCCGTACTCGCCGCTCTTGAACAGCGCCTGCCCGCGCTCGAAGTGACTCTTGGCGCGCTCGATCCGCTGCGTCGCCGAGAGCGGCTCGTCGGCGCGCGCGCCGGCGCAAAGCAGCGACCACACCGCGACACCGATCGCGAGCCGCATGCTCACACCTCCCACCGCGCGCATTTTATCACGCGGCGCGCGCGATCAGTTGCCGAACGGGTTTTCGATCTCGGGCGCGCTCGACTTCGACTTCGGCTTCGGCGCCGGCCGCGGCGCGGGCGTGGCGGTGACGCTGGCGTCGCGATCGGCCGCGACGGTGCGGCTGAACGGGCGGTGTCCGCTCTGGCGTACGATCAGGTTGCGCGTGCCCGAGCGCGACGGCAGCGCGACGTCGGCCGGCAGCCGCCCGCGCGCCACGCCGTCGATCTCGAGCTCGGCGTCCGCGGGGCCGGAGACGCGCACGTGCACGTCGCGTGGCGCCGGCGCCGCCGCACCGCCGGGCGGCGGCGCGATCGCCGGCGCCGCGCTCGCCGCCGGCGGCGCGGGCTGGGGAGCGGGCGCGCGCAGCCACAGCAGCAGCGCGACGGCGATCCCCGTACCGGACACGAACGCGCCGGCGAACGTCAGCAGCACCGCACGTCGCGTCGACGCGCTCGGCGCCGGCGAGGGCGCGCGCTGCGGCGGCGCTTCCGGCGCGCGCGGCTGCGTCGCCGGGGCGGCAGCCGGCGGCGCGATCACGTTCGCGGCGCTGGTCCACGACTGCACGAACACGCGCTCCTGCACCGGCGCACGCGCGGGCGCCACGGGCTGCCGCGCCGGCGCGCGCTCGGGCCGCACGGGCTGGCGCGCCGGCGCGCGCTCGGGCAACAGGTCGCGCTCGCCCAGCACGATCGAGGTGCCGGTCACCTCGTCGCGCGGCGGCGCCGCGGCCGCCGGCAGCGTGGACATCGCCACCGTGCGGCGCGCGACCGACCCGTCGACCTCGAACTCGGTCTCGTCGGTGGCCACGTCCTCGTCCTCGAGGCGAATCGCGGTCGACGTACCGGCCGCGGCCGAGCGGGCCGGCATCACCTCGCGCACGAAGCGCGCGAACCCGCCCGCGTCGCCGAGCAGGCGGTGGACGATCGGCCCCAGCTCCGCCACCACGTCGTCGCCGGTCTGGAATCGCTCGCCGGGCGCGCGCGCCAGCAGCTTCTTCACCACCGCGTTCACGTCGTCGTCGACGGCGCGCAGCTCCTTGATTGGACGCACGGCGGCGGCGCGGATCGCCTTGAGCGTGCTCAAGTCGCTGCCCTGGAACAGCCGGCGGTTGCTCAAGCACTCGTACATGACGACGCCGAGCGCGAACAGGTCGCTGCGGCGATCGACCGCCTCACCGTCGGCCTGCTCGGGTGACAGGTACCCGACCTTGCCCTTGACGATCCCGGCGCGGGTGCGCTCGTCGCGGATGTGATCGGCCGCCTTGGCGATCCCGAAGTCGAGCAGCTTCACGTTCCCCGACGCCGTGATCATGATGTTCGACGGGCTCACGTCGCGATGGATGATCTGCAGCGGCGCGCCCGCCTCGTCGGTGAGCTCGTGCGCGTAGGCGAGCGCCGCGGCCACCTCGGCCACCAGGTAGCAGACCAGCGCGATCGGCATCTGCCGATCGATCTCCTCGCAGCGCTTGACGAGGTCGCGCAGCGAGCAGCCGTCGACGTACTCCATGGCGAGGTAGTACTCGTTCTCGACGGCGCCGAGCTCGTGCACTTGCACGATGCCGGGGTGCGAGAGCCGCGCCGAGAGACGCGCCTCGGCGATCAGCATGCGCACGAACTCCTGGTCGCGCGCGTGCTCGGGCAGGACGCGCTTGATCACGACCGAGCGCGAGAAACCCTCCGGCCCGTCGACGATGGCGCGGTACACGATCGCCATGCCGCCCGATCCCAGCGGTTCGATCAGCCGGTAGCGGCCGAACTGCGAGCCGCGGCCGGACCGAGAGGGCTCGCCCGTCGGTGAAGCAGACATGCGCGGCTCGCGATCATAGCACGCGTCGTTGACAGATTGCGCGCATTTTGTTCTAGTGAGACCGAACGGCGACTGGCTGTGTGCGCCAGGGAGGGTGGTATGGGCGGGCTCGCGCGAATCGCCGCCGTCGCAACGATCGCCGCCACCGTCTCGGCGTGCGACGTCGGCACCGCGTTCCACTGCAGCAGCTCCGCCCAGTGCGTGACCCACGGGACGGCCGGCACGTGCGAAGGCCTGACCGGCCTCTGCAGCTTCCCCGATCCGACGTGCCCGAACGGCAGCCGCTACGGCGCGCTCGCCGGCGAGTTCGCCAACCAGTGCGTCGGCGATCAGGGCGCGGGCGACCTCGGCGTCGGCGACCTGCCGATCTCCGACGGCGCGTACGACGGCCCCGCGCTGGTGCCGTGCACCCTCTCGAGCCAGTGCGCGCCGGGCCTGGTCTGCTTCGGCGGCGGCTGCCAGCCGGACCCGTGCGCCGCCGTCACGTGCGGCGGCAACACCACGTGCATCGCCAACTGCGTGCAGACCAGCGATCCGTGCGCCGGCGTGAAGTGCCCCGCCGGCCACACGTGCGTCGACGGCACGTGCGTGATCGGCTGCTTCCTCGTGCCGTGCGACGGCGTCACCTGCCCGCCCGGAGAATATTGTTCGAACGGCGACGGCAAGTGCCACAGCTATACGCCGTGCACCGGCACGTGCCCGGCCGATCACTCGTGCGCCTCGTTCTGCGTGCCGCCCGACTCGTGCGCCGGCGTGAAGTGCGACGGCGGCTCGTGCGTCAACGGGAGCTGCGTCGCCAACCCGTGCGCGAGCGTGTCGTGCATGCCGGGCTTCCAGTGCCAGAACGGGACGTGCGTCGATTCGTGCGCGTGCTCGAGCTGCTTCGGCGGCGTCTGCCTGAGTGGCGCGTGCTGCTACCCCAACTGCGCCGGGCAGCCGTGCGGCGCCTCCGACGGCTGCAACGGCACGTGCGACAGCGGCTCGTGCGCGCCCGGCCAGGTCTGCAACTCCGGCGCGTGCTGCACGCCGAGCTGCGGCAACACCTGCGGCGCCGGCGCGTCGAACGGCTGCGGCGGCTCGTGCTCCTGCAACTTCGGCCAGACGTGCACCAACGGAACCTGCTGCACGCCGAGCTGCAACAGCACGAGCTGCGGGCCGAACACCGACGGCTGCGGCGGCTCGTGCTCCTGCAACTTCGGCCAGACGTGCCGCAACGGAACCTGCTGCACGCCGACCTGCAACAACACCAACTGCGGCCCGACGTCGAACGACGGCTGCGGCGGCACGTGCGGCTGCAACTTCGGCTCGTCGTGCCGCAACGGAATGTGCTGCACGCCGTCGTGCGACAACACCCATTGCGGCGCCAACACCGACGGCTGCGGCGGCTCGTGCGGCTGTCCGTTCGGCGAGACCTGCAACAACGGCACGTGCTGCACGCCGACGTGCAACAACGTCAACTGCGGCTCGTCGTCGAGCGACGGCTGCGGCGGCACCTGCGGCTGCACCGGCGGGCGCGTCTGCGTCGGCTCGAGCTGCTGTACCCCGACGTGCAACAACACCACCTGCGGCCCGAACACCGACGGCTGCGGCGGCTACTGCTTCTGCCCGTTCGGCAAGACGTGCGTGAGCGGCACGTGCTGCACGCCGAGCTGCAACAACACGAGCTGCGGCGCGAACACCGACGGGTGCGGCGGGTACTGCGGCTGTCCCTCGAGCGAGGTCTGCTACAACTCCACATGCTGCACGCCGAGCTGCAACAACGTCAACTGCGGCCCATCGTCGAATGACGGGTGCGGCAGCGAGTGCGGCTGCCCGTCCGGCAAGACGTGCGTGAGCGGCACGTGCTGCACGCCGAGCTGCAACAACGTCAACTGCGGCGCGAACTCCGACGGGTGCCAGGGGTACTGCGGCTGCCCGTCGACCGAGGTCTGCTACAACTCCACGTGCTGCACGCCGTCGTGCTCGTCGAGCTCGTGCGGCTCGAGCGACGGCTGCGGCGGCACCTGCATGCTCTGCCCGTCGGGGCAGGTGTGTCAGCTCAACGGCGAGACCGGCAACTATGGTTGCGCGTGCAGCCCGGCGTGCGGCTGCGGGCAGGTGTGCACCGCCGGCGGGTGTCAACCGCTGTGCAGCGCTTCGCAGACGCTGTGCGGCTGCTCGGCGTGCTGCAATCCCGGACAGACGTGCGACCTCGCGACCTCGACGTGCAAGAACGGTGTGCCGTGAAGCGCGCGCTGTTTCTGCTGCTGTGCGCGTGCGCCGGCTGCGACGTCGGCGACACGTTCCACTGCACCGCGACCGCGCAGTGCATGAACGGGGGCCAGCATGGATTTTGCGAGATCACCGGTTACTGCAGCTTCGTCGACACGCACTGCGCGGGCGGGCGCCGCTACGGCCAGTTCGCGGGCGACTCGCTCGCCGGGGCGTGCGTCGGCTCGACCGACCTCGCGAGCGGCGGCGTCGATCTGACGAGCGCCGATCTCGCGGGCGTCAGCGTCGATCTGGCGGGCGTCGATTTCGCGGGCGACGATCTCGCGATGCCGCTCGACATGATCTCGTCGGCGAGCGATCTCGCCGTGGTCTCGCCGTTCGACATGTCCACCTGCTTCGCCGCCGGCTCGCCGGTCACGCTCGCCGACGGGACGGCGCGGCCGATCGAGCAGCTGCGCCCGGGCGACCGCGTGCTCTCGTACGACGTCCGAACGCACCGGCTCGCGGCGTCGCGCGTGTTGCGCGTGGTCGCGCACGAGGTGAGCGCGCCGATCCTGTGGCTCGACGGCCGAGTCGCGGTCACGCCCAATCATCCGCTGTTCCTCGACGGCGCGTGGCTGCCCGCCGGCCAGGCGCGCGCCGGGTCGCGGGTGCTCGCGCTCGAGCGCGCCGATTGCGCCCGCGACTGCGGCGTGCGGCCGGCCGAGCTCGCCTGGGTCGCGACCTCGGGCCGCGCGTCGATCGTCTACGACGTCGAGCTCGAGGCCGGCCGCAACTTCTTCGTCGGCAGCGTGCTGTTCGGCCTCAAGACGATGTAGCCAGCGCGCCTGAAGGGAATCGAACCCCCGACCAACGGCTTAGAAGGCCGCTGCTCTATCCAACTGAGCTACAGGCGCAGAAAACGAAAACAGCTTACGCGCGGCGGCGCGATCCTGCCAACTCCCCAGACTGGAGCGGCGAGGCCCCACTTCGTCGGCGCGGTTTCTCGACGGGCCGCGGGTTTGTACGCGGCATTGCGCTTGCTTTGAGGGGAACCATGCGTGTGCTCGCCGTCGTCGTGGCGCTGTGCGTCGCGGGCTGTCAGTTCGCGGTCGGCGGCGTGCCGCCTGCGCCGGGCGATCCGGCGGCGGGCGATCCCGTCGGGCAGCCTCAGCCTCAGCCTCAGCCGCAACCGCAACCCGCGCTCGACGCCGGCGCGAGCGATCTCGCCGAGAACGTCCCCACTCCGCCGCCGCCGCCTCCGCCGCCGGCGCCCGACTGCCGCACGACCGGCTGCCCGCCGGGGAAGATCTGCGCGTTTCACAAGAACGACTTCGCGTGCGTCGATCAAGGCGGCCCCGGCGGCGATTAACTGTCCCTCCTGTAGGCCCATGAAGCACTTACTCCCGGACCTTCGGGGAGGCGTGCATGCTTCGTTCGGCGTTGGCGATCGCGACGGCAATCTCGCTCGGCGGCTGCTCCAGCCACGGGCGCGGCGGCGGCACCATGGGCACCGGCCTGCAGATCATGCCCGCCGACGCGGTGCTCGACGTCGCCAACGGTGGCTCCGCGACGCTCACCTATCAAGTCCTCGACGACGGCAAGGACGTCACCGGCCAGGCGCAGCTGCTCGTCGACGACGCCTCGCTCGGCACGTTCGCCGGCGCCACGTTCACCGCCGCGCCCAACCGCGCCGGCGTCACCCACGTGCGCGCCAACGCCGACGGGCTCTCCGCCTCCACGTCGCTCACCGTGCGCAACAAGATCGTCGTCATCGCGCCGGGCGCGCCCGCCGACGCGCCGATGCACTTCACCGGGCCGAACGATCTCTCGCTCGCGCCCGCGCTGGTCTATCCGCCCGACGGCGTGCTGATCCCGCCGAACCTGAACGAGCTCGAGTTCCAGTTCACCGCCTCGCCGCAGACGGCGCTGTTCGAGATCCAGCTCAAGTCGCCGGCGCTCGATCTCGAGATCTACACGCCGTGCGTGCCGGTCGGCTCGGGCTGCGGGCTGCTCCCCGACGAGGCGACGTGGAAACTCTTGTCGTCGGCGGCGACCGGCCAGACGGTAGACGTCACGCTCAGCGCGGCGTCGGCGTCGGGCACGGTGGGCACGGCGGCGACGCGCAAGCTGTCGTTCGCCGACGAGGAGCTGCTCGGCGGCTTGTACTATTGGGCGGCGGCGTCGGGCGCGATCAACCGCTACGACTTCGGCTTGCGCGGGCAGACCGCCGAGTCGTTCTACACGCCGACGCAGTCGGGCGCGATGTGCGTCGGCTGCCACGCGCTGTCACGCGACGGCTCGCGCATCGCCGTCGGCCTCAACGTCCCCGCGCCGGCGGAGCTGCGCGTGCTTGACGTGGCGACGCGCGCCACGCTGTTCGACTCGGGCGGCCTCGGCTCGATGACCGGCTCCGACTTCGAGGCGCTGTCTCCCGACGGCACGCAGCTCCTGTCGAGCGCGGGACAAGATCTCGTGCTGCACGACTCCGGCACCGGCGCGGTCATCGGCGCGTCGCCCGCGATCGCCAACGCCGCGATGCCCGACTGGTCCGCCGACGGCGCGCACGTGGTGTTCGCGCGCGGCGGCGCGGCGGCGTGCCCCATCCCCGGCTTCTGCCCGACGCAGCCGGGCGTCGACGCCGCCTCGCTGTTCGTCGCCACCGTGAGCGGCACCAGCTTCGGCACACCGACGCTCTTGGTGCAGGGCTCGACGACGCAGAACAGCTACTACCCGTCGTTCTCCCCCGACGGCGCGTACGTCGCGTTCAACCAGTCGGCCACCAACTCGTTCGACGCCTCCGACGCGCGCGTGCTCGTCACCGCGGTCGCCGGCGGCGCGCCGATCGATCTCGGCGGCGTCAACACCAGCGTCGGCAACTCGTGGCCCAAGTTCGCGCCGTTCGTGCAGCACTTCCAGGGCAAGACGATCTTCTGGCTCACGTTCTCGAGCCGCCGCGACTACGGGCTGCGGCTGATCAACAGCGCCGCGTCGTCGATGAGCCAGGTGGCGCAGATCTGGATGGTGGCGGTGAGCCCCGATCGATTGGCGCAGCCGGGCGACGGCGGCTATCCGCCGTTCTGGCTGCCGTTCCAGGACATGACGACGGGAAATCACATCGCGCAGTGGACGCAGAAGGTCGCGCGCCAGCCGTGCGGCCCCGGCGTCGACGGCAACCAGTCGTGCATGCCCGGCGAGATGTGCTCGAACGGCGAGTGCGTGCCGATTCCGATTCAGTAGTAGAAGCAGACCAGCCCGCCGCGCCGCGCCGCCGCGTTCTCCAGCCAGCCGCGAATCTCGCCCAGCACCATCACCGCCTCGCGCGACAGCCCCGACGGCGGCGAGCCGTTGCGCATCACCATCAGCGCGTGCTCGAGCTCGTCGGGCGCGATCGATCCGCCGAACGGAAATCCCACCGCCGGCGGAATCGGCAGCGGCCACGCGCCGCGCGTCAGCATCTTGGTGGTGAAGGTCATGCCGAGCCCCCAGCGCTGCAGCACCGGATCGATCGTCGACTGGAGCCAGCGCTCCTCGATCGCCTGCACGAACTGGTTCGACGTCTTCTGCCCGAGCTGCGCGCACAAGATCTCCAGCGCGTAGGCGTACTGCGACGCGAACTGCGGCGACTGCACCTGGCCCATGCAGATCTCGTCGAGAGCGCGCGCGAGCGTGGGCGCGCCGTTCTGGATCTGGTGCGCGAACACGTCGGCGTTCTCGTGGATCTGCGCCTTCCAGACGGTCTTGATGCGCTCGACCTCGGGCGCGTTGTGCGAGCCCCAGAACGCGCGCAGTTGGTCCCACGCGACGAGATACGGAATGATGCCCTGGCTCATGGAAGCTACGGTAGCGAATCGCGTGGCGACGTTCAAACGATACGTGGGTCGGGGCGAGAGGATTCGAACCTCCGACATCCTGGTCCCAAACCAGGCGCGCTACCAGACTGCGCTACGCCCCGTGGCTCTTTAACTACTCGAAAATGGACGCCCCTGCACCATGATTCTTCTCACGCGCCGGCCTCTTTTGCACCCCTATAACCACCATCATCACCACTCTCCTCCCGCCGCCTCTCCTTCTTGAGCTCGGCCGCCACCGCGTCCATCGCTTCCCGCTTCTCGTCGAGGAGCACCGTGGAATAGTGCTCCTGCATCTCGTCGGTCACGTGCCCCACCATCGCCTTGCGCGTCACCTTGTCGACGTGCGCGCGCCGCAGCAGATCGCTGAACGCGTACCGCATCCGGTGCGGCGTGATGTGCGCCGTGACCTTCGCCTCCTCGACGCTCGCCTTGATCGCGTTCCGGAGCGAGCTCGGCGTTTTGAGCTTGCGGGTCCGGCTCGGGAAGATCCAAGCGTCACCATCGACCGGATAGCCGAGCTCCTCCATCCGCGTCTTGTGCGCCCGCAACGTCTCGGCCAGCTCGGGCAACAGGGGCATCTCTTTGGGCACCGGCTTTCGGCTCGAGATCGGCCCGACGACGCCGCGGACCTGCTTGCGGCGGAATCGAACCAACATCGCGTCGAACTCGACGTCGTTCCATTTCAGCGCCGAAACGTGGCAGAAGCGCTGTCCCGTGCACGCCTTGGTGTGGAGCAGCGCGTACGAGCCCGGCCTCTTGCGCTTCATGGCGTCGAGTACGGCCATGCAGTCCGCGATAGTTGCCCTCTTCTTGGCTTCGGCGACGAAGTGCTCGCCGAACGAGATGCGCAACGTCGGATCGCGGTCCAGGTCGAGATGCACGATCGCATCCTTGGTCATGTTCCTGAACACGTCGAAGAAGTCTTTGACCGAACGCCGCGAGTACGGTCGACCGTTCGGCTTTCGCTTCGCCAGGAGCTCGTTGACCAACCCCTGCACCTCGAGATGCCCGATGACGTCGTAGTACAGCTTCCCGATGATCGGCAGAATGTGCTTGTCGAGCGCGTCCGCGTAATTGGTCAGCGTGTACCTAGCGACCACGCCGGCTTTGGATTCGATCCACAATCGCGCGAATTCCCCAACCCGCATCCGCTCCATCCGGCTGGCGCCGGCCTGCAGCTCCTCCCGCATCGCGACCTGGCGCTTGAGCGCGTCCCGGATCGTGATGCCGTGGTACGTCTTGTTCGCCTCCCTCAGCATGCCGGTTTTCGGATCGACCGCGCGCACGCGTACGCGATAGCCCGTTTGCGTTTTCCAGATTCCCGGATAGTCCGTGGGCACGAGGCCCTTCATCCAACTGGCCATGAGCAACATCAGCCTCTCCGGGAGTCTCAGACCGTCCGCCGTCCATCATACGCGAGGATGACGACGCGACGAAGCGGTCGAGCTCTTCCCGACGGTAGAGATCGGTTCCGCCGCGGCGACCGGCGGGGCGCAGCGCGCCTTTCATCTTCAACGTGCGGATCGCGGACGGCGACTGGTAGCGCAGGTACTCCGCCGCCTCGGCGGTCGTCAGATACGGCGACGCGACCGACGTGATCGCCGAGTCGTTTTTGTCGCGCCGCATGTGAACGATTCTGAATCGGGTTCACACGCAAAGGATCGGACATAACCGTACCGCCCCAATTGTCCGGTTTCGATCGCCCGACTACTTCTTGCGTCTCTTCGTGTTTTCGAGCGCAGCGTCGAGCATGGTCCGTTTGCCCGGCGATCCTCGACGTCGGCTGTGGTCGTCGCGCTCGTCCTCATCGAAGAATGGCGAGCCACGCGCCTGCGCGCGCATGCGCTCAAGCTCGGCCGCGGTGCCGTCGTGGATCGAGCCGCGCCGATAAGCGCGCGACGTCGGCGGGATCAATCCCTGCCATCGCGAGCTCGACGCCTCGCCGCCGCTGCATCTAGCCGGTCGCGCCTTCATCACGCATCGTGCCGTTGGCTCGGGAATGATGCCGTTCGCCGCCGGAACGTCGTACGCACAAACGGCGTACTCGAGCTCCTCGTCGAACACCTCGCAATGGCGTCGTACGCGCGCGACGATCTGGCTCACGAGCGCAGCGAGCTGCATCAGCGACGCACCGCCGGTGTTCTTATCGAGGAGTGCCGCGCCGCGATCCCCCGCCGCCGCTCCGACCACCACACAGCGGACCCGCGCGGCTTTGGCTTCGACGAGGAATGCGAGCAGCGCCCTCTCGTCGACTTTCGTGCTGATCCCTGGCGTGAGCATCACTTCCTCCTTGCCTAGCGTCGTCGGTCGTCGATTCGCCCCAGGTCGTGAGTCAGCCGCGCGACCGTCTCTCGAGTGAGCTCGTCGTCTCCGTCGAGCTCGAGCTCGGCCAGCACGCTCTCGAGATCGTCGCCGTCGTCGATGTGCGCGATCGCGCAAAGCAGCATTTCGAGGCGCTCGGTCGCGTCGCGCATGGCCGACGCCAACGCGGCGAGCTCGCGGCGCGACATCCCACGCTTCGTCCACGCAAAGCCGCCACCTTTTTCGCCGGTCTCTTTGCGCTGCTCTTTGCGTTCCTTCTTGGTGCTGCCCCGCCGCCAGCCTCGGTTGCCGCCGCCGGCCCACTCCTGCACCAACACCTGCAGGTCATGCAGCATCCCGAAGTTCTCGGACAGCGACACTTTGCCGCAGGCCACGCAGCGCCAGTATTCGCGCGGCGGCTTGGGTAGGCGGACGGATACGAAGCTCACTGCTCAAAACCCCTGCACACTAGTGTGCAGGGGGCTCCGCTCAGGCTGTCACGGGTGAGGCGTGCGAGTGCGCTTCCGCTTTGCCACGGGTTCCTTTTGTCGAGCTGCATGCGACCGATTCTCGCGCTTCTGACTGCTCACGAGATCGGACATTACCGGCGGTCCCGAATTGTCCGGTTTCTGTTTCTGTGTCCGCAAAGCACGCTTACCCCAACGATCCGTCAGCGTCCGCTTCTCGGCCGGCGTGCTGTCGAGGAACGCTCCAATTTCGTGGTGGCGAAAGCCTCCCGCCCGCAAGCGTTCCACGGCGAGATCGAGGTTCTTTTGAATGGCCGTCGACGAGTCGCCGTCGACCAGGTGATTATCGATGCGCTCGACCGCTAGCTTGTAATCTTCGAAGATCAAGGTTGCCGCAATCAGCGCGGCTTTGCGGGCCGACAGCAGCGCGGCCACACTCGACGGCCAATGGCGCACCGGGCGCGGCGTGTCCTTCCCGTTGTCGCGCGCCCACTCGCAGAACTCGTCGAGCCGTCCGCGCACGCTCGACGCCAACCGCGTGATCTGTTCTGCCTCCTTTGCGGCTTCGAAGCGAAAGCGCCGGCAGTCGGCCAGGCCGGCCCGCTCGAGGGAAACATAGTGCAGGTGATGGAAGACCTGCGCGACCGCGTAGCGACGGCAGGCATCGCGATCGTTCGGGTCGGAAACGGCGGCGATAATCGCCCCCGTCTGGCTGAAGCGATCGGTGCCATCACGAACGGCGCCATCCTCTTTGAGCCACGTCCACAATCGCTCGATCTGAACGTCGTATTCAGATGCTTTGCGGGGTTCGACCTTGCGCGCCATGGATTCCCACTATTACCCCGGCTCTCTCGAATGGGTACCCCAAAAGGTGAATGCAGACGTTTTCACGTGCTTGGATTTGAGCAAACCGCAGCGACGGGGATGTACGTTTTTTGTATGTTTTTCGTATATCGTTTTTCCCGGGTTCACGCGCAAGCTAACTCCGTCGTCGGTTTGCTTTCGGGCGCGGCGCGTCAGGTACGCCAGCCTCGTCGGCTCGCTTGTCTGGTTTGAGCTTGGTCCGCGCTCTCTCGACACGTTTTCTCAGACGGTCGGCCTTCGACGCCCGACTGCCCTTCTGAGCATCGAGAAGATCGGCGATCTCGCTCCACCCCATGCCCGCGTCGGCGAGATACAGCGCGGCGTTGTCCAGATTGTCGAGCACCGTTCGCTTGGTGTCGGCGTCCATCGAGTGCGCAGCCATTTCCCCGACGGTGCGGGCAAGCTCCTCGATCACGAATTGAGCGGCGCAAACGCCGGCCAACCGCGCTTCCAATCGATAGCCCGCCTCGGAGGGCCAATGCGCAACCTCCCGGGTCCGATATTGGTCAGCTCTCGCCCGAACCGCAAATCGGGACACGCGCGCTGCGATGTTGGTCATCAATGCGAGCACGCGCTTGGCGTCGTCCAGCGTCTCTTCCCGGAATCGGTGGCAGTAGCCAAGCATCTCGCGCTCGAGCCCCACAAAGTAGAGCTTCAAAAACGCCCGCGCGACAGCGACGGACACGACCGATCCGCCCCACGTCGGCGAAAGCATCCTGCCGGCTTCATTCCCCCGATCCGCCGAAGCGCTCACGCCGGCATTCTGGACGAGCCAACGCCACAGCTTCTCCGTCTGAACAGCATATTCCTTGGGATCAGCAGTCTTGGGTCGTCTGGGCATCGCTTCGTCCTTCCGCACCGTCGACGGTATCCGGCCGGTCAGTCTACCATCGGCTGATCGACCGCAGCATCCGGATGGGCCGCGTGGCAGAATGCCGGCAATGCCGTTGACGACAGAGCCGATCGTAGAGTCTTCGAGCGTGAACAGCGCAAAGCGCGTTCACGATTGGCGGCGCTTCTGGTCCGATCCGTCCGCGTCGCTCAACTTTGGCGACCGCGGTCAATTTCTGTCCGATCCCGAAGGGCCTCTGGGCACTAGTATGAATCCGGCGCTCTTCCGGCTCGAAACTGTCATGGAGTCGCCTTGCCTGGTGTTGCTCGGAGAGCCCGGGATCGGAAAGTCGACCACGGTCAATCAAGAGCTCAACGCGCTGGAGCGACGCCTCGTGGCTGGCGTGGATGTGCTTTTGCCCGTCGACTTGCGGGACGTCGGATCCGACGGACGCTTGTGTGCGCGCATCTTTGAGGATCCGAAATTTCTGCATTGGGAGAGCGGCACGCACCAACTGCACCTTTTCATCGATAGCTTGGATGAATGCCTGCTCCGCGTCGACACCGTGGGCCAGGTCCTGATTGAAGAGCTTCAGCGGCGAGATCGATCCAGGTTGAAGCTGCGGATCGCGTGTCGCACGGCGGAGTGGCCCAAAGTGCTTCAGGTCGGTCTGGCGTCGTTGTGGCCGCAAAACGAAATTCGCTACTGCGAGTTGCAGCCGCTTCGGGTTTGCGACATCGAAGCGGCTGCGGTCGATCTGGAAGTCGACACGGAGTCGTTTTTGCGGGAGGTCATCAAGCGAGACGCAGCGGGTTTTGCAATGCGTCCGGTTACGCTGAGAGCGTTATTGCGCGCTTT
>Ga0070741_10007338_pt1 | contig 22863 bp, 21 predicted proteins | sample Coa_R1_4_FD_66440 | JGI IMG/M metagenome (GOLD analysis project Ga0070741, IMG submission 66440) | Surface soil microbial communities from Centralia Pennsylvania, which are recovering from an underground coalmine fire - Coalmine... | ecosystem: Environmental > Terrestrial > Soil > Unclassified ... | reverse complement strand
AACGTGGTCGCGCCCGGGTTCATCGACACCGACATGACGCGTGCGCTCTCCGAGGACCAGCGCAAGGCGCTGCTCGGGCAGATTGCGCTCGGCCGGCTCGGCAGCGCCGACGACATCGCGCAGGCGGTGCTGTTCCTGGCCTCGCCGGCGGCCGCGTACATCACTGGCGAAACGCTCCACGTCAACGGCGGCATGTACATGCCGTAACCGGTGGCGGAGGCTCCGCAGAAAATCCGTGCAACGTCGGCGGAAGTTCTTGATCTTGAGCCGGTTCGTCTTCTAAACGGGCGTTTGCTGGCGCTGGCCCGGAGCATCCACTACAATCCGCGCGCACTCGGCTCGGGAACTTTGGGCCGCGGCGGCGCCGCGGCCATGGCCTGCGATTGAAAAACCGCCGGGGCACCCAAGCTAAAGCAATCAACATTTTCCTCGTGAGGTCTGGCACACATGAGCAGCATTGAAGAGCGCGTCAAGAAGATCGTCGTCGAACAGCTTGGCGTGAAGGAAGACGAAGTGACCCCGAACGCCTCGTTCGTGGACGATCTGGGCGCCGATTCGCTCGACACCGTGGAGCTGGTCATGGCGCTCGAAGAGGAATTCGAGTGCGAGATCCCCGACGAAGAAGCCGAGAAGATCACGACCGTGCAGCAGGCGGTCGATTACATCAAGGCTCACGTCAAGGCCTGAGCCGCGGTCGGTCCGTCGTCCGGACGGCATCGCGGAACGATGCGAAGCTGCGCCGATCGGCGCAGTTTTCGTTTTTGAGCACGGCAGCGCGGGAGGCGCGCCGCAAGCGCAGCGACCGGGACGGTCGCCGAGGTGCGAAATGAGCAGACGTCGCGTAGTGGTAACCGGACTCGGCATCGTCAGCCCCGTGGGCAACGACGTGCCGAGCGCCTGGCAGAACATCCTTGCGGGCAAGAGCGGTATCGGCCCGGTCACGCATTTCGATGCGAGCACGTTCCCGACGCGCATCGCGGGTGAAGTGCGCGACTTCGATCCGGCCAACTTCGTGCCGGCGAAGGACGTCAAGAAGATGGATCCGTTCATCCATTACGGCATCGCCGCTTCGCTCGAGGCGCTCAAGGATTCGGGCCTGCACCCGCACGAGCACGACGAGGAGCGCATCGGCTGCGCGGTCGGCGCCGGCATCGGCGGCATCCACACGATCGAGCGCACGAGCATCACGTACCACGAAAGCGGCCAGCGCCGCATTTCGCCGTTCTTCGTGCCGAGCTCGATCATCAACATGGCCTCGGGCAATCTTTCGATCATGCTCGGTCTCAAGGGTCCGAACATCGCCTGCGTGACGGCATGCACGACGGCGACGCACAACCTCGGTCTCGCGATGCGCATGATCCAGTACGGGGACGCCGACGTGATGGTGGCGGGCGGCGCGGAGTACTCGACGACCGGCGTGGCCATGGGCGGCTTCTGCTCGGCGCGCGCGATGTCCACGCGCAACGACGAGCCCGAGAAGGCAAGCAGGCCGTGGGACAAGGATCGCGACGGTTTCGTGCTGTCCGACGGCGCCGGCGTGCTCGTGCTCGAGGAATACGAGCACGCGAAGCGGCGCGGCGCCCGCATCTATTGCGAGCTCGTCGGCTTCGGCATGAGTGCCGACGCCTACCACATCACCTCGCCGAGCGAGAACGGCGAAGGCGCGGCGCGCTGCATGAGCGCGGCGCTCAAGGATGCCGGCCTCAACGTGACGGACGTGCAGTACGTGAACGCGCACGGCACGTCGACGCCGGCCGGCGACCTGGCCGAGACGCAGGCGGTCAAGACCTGCTTCGGCGACGCGGCGAAGAAGCTCATGGTGTCCTCGACGAAATCGATGACGGGGCACTTGCTCGGCGCGGCCGGCGGCGTGGAGGCGATCTTCTCGGTGCTCGCGATCCGCGACAACGTGGCGCCGCCGACGATCAACCTCGATGCGCCCGGCGAAGGCTGCGACCTCGACTACGTGCCGCACACGGCGCGCCAGGTGAAGCTCGACGTCGTGCTGTCGAACTCGTTCGGCTTCGGCGGCACGAACGGCACGCTGGTCTTCAAGCGCATGTGAGTGCGGTCGTGCTGCGCGCGCTCGAAGGCGCGCGCGACCTGCTGCCGCTGGCGGCGGCGTACCCGAGGCGCTATCCCTGCTTGCTCGAAAGCGCGGTGCGCGGGCCGCATGCGCGCTGCGACATCCTGTTCGCGTTTCCGCAAGGGGCGCTGTCGCTCGCCGCCGACGGCCTCGTGCGCGACGCGAACGGCGAGCGTCTCGGCGCGCACTTTCTCGAGACGCTCGACGCCGCCTGGCGAGCGCAGCGCTGCGTCGACGACGAGCCCTCGCCGCTGCCGTTCCGCGGCGGCTGGGCCGTGTTTCTCGCCTACGAGCTCGCGGCCGAGATCGAACCCGGGTTGCGCTTGCCGGCGCACGATTCGGCGATTCCGCGTGCGCTCGCGCTGCGCTGTCCGGCAGCGATCGTCGTGGATCGCGACGCCGGGCTGACCTGGCTCGTCGCCGAGCGCGAGCACGCGGCGCTCATCGACGCCCTGCGCGCCGATCTCGACACCTCGCCGGCGTTCGTCGAGACGCCGCTCACCGGCATCGCGATCGAGGAAGATCCCGCGGCGGCATTCATCGACGGCGTGTCGCGCGTGCACGAATACTTGCGCGCGGGCGACACGTTCCAAGTCAATCTCTCGCGCGGTTGGCGCGCGCGCTTCACGCGGGCCCCCGCACCGGCGCAGCTCTACGCGAGGCTGCGGCGCGCGAACCCTGCGCCGTTCGCGGGTCTCTTGCAGTGGAACGACTGGGCGGTCGCGAGCTCGTCGCCCGAGCGTCTCGTCGAGCTGCGCGGCGGGATCGCCCAGACGCGACCGATCGCCGGTACGCGGCCGCGCATGCCCGGCGACGACGACGCGCTGCACATGCGCGAGCTCGCCGCACATCCGAAGGAGCGCGCCGAGCACGTGATGCTCGTCGACCTCGAGCGCAACGACCTGGGCCGCGTCTGCGAGCCCGGCAGCGTCGTCGTCGACGAGCTCATGACGATCGAGAGCTATGCGCACGTGCATCACATCGTCTCGAACGTGCGCGGCCGTCTGCGCCGCGACGCCAGCCCAGTCGACGCGATCCGCGCGACGTTCCCGGGCGGCACGATCACGGGCTGCCCGAAGGTGCGCACGATGGAGATCATCGCCGAACTCGAGCGCACGCCGCGCGGCGCCTATACCGGAGCGCTCGGCTACCTCGGGCGCGACGGCAGCATGGATTTGAACATCCTGATCCGCACGCTTGCCATGGAAGCGGACGGCGCGCGCTTCCGCGCCGGGGCCGGCATCGTCGCCGACTCCGATGCACGGCGCGAGCTCGAAGAGACGCGTGCGAAGGCGCGCGGCCTGCTGCGCGCGCTCGGCGCAGAGTAAGCACGGCGCGCACAGTTCGGGCACAATGCGCGATCATTCGACGAACTCATCGGCATGAGTCCACGCGCAGCAAAACGAGGGATCGGAAAACGGCTCGCCATGTTCTTCGCGGTGCTGGTCGCCGTCGCGGCGGGCGTGGCCGCTTCGTTCTACACCGACTACCTCCGCTTCGCCGACGCGCCGCTCGCGCCGCTTGCCGAAGGGGTCTCGATCAACGTGCCGCTCGGTACCTCGCTGCCGGGCACGGTGCGCCTGCTCGAGGACGCCGGCGTGCGCACCGAATCGCCGTTGTATTGGCGAGCGTTGGCCTGGCAAATGCACGCAGCCGGCCGCTTGCACGCAGGCGAGTACGCCCTGCCGCCCGGCATCACGCCGCGCGAGCTGCTGCGCCGCATGGCGGCCGGCGAGGTCGTCCAGCACCGCTTTACCATTGTGGAAGGATGGACATTTGCACAATTGCGCGCCGCGCTCGCGCAGGACGCCGAGCTCGGCCACGAGCTCGGCGCCATGTCCGACGCGGACCTAATGCGACGCCTCGGCGCCGCCGGTGCCTTGCCCGAGGGCTGGTTCCTGCCCGAGACCTACAATTTCGTCAAAGGCATGAGCGATCTCGACATCCTGCGCCGCGCACACGAGGCGATGCAGAAAGCGCTCGACAAAGGCTGGGCCGAACGCGCGCCGGACCTGCCGCTCGAATCGCCGTACCAGGCCTTGATCCTGGCGTCGATCGTCGAGAAGGAAACAGGCCGGCCCGAAGAGCGCCCGCGCATCGCCGGGCTCTTCCTGCACCGGCTCAAGCTCGGCATGAAACTGCAGACCGACCCGAGCGTGATCTACGGCCTCGGTGCCGCCTACGACGGCAATCTGCACAAGCGCGATCTCGAAGCCGATACGCCGTTCAACACGTACACGCGCGCCGGTTTGCCGCCGACGCCGATCGCGCTGCCCGGCGCTGCGGCGATCGCGGCGGTGCTGCATCCCGCGGCCACCGACGCGCTCTACTTCGTGGCGCGCGGCGACGGCACGCACGAGTTCTCGGCCACGCTCGAAGCGCACAATCGCGCGGTCGACAAATACCAGTTGCACAAGCAATGACCGGCAAGCTACTCACGCTCGAAGGCGGCGAAGGCGCGGGCAAGAGCACCGTGCTCGAGGCGGTACGCGGCATGCTCGTCGAGCGCGGCATCGACGTCGTGGTCACGCGCGAGCCCGGCGGCACGCGCGCGGGCGAGGCGATACGCGCGCTGCTGCTCGATCCGCACCTGCGCGGCATGCATGCCGAAACCGAGCTTCTGCTCATGTTCGCGTCGCGCGCGCAGCTCGTGCGCGAGGTCGTCAGGCCGGCGCTCGCCGCCGGACGCTGGGTGCTCTCCGACCGCTTCACCGATGCGAGCTTCGCCTATCAGGGCGGCGGCCGCGGCCAGCCGGCCGAGCGCATCGCCGAGCTCGAACGCTGGGCGGCCGACGGCATCGCGCCGGATTTGACGCTGCTGCTCGATCTGCCGGTCGCCGACGGCTTGAAGCGCGCCGGCGCGCGCAGCGCCGCGGATCGTATAGAAATGGAAAATGCTGAATTTTTCGAGCGCGTACGCGCGGCCTATCGCGCGCGAGCCGCGCAGCAGGCCGGGCGTTTTCGCGTGATCGACGCCGGGCAGCCGCTCGATGGCGTGCTGGCGCAGGTGCGCGAAGCGGTCGCGGGGTTCCTCGCGCGGAGCGCGGCGTGACGCGCGCGGCCTGGCACGACGAGGCCTGGCGCACGCTCGCCGAGCGGCGCGCGCGCGGCATGCTGCCGCATGCCTTGCTCGTCTGCGGACCGGCGGGGCTCGGCAAACGCGAGCTCGCCTCCGGGTTCGCCGCGGCGCTCTTGTGTCAGCAGCCAGGGGCGGACGGCAGCGCCTGCGGTACGTGCCGCGCCTGCCAGCTCGTAGCCGCCGGCAGCCATCCGGACCTCGTGCACGTGGGCCTGGAGCTGCGCGACGACGGCAAGCCGCGCACCGAGATCACGGTCGAGCAGATTCGCCGCCTGTGCGAACGCCTGGCGCTCACCGCACAGTTCGGCGGATATCAGATCGCGATCGTCGATCCGGCCGATGCCATGAACCCGAGCGCCGCGAACGCGCTGCTGAAAACGCTCGAGGAGCCGACGCCCGCGAGCATCATCGTGCTGCTCGCCGACGAACCGGCGCGCTTGCCCGCGACGATCCGCAGCCGCTGCCAGCGCATCGAACTCAAGCTCCCGGGCCGCGACGCGGCGCAGGCATGGCTCGCCGCGCACGGCGTCCCCGCGGCGACGGCCATGCAGGCGCTCGACGCCGCTGCCGGCAACCCCGGAATCGCGCTGGCGTGGGCTCGTTCGGATGGCCTCGCCGTACGCGAGCGGGTCATCGCCGATCTTCGCGCGCTGCATACCGGCAAGGCCGCGGCGGTCGCGATCGCCAACCGCTGGGCCAAAGAGGATGTGGAACTACACCTTTGGCTGCTCGCGTCGGTCGCGGGCGGCGAGGCGCGTGCCCATGCGGCGGGGCGCGACGGACCGCTCGCCTTGACCTCGCGGATCGAATTCACCAAGCTATCGGCGTGGTTCGATCGGGCGAATCGGGCGCGCCGGCAGTTGCGCGGACCGCTGCGACCCGAACTCGTGGTGCTCGAAGCCTTGGCGGAATCGCCGACAGCGAAGGGGTTGTGACAATGGTGGCCGGTGCGATGGGCGGCATGCCGCGGCAGGGTATCCTGTCGCTCGCGATCAAGGACAAGGGCGCGCTCTACAACGCCTATATGCCGTTCGTGCGCGGCGGCGGCCTGTTCGTGCCCACGACCAAGCGCTACAACCTCGGCGACGAGGTATTCATCCTGCTCACGCTCATGGACGAAAAGGATCGCCTGCCGGTCGCCGGCAAGGTGGTCTGGATCACCCCGGCCGGCGCACAGGGCAACCGCACGACCGGCATCGGAGTACAGTTCAACGACTCGGCCGACGGCGAAGCCGCGCGCACGAAGATCGAATCGATACTCGCCGGCATCCTGAGCGCCGAGCGGCCCACGCACACGATGTGAGCCTGGGCGGAACCCCGGGCCGTTACATTCTCTACAAATGGAAAAACGCTACTTCGGCACCGACGGCATTCGCGGCCGCGCGGGCGAGCCGCCGATCACGGCGGAATTCATGCTCGCGCTCGGCCGTGCCGCCGGGCGCGTGCTCGCCGCGCACGATTCCGCGAGCGTCGTGATCGGCAAGGACACGCGCATTTCCGGCTACATGCTCGAATCGGCGCTCGAAGCGGGCCTCGTCGCGTCGGGTGCCGGCGTGCAGCTGCTCGGACCGATGCCGACGCCCGCCGTGGCGCACCTGACCTGCGAGCTCGGCGCGAGCGCGGGTATCGTCATCAGCGCGTCGCACAATCCGTATTGGGACAACGGCGTCAAATTCTTCGACGCGCGCGGCGAAAAGCTGCCCGACGAGGTCGAGCTTGCGATCGAACGCGAGCTCGACGCGCCGCCGCACACGGTGGCGCCCGAGCGCATCGGCAAGGCTGTGCGCGTCGACGACGCGGAAGCGCGTTACGCTGCCCACTGCCGCGCAGCCGTGCCGCAACTCAATCTTTCCGGTCTCGACATCGTGCTCGATTGTGCGCATGGCGCCACCTACAGCGTCGCACCGCTGCTGTTCGCCGAGCTCGGCGCGAACGTGCGCGCGATCGGCGTCGATCCCGACGGTCTCAACATCAATCGCGATTGCGGCGCTACGCATCCGGCGGCGCTCAAGGCACTCGTGCGCGAGAGCGGCGCCGACCTCGGCATCGCCTTCGACGGCGACGGCGACCGCGTGCAGATGGTCGACCATACGGGCGCGCTCGCCGACGGCGACGAGCTGCTGTATCTGCTCGCGCGCGATCGTCATGCGCGCGGCCTGCTGCGCGGCCCGGTGGTCGGTACGCTCATGACGAATTTCGGCATCGAGCGCGCGATCGCGCGTCTCGGCATCGAGTTCCTGCGCGCGCGCGTCGGCGACCGGTACGTATTGCAGATGCTCAAGCAGCGCGACGGCATGCTCGGCGGCGAGGCGTCGGGACACCTCTTGAGCCTCGATCACGCCACGACCGGCGACGGCATCCTGAGCGCGCTGCTCGTGCTCGACGTGCTGCGCCGGAACGGAACGACGCTTGCGGAGGCGCGCGCGGACTTGCGGCGCGTGCCGCAAATCACGGTGAATGTCGCCGTCGCGGGCGGAGCTGCGCTCATCGCCGAGGCGACCGTGCGCGCCGAGCTCGAACGCGTCGAGAACGAGCTGCGCGGCCGCGGCCGTGTGGTGTTGCGCGCATCGGGCACCGAGCCTCTCGTGCGCGTCACCGTCGAGGGCGACGATGCGGGCGAAGTGCGGCAGCTGGCCGACGTGCTGGCCGGCGCCGTAGAATCCGCCGCCCGCCAACGATCGTCCTGACATGACCGAACATCGCATACCGACCCTCGATATCCGGCGCTACGAAACCGATCGCGAGGCCTTCGTCGCGGAGCTCGGTGCGGCCTACCGCGAGTGGGGCTTCGCCGGTCTGTCCGGCCACGGCATCCCGCGCGCGCTCATCGACGCGGCCTATGACGCGTTCGTGCGCTTCTTCGCGCTGCCGACCGAGGTGAAGATGAAATATCACCTCAAGGGCACCGGCGGCGCGCGCGGGTACACGCCGTTCGGCATCGAGACGGCCAAGGATTCGCGCTATCCCGATCTCAAGGAGTTCTGGCACATCGGCCGCGAGCTGTCGCCCGGCGCGAAGTTCGCCGACATCATGGCGCCGAACGTGTGGCCCACCGAGGTTCCCGGCTTCCGCGAGCACGGTTACGCGCTCTACACGGCGCTCGATGCGCTCGGCGCGCGCGTGCTGCGCGCACTCGCGCTGCACATCGGCCTGCCCGAGCGGTTCTTCGACGACAAGATCGAGAGCGGCAACTCGATCCTGCGGCCGATCCACTATCCGCCGATCACGACGCCCGACGTCCCGAACGTGCGCGCCGGCGCGCACGAGGACATCAACTTCATCACGCTGCTCGTCGGCGCAAGCGCCGCCGGCCTCGAAGTCAAGTCGCGCAAGGGCGAGTGGGTGCCGTTCACGGCCGAAGCCGACACGATCGTCGTCAACATCGGCGACATGCTGCAGCGCCTGACCAATCACGTGTACCCGTCGACGACGCATCGCGTCACGAACCCGCCCGGCGACGCGGCACGCAAGCCGCGCTACTCGGTGCCGTTTTTTCTGCACCCGAATCCCGATGTCGTGCTCGACCCATTGCCTTCGTGCGTGACCGCCGACAATCCCTGCCGTTACGACACATCGATCACCGCGCACGAATACCTGCAGGAGCGGCTGCGCGAGATCAAACTCGTCTGAAACGCGCGGCTTTGGTCACTGCTCGAAGCCGTCCTGGAAGATGATGTTGCCGTCGAGGGCGAAGGCCCATATGGTGGAAGCGCCGCCGATTTGAGGGTCGTTGCCATCAACAAAATAGACGTGGCCGTCGACAACGATCGGGCTTTGCCAGTGTGTGGGGCCGATGCTCTTCCCACCACCCCCGGAGCTCGACCATACCGCATTGCCCGTGGCGGCATCAATGACGGAGATTTTCCTGTCGTTGGTCAAATAGTAGATCTGGTTGTTCGCGATCGCCGGTGAAGTGCCTCCCTGGCCGATGCGCGTCGGTGGACCGAGTGTCGGATATCCGGAGCCATTGAACGCGAGGCGATACGCGAAGAGCCCGGTTCCCGCGGCGATGAAGAAGTGCGTGCTTCCATCGGTCGGGCTCACCCACACAGCAGGCTGCGTAAGCACTTCCGCGTTCAGGGCATCAGGACACGAACCCGTACCGGCCGAGTTCAATTCGCCACCCGAGTTTCCCGGTCCTCCGCGACCGCTCAAGTCGTCCAGATCGAGCAGGCGCACGCAGCCGTCCTTGCCGCTTTGCACGGCAAGATGCGGATATTGACTGCTCGTGGAAGGAAGAATCGCGGGCGACGTCGATCCGACGTCGGTATCTCCGGGATACGGGGTTGCGAATTCGGTGGGCGTATAGCTGTCTAGCGGCAGTCCTTGGGCTGCGTTGAGTCCGGTGCCGTCGGGATTGAGCGCGAGCACGCTGTCGCCCCACGCGTTCGCGGCGAAAGCGCCGTTGCCCGTGGCGAAAAAGATCCGATTGAGTCCGCTGTCGTAAACCACGCCGGGACGTCCCCAAATCCCGCTGCCCCGCATGGCGGATCGATCGGGAAAAAAGCAGTCGTTCGGACCAAAGCCGCTCTCGATTTCGACGAAATGGCTGGACGAGTTGCTGCAAAGCGTGTTGAACACGGTCTGATTGCCGGTCCTCAGGTTTATCGCGGTGACGTGGCCCTGGTAGTCGTTCTGGTCGCCGAAATAGCCATTCGTCGTGGAGTAGAGAAAGCTGTCGCCGCCGGCAGGCGACGCGATGGCGAGTGCCGATGCGGCCTTCTCGACATTGGGCTTCGATGTGGCGAGTTCGGGCCAACCGTTGGTACGGATTTCGGTTCCGTCGGCTGTCCCGTATTTGTGGACGTATCCGTCGAGCCCATAGGCGTAAACGAACATGCGGTTCGGATCTATGGCCGGCGATCCGTTCGTGAGCGTGCCGCGGCCGGTTGGCTGCTGCTGCCACAGCGTCGAACCGTTGGCGGCGTCCAGTGCAAGTAGCGCACCTCCCGTCGTCACGACGAACAGGAGGTTCTTCGTTCCGGAGGGCGTCGCAACTCCGCCGAGATAGACGGGGACGCTGTCGACCAGCACCGAAGTCCCGTCAAGTAGGGCCACGCCTCTCGCGTAGAGATAGGAGTTTCTTGCGCTGGAAAATCCTTTTTCTGCCGTGTTGTTGCCGCTCGCGGCCTGGTCGTAACCGAATTTGGGCCAATCGGTGGCGAGCGCCGGCGCCGCGCTCGCGCATGCGAGCAGCGCCAGGGCGAATCGGCAAGACGGGCCGGCCCCGTGCCGGTGATTCTGGGTGTGTTCCATGTGTGCGACGTTCCGAGCCGAGGGCGAAGTGCCGTTTTGGCGTTACGTCGCGCCGCGCAGAAGCCCGCCAGCGTCCGCGCTCGTTGCTAGTCTGATGTGACGGCGGTCGCACTTTGCACGAGCTCCACCGGTGAATGGCCGGGTACCGCGGTGACACCGCCTTCATAGCCGTCGGCAAAGAGCAGATCGTAGGGGCGGTCCCAGAGCTCGTGCACGTATTCGCCGCGCGTGCGGTTTTGCGGGCCGGCGGCCAAGGGGCGGTTGGCCGCGCCGGCGCACAGGGTGTTCTCGTCGGGAAAGCCGTTGCTGGACGCTTCGTCGCGCAGGAAGTCGACGTACTCCTTGCTCGCGGTTTGGTAGTAGAGCTTGACCGAGATCGACAGCGGCGTCGGCGTTCCGGCCGGGATCGCGATCGCATAATCCGCGACATCGTAATTCACGAGCGTGCCGGAGCCGGCCGTCGTTTCGGGATAGTTCGCGCCGACGGGGCGCAGATCGTAGCCGTCGGGATCGGCGGCCGTCGCGGGGCGAAAGCCGAGCGGCGGGATGCGCGTGTCCCTGGCGATGCAGTCGCTGAGCGCGAAGTGGAACGTGGGCGGGCCACTCGGGACGTCGGCGGTTTCGCACGTGTGCGTTCCGGTGCGGTTCCACACGCCATGTGCGACCTCGTAGACGCGCAGTGATGGATCGCGCGTCAACACGCCCGTGGCCGCATCGTACGCGCCGCTCTCGTAGACGAGCGCATTCGTGGCGTCGCGCACGGCCACATCGAGCCACATGCGCCTGCCTTCGGCGTAGCCGGTCGGCAGCTTGTGGCCGCTCAGATTCGTCACGGCGGCTCGGATCGTGAGAGTGCCGTTCGCCGTGGCCGTCGGCTTCGCATAGTTTTGGATGTTCGTGTCGACGGTGGCGCTGCCTTGTAGCATTGCGCGAGCGCGGTTGATCGTCTGCGTGAGTGCCGCCATGCGGTTGCTGCCGAGCCCATGGCCGAATTCGCCGCGGATCAGTCCCGGCACCCAGGTATTGGCGCCCGCGAATTCGTGGACGGGCAGATCGTTTGCGCGGCTCGGATAGCCGGGTCGCGTACAAGCCAGCGCGTTCGCATCGCTGCTCGTCGGCATGTGGCAGCTCTGGCACGTCCGCTCGGGCGCGCTCGCATACTGGCTTTGCTGCCATTCGCCGAACGTGCGCTCGATGGGAAAGGCGTGCCCGGTTTCCGTACCGTCGTTGAGTTTGAGTGTCTTGAGCGGCCCGTTCGCCAGATCCGGGGAACTGACGTTGTGGCAGAGGCCACAAATGTCCGACTGCAGGTGGTATGGCGAGGCCTGCCAGGCATGCGGCGGCGGCAAATCCGCGGCCGCGTAATCGTACGGACCTCGCCGACAGGGCTCCGCACCGTTCCCATTGCACGGAGCGTCGTCGACCCATGCATCGGCATTGCCGACGTAGCCCGGCTCGCCCCGCGGTCCTTGCGGCATCAGCCGATGGCAATAGTGGCAGGGCACACCGGAAAAATCGTTGCCGGGATCATCGGCGCGGTCGTACGAGCCGTTGAGCAGACAACCCGCCGGACCTCGCGTCGCATCGTTGAGGCCTCCGGCGCCGTTCTTGGCGATGCGGCCCTCGTACCAGGGTTTGGCCGCATGGCAGCGCAGGCAGTAGTCGCCTACGCCGGGCACGTCGTGATTCGCGACGTCGAGGGCCGCCCAGAACAGAGGGTCGCGCGTGGCATTCGCCATCATCGAGCCTGCCCATGTCGAGTGCGGCAGGAATGTCGAAGCGCTCGGCGGCGAGGAGGTGGCCGGGGCGTGGCAACCTGCGCAATTGTCGGAATTCACCAAGTCGAAGAGTCCCGGCTGGGTGCCGTTTGGCGTGAAATCGACGCTGGCGTTCGCGCCTGCGCGCAACGCGGCGGAGACGCGCAACCAATCGTCGATGCGCTCGTGCGCGGTCGCGGGCGGCGACAGGGCCGCAGCGGCGGACAACCAGAACAGAAGTACGAGGCAACGCATGGCCGTTCACTCCGGGCATCGAACCCGGATACGCCGGCGTATGCGGCATTCCGCCAGAGCGGTTCACGCACCGTCGGCGTTGCGGAAGTTCTTCGAGCGCTTCTGGATCATGCGCAGGGCCATGCGATCGGGCAGCAGCTTGAAGAGCGCCTTGATGATGCGGTTGACACGCCCGGTAACGCAGACGATTTCGCCGCGTTCGACGGCATCCATGCCGATGCGTGCGACGCTTGCGGCGTCGAGCCACATCCAGCCCGGCATCTTCGAGACGACGCCGCGCGTACCGGTCACGTCGTGGAACTCGGAATACGTGAAGCCCGGACACAGCGCGCAGACCTTGACGCCGTGCACCGCGTTTTCGAGCGCGAGCGACTGCGAGAACTTGATGAGGAACGCCTTCGACGCAGCGTAGAGCGTATGGCCCGCCGAGCCCGGGATGAGCCCGGCGAGCGAGGCGACATTGACGATGCGGCCGCGCCCACGTTCGCGCATGCCGGACAGCAATTTGTATACAAGTTCACATGGCGCCGTGATCATCACCTGGATGAAATCGGCATGCGCCTGCCAGGGCGGCACGAGGAAACTTCCCGGTACGCCGTAGCCGGCGTTGTTCACGAGCACGTCGATCGCGAGACCGCGGCGCGCGATCTCGGCACAGAGCGCGGCCGGCGCCGCGGGATCGGCGAGGTCCGCCGCGATGCATTCCACGCGCACGCCGTGCCTCGACGCGAGCTCGCCCGCGAGCGCCTCGAGCCGGTCGATCCTTCGTGCCGTGAGCACGAGCGCGTGGCCGCGCGCGGCGAGTTCGCGCGCGAACGCCGCGCCGATCCCGGCCGAGGCGCCCGTGACGAGTGCAAAACCTTGTGCTTCGGAGTTGCCGTTCATGCGGATGTCCTGTGACCGGGCCGTGTGCGAGATTGAACCACGAAGTCCACGAAGATCACGAAGAATTTTCGGGACGATGCGTGGCTGGATCGAACTCTTTCGCTGTGCTTCGCGTTCTTCATGTCCTTCGTGGTTCAATCTTCTCGGCATCAGGTGCTGTCCCCAATTGCGTGAACGCAGGGCCGCAGCTATTCTTCGCGGCCCCAGAACCCCATCCGAACTCCGATGCGCCGCAAGCTCGTTGCCGGAAACTGGAAAATGCACGGCACCGCCGCGAGCGCGCGTGCGCTCGTCGAAGCGATCGCTGCGGCGCCGTCGGCGGCCTGCGAGATCGCCGTCTTTCCGCCGCTGCCGTATCTCGCCGAGCTCGTTGCGCGGCATCCCGGCCTCGCGTTCGGCGCGCAGGACGTCAGCGCACACGCGCAGGGCGCGTACACGGGCGAAGTGTCGGCGGCGATGGTCAAGGACGTCGGCGCGCATTACACCCTGGTCGGTCACTCCGAGCGGCGTCAGTACCATCGGGAATCGAACGAGGACGTCGCGGCGAAATTCGCGCAGGCGCAGACCGCCGGGCTCGTGCCGGTGCTGTGCGTCGGCGAGACGCTCGAGGAGCGCGATGCCGGCCGCACCGAGCAGGTGATCGCCGCGCAGCTCGACGCCGTGCTAGCGCAGAGCGGCGTCGGCGCCTTGGTGGCGGCCGTGATCGCCTACGAACCCGTGTGGGCGATCGGAACCGGCCGCACGGCCACGCCCGGGCAGGCGCAAGCCGTCCATGCGTTCATCCGTGGCAAATTGCGGCTGGAGGATGCTACAATTTCTAGCTCGCTGCGTATCCTTTACGGCGGCAGCGTGAGGCCGGGCAACGCAGCCGAGCTGTTCGCACAGCCGGACGTCGATGGCGGATTGATCGGCGGCGCATCGCTCGTCGCCGCGGATTTCCTCGCGATCTGCGCTGCGGCGCGCTAAGCAGGTCGAGAGAACGAAGTAGGTCGGAAAAATGCTATTGAATTTGTTCAACGTGATTTATGTCCTGATCGCCGTCGCGATGATCGTGCTGATACTGCTTCAGCGCGGCGCGGGCGCCCAGGCGGGCTCCGGATTCGGCTCCGGCGCCTCGGCCACCGTGTTCGGCGCGCGCGGAGCGACCACGTTCCTGTCGCGGAGCACGGCGGTGCTTGCCGGTTTGTTCTTCCTGCTCAGTCTCGCCATGGGCGTATATTTGGGCCATGCCGGCGTCAGCCGGCCGGCCGACGACTTGGGCGTCATGAGCGGCGCCGAAGCGCCGAAGCCGGCGCCTGCCGGTTCGGCAGCGACGGCTCCGGCCGGCAACGGCGACGTGCCGAGCGCACCCGCTCAAGCCGCGCCCGCCGCGCAGCCCGCCGGCGACAAGCCGGCGCCGACCGCGCCGGCACCCGCGACCAAGGACGACGGCGGCCACAAGCCGGACGAGCAGAAGAACAAGTGATGTGACGTTGCCCAGGTGGCGGAATTGGTAGACGCACTACCTTGAGGTGGTAGCGCCGACAGGCGTGGGGGTTCGAGTCCCCCCTTGGGCACCAATACTTGTGGACCGCCGCTGCGGATGGCGACGGTCGCTGATACGCCGCGAGCGTGGAGGTTCTTGTTCTCGTGCTGGCCGAATATCTGCCGATCCTGCTCTTCCTCATCGTCGCCGGCGGCATCGGCATGCTCCTGCTCGTGCTCGGCGCTTTGCTCGGCCCGCATCGGGCCAGCCCCGAGAAGGCCGCGCCCTACGAGTGCGGCTTCGAAGCCTTCGAAGACGCGCGCATGAAATTCGACGTGCGCTACTACCTCATCGCGATCCTGTTCATCATCTTCGATCTGGAAATCGCGTTCCTGTTCCCGTGGGCCGTGGTGTTCAAGCACATCGGCATCGTCGCCCTGACCGAAATGGCGATGTTCCTGCTGCTGCTGCTTTTGGGATTTGTATACTGCTGGAAGAAAGGCGCGCTGGAATGGGAATGACGACGGGAACCGTATGAGCGAGACTGCTTCCAGGGTCGAGAAGAACCTGTTCCACAATCCGGTGCCGATCGGCCCGGTCGACGACATCCTGCGCCCGGGCGCAGGCAATCCGCTCCTCGAGCGCGGTTTCGTCACGGCGTCGGTCGACAGCCTCATCAACTGGGCGCGCACGGGTTCGATGTGGCCGATGACGTTCGGCCTCGCCTGCTGCGCCGTCGAGATGATGCACGCGGGCGCCGCGCGCCTCGATCTCGATCGCTACGGCGTCGTGTTCCGGCCGAGCCCGCGCCAGTCGGACGTCATGATCGTCGCCGGCACGCTCGTCAACAAGATGGCGCCGGCGCTGCGCCGCGTCTACGACCAGATGCCCGATCCGAAATGGGTCATCTCGATGGGCTCGTGCGCGAATGGCGGCGGTTACTACCACTATTCGTACGCGGTCGTGCGCGGCTGCGATCGCATCGTGCCCGTCGACGTGTACGTGCCCGGTTGTCCGCCGACCGCCGAAGCGCTCATCTACGGCATCCTGCAATTGCAGAAGAAGATCCGGCGCACGAACAGCATCGCGCTCAAGCGCGGGCGGGCGAAGGCGTGAGGCCGCGCACATGAGCGAATCGACGCCCCACAGTCTGGCGCAGCACCTCGGCGCGCGTCTCGGCGAGAAGATCGCCGGCGTGCGCGAATGGCGCGGCGAGACCTTCGTCGAGGTGCTGGCGGAGAACTGGCTCGCGGTCGCGCAGACGCTGCGCGACGCCGAGGAATTCCATTTCGAGCAGCTCATCGACGTCTGCGGCATCGACTATCTGAGCTACGGCCAGGCCGAGTGGGACACGACCGACGTGAGCGCGACGGGTTTCTCGCGCGGCGTGGAAGGCGAAGGTCCCGGGCGCTTCAAATGGTCCGACCGGCCACGCGTCGGCCCCGGCCGCAAGCGGTTCGCGGTCGCCGTGCAGCTCTTGTCGATCCGGCACAACCGGCGCGTCTGCATCCGCTGCCATGCGGAAGACGACGCGCTGCCCGTCGTGCCGTCGCTGACCGGCCTGTGGCCCGTCGCCGACTGGTTCGAGCGCGAAGCGTTCGATCTGTACGGCATCGTGTTCGAGGGCCATCCGGACCTGCGCCGCATCCTGACCGATTACGGTTTCGTCGGCCATCCGTTCCGCAAGGATTTCCCGCTCATCGGCAACGTCGAAGTGCGCTACGACGAAAAAGCCGGCCGCGTGATCTACGAACCCGTGACGAGCGTCGAACCGCGCGTGCTCGTGCCGCGCACGATCCGGCACGATTCGCGTTACGACCAGTCGCGCGCGGAAGCGGAAGCTGGAAGCAAGAAATGAAGACGAGGCCGGGATTCGACATTCGGGATTCGCGATTCGCAACGACGCCGCGAAGCCCTGCGCGCTTTTCCGAATCCCGAATCTCGACTCCCGAATCCCGGCTTTCCTGACATGCAAGAGATAAAAAACTACACGATCAACTTCGGGCCGCAGCATCCGGCGGCGCACGGCGTGCTGCGCCTCGTGCTCGAGCTCGATGGCGAGGTCGTGCAGCGCGCCGATCCGCATATCGGTCTTCTGCATCGGGCGACCGAGAAGCTTGCCGAATCGAAGCCGTTCAACCAGTCGATCGGCTACATGGACCGGCTCGACTACGTCTCGATGATGTGCAACGAGCACGCTTACGTGCGTGCGATCGAGAAGCTCCTCGGTATCGAGGCACCCGAGCGTGCGCAGTACATCCGCACGATGTTCGACGAGATCACGCGGATCCTGAACCATCTCATGTGGATCGGCTCGAACGCGCTCGACCTCGGTGCGATGGCCGTTTTTCTCTACGCGTTCCGCGAGCGCGAAGAGCTCATGGACGTCTATGAAGCCGTGAGCGGTGCGCGCATGCACGCCACGTACTATCGGCCGGGCGGCGTCTACCGAGATCTGCCCGACCGCATGCCGCAGTACAAGGAATCGCGTTGGCACAAGGGCGAAGATCTGCGCCGCCGCAATAGCTGGCGCGAGGGCTCGATGCTCGATTTCCTCGAGGCGTTCACCGACGATTTCCCGCATCGCGTCGACGAATACGAAACGCTGCTGACGGACAACCGCATCTGGAAGCAGCGCACGGTGGGCATCGGCGTGGTGCCGCCCGAGCAGGCGCTCGCCTGGGGCATGAGCGGCCCGATGCTGCGCGGCTCCGGAATCGAATGGGACCTGCGCAAGAAGCAGCCCTATGCGATGTACGACCGCATGGACTTCGACATACCCGTCGGCGTCAACGGCGATTGCTACGACCGCTACCTCGTGCGTGTCGAGGAGATGCGTCAGGCCAACCGCATCGTCAAGCAATGCCTGCAGTGGCTCAAGGCGAATCCAGGCCCGGTGATGGTGCGCAACTACAAAGTGGCGCCGCCCAAGCGCGAAGAGATGAAGGACGACATGGAAGCCCTCATCCATCACTTCAAGCTGTTCACGGAGGGCTACAGCGTACCGGCCGGCGAAACCTATAGTGCGGTTGAGGCGCCGAAAGGCGAGTTCGGCTGTTACCTCATCTCCGACGGCGCGAACAAGCCATTCCGCGTCAAATTGCGCGCTCCCGGATTCGCGCACCTCTCGTCGATGGACGCGATCGTGCGCGGCTACATGCTGCCCGACGTCGTCGCCATGATCGGCACGTACGATGTGGTGTTCGGGGAGATCGATAGATGAGAGGCCGGGATTCGGCATTCGGGATTCGGGATTCGCGAAAGCAGCGCCCGTGCGCTGCCGAAGTTTCGTGCCCGCTCCACCGCATCTCCAATCCCAAATCCCCAATCCCGGCACTTGAGCCATGAAAGCAACGAACCACTACTCCGAAGTCAAAGATGTCGACCCGCTGGTCGCGTTGACGGCACACACGCGCGAACACATCGACCATTGGGTCGCGAAGTTCCCGCCGGATCGCAAGCGCTCGGCGCTGATCCAGGGCCTCATGGCGGCGCAGGAGCAGAACGGCGGCTGGCTCACCGACGCGCTCATCACGGCCGTGGCGAAATATCTGGGTCTGCCGGCGGTATGGGCCTACGAAGTGGCGTCGTTCTACTCGATGTTCGAGACCTCGCCGGTCGGCCGCAACAATGTTGCAATTTGCACAAATATAAGCTGCTGGCTCAACGGCGGCGAGGACATCGTGCGCCACTGCGAGAAGAAGCTCGGCGTGAAGCTCGGCGAAAGCACGGCCGACGGACGCGTCTACCTCAAGCGCGAAGAGGAATGCCTCGCCGCCTGCTGCGGCGCCCCGATGATGGTCGTCAACGGCCGCTATCACGAGCACCTCACGACGGACGAGGTCGATCGCATCCTCGACGAACTCAAATAAGACGCGAACCATGGCAGTCGGACCCGCACCCCAGGAACACCAAGTCGTCTACACCACGCTGCATTTCGATCGGCCATGGTCGCTGGACAGCTATCTCAAGGTCGACGGCTACGCGGCGTGGAAGAAGATCCTCGCCGAGAAGCCCGATCCGGCGACGATCGTCGACGAGCTCAAGAAAAGCGCGCTGCGCGGCCGCGGCGGCGCGGGGTTCCCGACCGGACTCAAGTGGTCGTTCATGCCGAAGGGCGCGATGCAGAAGTATATTTTGTGCAACTCGGACGAGTCCGAGCCCGGCACCTGCAAGGACCGCGACATCCTGCGCTACAACCCGCACGCGGTCATCGAGGGCCTCGCGATCGCCTGCTACGCGACGGGCTCGACGGTGGCCTACAACTACCTGCGCGGCGAGTTCCATCATGAGCCGTTCGAGCGCTGCGAGGAGGCGCTCAAAGAAGCCTACGCCGCCGGCCTGCTCGGCAAGAACATCCAGGGCAGCGGTATCGATGTAGACATTTATACCGCCCTCGGTGCGGGCGCCTACATCTGCGGCGAAGAGACCGCGCTCATGGAATCGCTCGAAGGCAAGAAAGGGCAGCCGCGCTTCAAGCCGCCGTTCCCGGCCGGTTTCGGCCTTTACGGCAAACCGACCACGATCAACAACACGGAGACGTACGCGTCGGTGCCGACGATCCTGCGCAAGGGCGCCGAGTGGTTCCTGAATCAGGGCAAGCCGAACAACGGCGGGCCCAAGATCTTCTCCGTGTCGGGCCACGTCAACAAGCCCGGCAATTACGAGATCAAGCTCGGCACGCCATTCCCGGATCTGCTTGCGATGGCCGGCGGCGTGCGCGGAGGGCGCAAGCTGAAAGCCGTGATTCCTGGCGGCTCGTCGATGCCGGTACTGCCGGCCGAGACGATGATGAATCTCACGATGGACTACGACGCGATACAGAAAGCGGGCTCGGGCCTCGGCTCGGGGGCCGTCATCGTGATGGACGAAACGACGTGCATGGTGCGCGCGTGCCAGCGCATCGCGCGCTTCTATTACGCCGAATCCTGCGGCCAGTGCACGCCCTGCCGCGAAGGCACGGGCTGGATGTACCGCGTGCTGACGCGCATCGTCGAGGGCAACGCGAACATGGACGACGTCGCCATGCTCAAACAGGCCGCCGGCCAGATCGAAGGTCACACGATCTGCGCGTTCGGCGAAGCCGCCGCGTGGCCGGTGCAAGGCTTCTTGCGTCATTTCTGGCACGAGTTCGAATATTTCGTCGCGAACAAGCGCAGCATCGTGGATGCGCCGATGGAGGTTGCGGCATGAACACGACGCGTGGCGCTGCGCATCCGGGAATCGGGAATGGGGAATCGGGAATCGTGACGTGCGCTATGGCACGTGATGCAGCCCCGCGCCCGCTTTTCCTATTCCCGACTCCCGATTCCCTATTCCCGGCTCCCCACGCATGAGCGCCCAGCCCACGACACCCAACACCGCGCCCGATCTCGTCAACATCGAGATCGACGGTAAGCCGCTCAAGGTGCCGAAGAACTCGATGATCATCCAGGCGGCGGACAAGGCCGGCATTCCGATCCCGCGCTTCTGCTACCACGAGAAGCTGCCCATCGCGGCGAATTGCCGCATGTGCATGGTGGAAACGGAGATGGGCGGCAAGCCCGTGCCGAAGCCGCAGCCCGCGTGCGCCACGCCGGTGATGGAAGGCATGAAGATCCATACGCAGTCGCAGCGCGCATTGTCGGCGCAGCGCAACGTCATGGAATTCCTGCTCATCAACCATCCGCTCGACTGCCCGATCTGCGACCAGGGCGGCGAGTGCGAGTTGCAGGATCTCTCGATGGGGTACGGCCGCTCGGTTTCGCGTTTCGCCGAGCGCAAGCGCGTGGTGCCCGACGAGGATCTCGGTCCGCTGATCGCGACCGAGATGACGCGCTGCATCCAGTGCACGCGCTGCGTGCGCTTCATGACCGAGATCGCCGGCAGCCCGGAGCTCGGCGGCATGGGCCGCGGCGAGCATCTCGAGATCGGCACGTACATCGGCAAGACCATCGACAGCGAGCTTGGCGGCAACATCATCGACGTCTGCCCGGTCGGCGCGCTCACGAACAAGGTGTTCCGCTTCAAGGCGCGCGCCTGGGAGCTCATCGCGCGCGAATCGATCGCTTACCACGACGCGCTCGGCTCGAATCTCTGGCTGCATCAGCGCCGCGGTGAAGTGCTGCGCACGGTGCCGCGCGACAACCCCGCGATCAACGAATGCTGGCTCTCGGACCGCGACCGCTATTCGCACCAGGGGCTTTACGCCGCGGACCGCGCGCACAAACCCATGGTGCGCCGGAACGGCGAGCTCGTCGAGACGAGCTGGGAGGACGCCATCGCGTTCGTCGCCGAAGGCCTGAAGAAGTCCGGCGCCGACGTGGGCGCGCTCGTCGCGCCGCTGACCTCGAGCGAGGAAGGCTACCTGCTCGCGAACATCGTGCGCGGCCTCGGCAGCGACAGCATCGATCATCGCCTGCGCGTCGTCGATTTCACCGACGGCGCAGCCGGCCCGGTCTTCGAGACGCCGCTCGCCGAAATCGAGAACGTGCGCGCCGCGTTGCTCGTCGGCAGCAACCCGCGCCACGACCAGCCGCTGCTCGCGCACCGCATCCGCAAGGCGTGCAAGAAGGGCGCAAAAGTATACGCCGCGAATACGCTCGACTTCGACCTCAATTTCCCGCTCGCCGGCAAGTTCATCGCGTTGCCGACGCGGCTCGCCGGCGAGCTCGCCGCGCTCGCGGCGGCAGCGGCGGAGGGCGGCGGCGCCGCACCGTCCGCGATCGCCGGCATCGTCGGCCAGGCCAAGCCGACCGATGCGCATCGTGCGGCGATCAAGGCGCTGCGCGAAGCGGAACCGTCGGTCGTCGTGTTCGGCGACTACGCATCGCATCACGCGCAGGCGTCGCTGTTGCGCGCGCTCGGGCGCTACATCGCGCAGGCGACGAATTCCGGCTTCGACGAATTGTCCGATGGCGCCAACGCAGCAGGTCTCGCCCGGGCGGGCGCCATGCCGCGCGCCGGCGGGCGCGATGCCGCGCGGATGCTCGCCGATCCGCCGAAGTCGCTGCTCGTCTACCACGCGGGTTCGCAGGATACGGGCTCGCCCGCGCGCTTCGACGAGGTGCGCAGCAACGCCGGTTTTTGCGTCTACATCGGCGCCTACGCCTGCAGCGGCGTAAAACGCACGGCGCACGCCGTGCTGCCGATCGGCCTGCCGCCCGAGATCGACGGCACGTACGTCAACGTCGACGGCCTCGCGCAGACCGTCGCGGCCGGCGGCAAGCTGCCGGGCGAGGCGCGCGCGGGATGGCGCGTGTTGCGCGCGCTCGGCGCGGCGCTAGGTGTGCCGGGTTTCGAGTTCACCGAGTTCGGCGAGCTGCACGCGTTCGTCGCGCCGCTGCTTGCGGCAAAATCCACAATGCCGCAAACCGGAAAAGTCGCCGAGCAGGCGCAGTCCGGTGCTCCTTCCGGCACGCTCGAGCGCATCGCCACGCTGCCGATCTACCGCGCCGACCCCGTACTGCGGCGTGCACCCGCGCTGCAGGCGCATCCGCTCACGGGAAAGTGCGCGATCGGCCTCCATCCCGAAGACGCGCTCGCGCTCGGCCTCGCCGACGGCGCGAAAGCGAAGGTGTCGGGCGGTTCGGGCGAAGTGGAGCTGCCCGTCGTGATCACGCGCGCGGTGCCGCGCGGCGGTGCCTGGCTCGAGAAGACCTGGCCGGAAACACGGCCCCTGCCGCCGAACGGCGGCGCGCTGACCGTGACGAGGGCGTGACGTGATTACTTGGCTCGTCGACGTTTTCCACTCGTTCACAGCGAACTTCCCCATCCTCTGGATGCTGATCGCCATTGCGGTATTTCCGGTGCTCGCGGTCATCCTGGCAGTCGCCCTTTACGTCTGGTGGGAGCGAAAGGTGCTCGGCTGGATGCATGTGCGCATGGGGCCGAACAGCGTCGGCCCAGCGGGTCTGCTGCAGACGATCGCCGACGTGCTCAAGCTGCTGCTCAAGGAATATCTCGTGCCGCAGAAGTCGAGCCGATTGCTGTTCGTGCTCGCACCGCTGCTCGCGCTCGTGCCGGCATTCGCAGCGTGGGCGGTGGTGCCGCTGGATCAGAACCACGTGTGGGCGAACATTAACGCCGGCCTGCTTTACCT
>Ga0070741_10007337_pt1 | contig 22867 bp, 13 predicted proteins | sample Coa_R1_4_FD_66440 | JGI IMG/M metagenome (GOLD analysis project Ga0070741, IMG submission 66440) | Surface soil microbial communities from Centralia Pennsylvania, which are recovering from an underground coalmine fire - Coalmine... | ecosystem: Environmental > Terrestrial > Soil > Unclassified ... | reverse complement strand
GCAGATCGCCATCCATGGCGATGATGTACTCGCCACGCGCATGGTCGAATCCGGCAGCCAAGGCGGAAGTCTGGCCAAAATTTCTGCGCAGACGAACTACTGTGACGCGGCTGTCCACGCCCGAGATCTGCCGCAGCAAGTGGAAAGTATCGTCTCGCGAGCCATCATCAACAAAGACGATTTCGAAACTGTCGCCGTTCGTTTCCATGACTGCTTTGAGACGGTCGTAGAGATCTGTAACATTCTCCTGCTCGTTGTGCAGGGGTATGACAATTGAATACTTTGGCATGAAACTTTGATTATACGAGTTTTGGACGGATTAGGGGACACGAGAGGGCTAATCTATGAGGCAACAGTAACAAGGCATCGTGCGTCGCTGGTCGCGCGTCGTGCGTAGATTGGGCGGACAAAGAGTGTCCGCCCCACCCAAGGCAAACTATGCCGGGCCAGGCGGATAGGGCGGCAACGCCGGCGGGCGCGGTGGAAGCGGCTTTGGGTTCGCCTGAATCGCCTTCATCACCTCTTCAATGGCGCGATCCAGTTGCGGATCTTTGCCGGCAACAACTTGCTCGGGCCGGTTTTCGACAACAATGTCAGGCTGCACGCCGCGGTTCTCGATAATCCATTGGCTGTCGAGGTTGTAGCGCGAGAACTCAGGCCGGGTGATGTAGCCGCCGTCCATCAAGGGGATATTGCCGCGAATGCCGCGAACACCGCCCCATGTGCGCTCCCCAATGAGTGGCCCGAGCTTATAGAACTTGAACATGTAGCTGAATATGTCGCCGTCGGAAGCGGCGTAGTGGTTGGTAAGCGCAACCATTGAGCCATGGAAGACGATCGGCGGCACCGTGCCGCTCTTCCAGTTGCGGGCGGAATCCATACCAGCAAGAATTCTGCGCAGGCGCTCGAAAATGAGCTCGTCGACGAAGCCGCCGCCGTTATAGCGAACGTCGATGATCAGGCCTTGCTTGCGAATTTGGGGGAAGAACTGCTTGACGAAGGCGTCGAGGCCGGACTCGCCCATGTCGGGCAGGTAGATGTAACCGACTTTTCCCCCGGTCGCTTCGGCAACCTTCTTGCGGTTGGTGTTGACCATGTTCAGTTCGCGCAAGTTGTATTCGTCGCTGATGGGCTTGACGACCACGTTGTGCGAGCCGTCTTCTGAAGGCTTGGAGTTCACAGTCAGCGTGACAGTCTCGTTTCCGGTGTTGACCAGCAGTTCGTCGGGCGTCTGTGGAGTGCGCAGAGGTCGGCCGTTAACGGCGAGCAGGTAATCGCCTTCCTTCACGTTGATGCCAGGCTCGGTAAGGGGAGAGCGGAGGTCAGCATTCCAGTTTTCTCCGGGATAGATTTTCTTGAAGCGATACACTCCGCTAGCGGAGTCGAGCTCATAGTCGGCTCCGAGCAGGCCCACATTAATTGGATGGAGATCGGGATAGTCTCCACCGCCGACGTAGGTATGCGAGTTTGAGAGCTCGCCTATCAGCTCGCCCATGATGTAAGTGAGCGAGTAGCGGTCGGAGACATAGGGCAGAAGCTCGGCATACTTATCGTGCATCTTCTGCCAATCGACACCATTCATCTCAGCCTGGAAGAAGTAATCGCGCTGCTGCCGCCAGACTTCGTTGAACATCTGCTTCCATTCGGCGGGAGGGTCGACTTCGGCGCGCATGCCGTTCAAGCTGAGAGAGCTGTCGCCAACTTTCTTCGGCTGGTCGGCGGGCTTTGCATCGATGATGCCGTAGGTGTGAGCTGCGCGTGGGCCTCCGCCGCCTTCGCTTTCGTAGAGCAGCTTCGAACCGTCGAATGAGAGAGCAAACTTCTGGACACCTTCGATCAGGGTTTTCTCTTTGCGGTCTTTGAGATCATAGGCATGCACGGCGGATTCTTTGCCTGCGACTGGTCCGTCGAGTCCTTGAATCGGCGCAGTGGAGTAGTAGACGAAGCCCTTGGCTGCGGCAAAAGTTTTTATGATCGCCGGATCGGTGGGCAGCGCGACAACGCGGTCCTGAATTCCGTCGAGATCGATTTTTACTTCGACGGGTTTTTCTTTCTTCTTTTCTTTGTCCTTATCTTTACCTTCATCCGTGGTTTCGGCTTTGGCTGCTTCCTTCTTGGCGGCTTTCTTATCCGCGGCGTCGGTCGCGGCAGTTTGAGGCATGGACATCTGGACGGGTTCAGCGGTCTTTACGGCGGTCTCGTCGCTTTGTACGCCTAATGGCGAGGGTTCATCTTTCTTCAGAGTAACAATGTAGACGCGGGTAGTCTTGGGATTCGCAAATTCAAAGTCGACGTTGCCCAGTACTTCATTGAAGTCGCGATCGGATAGATAGTAGAGATACTTTCCTTCCGGGTCGAACATTGGGTCGTAACTGTTGTTAAAGTCGGTGGTGACCGCAGTAGATTTTGCGTCGGTCAGCGAGTAAAGGTGGACGACCGCGTAGTTGTTATCGCTCTGCTTGTCGTAGGCGAGCCACTTACTATCAGGCGACCAGTTGTAATTTGTGATTTCGGCGAAATCGTCGTGGTCGATTTTTACTGGCCTTTTGTCGTTGATGTCGGTCCACCAGAGGTTAATGTCTTTATCTGCCCAGGCGATCTTTTTGCTGTCAGGAGACCACTGGGGAGCGAATTTAAATCCTTTATAGCCGGTGGTGACTTGCTGCTCTTTGCCGAGGCCATCTTGGGGAGCGATGTAGATTTCGTCTTCGCCGGTCCGGTCGGAAATGTAGGCAATCCATTTGCCATCCGGCGACCAGGAAACTTTTTGTTCGCGGATTCCTGGGGTGCGCGTGAGGTTGCGGATGCTGCCCTCTTTGGCGGGAACGGTGAAGACGTCGCCGCGAGCTGCAAACACAGCGCGTTTGCCATCAGGAGCGATGTCGAAATCGGTAATCAGGCGACTCACGTTGTCCCAACGTTTCATTGCGTTCGCGCGGTCGGCAGGCACGGAGATCGTCAGCTTCTTGGGCTGCTTGGATTGAAAGTCAAAGGTGTAGAGATAGCCGGCGTTTTCGAAGACGATCGCTTCCGGTCCGAGGCTAGGCCACATGACGTCCCAGTTGTCGAAGTGCGTGAGCTGTTGCACCTGCTTCGAGCTAAGGTCATAGCTGTAGAGATTCAGGTGGTGTTCGGGGCCCCGGTCGGAGGTGAAGTAGACGGTGTTCTCGTGCCACATGGGAAATGTGTCGGTCCAGTCAGTGTGCGGGACGTCTTCGCTGGTGTTGTTCTTCAGGTCGTAGATGGTGATCGATTGCGCGAGGCCACCGGTATAGCGCTTCCAGGTGCGGAAGTTGCGAAAGATGATGTTGTAGGCGACCTTGTTTCCGTCGGGAGAATAGGAGAGCAAGCCACCCTGATCCATAGGCAGAGGCTGCGGCAGGCCGCCATCAATGCTGACGGTAAACTGGCGCTTTACCCAGCCGTTTGAGGCGTCGCGGCGAGAGAGAAAGACGACGCGCTTGCTGTCGGGAGTCCAGTTGATCACCTGGTTGTGAATGCCCATGCGGTCATTCAGCGGGTGCGCGCTGCCCTGGTAGAAAGTGAGCTGCTTGGGCTGACCGCCTTCGGCGGGCATGACATAGACGTTGAAGTTGCCGTCGTATTGGCCGGTGAAGGCTAGCCATTTGCCGTCAGGTGAAAATTTCGGGAATAACTCGCGACCTTCGGAAGAAGTGATGCGTCGCGCTGCGCCGCCTGAGGTCGAGGCGAGCCAGATATGGCCTCCGTAGAAGAAAGCGACCTTGTCTCCGTGGATGTCGGGAAAGCGGAGCAGGCGGCCTTCCTGTACCTCCTGCGCCGCCGAGATCGCGGAGAAGGCAAGTACCACGAAGACAAGAACTTTCTGGAAGCCGATCATGAGAGCTCCTTCAAAGTATGAATCTCAATGGAACATCGTTCGACGTTCAACAAGACAGACGCGGCAAACGTGGGATTGTAACAGTTCTGGAAGCAGCGATGATAAGCGCAAAGAGCGAGTGTTGTCCTGAAGTTCAGGACAACACCAAAGAGCGCGATTATTCCCATCTACCGCAAGTTCGGCACACACCGACGTAGGGTCCCTCTCCCGCCCTCCTGCGGAGTTCGGGTTCGGGATGACAAAGGGTGGAGTAGTTTCGGTTTGCGTTGCGCAATTGAAGAGAAATCATATAATTCGCAATTCGCACTGGGGAGGCAAATCTTGGACGACCGTTCTAAATCAACAGGCAAAGCAATTTCGCGCCGGAGGTTTCTGGGCACGTCAGCTGCAGGGGCCGGTATTGCGACGCTTGCACCTGCATTATCGGCTGCGCGGGCTATGGCTGCAGCTGAGCCGCAGCCTACGTCAGTCAAACCATTCGAGTTCGAAGAAGCCACAATTGCCGACCTACAGCAGCGAATGAACTCCGGCGAACTCTCAGCGCGCGCTCTTGCGCAAGCTTACCTCTCCCGAATTGAAGAAATTGATCACGACTGCTCGCGTTCAGCATGCACAAAGAACGGGCCGGGGCTGAACAGCGTCATTGAGCTCAACCCAGATGCGCTCGCGATTGCCGAGCAACTCGACATAGAACGCAAATCCAAAGGTCCGCGCGGGCCCATGCACGGGATTGCGGTGCTGATCAAAGACAACATCGATACCGCAGACAGAATGCAAACCACAGCGGGCTCGCTAGCGCTGGTCGGATCGAAACCTTCGCAGGATTCGACGGTCGCAAGGAGATTGCGCGAGGCTGGAGCCGTCATCCTCGGCAAAACAAACTTGAGTGAATGGGCGAACATTCGGTCTTCGCATTCGACGAGCGGATGGAGCGCGCGCGGCCGACTGACGAAAAATCCGTATGCACTGGACCGGAATGCCTGTGGGTCCAGTTCCGGATCTGGGGCGGCGGTATCTGCCAACTTATGTACTGTGGCCGTGGGAACAGAAACTGATGGATCGATTGTGTGCCCGTCATCTGCGAATGGAATTGTGGGAATTAAGCCGACGCTGGGACTAATCAGCCGAGCTGGGATTGTCCCGATTGCGCATAGCCAGGATACGGCTGGGCCAATGGCGCGTTCGGTGCGGGATGCAGCGATTCTATTGGGAGCGCTTGCAGGTTCTGATCCGCGCGATCCAGCAACTGCGGACGCGGATGCAAAAAGACAAAAAGATTACACGCAATTTCTTGATCCGAACGGATTGAGAGGTACGCGAATCGGAGTCGCGCGGAAATATTTCGGGTTTAGCGATTCGGTTGATGCGTTGATGAATCATTTGATCGACGAAATGAAGTCGGCAGGAGCGACGATTGTTGATCCGGCGGATTTGGAATCTCACGGCAAGTTCGATGACACGGAGTTACTCGTGTTGATGTATGAGTTGAAGGCGGATTTGAATGCGTATCTGGCGGCTCGGCTGGATGCTCGAGTACGCACGTTGGAGGATGTAATTGCTTTCAACGAGAAGAACAAGGATACAGAGATGCCTTACTTCGGCCAGGACTTGTTTCTAAAGGCGCAGGAAAAGGGTCCGCTGACGGAGAAGGCGTACATGGATGCCCTGGCTGCGAATCACAAATTATCACGCGAGGGTGGGATTGATGGAGTGATGGAGAAATTTCATCTCGATGCTTTGGTTGCGCCAACAGGGGGTCCGGCGTGGTTGACGGACTTAGTGAATGGCGATCACGCGGCGGGTGGGAGTTCGAACGCGGCGGCGGTGGCGGGATATCCCAACATTAATGTGCCGGCAGGATTCATCTTCGGATTGCCAGTAGGTATCTCGTTCTTTGGCCGTGCCTGGAGTGAGCCAACGTTGCTGAAGATCGCGTATGGGTTCGAGCAGCTGGTGAAGGCGAGAAAGCCGCCGCAGTTTTTGCAAACGGCACAAGTTCAAAAGCAATAACCGCGAAGAACACCCTTCGACTTCGCTCAGGGTAAGCTTCGGCACAAGAATAAAGGTAAAGCTATTTCCAGTTCGTGCCATTTACGAAACGCTTGATTCCATCTTTGAGGTGCACGACATTAAACTTTATCAGGAGTCCAATTGGCTTTTCCCTTAGCTTTAAGTAGGAAATGAGCTGCGCGTGATGTACAGGGGACAGAGCGTCTACAGATTTGGTGTGGCTAACTTTTGAGCGGTCGGTCGGCTTACAGCGGTGGTCGCCATCGGCTGGAATGATGTGCTGGTATCTATCAGGCATCAAGGTTACAAATCACAAACGGATGGGATTTTGGATGTGCAAAACTAGCTATCAAACGCAAGGAGACGCACGAGTGAAACCAATTAACCACGAAGGACACGAAGGTGCACGAAGGAAAACAACCTCGAGTTATTCACGATCCTTCATCGACTCCTCACAAGCAGGTGCGGACGAAACCAATGCTCTCACATCTACCCGACAGTGCTGACGTAAATGGTGCTCCGGTTTACTTCGTGCACCTTCGTGGTTAATTGATCTCACTCGTATCTCAGGTAGGTTGATCTCGCCGAGAAATGGTCGTGAGCGCGGAATTCCTAGTCGCTCGTACAGGCTTTTCCCCATTGGTCCGCTCCGATCTGCAAGCAACCGGCACAAGCGCGGGAAGTTCTAAGTTCGTTGGCACGGCGAATGCGACAGATCAAGGAGACATTATGAAAAAAGCAATGCTGTTGAGTGTGGCGATTGTGTTGTGTGCGGCGCTGGCTTTGGCGCAAGACACCGCACCCGGCGGATCAAGTCAGTCAACAACGAGCACGAGCCAGACGACGACTACAGAGCGGAATTCTTCGGGCAAGACCATCCAGGGATGCCTGACAGGGGCTAGCGGCAATTACATGCTGACCGACGCGATGGGAATGTCGTACAAAGTCTTGGGCGACGAGTCGCAGCTCAGCGACAACGTCAACAAGCAAGTAGAAGTGACGGGAACGGTGGGCGCGAGCGCGTCGGCCTCTGCCGGCAACAATCCGGACACAAATGCTCCGAATGCTTCTGCTGAAGGAAATCAGGGCGAGGCGAATGCCAATGCCGGCAATGCATCGGGCGCAGCGAGCGGCGGAAGCGCGACGGCGAATGCGTCGAAGACGTTGACCGTTAGCTCGGTGAAGAAGATTGCGGATAGCTGCGGCGCCGAGAAGTAAAGGTGGGAGAGCGCGAGCTTTCGTTTGCATAACCGCTCGCGCCCAACTTACTACTGAACGACCAGGTCAAAGGTCGCTGTGTGCGAGAGACCACCACTGGTTGCGGTCAGGGTGATCGTGTAAGTACCCTGCGGGGTACCTGCATCTGGGTTTCCTCCACCTCCACCGCCTCCGCCTCCACCGCCGCCACATCCCAAAACTGGCAAGAGCGCCGCGCCCAACACGAAGAGCCAAATACGACAACGTAGGCGTTTCTTAGGTTTTGCGAGGAAGAAAATTCCTGCGATTGCAAAGCCGTTTATGCTCGCCCACCACACGCCGTGTCTCCAGTAATTTTTCATACCTGCGGATTTTGGAGCGGTAGTCTTGATGGTTACTGTGGTGTTGGCTTGCGAGACGGTCGGTGTCACTGAGACGGAAGCAGGACTGAAGCTGCAAGTGGTTTCAGCCGGAGCCCCGGAGCAGGAGAAGGTCACGGTGCCATTGAAGGAATCGGTGCCATACACGAAAAGGCCTGAGGTGCTAGTTTGTCCTCGAGTATTAAGAACAACGCCTGCGCCTGCGTTGCTCCACAGCAAGAAATCGGGGGAGACTGGAAGAGCCGCACTTGTGGAACCGCCATAGTTGGTATCACCACTGTACGTCGCAGTCAGGCTCGCGTTCCCTGAAATCGGAGCAAAGATGAAACCAGTGGATTGCACCGTGCCGTCCGTCAGGTTCACCCCGCCACTCACTTGAACTGGTCCGCCGAGCGTGGTTCCATTGGAATAAAACGTTACGGTGCCGGTGGGGGGATTACCGCCGCTCGCGGTATTCACAAGGGCGACGATTTCTGTACCGCCGACGCCATCGGTCCCTGCGACCTGAACGGCCGTGGAGGTCGTGGCCTGGGTAATGGTGATTGCAGTTGCGTTTGATGTGCTGGAATTGAAGCTGGCATCACCGAAATAAGACGCTTGAATTGAGTGACTACCAAGCGGCAGGGTAAACACGCCGTTCGGCGTGGCAGTGTTGCCCTGGCTGTTCAGCTGCCAGGAGCTATTACCATTTACGAAGAGCGGGTTGCTGTTGTCCAAAAATTGGACTGTTCCGGTCGGTGTGCCGTGTTGCGAGTTCCCCACGACATCGGCACGTAGATAAACGAAGCTGCCGTATGGACCGGTGGTGAAAGGAACAGGATTATTGTTCTGATCCGCAGTAAGTACAGACAAAGACGTCGCGCTGTTTTCGGGCGTGACGGTGAGCGAAAGGCTACCGGAAGAGGTGCTCGACGCGAATTGCCCGTCTCCAGGATAGTACGCGGTGAAGTTTTGCGTGCCGCCGGGCAAGTCATAGGTGGTTACGGTGCCGCTGCCCGAATTGAGAGTCGCCATGCCAAGCAATTGCCCCTGATTGCCGCTCGTGTTCTTCACGGCTACGTCTCCAGTAGGCGTCCCGCTATTTGCACTCACGCCGATGTCGAACGTAACCGGTGTGCCGTGCGGAATAGTTGCGGGTGTGCCTGGGGCCAAGGCGAGCGTTGTGGTGGTCGCATTGAAGGTCGCCGCGCTCCAGGTATTCGCGAGGTTAGCGACATTCACGGAACCAAGTCCGGTGGCCAAGTCGTATCCCGATTTTGAGGCGTACAGCGGATTGCTAGTGCCATAGCTCAACTCGCCAGGCACAGCATTGTTCCCGACAGTTACATCGTTAAAGACACAGTTGGAGCTGGTGGAGCTTTCTGAACCATTGCATTGTGAGAGGGTTTCTTTGCTGGCGAGAGAGTAGAGAGTGTAATCCACTTGGCCCTGCGATCCGTTGAGCTTCTGGTCGATGAGGGCCATGATGCCTGCGAAGGACGGTGCGGAAGCGGACGTACCATAGACGAAATATATGAAGTTCTGGCTGCAAGATTCGAATACGCAGAGCAAATAAGGATCGTGACTCGCCGCGGTTAAGGACACATCCGGAATATCACGGAAGCCATCGTTCGGTATGCTGAGCGTCGGCCACAATGTTGGCGATTGCCACGATGGCTTCGGGAACACTGCGCTCCCGCCGCCTCCACCCGCAAGAATGTTCGCGTTGTCACTGCCACACTGGGCTGTGGTACAACTCTCGTTCCAAACGTCCTCAGGGATATATGAAAGCGCCGTTTCGATAGAGGTAGGATCCGGATTCCAGTACTTGCTCTGGTTTCCACCCTCGTTGAACATGGTTCCACCAACAGCGACGGTATAGGGCGTCGAGGCCAGAATGTTCACCGAGACCGGGCCTTGTGCTACGGATTCAGCCTGGAAGTCGCAACCTGCAGATCCTGTATCGCCGGTGGAAACAAGGTAGGTAATTCCCTCGGCTGCAGCTTGCTCAGCCAGCTGCGAGAACCCTTGCGCTTCGCCGGCGGTATAGAAGGCTTCGCAAGTTCCAAAGCTCTCTGTCATTATGTTGCCGACGTTGTTGTCCACGATGTAGAGCTCGGAGAGGTCAACTCCGTCAGTAGTGTTTGTAGAGGCGGAAAGGACGAAGTCGACCGTTGCACCCGGAGCAATCGCCGCTGACCAAGTCGCATCGAGCGTGGCTTCCATCTGCTCACCACCGCCGTCGAAGGATTGCGGCGGCGGGCCGTCATTCACAATTGTCACGAAGGGGTTGAGGCCAAAAATTGAAAAGAAAGAGAACAGATCATTCATATCGATCTGTGACCTTCCGACGACCGCAATCGTCTTGCCCTGGCCATTGATGCCGCTCTGATAGAGCGGGTTAATGTTGTAAATCGCGGCGTAGTCCTGGGGGCCGAGCGCGTGAATGTCAGGACCCGGCGGATTCTGAAACGTGATCTGGCCACGAGGTCCCTGCTTGAAGGCGACCGGCGCGGCAGAGTAGTGAACGTGCGGTTTCTTATAAAAGTTGTGCAGACTCCACACGCCCACGACTGCCGGGGCGAGAGCTGCTGGGATTTGAGGATCGCTGGCGTTGGCCCAGTGCTCTTCTCCACTGACCAGGTATTTGTGAACTGCAGTGTGAAATGCCTCTTCTACCTGAGATTCACTGCCGGAAAACTCGATGACAGTACGTCCGTGGGCAACACGATTGATTTGGAAGCCGTGCAACTGGAGCCAGTCCGTAACTACCTGCATGTCCTGGTCGGTGGGGCCGAACTTCTGGCCGAATTCATCGGGAGTGAGCCACTTGTGATAGGAGGGCGAGTTTTTGTCCTGCTGGTTGTCGAGCAGAGTGCGAAGTGCGTGCTCCTGCTCGGGGCTGCGTTTGAGGACCAGCAACATGCGCCGCATGGGCAGATCGGGAGAAGCTGCGCCGATGTCGAACTCTGGCCGGGCGAGCGGGTGAGTATTGCCTTTCAGTGTGGTGAGTTCCGAATCCATCACCGGGCGAGTAATCAGCGGATGCGGGGCTGGCTGTTGCGCGAATGATGCAATCGAAAGAACGAACAAGACGACTGTGGCACACGACGACCCAAGCAGGTGACGACCCATCTGAACTCCTGTGCTTGACCCTGGTAAAAGGTTGATCTCTGATCCTTTACAAACTGACCATCGGCACGAGCTCAGAATTGAAGGCGGGGAAGGGCCAGCAACTCTGGATGGGAGGAATAATGCCTTGTCGGGAGCACCGAGTCAAGGAATTAACGTGGCACGCGTTCTTGGGCAAAATGTCTGGAAGGCGGCTGGGAAGGCATGGGCAGCCAGTTTCAGTAATCTGAAAAGCGCCGGTGAAAGCTGGTGGTCAACGAATTTCGTGTACGGGTGGCACGTTCGGGCGCTTAACGTGCCGGCGGGCAACGCCAACATAGATCATGCCAATGATTATGAGGACCAAGGCGGGCACAATCGCTGCCGAACCAGCTCGGCGGTGAGGCGGGACAATCACAGGCGGATTGGATGGCGAACGCGGTTGGTATTTTGGCCTTTTGTTTAGCGGAAGTTCACTGAGATCGCATGCGATAATCAGGTAATTCTGGCCCCGTAGCTCAGATGGATAGAGCAGCAGTTTCCTAAACTGCGTGTCGGCAGTTCGACTCTGCCCGGGGCCTCCACTACCTGCCTACTTGCCCGGCGCGGAGTCCCGTTCAGCTTCTCTTTTGAGGCGTATTTCTTTTTCTTCAAGTAGGTGGTTAATCTCCCTGACCAGAGCCATGAGCCTGTCCGGGTCTTGTTCGTTGGCGGCCTGCTCACACAGGTGCATCCAGTACTCTTTCTGTTGACCTTTCAAGCCAGACACCTCGTGGAGTTGTTGAGAGTGATTGAACCCTATCATGGTGTGCTCACAAGGAAAGGGTCTGTTCGCTAGCTGACAGATAGTTACGAACGGCCATTGGCTGGTAGTCGCATGGCGAGGCGGCGCGAATTCCTTGACGGAGAGTACGTTTTAGGCGGGCGTGGACGCCGGCCCTTACACGGGCGTGGCGGAAAGTAGGTCCAGGGTGGGCTAGCGCACGACGATGCTGACGAGCTTGCCGGTGAAAATGACCTTCACAATCTGCTTGCCGGCGATATGGGCCTGAACTTTTTCGTCGGCGAGGGCTTTCTGCTTGATTTCTTCTTCTGGAGTACCGGGGGCGACGACGATCTTGCCGCGAAGTTTTCCATTCACCTGGACGGGAATCTCGATTTCTTCTTCTTTTGCAAGTTCGGGATCGTATTTCGGCCAGGGGGCTTTCAGCAAATTGCTGGTTTCGCCGAGCATCTCCCAGAGCTCGTGGGCGAGGTAGGGAGCGAAGGGAGCGACGAGGAGGACGAGGTTGCGTTGGACGTCGGCAAGCAAGGAGAGCGGGAATTGTGTGGCTCGGACATTCCCCTCGGCTCCGCTCGGGGCAGGCCTGTCCGAGCGGCCTTCCGCACTGCTGCTTGAACTATTGTCGGACAAGAATGTCCGACCCACACAATCGTCAATCGAGTAAAGTTCGTTGACCAATTCCATGATGGCAGCGATGCAGGTGTTGAAATGCCAGCGGCCCTGAAAGTCGTCGGTGACACGTTTGATGGTCTGGTGAAGCTTGCGCTGGATGGCGCGAGCTGCGGGCGGAAGGTCTACTGGGATTGGCTTCTTCCACGCTGGGTCGTCGGGATGAGCGTTGCGCGCAATGAACCGATACACACGTCCCAGGAAGCGCTGAATGCCCTCAATGCCGGTCTCCTGCCAATCGAGATCGCGGTCGGGAGGAGCCGCGAAGAGGCTGTACATGCGGGCGGCATCGGCGCCGAAGCGGGCGACCATGTCGTCGGGCGCGACAACGTTTCCGAGGCTCTTTGACATCTTCGCGCCGTCTTTGATCACCATGCCTTGCGTGAAGAGTCGCTCGACGGGCTCGTCGTTTGAGATCAGGCCGATGTCGCGCATGAACTTGGTCCAGAACCGCGAATAAATGAGGTGCAAGATGGCGTGCTCGACGCCGCCGATGTACTGGTCGATTCCCTTCTCGCCGAACCAGTACTGGGTGATCTTTGAGTCAAACGGAGCACGATCATTGCGAGCGTCGGTGTAGCGATAGAAATACCAGGAGGAATCGACGAAGGTATCCATGGTATCGGTCTCGCGACGCGCGGAACCGCCGCACTTTGGACAAGTAGTGTTCAGAAATTCTGGCACACGCAACAGAGGCGAGCCGCCGGACAGAGTGATCTCGACGTTGTCGGGAAGTATCACCGGTAAATCTTTTTCGGCGACGGGAACGACACCGTCTTTTTCGCAGAAGACCATCGGGATGGGCGTTCCCCAGTAGCGCTGGCGGGAGATGCCCCAGTCTTTAATTCGGAAGATGGTTTTGCGTTCACCGAAACCATGCTGCTCGGCGTAGGTGGCCATCTTCTTTATGGCTTCTTCGCAAGTCAGGCCGGTGAATGGGCCGGAGTTGACGAGAGTCCCATCCAAAGTGGTGAATGGAAGGTTGTCATGAGAGGACTTGTCGGACAAGAATGTCCGACCCATACGGTCTGTTTCTGCTTCCGGCTGTGTGGCTCGGACACTGTTGTCCGAGCTATTCGCGGGCGAGGGCGCGCGCGCCACACTGGGCTCAATGACTTGTCTAATTTCGATTCCGTACTTCTTGGCGAATTCGTTGTCGCGCTCGTCGTGGGCGGGGACGCTCATGATGGCACCGGTGCCGTAGTCCATGAGGATGTAATTGGCCACCCAGACGGGAACTTTTTCGTTGTTGTAGGGATTGATGGCGAAGTGGCCAGTGTTGACGCCGTGCTTGTCGATGTTGCCGATATCACCTGATTCTTTAGCTTTTACTTGTTCGGCGATGAGCTGATCGACTTTGCGGCGCAATTCTGGATTGGCATCTGCCAGTTTTTTAGTGATCGGATGTTCGGGCGCGAGCTGGACGGAAGTCGCGCCGAAGATCGTGTCGACACGAGTAGTGAAGACGGTGATCTTTTCTCCGGTGGTCGAGTCCAGACGAAAATCGACCAACGTCCCTTCGCTGCGGCCGATCCAGTTGCGCTGCATGGTACGAACTTTTTCCGGCCAGCCGGGAAGGCGATCGAGATCACGAAGCAATTCATCCGCGTATTGAGTAATCCGCAAGAACCACTGTTCGAGTTCGCGCTGCTCGACGAAAGTATCTTCGTGGCGCCAGCAGCATCCGCCGACGACTTGTTCGTTCGCGAGGACGGTGGCGCACTTGGGGCACCAGTTAACTTTGCTCTTTTTGCGGTAAGCAAGTCCGCGCTCATAAAGCTTCAAGAAAAACCACTGATTCCACTTGTAATATTCAGGGAAACAAGTAGTTACTTCGCGCGACCAGTCGTAGGCAAAGCCCAGGCGCTTCATCTGCGCCTTCATGTTTGCGATGTTGCGAAGCGTCCACTCGCGCGGCGGAACTTTGGCGGAGATGGCAGCATTTTCGGCGGGCAAGCCGAAGGAGTCCCAGCCCATAGGATGGAGGACGTTGTAGCCGTTCATCCACATGTAGCGGGCAAGGGCATCACCGATGGCGTAGTTGCGCACATGGCCCATGTGGAGCGCACCGGAAGGATACGGCAACATTTCAAGGACGTAGTACTTGGCCTTCGTCGAGTGTGGCTCGGCGGCGTAGAGCAAGGGATCCTGCTGCCATCGCGCAGACCACTTTTCTTCGATCTGCTGTGCGTTGTAACGCTCTTCATTGTGGCGATCGGCGCGGATGACGGTTTGCTCCTCTTGCGGCATGGCGTTGAAGATAGATTTTACAGACTCGCGCGATCTCTGTGTAACGCTGTGTTCTGTGTGGTTGGGTTTTAGAAACCTTTACCACAGAGAACACCGAGTTACACAGAGGAACACCACAGAGGAAACAGTCCTACTTCACCAGCTTCTTTAGCGCAGCAACATTTCGGCGATCATCGCCCGGATGATCGATGGGGGTCTCCGCGACGAAGGCGGCGTGGGAAAGACGCGCGTCGTTCAGCAAGCGGCGGAACGGATCAAGCCCGATGGTTCCCTTCCCGATGTGCTGGTGGCGATCGAGCTTTGACCCGAATGCGGCTTTGGCGTCATTACAATGCCAGACGGGAACGTTCTTGAGGCCGATGGTTGATTCGAGCTTGCGTAGAGTTTCGCTGAAGCCTTGCTCAGAAACGATGTCGTAGCCGGAGACGTGGACGTGACAAGTATCGATGCAAGCAGCGACGGGGACGTGGTTGCGCAAATGATCAATCACTTCGGCGACTTGTTCGAAGCTTCCGCCGAGTGAGAACTCCGCTCCGGCGGTATTCTCGATCAGGATGGTCAGTCCGCCTTTCACCAGGTCCAGTTCACGACATGCAGCGGCAATTGCAGCGGCAGTTTGAAGCAGGCCACGTTTGCGATCGGCTCCGCGAAATGATCCTGGATGCAGGACCAGATATTCGGCGCAGAGGGCGAGAGCACGCTCGATCTCTCCGCGAAAGGCCTCAATTGATTTCTGAAGAAAAACTTCAGAGGTTCCCGCCAAATTGATTAAGTAATTCGTGTGGATGACGAGCGGCTTGAGGTCGTATTTTTCGCGCAACCGCTGCATCTCGTCGCATTGCGGCCGTCCGAGGTCGTAGGGCCGCCATTGGCGAGGGCTGGAAGAAAAAATCTGGAATGTATTGCAGCCGAGGCGATAGGCGCGCTCAGCCGCGTTCTGAACTCCACCTGCTGAAGACGTATGGATTCCGATGCGGCGAGAGGTGAGTTTGGGTATTCGGCGGAGAGAAGGGTTTTTGAGGATGTCTTGTTCTTCCGCCATCGAGCGAGGCATGAGAACAGTATGGCAGGTTGGGGGACTTCTTAGCTCGAAGGTGAATCAGCGTCTGCTCATAATGTACTCCCGTCGACGCTGGTTCCGATCCCCAGGTCTCGTCAGCTCCCTCTCTCGTTCGCCTTCTGCGAACGATCTCGGGATGACACCGATAGAGCAGGCTCGCGCTCCAAATACTCACTTGGAAGGAATCGAAGCCGTGCGAGCTAGTTCGGTTCCACGTGACGTATTCTTCGATGCCGCGACCGAACCCGCCTGCCATGGCTCGAAATGGGCGCGGCGATTCTGGGCCCAGCAGGATTCATCCGACTGAGTGCACACTGGATACAACTCGCCCCAGCCGGTTGCGAAGACAATTCGATCGGCGGGCACTCCCATTTGAACGAGAGCATCTCGGGTCACTTTGGCACGCTCGTCAGAGAGGTAGAGGTTGTAGGAGATGCTGCCACGGTCATCGGCCTCGCCAGCGATCGTAACGTAGACATCAGGGTTCGCTTTGAGCCAGTTGGCGCTTTGTTGCAGCGCCTGCTGGTCATCGGGTCTGAGGTCGTAGCGGTCGAAGTCGAAGTGTACATCTTTCAGATTTTGTTGAACCTCCTGTTGCTGGGCGGGCGTCGCCAGAGCGTAAGGAGGAGCTGACGCTGACTCCGAGAGACTTTGCTGACCTGACGATTGCGCGAATGCTGCGCCTGTCGATAGTGTAGCGATTACGGCGGCGATTAGAACCTGGCGCATATGTAACTCCTTGGCGTTTTCCGATGCACTGCAAGGTATGTAGGTTGCTGGCCTACATGCGATAAACTTGGTGTTCGAGGTGAACTCATGCTGGTAGTCATGCAGGCGCATGCCAAAGAAGAAGACGTTCGTACGGTGTGCGACAAAATCGAAGCTCTTGGATATCGTGCTCACTCCATACCCGGAGCGGAGCGCACGGCGATTGGCATTACCGGGAACCGGGGCGAGATTGAACCGGGAACGCTCGACGAAATGCCGGGTGTTCAGGAAGTTATTCGTGTAACCAAACCGTACAAGCTGGTCAGCCGCGACATGAAGGCCGACAACACGGTTGTTTCGTTTCCGGGAACCGACGCGACGTTTGGCGGTCCCGGGCTGGGGATTGTTGCCGGGCCATGCGCAATCGAAAACCGTGAGCAGGCGTTTGCGGTGGCTGAGCGCGTGCATCGGGCAGGAGCACAGTTCTTTCGCGGTGGAGCTTACAAGCCGCGAACTTCGCCATACACATTCCAGGGCCTGGGCGAAGAAGCTCTCCAGATCATGGCCGACATCCGTGAGCAGTTCGGGATGAAGATCGTTACTGAGGCGATAGATCACGAGTCGCTTGAGCTGGTTGAGGAATATGCGGACGTGATCCAGATTGGCGCGCGCAACATGCAGAACTTCTCTTTGTTGAAGCGAGCGGGACGCTCGCAAAAACCTGTGCTGCTGAAACGTGGAATGTCAGCAACGCTGGAAGAGTTTCTAATGGCGGCCGAGTACGTGATGAGCGAGGGAAACTACAACGTGATCTTGTGCGAGCGCGGCGTGCGCACGTTTGCGGATCACACCCGGAATACCCTGGACCTGAGTTTAATTCCTGCTGTGCAGCGGCTGAGCCATTTGCCGATTGTTGTTGATCCGAGCCATGGGACGGGTAAGAGGAACAAAGTCACGCCTCTGTCACGCGCAGCGGTTGCGGTCGGGGCAGACGGTTTGCTAATTGAAGTGCACTGCGAACCGGACAAGGCACTGTCTGATGGAATGCAGTCGCTGTACCCGGACCAATTTGATGAGTTGATGACGCAAGTCAGGCAGATTGCGGCGGTGGTAGGAAGGACGGTGCCAGGAATTGGGGAGAGGGTAGCGGCTGCAGCGCCGCGTGCTTCACGAAGGCGGTGAGACAATCCATGATAAGAAAGTTGGTTGCACTCGCCGTTTTTGCGATCTTAATGTCGCAGGGAATACTGCCCTCTGCAGCGCAGGACTATGTCAGGCCGAGTCTTCGCATTTTGCACGATTCGCTTCCAAAGTATCCGAAAGAAGCTCGAAAACAACAAGGTAGAAGGAATCGTCAGGCTGCGGCTAACGATCGCAAAAGACGGGAACGTCGCGAATGCGACAGTGGTTAGTGGCGATCCAACACTGGCAGGCTCTGCACAGACGGCGGTTATGAAACGCAGGTATGACCTTGGTCCGCAGACAGGCGAGTTCATGGAACCTCAGATTGAAACCGCGTTTTGCTTCCTGTTGACACATCCTGGCCCCCTGGTTTTCGAAATCGACGATCCAGAGATGCAAGCTGAATTTTCTGCTGTAATGCGTTCGCGGAGTGGGTCTCGCCAAGGATCAAAGCCGCCACGCGTTCTTTTCGCTCCCGATCCGCCGTACACAGACGTTGCTCGGAGAGACAGACTTCAAGGGGTATCCATCGTAGAACTACTTATAAATGAGAACGGACAACCTCGCTACGCGATCCCGGTAAAGAAACTCGGTGACGGTTTGGATGAAAATGCATTGATAGCCATAAAAACGTGGAAATTTCAACCCGCAACTGAGGACTCGAAGCCAGTGCCCTGCCTGGCTACGGTGGAGGTTGCTTTCCATCTGTACTGAGTTTCCTGTTATTCCTACCCCCTGCTTGCCGTGGTTGCGACTCCCAGCTTTCGTAGACGATCTTTCGCCTGCATGGCTTCATTGGTACGCGGGTAGCGCTGGACGACGTGGCGAAGAGTTGCGATGCCTGAATCCTTCTGGCCTGACTCGATCTGGGCCAGCCCCTTCTTCAGTTCAGCCGAGGCGGCCTTATTTCCGTCGGGAAAATTCTGCAGGACCTTATCGTATCCACTGATGGCGTCAGGATAGTTCCCTGCTTTGAAATCGAGTTCAGCCAGGTAGAAGTACGCATTGCCGGCCAAGTCGGTGTTTGGATAGTTCTTTACATAATCTGAGAATTCCTGTTTGGCGAGGTCAGGATTGCCGCCGTTGTAGTCGCGCAGAGCATTGTTGTAGAGCACATCCGGAGGTGGAACGTTTAGCGCCTGTTGCTGCTGTTGTTGTTGCTGTTGCTGCTGGGTGGCCTGGGCGGCCAGAGTCTGCTGCGTCTGCTGCATGGCTTCGAGCTGCGTGGTCACTTTGCCGAGGCGGGCTTTGAGTTCGTCGAGGCTGTCGTTCAGGGCCTGAAGTTGGCCGGAGAGCTGCTCCACATGATTGTTGGTGTCGCTCTGCTGCTTCTGGAGAGTGACCTGCATGTTGGTGATGGCGGCGGTGACCTTGTTAATGCTGTCGGTGTTCTGGTCCATGAGGTTTTTCATCACGCCCATGCGCTCGTCGAGCGACTGTTTCATGGTAGTGAGCTGGGTCTGAAGCTGTTGCACCTGGTCTTGCAGTTCGACAATTTCGCGGTTCACGGCCCAGGCTGGGGTGGTCACGAGCCCAGCGGCAAAAACACCAATCAAAATGCTAGTGCGGAGGTTTTTCATATGGATTCCCATCGATTCTAAGATGCCGAAAACGTCCTTATCGTAAGTGCAACAGAAGAGGAGCTTTCGGTCAAGTTCGCGGACGGACAGGGAGATTATTGAACTTGGTGCACGCTGTGTATGTACGTCTTTGACTTTGACTCGGCGGGCTTGGCGAATGCTTTGCGGGGTTTGCGGGTAAAGGCTCTAACCGCAGAGGGTGCAAAGACGGCGCAAAGGTCGCGAAGGGATTGTTAGACACCAGCAAGGAGTGTCGCGCCAAAATACAACGGTTAACCACGGAGAACACGGAGAGTACGGAGGGACGCACAGAGTCTCAGGTCGTGGTGGCTCCGGCTAAGGAGGGCCGCCTCTCAGATACCAAGGCTAGTGCAGCTTCGAGGACGCTAAGGCCCTCGTCGAGTTGCTCATCGGTGACCACGAGAGGCACAAGTACGCGGATCACGTTGCCGTAGCTGCCGGCAGTAATCGTAATCAGGCCGTGTTCATAGCAGTATTTAGTGATCTGCTTCGTTTCGTCCGCAGCGGGTTCGCGGGTGTCGCGAGACTTCACCAGTTCAAGGGCACGCATCGCTCCGAGTCCGCGGGTGTCGCCGATGATTCCGAAGCGGGCTTGCCACTCTTTCGCGCGTTTCTCAAATCGGACGCCGATCGATTCGGCACGGCGTAGGAGATCGCCCTTTTCAAACTCATCGAGCACGGCATTGGCAGCAGCGCAGGCGAGCGGATTGCCGGCAAAGGTTCCGCCGAGGCCACCGGGGCCGGGAGCGTCCATGATTTCCGCGCGGCCTGTGACTGCGCCAAGCGGCAGGCCTCCGCCAAGAGACTTCGCCGTGACGATGAGATCAGGTTCGACCCCGTAATGCTCGCAGGCAAACATCTTTCCCGTACGGCCGAAGCCGGATTGGACTTCATCGGCGATGAACAACACGCCATGCTTGTGGCAGATTTCCATGATGATGCGGAAGAACTCCGGCGGCGGATTGACGAAACCGCCTTCACCGAGCACGGGTTCGGCGATTACCGCGGCAACGTCTTCGGACGCGACGACGCGCTTAAAGGTATCTTCGAGGTGGCGTGCGCAGTAAATGTCGCATTCGGGATATTTCAGCGAATACGAGCAGCGGTAGCAGTAGCCGTATGGGATGCGGTAGACGTCGGAGGGAAACGGCGCGAACCCGGCTTTATAAGGATGCGTTTTGCTGGTGAGGGCCAGCGTCATCATGGTGCGGCCATGAAACGCGTCTTCGAAGGCGATGATACCGGGGCGTCCGGTGTGGGCACGCGCGATCTTTACGGCGTTCTCAACGGCTTCTGCGCCTGTGTTGACGAGCAGAGTCTTCTTGGGAAATTTGCCGGGAGTGATTGCGTTCAGGCGCTCGGCGAGACGAACATATTGCTCGTAAGGCGTGACCTGGGAACAGGTATGCAGAAAGCTCTGCAGCTGCGACTCAATTTCCGAGATAACGCGCGGATTGCGATGTCCGGAGTTGAGGCAGCCGATGCCGCCGGCAAAATCGATAAAGCGGTTGCCATCGACGTCTTCGAGCCAGGCGTCTTGCGCGTGGGCGACGTAAACGGGCGTGGCGTGAGAAAGTCCTCGCGGAACGGCGCCTTCGCGGCGCGCGGCGAGGGCACGAGAGTTGGGGCCGGGGACCGGAGTTCGTAATTGGATTGTGCTCATGTTCGCCGAACACTCTTCTCTGTGTTTATTCTCTGTGCTCTCTGTGGTTGGCTTTAAGACCTGAACCACAGAGGAGACAGAGGTACACGAAGCAAAGCCACAGAGCCTGATCGCTGCCTTCAGTACCAGCCGATCGGCTGCTCGTTCAAGTTGATGTGTACCTGCTTGGTTTCGAGATACTCCTCAATTCCCCACGGCCCGAGTTCGCGGCCGAAGCCAGATTGTTTATATCCGCCCCAGGGTGCTTCGACGTAAGTCGGCTGCATGTGATTGACCCACACGATTCCCGCACGCAACGACTTCACCACGCGAAACGCTTTAAAGATGTCGCGGGTCCAGACGGCGGCCGCGAGGCCATAGGGAGAATCGTTGGCGATCTTCAACGCGTCTTTTTCATCATTGAACGGAATGACCGACGCCACCGGCCCGAAGATTTCTTCGCGGGCGATGCGGGCGCTGTTATCGACATCGTAGAAAATCGTTGGCTCGACGTAATACCCCTTGGCAAATTTCTCTGCGCGCCCGCCACCGATGGCGATTTTCGCCTCATTTTTGCCGAGGTCCTGATAAGAGCGAACGCGCTGATATTGCTCCTTGCTAACGACTGGACCCATTTTTGTTTCGCGGTCGAGCGGAGCGCCGAGTTTGATGTTGCGCGCCTTCTCGGACATCGCGTCTACGAATTTTGTATAGATTGGCTTCTGCACAAGAATGCGGCTGCCGGCAGAGCAAACTTCGCCTTGATTGATAAACACGCCGAAGAGCGCGCCGTCGATGGCGGCTTCGAAGTCGGCGTCGGCGAAAAAGATGTTAGGGGATTTGCCACCGAGTTCGAGCGTGACACGCTTTACCGTATCGGCGGCTTGCTTGACGATGACCTTGCCAACTTCGGCGCTACCGGTGAAGGCGATCTTGTTCACGTCGGGATGTTTGACGAGAGGCGCGCCGCAGGTTTCGCCGAAACCGGTGACGATGTTTACGACTCCCGGTGGAAGACCGACATCGGAAAACCAGTTCGCCATTTCAAGCGCGGTGAGCGGGGTTTGCTCGGCTGGCTTAAGAACACAGGTGCAGCCTGCGGCCAGAGCCGGAGCGAGCTTCCATGCCGCCATGAGTAATGGGTAATTCCATGGAATAATCTGGCCCGCGACGCCGATCGGTTCTTTCAGGGTAAGACTGACTGCGTTGTCGGGAACCGGATTCACGTAGCCGAGAATTTTTGTGGCGAGGCCGCCATAGTATTCGAAGCAAGTGGCGACATCGTTGATATCGAATTCCGCTTCGACGATGGGCTTGCCGCTGTTGCGACATTCGAGTTCGGCCAGCATGGCTGAGTTCCGGCGGAGTTTTTCGGCCAGGCGGAAGAGGACGCGACCGCGCTCCTGAGGAGTAGTGGTCGACCATGGACCGTCTTCAAATGCGGTTTTGGCCGCGGCAACGGCGCGATCAACGTCGTCGGAGTTGGCGTCGGAAACCTGGGCGATGACTTCTTCGGTTGAAGGATCGTAGACCGCGAAGGTTTTTCCTGACTTGCCCTCGACCCATTCGCCGTTGATGAAGAGCTGGTAAGTTTTGACTTCGGTTGCAACTCCGCTTGGCATGAGACCTCCTGCTAAGATGTCGCGCTTCGCTTGACGCGACCCTTCGACTTCGCTTAGGGCAGGCGGGCGGGTGCGCCCGTCGCCACACCTACCTTGGTGGTTGTTGCTTTCCTGCTTCCGTAGACAAAAAAGAAAAATGCGGCGAGGGCTATGAAAAAAGCCGTGCCGCCCACCATCCAAACTTCATACGAAAACACGGATGCGATCTGCTGCGCCGGGAAAAAAACTAGGGAGATACCGAGAAACGTGGTTACAAAGCCAGCTGCGCCCGAGAGCAGCAAGGTTGCGCGACCGTAACGTCCCGCATTATTGCGCTTCAATCCGAACTTCACCAGCGCGGCAAACATGTAAAGAAATGGTACGAGTTGTAAGACGACCGCCAGCGAGAGCATGCGCTGAAATGCTCCCTGAACTCTCTCGCCTCCAGCGAAATTCAACACGACCAATGCCGCAGAAACAATCGCCTGCACGATCAACGCGGCATAAGGCGTCGCGTATTTCGGATGGATCTTGCCCAGCCAACCTGGCATATACGAATCCAGTCCGGCAACGAACGGGATGCGCGCCGAACCGCCCATCCAGGCTGAGCCGATTCCCGCGATAGAAAAACTCAGCATCAGAGCGAAGGGAATAATGATCCACGAAATCCCAACGCGCTGGGCCATTTGTCCGACCGCCTGCACGATTCCCTGGAGCACGCTGATATCGTTTTTGCTGATCGCGATAAGAAGCGTGAGTGTCGCCCCAATGTAAAGCGCGCCCGAGATGATCCCGCCCCAGGCAACAGCTTGCGGCATGTCTCGCGCGGGATCT
>Ga0070741_10007336_pt1 | contig 22872 bp, 16 predicted proteins | sample Coa_R1_4_FD_66440 | JGI IMG/M metagenome (GOLD analysis project Ga0070741, IMG submission 66440) | Surface soil microbial communities from Centralia Pennsylvania, which are recovering from an underground coalmine fire - Coalmine... | ecosystem: Environmental > Terrestrial > Soil > Unclassified ... | reverse complement strand
GTTCGTGTTCCAGCCATAGCGATCCGGTGCAACAACCGAATGTGATACTCGGCGTTTGTTTCGTGCCAGGTTGGTTTGCGGACGAGTTTGAGCGTGCCGTCGTTTTCCACAAGAGCGGCCCAGCCGATGGGAATCTCCGAATCGCGGAATAACTCCTCAGGCAGAACGAGGAAATACAAATTTGCACAGCGGTAGCGAAGTAAGTTGTCGAACTTGGTGCAATCGTAGAGTCGATTTTGCAGGGTGCGCAGATCACGCACAAGTCGCGCATAACCACGGTGGCCGAGCACGGTGAAATCAGGCAACTCGAATTCGGGGAATAGGGAATCGCCGTTGCGCAGGTTTGGATAATGTGCGCGGAGGCGCCTTTCGAGAAGCTGGCGGCGTTGGGAAATCGTTTCGAGCCGCCGACTGGCGGCGTCGCTCCGGCAATTATCTCGCCGCAAATCGCAGAGCGCCTGTTTACACTCAAAGATCGCTGTCGAGCCGAGTTTCTCGCGCGTCAGGCGATAGGCTGCGACATCTGCACGATACCGGCAGTTTGGAAGGCTCACTTCCAATGCGCATGCGGAATAGCCTTGGGCCTGCGCCCAAAGGAACGCCAGTCGCTTCAACCGGGCGTGTCTCTCAGTTTCGCCGCAGGCGGCTCTTACTCCCGCAGCCATCTCGCAAGTTCGCGTGCCCAGTAGGTGACTATAATACCGGCTCCCGCTCGCTTAAGAGCAGTCGTGATCTCAAGTACGGCATCTCGCTCGTTTAGAACGCCTTTTTCGACGGCGGACTTGACCATCGCATACTCGCCGCTCACATGGTAAACGGCTGTCGGTTTTCGGAACCGCTCACGGACTCGCCACAAAATATCCAAGTAGGGCAGGGCAGGCTTTATCATCACAATGTCCGCTCCTTCCTCGATATCCAGTGCGACCTCACGCAAAGCTTCATCCGCGTTGGCAAAATCCATCTGGTAAGATCGGCGGTCACCAAACTGGGGCGGGCTCTCAGCAGCCTCGCGGAATGGCCCGTAGAAAGCCGACGCGAATTTGGCCGCGTAACTCATAATCGCAGTTTGATCGAAACCTTGCGTATCGAGGGCCTCGCGAATCGCTCCGATGCGCCCATCCATCATGTCGCTTGGGGCCACCATATCTGCGCCGGCTGCAGCATGAGAGAGCGCGGTCTTGACCAGCAACTCGACCGTCTCGTCGTTGAGAACGTGGAAATGATCTCCATCGATACGTGTTACACCACAGTGGCCATGGCTCATGTACTCGCACAGGCAGACGTCCGTGATCGTGACAAGGTCAGGACATTTTGATTTAATGGCTTGCAGAGCTTTTTGAACGATTCCGTCCTCGGCGTAAGCGCCGCTTGCCTGTTCGTCTTTTTGCTCGGGAATTCCGAAAAGTAGAACGGCTTGGATGCCCGAGTCCTGAGCGGTACATGCTTCGTCCGCGACTTCGTTGATAGACAACTGAAACACCCCCGGCATGCTGGCGATCGGCCGGCGCTGCCGGACCTTTTCACTTACAAACAGCGGTAAAACAAAATCGTGAACGCTCAAATGCGTCTCGCGGACGAGGTTTCGCAGAGAAGCCGAACCCCGCAACCGACGCGGGCGATGCAGGAGTTTTCTCACAACGCGACGCTACGCGTTGCCAAAGTGGGTCGCAAGCAAGCAGAAACCACCTGACTCAAACGCCGCCCCGGATGAATGCATCGTAGTGGCGGCTGTCCTCAGCCGCAGATCTTGATCCGTGCCTGCGCGTGCGGACGCGCGGCTCCCTGACAGCAGGCGTGTTCGAAATGCCAGGTGCTTGACGTCGCGTGGCGTTAGGTGTCTGCATCTTGATCGTGGTGCGCAGCTCGGATTATTTATTGGTCGATATCAGCAATTCGTACGCGAAATTTGCCTTTGCATCGACAAGGGGAATTTCGACTGCTACGCGGATCACGACCAGCGAGCTTTCAAGTGGCGTGGTCGCACGATTTCTCCGAAAACGAAACGTAGGAAAGATTGTTGTCTCTTCGGTTGTACCCGCGAAGAACTCGGTAATTTCGAAGGCCGCAGGAAAAATGAATGTACTCTGGCTGGATCGGAAGCTGAAGCTGGGTGTAGAGATTGATTATCCCAGGCCGCAATCGATTGGCGCGGACCGGTTGGCGAACGCTGTTGCGGTCACAGCGCTGTACGGCTATCCCGCAGTCGTGGTGGATTTCGGCACGGCGGTGACCTTTGATATCATCTCTGGTCGCCGGGCTTACATTGGCGGTGTGATTGCGCCAGGGCTTGAAGCAATGACTAATTTTCTTTATCAGCGAACGGCGCTCTTGCCGAAGCTTTCATTGAAAGAGCCGCGACGCGCGATCGGTAAGTCGACAGTCCAGGCGATGTTGTCGGGAGCCGTGTTCGGTTATCGCGGGCTGGTTCGCGAAATCCTCGCCCGAATTAGAGCGGAGCAATTTCCGCATAAAAAGGTTCACGTAGTAGCGACCGGTGGCTACGCTCGACTAATCGCGCGACGATTGCCGGAGATCGACGTGGTTCACCCGAATCTTACTTTGGAAGGATTGCGGATTGTGGCCAACCTCAACGACTGATTCCCGGCCGTGCAGATAGTCACGCCTTACTCTTTTGTTGCGTTTGATTTTTCCGAAGCGAGCCGAAAAATCGGTGTGCCGAGGTAACTTTCCACTTGTCAGACGCGCTGAATAGGGTTTCAATCGCTACTTCATGAGAGTGTGGGGGATGGCGGCGGTCGCCGCGCTGGTACTTAGGTTATTCACCGCAGATTCGTTTGGAGCGGAAAATGTCGCCCCGACGAAAGCGGAGCTGGAGGAAATGTACAACGGCGCATTCCGCGCGTTCGATTCGAACAAATTTGAGGAGGCGCTAAAACAGCTTGATGCCATCGATGCCCGCCAACCTGATCTTGCCGCGTCCAAGAACTTGCGCGGCGTGATCCTGATGCGTCAGGGCAATTACGATCAAGCGGAAGCAGCGCTCCAGGATGCTGCCCGAATCGATCCCAAGTTCTGGAACGCGCGCTTCAACCTGGCGGAAATCCCGTTTCTTAAGAAAGACTGGCCGGAAGCGCGAAATCGCTTCGAACAACTCCTTTCCAGTGGTGAATCCGATCTGGCAAAAGAAGCGTCGCAGCTGATCCAATACAAAATTCTTCTCACTTACCTCCTCGAGGGCAACGACAGCATGGTCGATTCCGTTCAGGCGAAGTTGGAGCTTTCCTCCGACACGCCGGCTGTTGACTATGTGAAGGCGGCTGTTGCGCTGAAACAGAAGAATCAAAAAGAAGCGAAAGATTGGATTAGCGTTGCGGAGAAGAACTTTTCACCGCAGTTGAACAAGCTTTTCGCCGAATCACTTTACGAAGTGGGATGGCTGGAAAAGCCAGCCGGCGAAGCGCGGCCTTCGTTGCCGCTCATGACAGCCGCTGAGCGCTCGGAAAAGACGAAGGCCACGGCTCGTGCAAAGTTCGAGCAGGCACAGCAGGCGTTGCGGCAGCGCGATCTCGCGACGGCTCTGAAACTCGTAGATGAAGCGGATCAGGCAGATCCGAATCAGGCGGCGACGATTAATTTACGCGGCGAGATTCTGATGCAGCAGGAGCAGTTCGACCAGGCTGAAGCGGCCTTTAAGAAGGCAGCCAAGCTGGATCCGAAGCTTCGCGAAGCACAATATAATTTGGCGCAGGTTCCCTTTAAGAAGAAGGAATATGCGAAGGCGCGAGACCGTTTCGAGACCTTGTACAAGCGCACACCCGGCGGCGACAAAAATCAGGCGGCAGAGCTCATCAAATTCAAGATTTACATGACGCTTTTGCTCGAAGGGAAAGAGAGCCGCGCGCACGCGATGATGGATGAGTTTCAATTTACCGGGGACACGCCCGCACTCTATTACGCCCAGGCGGCTTGGGAATTTCAACATAACAATCCAGAAAAGGCCGCGGATTGGGCCGCTTCAGCCAATAAGATTTATTCGTCGGCACTGAACAGCGTCTTTGCTGACGCCTTTTACGATGTTGGTTGGATGCAAAGGCCGGCGGCTGCAACCATGCCGACGCCCGCATTCGATACAGCGCAAGCTGAGGGGAGTCCAGCGGTCGAGCCGAGTCCTATTCCAGACAGGGTTTTTGCTGCAAACAGCCAAAGTGACACCTCGAAGAATGAAGGACTGGCTTTGGGCTCGGCGGTGAGCGCGCCAGGTTCTGGACTGGATATCGCCGGCGGAGGAGCAGCTTCGCAGACTTCTATCTCTGGCTCGAGCGACTCGTCGTCGGGAACAAATGCTCAGCCCGAGCAACCGGCGTCGGCATCAGCTTCAGGTGGCAGCGAAACCACGGCTGCGGCGGCGCCCGTTGAGTCCCCGCAGACATCGCCTGCTTCCACGGAGCAAAATGATCAAACGACAGTTGCCCAAACAAGCGTTTCCGCGAGTCCGGCTGTAGAAGTCGCACCGACCAAATCGGCGCCGTCCGAGAGTCTGGCAAAAGGCAGGATGTGGCTCGTTGGCGGACTGCTCATGGCGGCGCTGTTCATACTCGCTTGGGTGGTCGTGCCTACTTTCCGCCGGCGTTACGTCTTCAATGTACCGACCTATTCGCGGCCGACTTCTCCCGCTGCACCCGCTCTGTTTAAGCCGAGAGCGGTAAGTGCGTCGGCAGCGCCGCAAAAGAAGACTCTGCAGGGCAACGGCTTTGTCGGGGGACCGCGCCAGGTTTCGCTGCAATTAAAGGCCTCGAAACCAGCGTTACGGCATAGTGCCATTCCCTCGGGCAACCTGAGTAATTTTGATCTGACGAAAGGCCTGAGAGCGAAGCCATCGCAAGACTCGGCCTATCAGACGGAAGAGCCAAGTCGCGGAGTATCACTTATTGATTCAGAGGCTGACTCATCCGTCGGCCCGGCTGTCGACCAAATAGGGGCGAATGGAGAGAGCTTGCATACGGATACTCCGGAGACGCCGGCGATGGCCGGGGTTTCAGCGATCAATGAATTGACCGAGGTGACCGCGATCGCGCCGCAGGCGACTGCTGAAATTCCCGAAAGCGTTGAGGAAATCACGTGGCCTACACATGAAACGAGCGATGTCTTCGACCGCGCGAACGAACCCACGTCGTTTCCGGAGGAGCCTGTGGAGATCGCACGAGACGGAGAAGTCGCATCGCCTGCCCCGACAACGCCGACAGAACTCCCCGTTGAATCGATTAGCCTGGAGCAACCAGTCTGGGAGCAACCAGTCTGGGAGGAACCAGTGCCCGATCAAACAGTAGTTCCCACCCCAGTACTCGCAAGGGCTGCTACATTCCCCTCTGACTCACCGAAGGCCGCCTCCGCAGAACCTGTAATTCCGCAAACAACAACACCCGCAATCATGCCTGAAACAACCCAAACCCCAACCGCTCCCGTAACCAAAGCCCCGGCGCCGCCGATGGCCAAACCGCAACCACCTGCCGCGATGCAAACATCCGTGCAGCTCACTTTCTCGTTCGAGATCGCAGCCATGCAGTTGACATCCAGTTTTAAAATGGGCGCCCTCAAGGTGCGTCCCATATCGAAGCTGGTCACAATGCGGTTGCCCTCGCCCCAGTCTCAGTCCGCTCTGAATTTGCAGGTCGGCTTCGAAATAGCAAAGATTCAACCGACTGCAGGAGCGCTCGGTACTATTCGAATGGTGCCGTCTCAACAACAGAGGCCAACTCCCGGTGGCTTGCCGTCATTCGCGGTCGCGGGACTACAAGTCGTTCCCAATTCTGAGGCCGCGCCGGTTCAATTCACGCCTTCGCGACAGGGACGGGCAGCCGTGCTCGTCACGGTGCCATTTCAGATCACGACGCTTGAGTTTGCGCCCTCGCTCGAAATTGCGTCGGTGATCCTAAACTCGAATTCCAAACAAGTGGCGGTTCAGTTGCCGGGCGCCGGACCGTCCCCGGCTGAAGGAGCGCCGATGTTTGAAATAGCAAACCTGGAGCTCGGCGAAGGGGGCGAGATCGGCATGATGCATCTGAATCCCGTTAGCGCTCCGAAACGAGTCTGACGAGACGAAGCTTCTTTGTCGGAAGAAGACCGTTCCGCAGTTCAGCGCCAGTTTAGCGAACGCAGTTGTTTCGGAAGAAATACTCCGTTCTTTCGAATCAGCTTGCCGTCGAAATAGATTTCTCCGCCGCCGTATTCGCGGCGCTGAATGCTTACCATGTCCCAGTGTACCTGACTTCGGTTTCCATTGTCTGCTTCCTCGTAAGCTTGCCCCGGGGTGAAATGAAACGAGCCGGCAATCTTCTCATCGAACAAAATGTCTCGCATGGGATGTAAAATGCGCGGATTAAATCCAAGCGAAAATTCGCCGACGTAACGTGCGCCCGGATCTGAATCGAGAATCTTATTAAGCTTTTTCGTCTCATTACTTGTCGCCTCGACGATTTTGCCGTTTTTGAATTCCAGCCGGATGCCATCGAAGGCGATCCCCTGATAAATGCTCGGCGCGCTGAATGTCACATGGCCTTCGACTGAATCTCGCACGGGGCAGCTGAACACTTCACCATCCGGAATATTGCGATCGCCACCGCAGATTACGGCCGGAATCCCCTTCATGCTGAAACGGAGATCGGTCCCGGGACCTTTGATTTCGACCCGATCCGTCTTTTCCATCAAACCATGGAGAGCCTTCATGCCGGGCAGAAGTTTCCGATAATCCAGCGTGCAGACTTCAAAAAAGAAATCTTCAAATGCCTCGGTGCTCATTCCGGCAAGTTGCGCCATGGACGGCGTGGGCCAGCGCAGCACCACCCACTTGGTCTTTTTGACTCGCTGATCCTGCACCGGCCGCATTTTTCTGGCGATTAATTTCATTGTCCCCGGCGGCACATCGGATAATTCCGTGATGTTGTTGCTGCCGCGCACCGCGATGTACGCATTCATTTTTTTCATCCGCGCCAGCTCGTGGCTCGCTACGAGATTTAGCTGTCTGTCGGAGGCCTCCAGCGCGAGGGCCCGGTTTACCCGGGCGTGATAAGTTTGTGCAAACGGCACCCCGCCCGCTTTCCGGGCCGCTCGTATCAGCGCCACAGTCATTTCGTCGGGAATATCGAAGGCCTCGATGAGGACCGTTTCATTGCGCTGGAGGCGGATGGAATATTCCACCAGAAGTTTCGCGAGTTTATCAAATCGAACATCATGCATAGGTTCTTATCATTCCACCGGCATCGCCCGACGCAACCTATAGCCGCTTCCCTATGAAAAGCGCGACACCGACATGCTTAACAGAATACGCGGCGGCGTGGCTCAGAGAGCGACGGCTACAGTTGGTACGCGCTGCGGGTAAACTTCTGAGCAAAAGCGCCATCGAAACCATCGCGAAACGGCAGAGAACACCTTTCCTCTTCCAGGCGGAGAACGGATGTATCGGCCAGAACTTGTTGCGCTACCTGCGCATTTTCTTCCGGCTCAAGACTGCAGGTGCTGTAAACAAGTGTGCCATTTGCCCCTAATAAAGGGATGAGTGTGCGAAGCATCTTGAGCTGCCGCTGTTGCATGCGAGCGAAATCGGCTGGTTGTAATCGCCACCTGACATCCACGCGTCGTCGCATTACTCCGGTATTGCTACAGGGTGCGTCAAGCAGGATGCGGTGAAAGGGCGCAATTGAAGCGATCTCTCCAGGGACCTGACCGCTCGTCCAATTGTGATCAAGAATCTGGACGATCTCAGCGCCGAGGCGCGCCATGTTTTCTTTCAATATCCGCAGTCGCGTGGGGTCGCGATCGCATGCAACGATGGTTCCCCGATTTTCCATTAGTTGCACTATGTAACCAGTTTTTCCGCCCGGAGCGGCGCATGCGTCGAGAACCTTTTCTCCAGCCCGGGGATTCAGAATCTGGCAGGCGATTGCGGTGCTTGGATCCTGAATGTAGCAGTGGCCTTGCCTGACAGCGGCTGTCGGCAAGACGTCAAATTCAACAAACTCAGGATTGCGCACCAGCGGCCGGGAATCCGGATAAAGGCTGAGGAATTCTTCGCGGTCAATTCTTAATTGATTGATTCGTCCATAGATCGGCGCGGGAAGATTGTTCCATTTGCAGAGCTCTTCTACTTGTTGAGCGCCGAAATGCTGCTGCCAGCGTTCCACAAGGAATTGGGGATGGGAGGCTCGAACAAACAGTGGCTCTGCATCGGCACGCGCGAGCAACTCGCTCTGTCGCCGGATTGCGACACGAAGCATGCCATTTACGATCGATCTCTTTTTTTGTGGAACGAGCTCCACGGTCTCATAAACCGCCGCATGTGGGGCTGTCTTGAGGAGGAAAAGTTGATACAATCCCAGGCGCACAATATCACGAACATCGACGTCGACTTGTGTAGCGCGCAGGCAGGCGATCCAAAAATCCAGCAAGGTTAAATTGCGCAGGACGCCGTAAAAGAGTTCAAAGGCAAACGCACGATCGGATTCAGTTAGCTCCGTCTCTGCAAGAAGCTCTGCAACAATCGAATCGGCAAACCACTTTTTTTTTCGCCATGTGCGCAGCGCGTTCAGCGCAATCCGGCGAGCCGATCCCTGTGCCGTTTTGCTAGAAGGCTGTTGAAAACGTGTCACTTCTCTTCTTGCTCATGCGGTTGTCGGGACATTGGCTTAATGCCTGTGCGCGCAGCGGGTTTGAAACCCGCTTTTCCCACACGGCAGCGGACTGCAACTCCGCCGGGCACAGAGACCTGGAGGTCTATGTTCTTGCGCCGACCGCGCGCACTCATGCTTCGTTATTGCGGCTTCACGCTGGCGCGTCCAATCGAATGATAATGAAAGCCCAACCGGCCCATTGTTTCGGGGTCTAACAGATTTCGTCCGTCAAAAACGATCGGCGTTCTCATTTTTTCTTTGACGACTGCGAGGTCGACGTTGGCGAATTCGTTCCATTCCGTGGCAATGAGCAGCGCTTCGGCATCGCTCACTGCTTCAAGAGCCGACGAAGCAAACTCCACGTCAGCGATCGCTTTGATGGTACGGGCTTTCTGCATCCCTTTCGGGTCGTAGGCAACGACGTGTGCTCCTTCGCGCAGCAGGTCTGCCACCAGTTCGATTGCGACAGACGAACGAAGATCGTCCGTATCGGGTTTAAACGTGAGACCCCACACTGCGATTCGCTTTTCTCTCAACACCCACAGCGTCTCGCGAATCGCTTTTAGAAAACGCTCTTCCTGGGCATTGTTAATGCGCTGTACTTCCTTGAGCAAATTAAACGGAACACCAAGTCGCTCACTGATCGTGATGAAGGCGGCAATATCCTTGGGAAAACAAGAACCGCCGTATCCAATTCCCGCGTTGAGAAAATCACGGCCAATCCGGTGATCCATCCCGATTCCTTGAGCGACTTTTTCAACGTCGGCGCCGCTCGCTTCGCAAATCGTCGAGACCGCGTTGATGTACGAAATTTTCAGCGCCAGAAATGAATTCGCGCAATGTTTGATGAGTTCGGCGCTGTTAATGTCAGTGACCAAAATTGGCGCCATGAACGGCTCATAAACTTTCTTCATCAGGTCGATGGCGTGTTCGCTTTGGGCTCCTATCACAATGCGGTCGGGTTGCATCAGATCGGCTACCGCACAGCCTTCGCGCAGAAATTCAGGATTACTGACCACGTCGAAGCTTGCTCCATGGCGGTTGTACCTTTTGATGGATTCCACCACTTTTTCGCCGGTTTTCACAGGCACTGTGCTCTTGTCAACAATCACGCGGTAATCGGTTAAGACTCCCGCGATTTCACGAGCGACTTTCTCCAGAAAGCTAAGATCGACATCGCCGTCCGGCTGTTGTGGAGTAGGAACGGCGATAAAGACGATCTGAGAACTCTTCACGCCCTCCTCTATGCTGCCGGTGAAACGCAGCCGATGCGCCGACACATTGCGATGAATTATTTCTTCAAGCCCGGGTTCATAGATTGGCACTTCGCCAGATTGCAATTGCTTGATTTTTTGGGCGTCGTTATCGACGCAAATAACGCTATGTCCGACGTCGGCGAAACAGGCACCAGTCACCAGGCCGACATAACCGGAACCGACGATTGCAAGATCCATGATTGAAGGAATCGCGGCGAATTACGCGTAGCACACATGGCCGAACAAATCCGGACTGTCCGGCATTATTCGTGCACTTTCGGTCATTGTCCTTGAGATGAGGGATCGAAGTTCAAATCGAATCCAAATTTCGGGAACGCTTTGAGCGTGATGGTGAAAAGAACGCCATATTCTTTCGAGCCCTGATTGTCGCGTATGATGCCACCGAACGAGGCCACCCAAGACGTGAGATCGCGGTAAACAGAATACCGCTGTTCCTCGAGCAGGCCGGTCTCAGCTTCGTATTGTTCCTGAACTCCAACGCCCCAATTATCATTGAGGCGATAATATCCGCCAACAACGAACAAACTACTGTCTTGGAAAAAGGGATTACCGTTTAAATATCGATGCGCAACGGACAATTGCAGATTGGCCATAGGTTGAACGTTTGCAATCGTATCAACTTCCGTAAATCCTTTGTCGAAAGCTGGCACTTGCGAATTGACCGAGAAAGATACCCACGGCAGGGGGGTAAAGCGGATATTATTAAAAAGATTTGAGTAGTCTGTTTGGTCAAACGGGTTGTCGAAGTTCACGTCAACGTAGGTGTCGAGTTCGAACCAGGTGATTGTTCTGTCGTCTCGCCGCGTTTCCAGGCGATTGCGAACACCGACCCGCCACACAGTCCAATCATCGATAGTGTCGATGGTTGTGAACTGGGGGAAATCAATTGCCCGTAGTTGAGTTGAAGGCTGAAACCGGTCAAGCGCCAGGATTGAGGTTGGGTTAGGTCCATCCTCTTTGACGTAGGAAAAATTCGTGAACGGTTGAATGACATGCATGAGTCCGTCCAACCCAACCGCGCGGCTTTGCACATTTTCCCATGTGCGCGAGATCTTGAATGAGGCTTCGGCCCCGGTATCGAAGACGGAACGAAATGTGTCTCCGTCGAACTTTACTGGATTAGCTAGCGTTGGAGGGGGAAGAATAAAGTCGGGTTCGAGTGGGTTTGATGGCGGTATGAAGGTTGTAGATCCCAGGTCCCACGTCTTGCTGTAATAGGTTCCGCGATAACCAACCCGTGGCACGATCGAAAGCCACCCAAAGTAAGTGTTTGGAAAGGTTAGCTGGTGGAAGGTGTCAAGACGATCCGTGCCATAATTCTCGAAACCGGAATCCTGAGGGAATTGTAGCCGTAAATTGGCAAAACCGGTCTCACCTTCGTAGAAAATGGGTCCGCCGAAAAGGGCATGACGTTTGATGTCCAATGCTACTTCCGGCGAGCGTTCCGTTGTCGTGAAAAACTCATTCGCCTGAAACCGTTCGATCGCCGTGAGCGTATAAAAAGAATCCGTCTTTGCCACTGCGATCACATTGTCCGGAACGGGGTCGATGCGGAATTCTCCTTGATAGAAATCCTGCATTACGAAGGGATCGCTAAGCTTGGTGAGATTGGTGATGCCGTAGATGTCATCTGTAAAGTTGGTCGTGTCTGCCAGGCTAACTCGGTATCGTCCGGTAGGCACATCCTTTCGGGGTCTATTCGTTTCATTCAGGTTCGGATTTTGGTCCTGGAGATAATAGGTTTTGATCCGCGCCTGGCTGTCATTGAAATAATCTATGGTCGAATCAAAGCCCACGGCCACGCCGCGCCGGCCCCGATAATCGAGCCGGAACCGGCCCCTGATGTCGTCTGTGATCGGGAAGGTCACCTGAGTGAGGAGCGACGGTCCCCATGAACTCAAGTACGCTGGTGAAATCGAGAAACTAAACGCCTCGTTCAGCGATTGATAAAGATAGGGCCACCAAAAAACAGGTACTTTCCCCACATATGCCGTTACGTACTGGAAAATTACCCGATCGTTTTCGTAAACGCGAATCTTTCGGGCGTGGAGATGAAAGTCGGGCTTCGGTGAATCGTGAGTGGTAAAGGTTCCATCCTTTATCAGATAACCGTTCTCAGAAATCGAGGTCACATTGGCGCCTGTGAGGAAATAAGGTTGCGACTCGGTTCGCGCGTTGAAGGCTCTGATTTTCTTAGTCTCAGTATTGTAAATGCCGCTCTCGGCGATGTACATGCTGGTGTCCCGATAGATTCGCACGTGGCCTCTCAGCTCCACGTCGTGGGTGGTGGAATTGTATTGCGCGTAATCGGAATAAATGTCTGTGTCGCCAATATGTATCGTAACGTTGTCGCGTGCCGTGGCCAGGCCGTTCTCATACGTGGTTTCTCCAGTAGAAGTGATTTCAATAGGAGCGTTCTCCGGAGTCTTGATCTCTCCCAGGATCAAACCGGCGCTAGCCAAAAGAGTGACGATTAACAAGACCAGCGTTCGCATGGCGCACGCCGAAAGTACCGTGCCGGAGGCTCCCTGCAAAGCCAAAAGCACTATATGCAATAAGAGCAGACAGTAAGCACGAGCCGGCTTTGAAGCGAAATCATCGCGCGTTCTGTCTTGATTAACGAATCAATTGACGGTTTTCTTCATCCCAACGTGCGCAACTCGGCTGACCAGATCTTTGTTAATGGAAAGCAGTGGCTGCTGTCGTGGCTGACAGCTGCCCCTGGCTGGGTTGCCCAGATCGTGTCCAGCCTGATTAATATTTTCGCGCTCCTCGCGGTATTTCTGACGCTGTTTGCCCTGATGTCGGTGCTGGAGCGGAAGATTCTCGGCCGGATGCAAAATCGCTATGGCCCCAATCGGGTTGGACCATTCGGCCTTTTGCAGCCAGTGGCCGACGGAATCAAGATGTTGATAAAGGAAGACATCGTCCCCGCGCGGGCCGATAAAATCGTCCATTTCGTCGCGCCAGTTCTCATCGCCGCGGTCGCCATCCTCGCCCTTGGCGTGATTCCATTTGGCCGGAACATGACGCCGTTTACGATCGACGGCGGGATTCTTTTCTTCTTTGCGGTTGGATCGGCAACGGAGCTTGCAGTCTTTATGGCCGGCTGGGCCAGCAATAATAAATTCTCCATGCTCGGTGCGATGCGCGCGATCGCGCAAATGTTTAGCTACGAGCTGCCGCTCATCATTACCGTGCTGCCGGTTGTGATGGTGGTGGGCTCGCTGACTCCTGATCGGATTGTGGCCGCGCAGGGCGAATACACGCTTGGCGTTGTGCCGCGTTGGTTTGTGTTCACGCCATGGGGTGCCGCCGCGTTCATTCTGTTTTTTGTGTCCGGTCTCGTAGAATCGAACCGCACTCCGTTCGACGTGCCCGAGGGCGAATCGGAGATTGTCGCCGGCCACATGACCGAATATTCCGGCTTCAAATACGCGACATTTTTCATGGCCGAATACCTTGGCATGTTTGCCGTTAGCGGACTTGCGGTGACCTTGTTCCTCGGTGGTTGGCATGCGCCTGCGCGTGTACTCGAACTGATTCCCTCTTACGTCTGGTTTTTCGCAAAGCTGAGCGCGCTGCTTTTCGTTTACATCTGGCTACGCGGCACGCTCCCGCGAGCTCGCATCGATCAAATGATGAATCTTGCCTGGAAATTTATGTTGCCGATGGCGTTTGCTTGTATCATCGCGGCGGCCGTCTGGCATTATGCAGGTCGCGGTTTGCGCGGTTGGCTTTGGTCACTATTCGTGATCGCTCTTGTGTACACCGCGCTATCGATTTTGCTCGACACGCGAAGGAAATTCGCACCACGGGTTTACCGTTTCGCCGAATGAGCAGCGCCGCGTTTGTGATTATCGCTATTCTCACACTGGCCGCCGCGCTGGCCGCCGCCACGCTGCAAAAGCTGATGCACGCGACGCTGAGTTTTGCTCTGGCGCTTGTAGGCGTGGCTGCGCTGTTCTTTCTGTTGGGCGCGGAATTTGTGGGCCTGGTGCTGATATTCGTTTACATCGGGGCGGTGGCGGTACTAATTGTTTTTACGATTCTTCTGACGCGGCGTGACGCTGGAAAAGATCGGAGTTTGAACTGGAGCGGGGCACTGCTCGCAATTGCTGTCTTCGGCGGTTTGACGTGGGCAATCCTTAAGACGCAATCCGTTGCGATTGCCGCCCCCCATGTCCGAGCAGTTACGGTTAAACGAATCGGTGAAGCGTTGATGAGCGGCTATGTCTGGCCATTGGAGTGCGTGGGCCTGCTTCTCACCGCGGCGTTGATCGGCGCCCTGGTTCTTGTGATGGAGGAGAAGCGATGACGCCGACGCTTCAAGTCTTCCTCATTGTTTCAGCCGCTCTATTCTCGATGGGCCTGCTGGCCGCGCTGAGCCGCCGTCACGCCATTTTCATTCTGATTGGAATCGAGATGATGCTTGCCGCAGCAAACCTCAATTTCATTGCGTTCTGGCGCTTCGGCCCGCAACCGCAGCCGCCGACTGGTGTTATGATCGCGATTTTTTCAATCGCCATTGCCGCCGCTGAAGCCGCAGTCGGTCTTGCGCTGGTCATTGCTGTCTATCGGCATTACCGCACAGCAAACGTGGACCAATTCCACCAGCTCAAAGGATGAGTCGCTGGATCATCGATCATCTCTGGTTGATCCCTGCCGTGCCGTTCGCGGTTTCATTGGCAATTTTGAGCCTGCCGAACGGACGGCACAAAAACGCAGCCATACTGGCGGTCGCTGGACAGATCGCCGCGCTCGGAATGACGTTCTTCGCGTTCCTGCCGACTCTGCAAACGCCTGGATTCCGTGCCGTTCAGAATTTTACCTGGTTCACCTTCGGCGATAACGCCCTGCGTCTGGGATGGCTCCTGGATCCGCTCGCGGCTGTGATGCTGATGATGATTACGCTCGTCGGGCTTTGCATCTTCGTCTTCAGCACAGGTTACATGACCGGTGACAAAAATTTCGTCCGCTTTTTCGCTTACCTTTCGTTTTTCTCAGGTGCAATGCTCGGGCTCGTTATTTCGAACAGTTTGGTCCTTCTGTTTATCTGCTGGGAGCTGGTTGGTCTGGCTTCCTATTTGCTGATTGGATTTTGGATTGAGAGACCGAGCGCAGCGGCTGCAGCAAAAAAAGCGTTTATTACGACTCGTATTGGCGACATGGGATTTTTCCTTGGCTTGCTTTGGCTCTACGGTCGCAGCGGCACACTTCTTTTTTACGATGGCGGGAACGGTTGTTTGGAAAGCGCTGGCCTCGCCATGCTTGGCAGTAGCGCTACGTTTATTGCGCTGCTGATCTTCTGCGGTGCGATGGGCAAGTCGGGCCAATTCCCGCTGCATGTCTGGCTGCCTGATGCGATGGAGGGCCCGACGCCGGTCAGCGCACTGATCCATGCGGCAACGATGGTTGCTGCCGGCGTGTTTCTGGTCGCACGGGTGTACTCGTTATTTTCGTTAGGCGCAATCGAAGGCGTGACGTCCTCGCTCACAGTCGTTGTGTGGATTGGAGTAACTACGGCGTTAATGGCCGCGCTCATCGCGATAGCGCAAGCTGACATCAAACGCATCCTCGCGTATTCGACGGTGTCGCAACTCGGCTTGATGATGGTTTCGCTCGGCGTGGGTGGTGTCGCCGCCGGGATAATGCACCTGCTGGCGCACGGTTTTTTCAAGGCACTGTTGTTTCTTGGCGCGGGCTCGGTCATTCACGGCTGCCACGGCGAACAGGACATTCGGAAAATGGGCGGCCTGCGCAGACTCATGCCAGTCACGTTTTTAACTTATGCAATCGGTATGATGGCTCTGAGCGGCGTGCCGCTCTTCTTTTCCGGCGGCTGGACAAAGGAGGAAATCCTGCATGCGACCGCGCATTGGCAGGCTTCTCGCCTGCCCTATTATCTTATGCTGATCGGCGTCGTTCTCACCGCGCTCTACATGACGCGGCAAATTATCTACGTCTTTTTTGGTGATCGGCGTGCGGGCTCTCAGCATGCACACGAAAGCCAGCGGGTCATGACGATTCCGCTCATCGCACTTGCGACTTGTGCGATTTTGTTCAGCAGTGTTCTAACGCCGGCATGGCCATGGCTGCATGACTACCTGACAGGCAGCTCTGCGCCCTTGGAGATTGCGCGCCTGATTCAGCCGGCGCTCTTCATTTCGCTGTTACTTGTTGGCGTCGGCTTTGCTCTGGGCATCTGGATGTATCGCAAAGCTGGCGTGCAAGACCTGGAGCGTCCCGCCGAGACTGATCCGCTCGAATTCGCGCAGCCCCAGTTATTTCGATTCCTCGCGAACAAGATGTGGATCGACGAACTGTATGCACGCACCGTCATCGCGTTTAGCTGGATGAGCGCGCGTCTGTCCGACTGGATGGATCGTAATTTTTGGGATCGCCTGGTGCGCGGATCCGGCGCAATCGGTCAACTTTTTGGAATTTTTACCACCGGTGTCGATGAGCGCGGCATCAATGCTGGAGTCGATGAGACAACCGTCGGCACCCGCGGTTTGGGGCGTCTGCTGTCCGCGGCGCACTCCGGACAAATTCAAACATATCTCGGCGTCATCGCGATCGGTGCGCTGGCGCTATTGCTTTTCTACGCATGGTTGGCTTGATCAGCGCGCTCATCTTAATTCCGTTGATCGGCGCACTTGCGCTTTTTACCGCCCTCCCAAGGACGGCGCGTCCGATCGCATTATTGTTTAACGCACTGGCCGCTCTTGACGCGTTGCTGTTGTGGCAGCACTTCGATATTCGCGCGGCTGGCGTTCAATTGATCGAACGGCACGCCTGGATTCCCGCAATCGGCGCCGAATACCTGGTTGGAGTAGACGGCTTGAGCCTCCTGCTGGTGTTACTTACTTCGCTGATCATCCCTTTTGCGTTTGTCACGCAGAGAATGGACCGCGGGTTTTACGCGCTGATGTTGATTACGCAATCCGCGCTCTACGGCACGTTCACAGCGCAGAATTTTGTTCTCTGGTTCTTGTTCTATGAAATGAGTTTGATCCCCGCCTTCCTGCTTATCAAAATCTGGGGAGGGGAAAATCGCGACCGCGCCGCGACAAAGTTTTTCCTCTACACGTTTCTCGGAAGCGTTGCGATGCTGCTGGGATTCCTTGGAATTTATCTTGCCAGGGCCTCCTTCGATTTTGCCACGCTTGCTGGTCTTGGTAAGAACGGCTTGCTTACGGGCAAGCTCGCCTGGCTGGCTTTTGCGGGGATCTTCCTTGGACTCGCGGTCAAAGTACCGCTGTTCCCATTTCACACCTGGTTACCCGACGCGTATGAAAGCGCCCCGACCGGCGTCTCAATGGTTTTGACCGGTGTGCTTTCGAAAATGGGTGTTTACGGTTTCGTGCGCCTGTTGCTTCCGCTTTTTCCGAACGAAATCAGAATCATCGGACCCTGGCTGCTGGCACTAGCGATCTGCTCGATCGTTTTCGCTCCGCTGGCAGCATGGGCTCAGTCCGATTTGAAACGAATGGTCGCCTACTTGTCGGTCAACCATCTGGGCTATTGCATGCTCGGCTTGTTCGCGATCGCTTCCTCGTCCGTTGGTGCTGCGATCGACACCCAAGCGGCGCTGAGCGGTGTGTTCATGCAGATGTTCAATCACGGGATCACTGCGGCTGCATTGTTCTACCTGGTCGGCCTGCTCGAGCAACGCCGCGGACTGCGTGGCATTGGTGACTTCGGAGGATTGATGCAACGGACGCCAATCCTTTGTGGCTGGATGAGCGTGGCCATGTTTTCGTCACTAGGTTTGCCGGGCCTAAATGGTTTCATCGGCGAGTTTCTGATTTTCAAAGGCTCATTTGCCATCACTGCATCCTTCACAGCTATTGCAGTCATTGGCCTGCTGGTGACAGCAATCGTTTTCATGCGGGCGATGCAAGCGCTCTTCAGCGGTCCGCTGGCGGAAAGCTGTAATGCGTTCCCGGACCTTTTGCCGAGGGAAAAGATCGCGATCATTCCTGTGACACTGCTCATGTTCGCGATTGGCCTCGCGCCGCAATTCATTTTCAACATTTTCAACACCACCGTCGTTCACATGACGCGGCTATTTAGTTGAGGTTCATCGCGAATGAACAAAGAGATCATTCCCGCTGAACAGATCGCGTTGCGGATCCGGCATTTTCGCGGCGAAAAGGTGCTGCTCGATTTTGATCTGGCCGCTCTCTATGACGTAGCCGTAAAAGTTTTGAATCAAGCAGTGAAACGAAATCGCGAGCGATTCCCGAACGACTTCATGTTCCAACTCAGTGACGAGGAAGCGCGGCTTTTGCGGTCGCAACTTTCGGCACTGGAGAATCGACAAACCGTTGAAAATGAAGGCGCTGAACGGAACTGGTCACAATTTGTGACCAGCTCTCATAAATACCGGGGAACCAAATATCGGCCCCATGCATTCACCGAACAAGGCATTGCCATGTTGTCGAGTGTCTTGAACAGCAAACGCGCTGTGAAAGTCAACATCGCGATCATGCGTGCGTTTGTGAAGCTGCGCTGGGCGCTCGAAACAAATCGCGAACTTGCCAAAAAATTTTCTGAACTGGAAAGCCGCGTCGACAAACACGACGAAGAGATCGCGACCATCCTCGAAGCGATTCGGCAGTTGATGGCCCCGCCGGAAAAGCCCCCACGCGAAATTGGGTTCCATGTGCGCGAGAATGCCCCACGCTATCGGGCGAACAAACGCGCATGATCGCCTGGACGATTTATCTGGCGTTCGCGGGTGCAGCCGTGCTGCTCCTTCTCCCGGGTGTGTGTGCGCGCTGGATTGCGCTGCTCACCACCGTTGCCGGCTTGGCCTTGGGAATCGTTGGATTTGTTCGCACGCCAATCGCCGATCTCGCCCACTTCACAACCATCGTAAGCGTGCCGTGGGTACCACCGCTTGGGATGAATTACCATCTTGCGATTGACGGCGTGAGCCTCACGATGGTTCTGGTTACGGGTATTTCCGCCGTAAGTGCCGTGTTGTTTTCATGGGATGTTGAACATCGCCAGCGCGAATTTTTCTTTTGGCTGTTAGTCGTTGTGGGTGGTTGCTATGGCGTTTTCCTCAGCGCCGATTTGTTTCTGTTCTTCGCGTTCTACGAACTGGTCATCGTGCCGAAGTATTTTCTCATCGCCATCTTCGGATCGACTAACAAGGAGTACGGGGCGATGAAGCTGACGCTCTACTCGTTCTTTGGTGGAATGTTCGTTTTCGCAGGGATCCTTGTCGCCTACGTGACCGCCGGCTCTTTAGACCTCAATCAACTAGCGCAGTTCCACTTCGCCCCCCAGCTGCAATCATGGGCCTTTCCTTTGTTGTTCCTCGGGTTCGCTGTGCTCGCCGGCATCTGGCCGTTGCATACCTGGGCACCTACCGGCCACGTCGCAGCGCCCACGGCGGGCTCGATGTTGCTTGCCGGCATCGTAATGAAACTGGGCTCCTATGCGGGGCTGCGCGTCGCGATGAATCTCTTTCCGGAAGGATTCCAAATGTGGAGCAAATGGATTGCCGTCCTGGCTGTGATTGGAATTGTTTATGCGGCAGCGGTGGCGCTCCGCCAGCATGATCTGAAATTTGTTATTGGTTATTCGAGCGTGAGCCACATGGGTTTCGTGCTGCTCGGTCTGGCTACTGCAAACGTGCTCGGTGTTTCAGGGGCGGTGCTGCAAATGTTTTCACACGGCGTGATTGCGGCACTGTTGTTCGCTGTTGCTGGACGGATGATTTATCGACGGACTCACACTCGCGAGCTCGACGCGCTTTCTGAAATGAATCTAAGCCATGCGTTGCCCTTCGCTGCGTTCACGTTTGTTGTCGCTTCGGCCGCGTCGATGGGCATTCCCGGTTTCAGCGGATTCGCAGCGGAAATCACGATCCTGATTGGCACGTGGAAGACGTATCCAATCGCAGTCTGGATCACCGGCGCGGGTATGGTGTTGGCGGCGGCTTTCACCTTACGCGCGCTCGTGAAATCATTTTTTGGCGACGTGCGCCTGCAGACAGACCGTGTTCCGAGAGAGGCAGATTGGAACGAACAATCGATCACGCTCGCGGAAAAGTGCGGCGCTTGTTTGCTCATGTTCGCGACACTTGCTGTCGGCCTGTATCCCAAAATTCTGCTCGATCGCATTCAACCCGCAGTCGAAGCGATGAGATTTTTAAAATGACATCCTCAGCTTTAACGATGTCGTATCTGGAGCTGCTCAAACTCGCATCGCCTGAGGCTATCGTAGTGATCAGCGCGCTCGTCGTGCTCGCGATTGGCTTAATGAGCAAGCGAGGGACGGTAGTGGCAGGCGTGTCGTCTGCAAAACCGCCAAGGAAGGCAGCTGGCATCACTGCCGCTACAGGCTGGTGCTCGTTAGTTGCTGCCCTCTGCGTTGCCATCGCAATAGCCGCGGTGCTCATGTTGCCGCGAAATGCGAACCTTTTCGGCGGAATGCTTGTGATCACACCGCTCACATCGCTTTTCAAAATCATTTGCCTCGCGCTCGCCTTTTTCACGGTGGGTCTGGTGCGATCAGAAAAATCGCTGCGTCATCCGGGTGAATACCTGGCGATTATTCTTTTGGCAACGGTCGGTCTCATGCTGCTCGTCGGCAGTGAAGAGTTGCTCATGATTTTCATTGGACTCGAATTGCTGGGCCTCTCGCTCTACGTGATGACTGCGTTCGACAGGACCGATGTGCGATCTGCGGAAGCGGGTCTGAAATATTTTCTGTTCGGGAGTACCTCGAGCGCATTCACGCTTTTTGGAATCAGTTTGATCTATGGCATGTCGGGGAGCACCGGTCTTGCGGCTATCTCGGAGAAATTGGCAACAGCGCCGGTGCAACCTTTACTCGCGACAGGCGTCGTGATGACGCTAATCGGGTTTGCGTTCAAAATTGCTGCCGCGCCCTTTCACTTATGGGCGCCTGATGCGTATCAGGGAGCACCCGTTCCGAGTGCAGCATTTATTGCCTCGGGATCAAAGGTTGCTTCCTTCGTCGTGCTTGGAAAGATCGTGCTCGTCGGCTTCGGCCCAGTTCACGGGAGTTCCGCGTGGCATGCAATGACTGCGGGCTGGTCGCCGGTTCTCGCCGTACTGGCCGCGTTGTCGATCCTGATTGGCAACCTGGTCGCCCTGGCTCAGACAAATGTTCGACGGCTCCTCGCGTACTCCGCGGTCGCGCACGCTGGCTACACGCTGCTTGGACTTATTGCCGGAGGCCGGGAGGGGTTTTCGGCGACGCTTTTCTATGTAGTTGTGTACGCGATCACGCTCGTCGGTGCATTTGGAGTCGTCGCAGTCGTGCGCAGCGAAACCGGGGGCGACGATTTACGAAATTTTTCCGGACTGGCCGGGCGTGAACCGCTCGTGGCCGGTTGCATGGCTGTTTTCATGTTTTCTCTGGCAGGTATACCGCCATTGGCAGGATTTTTTGGAAAATTTTACCTGTTCAGCGCCGCACTGCGCGCCGGCGGAAATCAAGGTTTATTTTGGCTGGTCGGCCTGGGGCTCTTTGGCAGCTTTCTCTCCCTCTATTACTACCTGATCGTGCTGAAAGCGATTTTCGTTGACCGGCCTTCCGGTACGGCTGCAGCGCTCGATGATGTTTCGTCCGATTTGCTGCAACGAATCGCGGTGAGCGTAATCGCTGCAGCAATTCTCTTTGTCGGTATAATGCCAGATATCCTGGCGTCACGAATTCTTGCCGCCGCCCAGTGAGAATTTGGGCAAAAAAAGTGTGATTAACACTTGACTATCGCTGTATAAGTTTTGCATCAAATCGAGAAGCACAGACCGGAAGAGTTGATGAAGTGAAGAGGGGCAACATCAGCCAGTTCATTGATCGGCATTTCCGTCACTTCAACGCGGCAGCTTTGAAAGACGCAGCCGATGCGTACATGGCGCACCTGGAACGTGGCGGAAAAATGATGGTTACGCTCGCTGGAGCAATGAGCACTGCAGAGCTCGGCGTTTCTCTCGCGGAAATGATTCGGCAGGACAAGGTGCACGCAATTACTTGCACAGGAGCAAATCTCGAGGAGGACCTTTTCAATCTCGTTGCACGCAGCCAGTACGAACGGATTCCTCATTATCGAGAATTGACCGGGAAACAGGAGGAAGAACTTTTGCGGCGCCATATGAATCGAGTGACCGATACCTGCATCCCGGAGGAGGAGGCTATGCGACGGATCGAGCACATCGTGCTGGAGGAATGGGTGAACGCCTCGGGAAAGAAGGAGCGAAGATTTCCTCACGAATTTTTCTATAAAATCCTGCGGGAATGCCGACTTAAGAAATTTTATGAGATCGATCCGGCCGACAGTTGGATGATCGCTGCCGCGCACAAGGATCTTCCAATCTTTGTGCCTGGCTGGGAAGATTCGACATTGGGAAATATTTATGCCGCGCGCTGCATGACCGGCGCGATCAGCGATGTGCACACCGTTCGCTCCGGCATTGAATACATGATCGTCCTGGCGGAGTGGTATCGCTCCGCATCACAGGGCTCGTCCATTGGTTTCTTTCAAATCGGCGGCGGCATCGCAGGCGATTTCCCCATTTGCGTCGTTCCCATGCTCAATCAAGACGTCGCGACCACACTTGTGCCCGAGTGGGGCTACTTTTGTCAGATCAGTGATTCCACGACCAGTTTCGGATCGTACTCCGGCGCCGTGCCCAACGAAAAAATCACCTGGGGTAAACTGAATATCGATACGCCGAAGTTCATCATCGAGTCCGACGCCACGATTGTGGCCCCCCTCATCTTTGCAAAAGTCTTAGGCTGGTAATCGCAGCGGTCTTGTTGTCTTACTGCCAATGGCCTGCAATCCAGACCCAGCCGCCAGGACGGCGCACCCAGTGACCTGCGACCCAAACTGCCGCTGGTCTTGGACGAACTATCCAACTGCCCGGTACCCAGACGTAGTCGGCTCCTGTCCATCGCCAATAGCCGCTCGTCCAAATATA
>Ga0070741_10007335_pt1 | contig 22878 bp, 16 predicted proteins | sample Coa_R1_4_FD_66440 | JGI IMG/M metagenome (GOLD analysis project Ga0070741, IMG submission 66440) | Surface soil microbial communities from Centralia Pennsylvania, which are recovering from an underground coalmine fire - Coalmine... | ecosystem: Environmental > Terrestrial > Soil > Unclassified ... | reverse complement strand
TCGGGAGACGATTTCCAATAAATCCGGCGATGCGCCGGATCATCTCCGGCTGGTTCTCCTGCGCTGTGTGCGCCAGAGCTTCTGCGGCGCCGTTCAGCGCGGTGATGCGGCGATTCAATTCGGAGCTGGCAAGATACACGGCCACCTGCCCGGTCACCATGTAAATGGCGATCGCGGCCAGCGCGAGAATCAGGATGATCGGCACAACGGCGATGAACAGGTAAGCGACGATCAGCCGGTTACGTAAACGCCAGATTGCCCTCCCTATGAAGCGGCGCGCCAGCCTGACGGCTACAACGATTGCGGTGATATAAAGCGCAATGTTGATCAGCAGCGTGAAGCCCGAGCCGGGAGCGAGGAAGCGCAGCGCGACATCAATCGCAGCGAGCACAAGGAGGAAAAGTTCGGCGCGCCCCAGCTTGCGGAATAGAGCGCCGATGCCCCGGAGCATATTTTCCAGATTATCTTAGCAGCCCATGATGAAAACCGCCCCCTGACGATGCTGAGGCACGCGCAAGAAGCCGTTTGTTTTCACCTTCCGCCACGGGCCAGGAACAAATGAGGGAAGCCCGGCGTCTATGCTACGAGCCTTTGTGGCTCGTTCTCATGCTGGAGCTGCGCAACGTCTCGAAACGATTCACCGGAGTAACCGCGGTAGACGATGTGAGCTTTGTGGCGCGGGCCGGTGAAGTCACCGGCTACCTGGGGCCCAACGGTTCCGGAAAGTCCACGACCATAAAAATGATTGCCGGGCTCATCGAGATGACCTCCGGCGAGATTCTGTTCGACGGCGCGCCGGTCCAGCGCGACCTGATCGCGTATAAGCAGCGCCTTGGATACGTACCCGAGGAGGCCCACCTGTACATGCATCTCAGCGGCCTCGAGTACCTGGTTATGGTTAGTCAATTGCGAGACCTGCCCTCGAAGCCTACGGCGGAGCGCATTGACGGGCTGCTTTGGCTATTCGGTCTTCATGGTGACCGGCATGCGCCGATTTCGGCTTACTCGAAGGGCATGCGCCAGAAGGTGCTGCTCTCCGCGGCGCTGTTGCACAATCCCGATCTCGTTCTTCTGGACGAGCCTTTTTCCGGGCTCGATGTCGCCTCGGCTCTCGTTGTGCGCGGCCTGATTCAGGAACTGGTTGCGCGCCGCAAGGTGGTGCTGTTCAGCTCTCATGAACTCGAAACCGTGGAGCGCGTCTGCTCTCATGTCGTCATCCTGCATGGAGGCAAGATTGTCGCTGACGATTCCATCGCTCGGCTCCGAGCGCTGATGGCTCTCCCGACTCTGGAAGAGATTTTTTCGCAGCTCGCCGTCGAGCAGGATCCGGCGGCAATTTCCCGGCAGATTGCGGATTTGATTCTGGCCTGAGAGGGGCCATGGCGAAACGGCAGTTCCGGGTGCTCTATCGAGAATTTCTCTTCCGCATGGTGGATTTAGAGCTGCTGTCGGTCCATGCTCAGGGCGACGCCAGCAGGCTGCTGGGGCAGTTCGCGGCCTTGCTTGCATTTTTAGGCGTGCTGTTTTCCATGCCCGCCATGATGGGTTTCGGCGACGCCAATATGCCGCCTCCCGCCCGGCTGATGCTCGCCTGGAGCATGGAGCACTTTCTGATCGCTACCACGATGCTCGTGATTGGCCTATTTGCGGTGCTGAGCTGGGACTCGACTTTCCCAAACCGGCGCGATGTCCTGGTGCTCGCACCCCTGCCGGTCCGCGCGCGCACGATCTTTCTTGCTAAAGTGGCGGCGATTGGCACGGCGCTGAGCCTTGCGGTGCTGATTCTACATGCCGTCGCAGGCCTCGCGTGGGCTTTTGCTCTGAACCAATCAAGCGCCACGCTGACGATTCCGGCGCTCACCTCGGATCCCCCTCTACGGCCCGTTGAGGCGGCCGATCTTAAGTCCGTACTCGATCGCGATCTCGCCGCGGCCCTGAACCCGGGGAGCGGAATGCTTGCGCCGGGTAAAGGCACGGGCGTTGTCATCGCAGTCTCGAAGCACGGCGTACGCCGGATTCTGACCTATGGAGATGCGAAGCCCAACTCCATGTTTGAAATCGGGTCCGTCACTAAGACCTTTACGGGCCTGCTGCTGGCACGGATGGTAGCGCAAGGCAAGGTGCGGTTCGATGAGCCTGTGCGCGTGCTTCTGCCGGCGGGAACCGTGGAGAAGCCCGGAGGCGCCGAGATCACGTTGGCCGATCTTGCCACACAGCACTCCGGTCTGCCTCGCCTGCCCGGCAACTTTCATCCCAGCGACAAAACCAATCCGTATGCGGATTATCACGCCGAGGATTTATACGCGTATCTTGCAAAGCGCGGTGTCCGAAAGCCGGCTCAGCCCTCGTTTCTGTACAGCAATCTCGGCGTCGGCCTGCTTGGCCAGGCATTGGCGAACCGTTCCGGCGTGAGCTATGCGGACCTCGTGCGCGAGCAGATCACAGACCCTCTCGGGATGCGCGACACGAGGATATCGCTATGGCGCGAACAGCAAAACCGCTTGATCCAGGGGCATGACGCGGAGGGCCGCCCGGTTCGCGCCTGGGAAATCGATGCGCTAGCCGGGGCGGGAGCGCTGCGCTCGACCGCAGTTGACATGCTTCGATATGTCGAGGCAAACCTCGAGCCACAGGAAACTCGACTGCGCGCGGCCTTGCTTGAATCCCATCGTGTTCGAGCGGAGGCAGCCCCAGGAATGCGAATTGCCCTCGCTTGGTTCTACTATGCCGACAATGGAACCTATTGGCACGCGGGCGCAACCGCAGGATACACCGCAGACGCGTTCTTTAATCCGCGGCGTGGCTACGCCGGCGTTGTCCTTTCAAACGTAGGTCCCGGAAGCGTAATCTCCGCCGACCTGTTGGGAGATCATGTCCGGTCCAGGTTGGAAGGCACAGCTGCTATCTCAGTCGCCAGCATATCGATTCCTCCAGGCGGCGGTTTTTCAGGTGTGATCCGGTTGTTCGCAGCGTACTGGATGACAACGATCTCGGCCGGCCTTTTCATCTTCTGTTCGGTTTTGGCAATGCAAGGATTGGCGGCCCAGGTTCTGCCGCGGCGATGGTTCCTGCGCTTCTCTTCGTTCTTGCAGATGGCCGCGTTCTGCCTGTTTGTGAGCGTTTACTTTTTGCAGCCGATCCCGGTGAGTCCGGCCGGCCTCATCGAGGCGCAGAATCAGGGACTGTTGGCATGGTCGCCATCATACTGGTTTCTGGGCCTGTTTCAAAAGCTCAATGGATCGCCGGCTCTTGCGCCGCTCGCGCGCCGGGCGTGGACCGGGCTCGCTGCTGCCTTCGGCGCCACAGCCGTTGCGTACTGGCTCTCATATGTTCGTACGTTGCGCAAGATCGCGGAGGAGCCCGATATCGTCCCAAGCTCGCGCCATATAAGCTGGCAGCCGCGTTTTGGGAATCTCCTGGAAACGGCGATCACGCAATTCAGCATGCGCACCCTGCTCCGCAGCCGCCAACATCGTATGATCGTCGCATTCTATTTGGGCGTCGCATTCGCCCTGGTCATTTTCTTTTTGAAAACGCCGGCGCCGGCGCAGCAACTCCCGGCTGCGGCAGCAGGCGATTCGTGGCGCCAGGTGACCGTGCCTCTGCTAGGGTCCAGCATCATCGTCATGGGTTTTTGGGTGCTTGGAATTCGCGTTGCGTTCTCAGTCCCCGTGAACCTCGGGGCGAACTGGATCTTCCGCCTTACACCGCTTCGCGGCGGCCGCGCGAGTCTAGCGGCGAGGCGGCGCGCGCTGCTGGTGTTGGCGGTTGCTCCCGTTTGGGCGGCTTCCGCCGTCCTGTTTCTGTATCTTTGGCCCTGGCGGCCGGCAGCAGGCCATCTCGCCGTGCTCGCGCTCCTGGCCATCATTCTGGTCGAGCTGTGTTTGCTCGGCGTTCAGAAGATCCCTTTTGCGTGCGCTTACCTGCCGGGGAAATCGAATATCCACGTAACATTCTGGCTGTGTGCCCTGCTGCTCGTCCGGCTCATTGGTTGGGGCGCTGAGCTGGAGCGGCGGGCGCTCGAGAATTCCAGTGTCTATCTTCGGATGTTCGCCGTTCTCGCCGCAGCCGCAATTCTGGTGCGATGGCGAGCGGCCACAACAGCCTCAGGCGACGCGGAATTGCATTTTGACGAGGCACAGCCAGGCGAGATTATCCGGCTCGACCTGCAATGGGGCAAAGGCGCCTCCAGCACAATTGCCCGATAGTGAAACTCTGCACGGTTTCGCCTTGGCCGTCGTCAATGGTATTTGCGGGGACTGACTTACGGCTTGTTGGCTTGGGCGTGCCTATGTGGAACGCTGGCCTGGGCTTCCGAAGCGGGTAAATTGTACAAGGAGGGCCGCAGAGCTGAACAGGCCGGGCATATGGCGAAGGCCTATCTGCTGTACTCCCAGGCCGCCGCGCTCGAGCCGGGGAACCAGCTCTACTGGTTACGGAGCCAGGCCGTTCGCAGCCGCGCGGCCTTGGAAGCCAAGCCGTTGCCCAAGCAAATTCTCTCGACCGGCTCCGGTGCTAACCCGGAAGACGCGGAGCTCGAGATTACCCCAGCCAGTTCCGAGGACCTCGCGGAGGCGCGCAAGCCCCTGCCGCCGCGCGAACTAAAAGCTGCGCCAGTACGAAAGACTTTTCGTCGCGTGGCCGACGCGAAGGCCCTGTTCGAAACCGTAGCGCACGCTTATGGCCTGGACGTGGTTTTCGACGGCGACTACGAAGCCGGCAAGCCCATTCGTTTTCAGATGGACGATGTGGATTATCGAGATGCGCTGCACGGGCTCGAAGCGGCGACTGCATCGTTTATCGTCCCCCTCAGTGAACGCCTGTTTCTCGTTGCCAAGGATACGCCGCAAAAGCGCAACGACGTGGAGCCGATGGTGGCGGTGAGCATTCCCCTGCCGGAGGTAACTAATCCTCAGGAGCTGGCCGGAATCGTCACGGCCGTGCAGCAGACCATGGCAATCAAGAAGATCGGATGGGATACGCAGCAAAACGTCGTCGTGCTGCGCGATACTCTATCCCGGGTGCTGCCGGCCCAGAGGCTCTTCCAGGATCTGCTCTACCCTAGAGCGCAAGTGAATATCGAGCTGGAGTTCCTGGAAGTGGCGAAAAGCGACCTGAACAAGTACGGACTGACGATTCCCAACGCGTTTCCGCTTTATGCCTTGACCACGGCATGGAACAACAAGCCGGATATAGCGGACGGGCTCGCCGGCCTCTTGGGCTTCGGCGGGGGAAAGACGCTGATCGGGATCGGGATTTCGAACGCGGCCGCCATCGCGCAACTAACGCAATCCACGGGGCGCGTCCTGCTGAAGGGTGATCTCCGGTCGCTCGACGGCCAGGCAGCCAGCTTTCACGTTGGGGAGCGCTTCCCCATTATGACCTCCGGGTATTTCGGCCCGTCCAATTTCACGCAAGGAGGAACGGTCTACACTCCGCCGCCTTCATTCAACTTCGAAGACCTGGGCCTCTCAATCAAGGCCACTCCGAAGGTCCACGGCCTCGACGAGGTCACGCTGGAGCTTGATGCCTCTTACAAGGTGTTGACCGGCGCCCTGGTTGACGGAATTCCGGTGGTCTCGAACCGCGAGTTGAAATCCACGGTCTCACTGAAGACCGGACAATGGGCGGTAGTTGCCGGACTGGTACAAGCCCAAGAGGTGCGTGCATTGAGCGGCATCGCCGGACTCTCCCGCGTGCCGTTTCTCGGTCCGCTCACGCGCACCACCACAAAGCAGCGCGACTCCAGCGCCGTACTGATGCTGCTGCGGCCGAAGCTGGTCACACTGCCTCCCGACCAGGTCGTAACCCACACCTACTATCTCGGCTCGGAGAACCGTCCAGTCACGCCGCTGTGAGCCGCTCGGTGTTCAAATATGGCCGCAACACTTCGGGAACAAGGACGCTGCCGTCCTTCTGCTGGTAATTCTCAATGATGCCTACCCAGGTGCGCCCCACTGCCAGGCCACTCCCGTTCAGCGTGTGGACGAACTCTGATTTGCCCTTTGCCGATCTGAACCGGATACCGGCGCGCCGCGCCTGGAACGCTTCGAAGTTGCTGCAGGATGAGATTTCCTTATATGCGTTCTGGCCTGGAAGCCAGACTTCGAGGTCATAGGTCTTGGCCGCCGCAAAGCCGAGATCGCCGCTGGAAAGTACCACGGTCCGAAAGGGAAGCCCCAGGCGGACCAGGATGTCCTCGGCATCAGCCGTGAGCTTTTCCAGCTCGTCGTAGCTTTGCTCAGGGCGCGTGAATTTTACAAGCTCGACTTTTTGGAACTGGTGCTGCCGGATGATGCCTCGAACATCACGCCCGTAAGAACCCGCTTCGCTCCGAAAGCAGGGCGTATAGGCGCAAAGCCGGATGGGTAGCGCATCGGGGTCAAGCGTTTCGTTACGGAAGAGATTTGTGACCGGCACCTCCGCGGTCGGTATCAGCCAGAGATCGTGGTTTTCGCAATGGAACAGGTCTTCGGCAAACTTCGGAAGTTGGCCGGTCCCGAACAGGCTGGCTGAATTCACCAGGAAGGGAGGCAGCACTTCGGTATATCCGTGCTCGCGCGTGTGCACATCCAGCATGAAGTTGATCAGCGCCCGCTCGAGTCTCGCGCCCATGCCCCAATACACGGCAAACCGGGCGCCGCTGATTTTGGCCGCGCGCTCTAAATCCAGAATCCCCAGCTCCGGACCCAGGTCCCAGTGGGCTTTGGGCTCAAAGTCGAATTCGGGCGGGGCGCCTACGCGCCGTACTTCCACGTTTTGTTCAGAGCTCTCGCCTACCGGGACGGACTCGTGGGGCACGTTCGGAATGCCCGCAAGCAGATCCTGAAAGGATTCGTCCAGCCGCCGAACCTGTTCATCGAGCGCGGCGATGCTCTTTCCAATCCCGCGCACTGCTTCCTGCTGCTCCGATGTATCGCGGCCCTCGCGCCGCAACTGTGCGATCCTGGCGCTTTCCTCGTTCCGGCGCGCCTTGAGCTGTTCGGCTTCGGCGATGGCCGCTCTCCGCTGTTTATCCAGCTCTCGAAAGTTGTCCAGCTTCAGAGCGTTACCGCGAGTCGCAAGGCGTTTGGCTATGCTGTCGAAGTTAGCTCGAAAGGTCGCGAGGTCGTGCATGGTTTTATGCTAACGCACGCGCAGCAGGGATCAGGCTGCCGATCGCGAAGGGCACACTCCGACTAGCGAGCCATCTGAGACGGCCGCCGTGCCGCAAGGCTACTCTTCGTCTTCTTCGACGGTAACGGGCTCGAGATCCTCAGCTTCGAAGATTTGACGGCAGTCGAGGCATTCTACGTATTCAATGCCGTCGCGCCTGGCAATGATTTCTGTACGGGTATGCTGACAAGCGAGTTGCATAAAGCAAGATAGGTTTTATTCTAATCATGGCGAAGGCCTTGTCAAGGCCTTTGGCTTTCGCCCCTAACCGGATTTTTCAATAGCAACCGAAGGTCCATTTCACAGGCGTCCCGTGGGTTACAATCCTAGCAAATGCCGTTCCCGCTGCAACGTATGCGACGGCTGCGGTCGAGCGAAGCGATTCGCAGCCTCGTTCGCGAGACTCGTTTGAATCCCCGAGAGTTCGTCTTGCCGCTGTTCGTGTGCCCCGGCGAGGGCATTCGGCGCGAGATCAGCGCGATGCCCGGAAATCACCAGTTGTCCATCGATGAGCTGGTTAACGAGTGCCGGGAGGTTCGCTCCCTCGGTATCGGCGGAGTGATTCTGTTCGGCCTGCCGGAAAGCAAGGACGAACGGGCCAGCGGAGCCTACGATGACAACGGAATTGTCCAGCGCGCGATTCGGGCGCTCCGGCGCGAGGTACCGGAGCTGCTGATCGTCACGGACGTTTGCAACTGCGAGTACACCAGTCACGGCCACTGCGGCAAAATCGTCGACGGCGACGTTGCCAATGACGAAACACTGGAATGGCTTGCGGCAACCTCTGTTTCTCATGCCAGGGCGGGCGCGGATATCGTCGCGCCATCGGACATGATGGACGGCCGGGTAGCCGCGATCCGGAAGGCGCTGGATGCGGAGGGATTTACCCGGACCCCCATTCTGGCCTACGCGGCGAAATTCGCATCCGTTTTTTACGGCCCGTTCCGCGAGGCAGCCGAATCAACCCCGCAGTTCGGAGACCGGCGCAGCTATCAGATGGACCCGGCTAACGGCCGCGAAGCGATGCGCGAAATCGAGCTCGATCTGGAAGAAGGCGCCGACATGGTGATGGTAAAGCCGGCGCTGCCCTATCTGGACCTGATCCGGGAAGCACGGCAGTCTTTCAATGTTCCGTTGGCTGCCTACCAAGTATCCGGCGAGTATTCCATGATCGTCGCTGCCGCCCGCAATGGATGGATTGATCACGATCGAGCCATGATCGAGACACTCACAGCGATTCGCCGGGCGGGCGCGGATTTCATTCTCACGTATTTTGCCAAGCCGGCCGCGCGGCTGCTGGGTGCCTGAGCAGACCGATGCCTCATAACGTGTTGCTTGTTGACGATCACCGTTTGATGCGCGACGGTGTGAAAAGCATTCTGGAACGGCACAGTGAATTCCAGGTGATCGGCGAGAGCGCCACCGGGGCCGACGCTGTTGAGATCTGCAGAAAGGAGCGGCCGGAACTCGTGCTGATGGACATCAGCCTGCCGGATATCAGCGGTATTGAAGCCAGCCGCGAGATCCTGCGGTACTCTCCTCAGACGCGCATCCTGATGATGTCGATGCACGATGACGAACACCTGATCCTGGCGGCGATCCGCTCCGGCGCACGGGCCTTTCTTCTTCAAACGGCTTCTGGAAGCGATCTGATCGAGGCCTTGCGTAACGTGGCAAACGGCGGGTCTTACCTGAGCCCGGAGGTCTCGGACCGGCTGGTAAGCCGGATCCAAACCGAGGACATGCGCCGCCGCGCTGGTTTACCTATTGATCTGCTATCTCCTCGGGAGGTTCAGGTGCTCCGTCTTGTCGCTCAGGGAAAGACGAGCAAAGATATCGCGGTGATCTTAAATCTCGGCTTACAGACTGTGCGCAGCTACCGCAAGACACTGATGAAGAAGCTGGGAGTTAACAACGTTGCCGGCGTCACCCAGATTGCATTCTCGTCGGGACTGATGCAACCGAAAGCAACCAATGCAAACACCATGGGGTGATATTCCCGTCTGGGACGCGCATATTCATTTTTTTTCGCATCGATTTTTTGCTTCGCTTGCGAGTCAAAGCGGCCGGCGGCTGGAGGGGCTGAACGAGTTTCTCGCATGGGAGTTACCGCCGGAAGACCCCAAAATTTTGGCCGAAGGGTGGGTCCGTGAGTTGGATCGCCACGGCGTCGCGCGCGCTTCGCTGATCGCGAGCGTGCCGGGAGATGAGGATTCAGTCGCTACTGCCGCCGCGGCTTTTCCCGAGCGCTTTTCGGGCTATTTTTTGTTCGATCCGCTTGCGCCCGATGCTGGTCCAAGACTGGAAGCTGCCTTTCGGAGCTACGGCCTGCGGGGGGTCTGCCTCTTTCCCGCCATGCACCGGTACTCTGTGCATGATCCGCGCGTACGGTACGTCTTTGAAGCTGCCGCGGCGAAGGCCGGCACCATCGTATTCATCCACTCCGGCGTACTCACGGTGGGCGTGCGCAAGAAATTGGGAATCCCGTCGCGATTCGATATGCGCTTCTCCAATCCAATTGATATTCATGCAATCGCGCTCGATTTCCCGGCAGTGCCGTTCGTCGTCCCACACTTCGGAGCAGGCTATTTCCGCGAAGCGCTGATGCTGTGCGACCTTTGCCCGAACGTGTACCTGGACACCTCGAGCAGCAACAGTTGGATGCGCTATCAGCCTGAAGAGCTTGACCTCAAGGCCGTATTCCGGCGCGCTCTGGCCGTGGTGGGACCCGAGCGCCTGCTTTTCGGCTCGGACTCCTCATTTTTCCCCAGAGGCTGGAATGCTGAGATTGCCCGGGTGCAGATCGAGGCGCTGCGAGCGTTGGGGGTGAGTGTCCAGGAAGTCCGGCTCATCTTCGGCGGCAATCTCGAACGTCTGCTCTGCGGGTAGGGCCTGAGGGCCTTCGCATAGTTGCAAAGCGCCGCTTATTGTTCGCGGAATTACACAACCGGCCGAGGGCCGCGCGCATGGGTTTGCCCTTCTCGTATAATTCCCCCGGGACCGTCCGATGAGAGAAGCGGCTGAAACGCCGGGGAGCGCATATGAGTGGACGAGGCCGGACGGGAAGCTGCGGGTCTGGGTCGCGCCCGAGGCTGTAGCGCGTCTGCGCAGCGAGGCTATGCACGGTCTCGAAGCTTTCCCAAAGCGCGGCCTTGAAGTTGGCGGCCTGTTACTCGGCAGAACTGAAAACCTGGAAGCCGGAGCGCGGGTTGTGGTGCAAAGCGCCCAACCGGTACCGTGCGAACATCAGTTCGGATCCGGTTACGTGCTCTCCGAGCGGGACCTGGAAGCATTCCGAATCGCACTGGCAAGACAGCGCTCCGAGGCCGATCCGCAGTCCACCCCTGTTGGCTACTACCGAACCCAAATGCAGCCGGGCGGCTCGCTTCGACTCGAAGAGGCCGAGTGGCTCCAGGTCTGCTTTCCCGAATTGGAAGCTATATTTCTGGTGATCACGCCGTCGGCTTTCGGGGAATGCACCGCTCAGGTGTTTTATCGGGAAGGCCCGCGAATTGTTGGAGTGCCTTGTGAGGAGCCCTTCGGGCCGACTATTGCAACGATTACACCCCAGCGCGAATCGCTGCTCGCAGACGCATCGCCTGCGGCTTCGCCGGAAAATCACGCGCGAAAGCAGCAGCTACGCTGGACAGCCATTGGTGCCGTGGCGCTGTTGTCGCTCGCGGCTATCACGGCCACGATCGTAGTACGCAAGCGCGTTGCTCCGCAGCAGGCCCGGCCTGCCGCACCAACCGCGGCACTTCCGCGGGCCGCCGACCTCGGCCTTGAGGCGGCGCAAATGCCGGATCACCTGCTGATCACTTGGAACAAAAACGCTCCGGATGTGATGCGAGCGAGCCGGGCCGCCCTGTTGATCCGTGACGGTTCCTCAGAATCGACCGTCGACATTACGCCCGCCCAGTTGCAGTCCGGCAGCGTTTTTTATGTGCCCGCCGGTCCGGACGTGCAGTTCCGCCTCGAATTGTCCCTGCGCGACGGCGGTACCGTTGCAGAATCGGTGCGAGTGCTGGGCCGCGGAGCATTGCCGGCGCAAGAGCCGGCCGATATCGCCGGCCGGGCCATTATCGTCACGGAAAGCGACGTCCGGCTCGCCCGGCAGCACAACTCTTCGGCCGAGAGAGCTGGCGAGGCGGATCATGCCGCGATCCGAACCTTGGATCGATTCTTGTCTCCCTCTCGGGTCGTCGAAAAGCCGCCGGTACCATTGCTCGAACCGCCGCCAAACATAGCTCCCGCCCGCAGTCCACTGGCAACCGACTTGGGCTTCGTATCGCCTGCGGCGCCGCAGCGGCCGGCTCCCACGACCGAGCCGCTGGATTATGTCGCTCCTCGGGTTGTCTCGCGCGTCTACCCGCAGGTCCCGCCCGCTATCCGATCCATGCTTTCAGGAGAAAGGACCGTGGATGTGGCCGTCGTCATTGGCCCCGACGGCCGTGTGTTACGTGCCACTGCCCCCAGAGATCCCCGGCCGCTTCAGTCGTTTCTGATCGATGCGGCCGTGGATGCAGCGCGCCGCTTCCGATTCGATCCAGCGCGGAAAAATAACCAGCCAGTGAGCAGCGAACTAGTGCTGACATTTCGTTTTGTCCGTTAGCGGACCGCGTGTCCACAGGTTCTAGTACTGGTCTTACGTACCAAAACTTACCAAAAGGAATATAATGCAGACGCCGGGAGGCGCACATGCACGCAGCCACAACGCGGGCGAAAGCACGGCCAAGCTCTGATTTGGGTCACTACTATCTTTGCGAAGAACTGGAGAAAGGCCTTCGTGTTTATCTCCATCCGTCCGTTGTGGACCGGCTTCAGCTCGAAGCAGCGAAGGGTCTGAGCCGGGCGGAGCAAAGGGCAGAAGAGATGGCTGGAGTTTTGTTGGGCCGCGTGGAAGCTGGTCCTGGCCTGACGGTGCTCGTGGAGAATTTTCATCCCTTGCCTGCGGGCGAAGCGGAGGACCTTCGGTGGGAGCGGGCGCTTGCGGATCGCCAGGCAGAGCCGAATGCGCATCAGGTGGTCGGGTTTTATCGCAGCCACTCTGGGGAGTACATGGCGCTGAACGAAGCCGACCTAGGCAGAATTCACAAACATTTCGCGGATCCGTCCAGCGTATTCCTGTTGATCAAGCCCTTCGGCAACGGTTCTTGCGTGGCCGGTCTTTTCTTTTGGGAAGAAGGACGGGTGGACCCGCATTTTCCTGCGGTCGAAGTGCCGTTCGGCGGTACCTCCGACCCCCTGTCTCGAACCAGAGCGCTTCGAAGCGAGCCGGCATGGCAGCCGGAGCCGCGGCAAGCGGCGGCCCCCCGAATACCAAAACCCGTGGCGACCTCCGCGTCGTCGAGGATGCAGACACAAACATCCCGACTGGGGTTGTTGCGACCCGCCGCATGGACGGCGGCAGCCCTGATAGCCCTCGCGGTAGCAGCCGCGACGGTCGGCCCGTGGGTGGCGCGGCGGCTCAGCTTGCGCGATAGTCAGGCTGTGACGCCGGCTGGAGCTACGCTCGGCCTCCAGGTAGTTCGCAAAACGGATCACCTGCTGCTGACCTGGAATCGCAACGCCCTGGAGGTTGTCTCGGCTCGCCGCGCCGTGCTCCTGATACGCGATGGTTCACAGCAGAAAGAGTTCGATATCGATGCCGCCCAGCTCAGGACCGGAAGTATCTTCTATACTCCGGCAAGCGGGGACGTGCAGTTTCGGCTGGAAGTGTTCGTCGACGACAATCGCAGCCTGGCCGAATCGATTCGGGTGCTGGCTCCCGACGCGCTTTCGACTCCAACGAACAGCGGCGGGCTTCCGGCGCAAGCCAGAGGGATACAGCCTTTCCGGGAGCAACAACACCTGGGCGCGCCTTCGCGGCGGGGTGTACTCACGCTTTCCTCAGGCGAGGAGCAGCCGGAGCGGCCGCCGTCGGCGGAGCGCGAGGCCGCCCCACGGCCCAAGCCTTTCGTACACGAGCTGCCGCAGCCGAAAAGCGCGGAGATGCCCTCCCTTGCCTCCCCGCCCCAACTTGAGACAGCTCCGACATCCGTAGCTTCAGTTCTGCGGCCCAATGCCGCGATGTCCGGTCCGCCTCCGGCGGCTACTCCCCCATCCGCACCGAGCGTTACCCGCCCAGCCTCTTTGAATGCCGCTGCAAGTGTTCCCGCCGCTCAGCCGAAATCCTCAGATATCGATTTCGTCGCGGCGCGGATTCTTCGCCGGGTTGCGCCAACACTTACGCCGGCAGCGCGTAGCGTCATTCTGGGCCTTTCGGGCGAGAATATCGTTCAGGTGCGAGTTCTGATTAACACCAACGGAAAGGTAGACGAGGCGTCGCTGGTGCGTGGAAGCACTACGCCACACCCGGTTCTTGCACAGGCGGCAATGGAGGCGGCGAAAAAGTTTGAATTCGCTCCGGCTCAGTCAAATCATCACGCCGTGCCAAGCGAAATGGTCCTGAACTTCCGTTTCATACGCTGATCGCAAACTATTTACCCGCGATCTTTCGCTGAAGCCGCAGCGCCTGCGCGTTAATCACGCTGAGCTGCCGGAGATCCTCCTCCGCCATTGAGATGGAGCTTTGGATGCGTGACAGATCCGCACTGCCAATATCACCGGGCTCAACCCGCCGGTTTTGCAGCGTAGTCGACAGCGCGCGGTACTGGTCGGTAATCTCACGGTACCGACGCAGAATGCTGTTGAGGTACGTTTCGCCTCGCCGCTGCAACTCTTGCAGCTCAGCGGAAAGCTGTGTCAACTGGGTAATCTTTTCGGAATCGGCGCGGCTCTGTTCGCGCAGCTTCTGCCCGGCCACTTCAACCTGCACCAGCCGGTCGCTTTTACTCTTGAGCTCCTTTTGCAGCGCATCGATCAGCCGATTCGCTGAAGCGAGGCTCTCGTTCAGGTCGGCTTCGGAGGAGCTGACCCGTTTGTTGTCAGCCGATAATTTCTCAACCTGGGTTTCGAGTTCGACCACGCGTGCTTCCAGCTTCGAGATCACAGCATTAGCCTGTCCCAGATTGCCCTGTAACTGCTCCACGGTCTGAGCTTGCTTTGTAAGCTGTGCCTGGAGCGACTTCTGTTCGGCCAGACCGCCGTGTTCCACGATGCGTTCCGGCGGCTCCGGCAGCGAATGGGCGGGAGCCGATGCGAGGCGCCGTTTCAGGTCTGCGAGTTCACCGCGTAGCCTTCGGTTGCTCTCCTCGAGTTTTGCCCGCTCGCTCCGCAAGACGAAATTCATGCGTGTCTGCCATAGCAGCGCCAGGAGCCCAAAGAGAACAGCGCCCGCCGCGTACCATATCCTTCGCCCCATTTCTACCTCCCATGCAGGACGATGCGCGTCCGGTAACTCAGCCTCCGTTCGCCGTCAGCTTCCAGTTGAACCTGCACGCTTTTTCCGGCATGTTCTGGAACCGCCAGCGTGACGCTGTAGTGAGAAGCAATAATTTGCAGCATGTGGTGGATGGCGCCAGGAATCTCGGTGCTGGAGCGGCAGAACACGCTTGAGCCTCCCGTTACCTGCGCAAGCTGCTGCACACCGTTCTGATACGCCTTATTCAGCCGGTCGCTGCGATCACGCAAATGGACGAGGAACAACGGCGTTTGCCGGAAGGCCAGCCGATCACTCAGTCGGGAGACCTTGTCTTGAATCAGCGCCTCGGGGAACTTGCGGCTCAAGTCGTGGGAGTCGCTCGAATTAATTACCGGGTTCGTATAGTCCTGGCGGTAGTTCTTAATATCGCTATCGGTGATGTAGAGGACCGCAACCCGCACCGCAGCCTTTGACAGGATCGAGTCGCCCAACTCCTCCATAGTCTCGATCGTATCCAGAAAGCCCGCCTTTCCGCTGACCGGCAGTTCTGCGATAGCTTGGGCCGACTGCTCCCGGTCTGTAGTCGGATCGGTAAGGACACGCAAGCCATCCTGGGCTCGCAGAACCGCCACATAGGCATGCGCCGGCAGCTTGCGAATCCCCTCGGTCAGACCGTCCTTGGCCGCTTGGGCAAGCGCCAGATCGTCCGAGAGATCCAGCACGACGAGCATCATCAAGTCGTCCTCGGGACCTAACACATCGAGAACCGTTGAGGACGCGCCTTCGAGCCTCGCACGAATGCCGGCTTTCGTGGCCGGCTGCCCGGCCGCCGGATCCATCCAGACTGGGATTTTGACGAGGCGATCGGGCGCTGCGATCAAAGCAACGCACCCCACCAAGCCGAGCGTGCACAGCCAGCGAAAGGGCACTAGAAGCTCAACCTCATTCCGATTTGAATCACCCGCCCGCCGCGGGAGCCGATAATCTTACCCGCGTTGACATTCGGTGCACTCGCGGGACCAATCACATTATCCGGGTCTGTCCAGTTGGCGTGGTTGATGAAATTGAATCCGGCCGCGCTGAATTCCAGAGTGCGGTCGGGGCTCAACGGAATGCGCTTGGTGAGCGAAAGGTCATAGTTCTGCTCTCCGGGGTTGTAAAGACCGGGAATAGTGCGCGGGGCATCGCCAATGGTGAAATCGGCTGGCTGGTCGAACGCCGCCGGATTAAACCATAGGTCCGGCCCGCGATTCGCGACCGCCGAGCTCACGCCGGGAACATAGTTGACATGAAGCGCCTCGACTACGTTTCCAGTGTTGTTGAACTGCGGCTGCAGGCACAGCGGATTGCCGCTGGTGAGCAGAGCCGTGCCGCTGAGCGACCATCCGTCGATCAGGTGCCGCCGCCAGTCGCTGAAGCCCATGAACCGTTTATTGGAGCCGAGCGGCAGTTCGTACACATAGCTGAGCTGGAGCCGCTCCGGCGTATTGGAAGGAGACAGGGCCCACTCGTTGTCCCGGTTGAAGAAATCCTGTTTGCCGTACGGACCTGAGTAATCGTCGAACTGCTTGGAAAACTCGAAATAAGCACTCACAAAGAGGCCGTTTGAAGCGCGTTTTTCGATGCGCAGCCAGCCGGCGTCCCTGCGGTAGCGCCCCAGCGGGTACGAGCTGTAAACGTCAAAGCCTTTGTATTGGGGATAGGGCCGCAGGGAACGGTTGAACTGCTCGTCATTAAGCTGGTCGCGGTAAACCAGCGCATCAAGCGGGATGGCATTGGGATTCGCAGCGCCATTGCTGACCAACAGGTTCTTGCCCCCTGTGGAACCCGCCCCCAGGCTCAGGATCAAAGAGCCGGGAAGCTCCCGCTCGACGCTGAGCGAAGCTGACTGATAGACGGGCTGCCGGGACGTCATGTCGATCAGATCGGCAACCGTGTTGTTGGCTGCATCCGGGCGGAGGTCCGGCAGCGGAATCGAGAGTTGCGGCAGGCCGTCGCGTAGAATGGCCGCGGGGCTTAACTGCACATTCGGCGAGATGAAAGTCGGATAGGCGCTGAAGCCCTGCGTGCCCCATTGTCCGGTGTAGATCGGAATGGACGAATAGCTGCGGGAAAAAGCAAGACGGACTACCATCCTGGAATTGCCGCGCGGATTCCAAGCAATGCTAAATTGCGGGCCGAGCGGTGCGCGCAGAGGCTGAAACGCACGACCGTAGCCGTTCCGTCCGGCAGCGACCAGAGCGCCATCGCGGCCGTTCGCGGGGTTTACCGCGTTCAGATCGACCGTGGACTGCCGGTCGTATCTCTCGGTGCGTGCCGTGCTCAGGTCCAGATTCAAACCCAGGCTGACCGAGAGGTCCTTACGTATTTCGTATTGGTCCCGAAAAGCAAACGAGGCGCCGCTCTTGCGAAAGTACGAAGGGTTCAGCACGACGCTGTTCTGCGCGTAGGAAGACAGGCCCAGCAGAAAACTGGCGAACGCATGGCCTGTATTGACAATTCCCGGGAGGCTGGTAAGCCCCGCGGAAAACTGAAAATATCCCGCTGGATATTGCGGCCAAAACGTATTCACCTGATACCGGGTGTATTGGCCTACGACACGGAGCGTGTGCCTGCCGCGCCGCGTGGAGAGCGCATCGGCCCATGTGAATGTGTTGCGCGCGTTCCGGGAGCGGGGGTAAGCGCGGCCCATGCTGAGATAGGGGTCAAACGAAAAGAGTGGGAACGAGCCTTTTCCCACTCCCGCCAAGCCCAGCATCGAAGCGTAATCGGCATTGCCGGTGTCACCGGTTGCCGATGCCTGCGAGCTGACTTCAAACGAAGCCGTGTTGACGGTCCGCGAGGTTGCAGTGAAAACGTGCTCGAGGGAAGCGCTGCGCGTCTGGAAACGCTGATCGGTCGAGCCGGGATTCGCGGCCGAAGGAAAGCGCCGCGCCGCGCCGAGAAAGCCGTTTGAAAACGCCAGCTCAACTGTGGCCCGGTGCCGTTCGCGAAACGATTGATCGAGCTTCGCGATCATTCCGTTGGCCGTATTGGTTTCCGGTGCATTGACGAAATAATTATTCCGGAAGAAAGGGCCGACAGCCGCATTCGGGTCCGGATAAAAAGCCAGCGCGCGGCGGGCAACCGGGTCGATACGTGAGCTCGGAATGACATTGCCGGGGAAGGGATCGCGCTCGTATTGGAGATTGTCGCGGGAGACGGGCTGCGCGGGATCGTAGGCCGGATTCGGCCGCGTAGTCGCCGGATCGTAGATCGGCAGCAGATTGCCGGCCTGGTCCACGATGCGCGAGTAGTCTCCGGTACGCTCCGCCACTGTAGGAATCGTGTTCAGATAGGCGCGCGAAATATTCTCCCGCACGCCCTCATACGAAATTGAAAAGAACGTATTCCGGCTGCCGTCGAGCAGCCGCGGAACCGTAAGGGGCCCGGAGACATTGAACCCGAACTGGTTTCTCCGCAGCAGGCCCTTTTGGTCGCCCCGCTGCTTAATTTCATGTGGAACCGCATCCAGAAAATCGTTGCGAAAATTTTCGAAGAGGCGTCCATGCCAGTACTGCCCGAAGCGGACATGCCGATCTATTCGACGCGGGCTGTCTGCGCGCAATCCAAGGGCACGCGTTTGCTTCTGAAATTCCGCGATGGCTTGCTCCATTCGGCCGGGAGCCGGGTTGTTAGCGCTTAACGGCGCGGGTTCCGCGTTTTTTTTCTGCGCTTCTGCCAGGACGGAAACGGCCAGGCAGAGCACAGCCGCAAACCAGTGGCGCATACATCCTAGTGTAAACTCATCTCACAGCAAACGGACCGCCGCAAGCGGTTTTACGGTAACCTGACTGCAGGATGAAGCTACGCGAGATCGCGGCTGCGCTCGACTGCGAGTTGGCGGGAGACGGAGAAATCACCATTACGGGCGTCGCGCCCATGGAGCGGGCAAGTGAGACGGAGCTCACCTTTCTGGCGAATCCGAAATATGCGCACAAAGTGAAACACACGCGGGCCGGCGCCATTCTAGCAGAATCGCCGATCCTCGACCCACCGCTCTCGACGCTCCTTTCCAGTAATCCGTATCTGGACTTTGCCCGCGCGCTTGAATTCTTTTATCGGCCCCCTCGGCCCGCTCCGGGTATTCATCCTTTGGCGTTTGTGGCGCCCTCGGCCGTGATCGGAGAGGGCGCCTCGGTAGGACCTTTCGCCGTGGTCGGCGAGAGCGTTCGCATCGGCCGTAACGCGGTTCTTTATCCGCACGTGGTGATATACGAAGGCGCCGTCATCGGTGATGATTTTCTGGCGCATTCGCATGCCGTGGTGCGGGAGTTCTGCCGGATTGGTCACCGGGTTATCTTGCAGAACGGCGTTGTTATCGGCGGCGATGGCTTCGGGTTCGCCAAGCGCGCCGACGGCACGCATTGCAAGATCGTGCAGTCCGGGATCACGGTTCTTGAAGACGATGTGGAGGTTCAGAGCCTCAGTTCGGTTGACCGCGCCACGATGGGAGAAACACGTGTGAAACGTGGCGCCAAAATTGACAGCCTGGTGCAGATCGGGCATGCCTGTGTCGTGGGCGAGGACAACATCCTGTGCGCGCAAGTGGGCCTTGCGGGAAGTACCGTGTTGGAGAAAAATGTTCTGCTTGCCGGGCAGGTTGGGGTCTCCGGACATCTCACGGTACATCAGGACGCCATTGCGTACGCGCAAAGCGGCATTGGCGGCGACGTGCCTGCCGGAGCACGTGTCGCCGGCTCACCCGCCTTCGCCAGCAACGAGTGGCTCCGGACCGTTACTGCTCTACCACGGCTGCCTGAACTTCTCAAGACCATTCGAGAGCTGAAGAAACGCGTTCACGAACTGGAAAATCATGCAAAACCGAAAAAATGACCAGAATCGCCGTCCCGTCTCGTATTTGAATGAGCAGTTCCTGAACAGCCCGGAAGCCCGGCCCTTGCGCATGTTGGCCGAATACCTGGAACCATTCGCACAGTTTCGACGGCAGAAAATCCGGGACACGGTGGTGTTCTTCGGATCGGCACGGCTGCGGGAAGATGGCCCGCTTGGAATCTATTATCGCGACGCGCGCAAATTGGCCTGCATGGTTACACAGTGGGCCGAGCAGTTTGCCGACGGAACACACCGTTTTGTGGTTTGCTCCGGCGGCGGGCCGGGCATCATGGAGGCGGCCAATCGCGGCGCGGCCGACGCTCACGGAAAAACGATCGGCCTCAACATCGGACTGCCGTTCGAGCAGTTTCCAAATCCATACATCACGCCGGAGCTCTCCTTCGAGTTTCATTACTTCTTCATGCGCAAGCTCTGGTTCGCGTATCTGGCCAAGGCGCTGATTGTTTTTCCCGGGGGCTTTGGGACGATGGACGAGCTGCTGGAGCTACTGACTCTCAGCCAGACCGACAAGCTGGCCAAGAAAATTGCGATTCTGCTTTACGGCTCGAGCTATTGGAAGGAGATCATCAATTTCGACGCACTGGTCCGCTACGGAATGATTGCCGAGCGCGATTTGCAGTTATTCCGGTACGCGGACGACCCGGAAACGGCATTTCAGATGTTGAAGGATCACCTAACGCCCTACGCGCTCCAACCGGAAACCCCCGAAATGCCTGCCATCGCCAAATCGCGCAACCCTCAAGTGCCAGAGGCGACGTAAGAGCTATTCCAGCCGGTAATTCGGAGCTTCCTTGGTGATGATCACGTCGTGCACGTGGCTTTCCCGCAGACCCGCGGGCGAAACCCGCAGAAACCGCGCGTTCTCCTGCAGGGCGCGGATGTTGCGCGCGCCACAATAGCCCATTCCGGCTTTCAGGCCGCCGACCAACTGATATACTAGATCGGCCAATGGACCCTTGGCTGCTACGCGGCCCTCGATGCCTTCCGGTACAAGCTTAGCGCCGGTCTCCTGCGAGTAGCGATCCGAGCTGCCTTGAGACATGGCCCCAAGAGAGCCCATGCCGCGGTAGCTCTTGAATGTCCGGCCCTGGTAGAGGATGGTTTCACCGGGGCTCTCGTCGGTGCCGGCCAGCAAGCTTCCAATCATCACGCAGTCCGCCCCGGCGGCGATAGCCTTGGTGACGTCGCCAGAGAACTTGATGCCGCCATCGGCGATGAGCGGCACGCCGGCAGGGCGCGTTGCCCGTGAGCACTCGCTGATAGCCGTCAGCTGCGGTACGCCCGCGCCGGAGACCACGCGAGTCGTGCAGATCGAGCCCGGGCCGATTCCTACCTTGATTCCATCCACTCCCAGCCGGATCAGCTCGCAGGCCCCTTCGTACGTCGCAACGTTTCCCGTGATCAGTTGCACGTCAGGCAGCTTGCGCCGAATTATTCGCACGGCTTCGAGGACACGGCCGCTGTGGCCGTGCGCCGTGTCTATAGTCAGCACATCCACTTTCTTGGCCACCAGTTCCTGCGCCCGCTCCAGAAAATCTCCGGTCGCTCCGATGGCGGCGCCCACGCGCAACCGGCCCTGCGAGTCCTTCGCGGAATTCGGATATTTGAGCTTCTTCTGGATGTCCTTAACCGTGATCAAGCCCTTCAGGTTGTACTGCTCGTCCACCACCAGCAACTTCTCCACCCTGTGCTGATGCAGGATTGCCTCGGCCTCTTCCAAAGTCGTCCCGACGGGAACCGTGATCAGGTTCTCTTTCGTCATCACCTCTGCGATGGGCAGATCGTAGCGTGTCTCAAAACGAAGATCCCGATTGGTGAGAATACCTACCAGCCGTCCTCCCTCCGTCACCGGCACACCCGAGATCCGGTAGCGGCGCATCAGTTCCAGCGCATCGGCAATTTTCTTGTCGGGAGCGATCGTGACCGGATCTACGATCATCCCGCTTTCGCTGCGCTTCACCCGATCCACTTCTTCGGCCTGCCGCTCAATCGACATATTGCGGTGAATGATGCCGATGCCGCCCTGCTGCGCGAGCGCGATTGCCAGATGAGATTCCGTCACTGTATCCATGGCTGCGCTTACGATCGGGATATTCAACCCAATCCTTCGCGTCAGGCATGTGCGCGTATCCACGTCCGAGGGGACAACGTCGCTCCGCGCGGGCTCGAGCAAAACATCATCAAAGGTGAGGCCCTCGGGGATGCCGTCTTGAATCATAGGCGTGATTTTTCAATGATACCCTATGCCGGCTGCCGCGATGGCGCTGGCCACCACTTAGAGCTTGAGGAGAATGTTGCCGCTGGCTCCGTTAAACTCAACCTGGGAAGCCTGCGCGAGATCGACATGAGGGAACTCGAAGTACTCCTTATTATGGTCATCGCGGCCGTGATGCTGGGCGCAATGGCACGCCGGGTCGGAGCGCCGTACCCGGTATTCCTGGCGCTCGGTGGCGCGGTGCTGGCATCATTGCCAGGCATGCCCCGGTTCACAGTGCCTCCTGAACTCGCGCTTGCGCTCTTCATCGCGCCCGTCCTGCTCGACGCGGCGTACGATGCTTCACCTAGAGATCTCAAGGATAACTGGGCTCCGCTCACCGGCCTGGTTGTGTTTGCAGTAGGATTTACGACCGCTGCGGTAGCCGTGGTCACTCGCATGCTTGTTCCGGAGATACCTTGGGCGCCGGCGATCGCTCTCGGCGCGGTAGTAGCTCCACCTGATGCGGCGGCGGCAACCGCCGTGCTCCGGCCGCTCCGACCGCCACATCGTATTCTGACCATACTCGAAGGCGAGAGCCTGTTGAATGATGCGAGTGCGCTCCTCATTTTTCGGCTGGCGATTGGCGCTGTGGCAGCCGGTGGATTTTCCGTTAGCATCGTTGCCCCGACGTTCCTGCTTGGGGTCGCCGGCAGCCTTGTAGCCGGTCCTTTGCTGGCGTTGCTCCTCGCCCGCGCTATCGAACGTGTGCAGCACGCTCCGACTTCTATCCTTCTTCAGTTCGTCAGCACATTCGGCGTGTGGATACTCGCCGAACAGATTGGCCTTTCGGGCGTATTGACGATGGTTTGTTACGCGATGACCGTTGCGCGACACGCACCGGAACGCATACCGGCGAGAATTCGCGTACCAGCTTACGCTGTGTGGGAAACGGTCGTATTCGTCATGAACATTCTCGCCTTTATCTTCATCGGTCTGCAACTCCGCGCGATTCTTGAAGGCCTGGCAGCAGGTGTGCATTATCGGTACCTCGCTGTCGCAGGCGCGGTTGTACTGACCGTCATTCTCGTCCGCATCGCCTGGCACATGTCGTTCAATGCTGTTATCCGATGGCACCACCGGCAACGCGGTTTTCATCCACCCCGCTCCATGCTACGGCCGACGATCGGAAGCGGTATGGTCATCTCGTGGGCGGGCATGCGCGGTATTCTTTCTCTCGCAGCAGCATTGGCCCTCCCCTCTGAGTTCCCGTACCGCGACCTGATTGTGCTGACGGCATTCTCCGTGGTTCTCGGCACGCTTGTGATCC